>Ga0102929_1001997_pt1 | contig 12140 bp, 10 predicted proteins | sample SalPonR1_B_D2_MG_FD_78510 | JGI IMG/M metagenome (GOLD analysis project Ga0102929, IMG submission 78510) | Salt pond soil microbial communities from South San Francisco under conditions of wetland restoration - Salt Pond MetaG R1_B_D2_MG | ecosystem: Environmental > Aquatic > Marine > Intertidal... | reverse complement strand
GCATCTGACGGGAACGATATCTACCTATACGACAACTCTTACCTGAACTATTTCTATGTCAACGAGAACGACTTTTCTGTTCTTTCAACAGACTTTTCTGGAGGAGATAGTTTCCTCTTTGAATCTTCCAACATGGACGTTGATCCCCTATTCGTATCTACCACTGACTTCCGTCTCCAGGAAACCTCTCCGGTTATCGACATGGGGAACAGCGATGCTCCATCATTGCCGGATGTCGACCTGGAAGGTAATTCGAGGATAAACGGAGCTGCAGTGGACATGGGAGCTTACGAGTTCAATTCTGCCATAACAAAGGCTTCAGCCGGAAGCAGCGGCGGATGTAACACAGGTGCCTTCGTACCTTCCTTGATCCTGCTTCTGGCACCACTGTTTCTTCTCAGCAGAAAACGTTAGATATTCCAGGTAAATAGAATCTTAATTAAGGGGCCTGTATTATGGGCTCCTTTTTTTATGTTCTTTATCCAGCCAAGTCCATTTACGGGCTTGGTTTTTTTAGTGTTCATGAAAGGAGGTTTACCATGGCAAAGGTAACCAGTGTTAAAATTGGAAAGACCCTACATACCTTTTTCGCAAAGGAAGCATCTATTATTTTCGTATAGCCATACCCATCGATGTTAGGGAGGCTTTTGGCAGAACAGAGATACATTATTCATTGCAGACCAATGACCTTAAACATGCACTCTTCAAAGCCAACTATCTCTATAATATCCGTAAGGATAATTTTCAAGTCTTTCTAAAATCATATGCGTTGTTATAATACATTCAATTGTGAGATATATAATCTTCCGTTAGAGAAGCTTATGATCGATGACATTTCCAATGAGATATAAAGGAACGAAGGAATAACCTGTTGGACTCTATGAGGTAAGGAGACTTATATGACCCCAAATAGCACGGCGCAAAAGATATACAGGATAACGTTTCGTTCAATTGTTCCATTTCTCATTATCTCTTTCGGCTTGGCCTGGGGGATACTCGGGCTATACGTTTTTTTACCGGAACGTATGGGAGCATTGTTCGGGCAGCTCACCGGCAACCACCCTCTCTTCTTCTTAGCCGTTTACGCACCTGCCATCGGTGCTTTCACTATTGTTGTCCGCGTCGGTGGTGTCACAGGCCTGAAGCTCTTCCTTGGACGGGCATTGCTCTGGCGCTGCAGCGCAGCCTGGTACGCCTTTCTGATCATTGGCATTCCGTTGCTTTTCATTGGCGGATCCGCTCTTAGAGGGAACCTTTTTACAGACCCTTTCCCATTTTCGTCCGTTCAGGCCCTACTCGTTGGGTTGCTCCTCGCTGCCATTAAAGGGCCCATGGAGGAATTCGGCTGGCGGGGGCTTGCTCTTCCTCTCTTTCAGAGGAAGTTAGCTCCGGTATGGGCTGGGTTGGTTCTTGGAGCCATCTGGGGGCTATGGCATTTTCCTGCCTTCTTTTTGAGCGGAACCCAGCAGAGCGAATGGTCATTCGCAGCGTTCTTTGCCGGTTGTCTGGCGATAAGTGTCATTGCTACAGCACTCTTCAATAGGTCGGGTGGCAGCATCCTGCTGTCGGCGCTTTTCCACTTCCAGTTGATGAACCCGATATTTCCAGATGCGCAGCCCTACGACACTTACCTTTTGATCATTGTGGCCTTTGTAGTCCTTTGGTGGAATCGCAAAGATATGTTAACAAAGGAAGGTTCTGTCACAGAAGTCATTCCAAACCCAAGGGAAAGGTACCAATGACAGATAACCATGCGATGAACTCGGATGGACATTCCGCTATTCTTTGTCCCCGCGGGTGATGTCAAAGTTATGTTCCCAATTCCTGCTAGAGCAGTGTAAGGTGTATCGATAAATACTTTATCCAGTCAAGTCCATTTTATGGGCCTGGCTTGTTAGCCTTAGTGTATATCTATAACCTGATGAGTTGGAACATTTGCAGGTTTGTCTTTTATGACAGAAAGCTTGCTAGCCGGTTAAGTGTCTCTATTAGGCTGCGGGATAATTTAAATTATTTATCTTAAGTGTAAGAATAATATTAATACATTAAGACATTGGCACAAGGAGGGGTAATATGAATGAATATCAACTGCTCATAGACCTTCACAAAGATGCGGTACGGCAGGGACCTGGTGGAGAAGCGGAAACAAAAAAGGCTTTGGAACTGGCTGGAATCGACCGGTCATGCCCTTTGAAAATCGCGGATATCGGCTGCGGCACAGGTGCATCGACTATCTTACTCGGAAAGGAATTGGATGCGGAGATCACTGCTGTGGATTTTCTCCCGGAGTTTCTTGACGTGCTCCAATCCAGAGCACATGATCAGGGAGTAGCGGACAAAATAACTACTCTTGAGTGCTCAATGGATGCGCTGCCTTTTTCTGACGAGGAGTTTGACGTGATCTTGTCTGAGGGAGCTATCTATAACATGGGATTTGAAGCAGGTGTTTCGGCCTGGAAGCAATTTTTAAAACCAGGAGGAAAACTCATACTTTCGGAAATCACATGGCTGACTGCAGAAAGACCGTCTGAGCTTCAGTCTCACTGGGAAAGAGAGTACCCTGAAGTTGACCTTGCTTCGGCAAAGATAGGAATTCTTGAGAAGCACGGCTACACTCCCGAGGGTTATTTCTTTTTGCCTGCTTATTGCTGGCTTGATAATTACTATCGCCCTATGCAGAGCCGTTTTGATGACTTTCTGAAGGGGCATTGTCAAAGTGATCAGGCAAAGGAAATTGTTGAATGTGAAAAAGATGAAATAGCCCTTTATGAAAAGTATCAAGATTATTACAGTTATGGAGTTTATGTAGCGAAAAAACTTCAGACATGATTACTGAAATAGAATAGCAGTATGATCTGGAAACCATGTTGCGGGGTATCGAGAATGAATTGAATAAGCATATGGTCTATGTTTCGGGAAAACTTAGAGAATTAAATTTTTTGTTAGAATATAAAATTATGAAGTCTCTGGATGCTGTTTAAGTCTTTGTTTTCTCAAAACTTTTTATATTCAGCAGTCAGAAGAAATTCATCTGTCTGCTGTTTTTTGTTGGATTAACAAAAGTTTTTCCCAGTTTTGAATACTAAGTCCAGAAAAGAGATTGTGCAAATATATATCATTTCAGAATAAAGAATAAACATTAATTTCAATGTAAAATGATACTCAAAAGCCAGTTTATGTGCTACTATTCAATGTGATAACACTTCCCATTAATGATATTAACGCATTTCTTTTAAATGCCATATCCTTGTATTTTACTCGATTCTCTGTTAATTGAGAGGAGATGGTTTAATCAGGTAGTCTGGTTTAAATTATTGGTAAAAGCTACTGGTTTGAAGTGCATGTTCCCTATCAGTATATAAGATCCCTTATTCGCAATGTTTCTTTTCTTTCTGGGTGTCAGATATTTCGGCATATTAAATTTAATGCCGGCGTTCTGTATGGTTGTGAACTGTTAAACAGGAAAGAGGAGAGAGAAATGAGAGTCAGGTTCTTAAAACCTGGTATGTTATTGCTTTTACTGCTATTTGTTGTATTTGCAGGAACTACAGCTGTTTATTGTCAGACATGGGTGGTAAGGACAAATATTGACAATTATTCTGAACCCGGTGAGGGATCTTTGCGCTATGCCATTGAATGTGCCCTTTCGGGAGATGTCATTACCTTTGATCTTACTTATCCTGCGACTATAACTCTTGATGGTCATAATCTGTTAATTGACAAAGGAATTACCATTCGGGGTCCTGGTGCAGATCAACTTAGTATAAGCGGTAACAGAGTTTGTAGGGTCTTTTCTATTGTAGAAGCTGAGTCGGTTGAAATTTCAGGTCTTTCCATTATCAGGGGGAAGGAAAATTATGGAGGAGGTATAGCATGCTCGAATTCCAGCCCAAGGATAACGGATTGTATCTTCTTCTATAATAAAGCAGTTTACTATGGAGGAGGCTTGTTTAATATCGTAGGATCCAATCCTATTGTAACGAATTGTACCTTTGAATATAACTGGACTGATAGAAGAGGAGGAGGTGCAATTATGAATAATGCCTCACATCCCTTTATAAAAGATTGTACTTTCTATTTTAATGATGCACGTGATGAATATTACGGTAATGGTGGTGCTATATACAACGTTAATTCAAAACCCGCGTTGGAGGGTTGTACCTTTGAATCTAACGGTTCAGCATGTGTGGGCGGCGCCCTGTATAATGAATTTTCCAGCCCTGATATAACAAATTGCACTTTTTACAATAGTTGCTCGGCTACTGTTGGCGGCGGGATGTACAACGGGGATTCCAGCCCCACCTTAACCCACTGCACCTTTTCAGAAAACAGAGCAGTTAGTTATGGCCGCGGGATTTACAACGAAGGTAATTCCAGTCCCACTTTGACCAACTGCATATTATGGGATGAGGGCGGAAGTGAGATATTCAACGATGCTTCAAGCAATCCCACTATCAGCTACTGTATTGTTCAGAATGGCGATGTAGGGGATGGTGCTATTTCCAGCGACATCATTACTGAAGATCCACTGCTTATGGACCTTGCTGACAACGGCGGCCCTACTTGGACCTGTGCCCTTCAGAAGGGAAGCTCTGCAATAGATACAGGAGTTGAGATCGAGGAGGTAACTACAGATCAGAGGGGCGTCCTCAGGCCTCAGAAAAGAGCTTATGACATTGGGGCCTATGAATTTGAGCCAGGTGCTAAAGAAAGAGTCAGAGAACGCAAAAGGGAGCAGCAATTACTTTCCACCAGCATAGAAAACAATACAAGTGAAACAAGTACAGAAGAAGATGGAGGCTGCAACATAGTCAGCCTGAGATTGCCGATGCTTTTGCTTATGATCCCTTTAGTGGTTCTTGCAGTTAAAAACAGTAAAAGATGATCCTATTCGTAGAAGTTTAACTTTAGATAACAATAGTCAAGGGGCCGGAATTCCGGCCCCTTGAATTATAATTGGTTCATCTGTGCCTTGGATCAATTCGATTACATCAGTTATAGAACAGAGGCTCTAAATTTCATTAGGAGATCCTGCGGCGACAATAGCAATCGTTACAAGCATTTGCTACGCATAGCTGAGGGTAAATGAATTTCTCTTAATAGTTATTACTATCGAGGCTGTTTTGCAACTTTGCAGGCAGCAGACCTATACATCAGATTCGCTCTCTTCTGGTGCCGGACGTCTTTGGTGTCGTGCAGTTCATGTGAGCGTTACAAGGAGGCAAGGATATGGAATCTATAAAGAACTTTGTTCAATTGACTGAAGATGTTGCTACATCGGGGCAACCCGGAATTGATGAATTCAAGCTTATCGCAGGCGTCGGATATGAATACATAATTAATCTCGGAATGCCCGATCATCCTGATGCTGTCAAGGAAGAAGACAGGGTCATCTCCGAACTGGGTCTTATTTATGTACATATACCTGTAAAGTTTGATTTCCCGACAAAAGAGCAAGTAAGGTTCTTTTGTAATTTAATGGCTTTCCTGCAAGGTAAAAAGATCTTTGTCCATTGCATAATGAACTATCGTGTGTCTGCATTTATGTATCACTATTTGTCTAAAGTAGAAAAATATAGTGAGAAAAAGTCAAGATCTCCAATATTTGATCAATGGGAACCTGACCCGATATGGCAAGAGCTAATGTCGTGGTCATCTGAAGAAATTGGCTTGTAACCAAAAGCTGTAACAATACAGCTTTGAATTCACCGCTAAGCGACAGGCTGTAGGACTCGCATTCGCTCGGCTCTATGCTTTGCCTTTTATTCTTATCTGGCTGATATGCTATATTAATAAACAAATGCAAAAGTGGCTTCCTTAATGAATTCTGAAGCAGCTCAATGATCGTATTAATTTGTAATCTAAAACTCAATATCTGGCAGAATAGACCTTAAACTTACCATAAATATACTACAAGAAAGGAATATCTATGAATTAAAGAGGAAAAGGGGGATATCTATGTCTGAAAAGTTAGATGTAATCATTATCGGCGCTGGAAGTGCGGGACTATCTGCACTTAGCCAGGTGAAAAAAAAGACAGAAAGCTATCTTCTTGTCGATCATGGTCCATTGGGCACTAAATGCGCGCGTGTCGGTTGTATGCCCTCAAAAGCGCTTATCCACGTAGCAAATGAGTGTCACAGGAGTCGCAGTCTTATGGGAAAGGGACTTTTAAAGGCTGATCACTATTCCGCTGATATCCCAGCGGTAATGAAGCATGTGAGAAATCTTCGTGATCATTTTGCCGGAGGAACCCGTAAACAGACCTTGAAGGCAGCTGATGGTCATTTCCTGGAGGGAAAAGCAGAGATCCTGTCTCCTGGCCGTATCAAAGTGGGGGAAGCGGAGTATGAGACTTCAAAGATCATTATAGCTACAGGATCGAGGCCTGTTATTCCAGAGCCCTGGAAGGATTTTTCTGATCTTATTCTTACAAGTGAAAATATCTTCGAGCAGGAAGACTTCCCGCGGCGAATTGGTGTCATAGGCCTGGGGTCCATAGGTCTTGAGATCGGATTTGCCTTAAGCCGACTGGGTATCGAGGTCCACGGTTTTTCCCGAGGGGAATTCATGGGAGGCCTTACCGATCCAGAGGTCAACAGTGCCATGGTGAAAGCCATGGAGGATGAGTTTTCGGTCCATATGGGTTCTGAGGCTGAGATCGAGAATAACGGGAATTGCCTGGTTGTCAAAACAGGTAGTGAAAGCGTAATAGTTGACAAAATTGTCGCGGCGGTGGGGGCTGCGCCAAACCTGAAGGGGTTAGGACTGGAAAATTTATCTATAGATCTGGACAACCACGGGCTGCCGCCATTCGATCCGGAGACTGCGCAAATTGGTGATTTACCTATATTTATAGCAGGAGATACCAATGGCTATAGTCCTATATTGCACGAAGCCCTGGATGACGGTTTTATTGCAGGGGTCAACTCCATGGAGGAGGAAGTTATAAAATTCTCCCGAAGGGTAAATATTAAGATAGTATTCAGCGACCCGCAGATCGCTGTAGTTGGACATGGATTCGATGAACTCAAGGATAAGAATTTCGTCACAGGAAAGTCCGATTTTGAGAAACAGTCAAGGGCCCGTATGGAGGGACGCAACAAGGGACATCTTCATATATATGCAGACCCCGATTCTGCAGAGCTTCTTGGTGCGGAAATTGCGGTTCCCGATGGGGAGCATCTGGCCCATATCCTGGCTTTGGCTATGCAGAATCGCATGAAGATCGCCGAGTTATTGCAGATGCCCTTTTACCATCCCACGGTTGAGGAGGGGCTTCGTTCTTCTTTGCGCGATGCAATGAAGAAATTGTCCTCAAAAAGCAGGCCAGGGGTAAATGACCTTTGTCAGAGTTGTCCCGAACAGACCTTGACATAAATTCTTACTTTTCGAAAAAGGAATCTGATGATTTGGAACTTTTTCCGAAGTCCTAAACTTTAAGAATCAGATGAGACATTCTTCCTCAATTTATTAATTTAAAATAACAGGGGCCGGTACCGGCCCCTTGAATTATATTCAATAAATCTTTTTGAATCTGTAACTACTACTTGTACTCTGTCAAACATCGTGATAAAACTTGATCTAACAAATTTTCAAGTGTAAATCAATAACTGATAATTTTTGAAGGAGGAACTTAAGATGCCGATAATAACAGTAGAAATGATACCGAGAGGATATGAAAAGAAAGTAGAAATTGCCAGGGTGTTTACTGATGAGCTCAGCAGAATTACAGGAGTACCAAAAGATGCCATTACGATATTATTTCATGACCTTACAGCTGAACATGTTTCTAAAGCTGGGGAGATGCTGGTGGAAAGACAGAAAAAATAGCAGTTGTAGTAATCTCCTCTAAATACAGGGTAAGATGGATAAGTATCAATTATCTGGACTTGTTTTGTAAACTTCTGGAAAAGAAAATGAACTAACACTTTTGTGCCCCAGGTGTTAGCTCATTTTTTAATATCCCTTTTTTATTTCTTTCTTAAATTTCATTACTGATTTGCACATTTTACCGAATTCTTTATCCTTCCTGCGTTTTTCATGATATGACATTTCATTGTGGGCATTTTCCCTGCGGATCTTCATGTAATTATCATATCGTTCCCTTGAAAGGGCACCATCCTCAAGAGCGGCAAGAACAGCACACCCTTTTTCCGTGGTGTGATTACAGTCTTTGAATCTGCACTTAAGGGCCAGTGCAGAGATCTCGTCAAAAGTAGCGTTTATTCCCTCTTGCTCGCCGATAGAAGCAAATTCCCTCATTCCAGGAGTATCTATCAGCATGGCTTCGTTATCAAGGATGATCAGCTGCCTTCTGGTTGTGGTGTGCTTACCCTTGTGGTCCTTATCTCTTACTTCCCGCACAGCGAATCTGTCCTGACCGATCAGGCGGTTGATAAGGGATGTCTTGCCTACTCCAGAAGAACCCAGCAGACAGTATGTTTTACCAGTGCTCATCATTTCCCTGATATTCTTCAGTCCGTCTCCGGTGATGTTGCTGAATTCCAGTGCCTTAAGATCCGGCATGAGATCATGGATTTCGCGGAGACGTTCTTCAATTTCATCATCAGAGAGCAGGTCTCTTTTGCTGAAAAGGACTACTGGAATTATCTTTCCTTCATTTACAGCTACCAGGTATCGTTCCAGGCGGCGAAGGTTAAAGTTATCGTCCAGGGCCTGGACGATGAATGCGATGTCAATGTTTGCTCCAATAAGCTGAAAGTCCACCTTCTTACCAGGTACTTTCCTTTTGAGAAGACTTTTTCTTGGCGAGAGAGCCTGGATTATGGCAAGATCATCCTGTAATATCTGTGCCTGGACCCAGTCACCAACTGTAGGGAGATCCAGAGAAGTTTCTATGTTGAATCTGAAACGGCCTGAAAGTTCTGCTCTGATCTCCTGAATGCCGTTACTTATGACATACTGTTCCTTGTTTACTGCCATTACTCTGGCTGATTCAAGCTGATTGTCGCTATCTATTACTTTGTGGGATGTAAAAAAAGCATCATAGCCAAGTTTCTGAAGGTGCATTCTCAATCCTCCCTCATTTTTGGATCCATCTATTATACACTTCCAGCAATAGCATTTTCATTTCTCTGAGCAAAAAGTTACATGATCATTATCAGTAACAATTACAAATGCACTTATCATCATTTGTGTTTTTTCCCTCTTTTCTCTACAGAAGAGATGATCTATTTTCCTGGTTTGATTCCTGATATTACGTTCAAATCTATAACTGAAACATGAATGAATAAATAAAGTTTTTATAGCCAGTTTCTCTTTATGACGCTGTGATATAATAGCACAACAAAGTTAAGGGACAAGTTGGTTGTTTTGCTGATGATTACGATCAAATTGAAGTACCTATGTTTTATTCTGATAATTGTTCTTACGCAAATGAATTTTGTTGGATGTGGATATGCCCATAATTTTTCCACTGCAGCAAAACTATCTATTCCTGCTGTGGGTGTTGTTTACACTGATGGTGCCGTATCAACTGGTTTCTTTGTAAGTTCTGAAGGTGCATTTATTACAAATCTTCATGTTCTTCAGGATACCGAGCATTGTTCTGTAAAGATACACTCGGGAGAGTTCTTTGGAATAAAAGAAATAATATCAGTTTATCCCGAATGTGATCTTGCCCTTTTGCAGGTTGACATAGATAGCAGGGAAGTTCATGCATTGCCGATCTCATCCAGGATCCCCCAGGTTGGTGAAGAGATAATTGTAATAGGTGCGCCTCATGGTCTTGAGTATTCTGTTACTACGGGTGTTATTTCTGCAATAAGAGATATTGATCTCATGGGAAGGGTATATCAGATATCTGCCCCCATATACCCCGGTTCCAGCGGTAGTCCTGTGTTAAGCATGAGTGGGAAATTACTGGGAGTAGCTTTTCTGACCCTTTCGGGCGGGGATAACCTTAATTTTGCTATTCCTGCTTCAAAAGTCCATTCTTTGATCTCAAATGAACTGAACAAGAAAAAAACAACAAAGTAGTTCATGATTCAAAACGGATATCTTTTTTTCAGGGTTTTCCTTTCAATTAATTCCTAACCCTTGAAGTGTTACAAAACTGCTTAAAAAAGAAAATATCAACCCTTACTTTTCAAAAGATGGCTGGATAAGTTGTCGGCTATACATACTTTTCGATCTGACGTAATAAAAAGATATCTGGATCAAGCTTTTGTCCTTATTATCAGGGGAACTATGTGTTCAACATCCTTGATCTTTGTAAAATTGATCCACTAAATCAGTGGGTCAGTTCTCAAGTATCATCGAAACTGCAACTGACCCTGGACCGGAATTCAGTCCTATAACAGGAGAGATCTCCATGACGTATGCAGGGTCAGCCCCGGATATCCGGGACAGTTCTTCTGCAAGTCTCTGAGCTCTGTCATTTGCTCTGGCATGGACTACAGCATATTTCCAGATTCCCCGATTATTTTCAAGTTTCCTGAAAAGATCAATGATCTTGCGCAGATTTCCTGCTTCGCTACATGCATTACCATAATGAGTTCCTTTTCCGGCCTCGTCTACCGATATTATAGGTTTAAGGTTAAATAACTTTGCAAGTTTTCCCTTCAGGGGACTAATACGTCCACCTCTAACCATAAACTGTAGAGTGTCAAGGCTGACAAATATCTTTGTTTTTGGGATAGCATCTTCAATTATCCTGATAACATTTTCGCAGGAACTGCCCTTTGAAATAGCTTCTGCAGCTTTGAGAACGATAAGACCGAGTCCTGAACAGAGGTTTTTGCTGTCAATGACATGAATTTTATTCTGGTTTACAGATTCAGCAGCCTTAAGGCTGGTATTCCATGTACCGCTTAGTGCATCCGAAAGGTGGATAGCTATAACAGATTCATAATGCGAAGAAAGGAGAGAATACTTCTCGACAAATTCTCCGAATACAGGCTGGGAAGTTGTGATAGATTTGTCCGTTTCGTTAAGGATGTTGTAGATCCTTTCAGGTTTAATCGTGATCTTGTCCAGGTAGGTGCTATCGTCAAAGGAGATCCTTAAGGGCATCATTTGGATCTGATATTTATCCATGAGTTCTGCTGGCAGGTCACAGGAGGAATCCGTTAAAAGAGCGATGTTCGATCGTCTTCTGCTCTTGACCTGAACCTGTCTGAGCATGTCGTCGGCTTTCTGGTCATTTAAAGTGCCTCGGCTTGATAAGGTCTGAAAAAGAGTTGCCGGATGATCCGTGTGAATGTGTACCCGGTATTTATTTTCGTGTCCTCCTACGATGACAGAGTCCCCAAAAGGGGAAATCTCTGACATTAGAGTTTTCCTGGAAAGATTTTCGCCTTCAATAATTGCTTCAGTACAATATCTGTAAGAAGGGATATCCTCCTCGGGGTGTTCATGAGAATGGCTGATCTTTAAAGCTGTTTTTTCTGTTTTTATGTTTCTCAGATCACCATTTTCCAGAAATTCATTTATTCCTTCAAGAAAATTAACGAATCCCTGCGCACCTGCATCAACAACACCTGTTCTTGCAAGTATTTTGAGCTTAAGGGGAGTTTCCATAAGAGAACTTTCAGCTCTGGAAATAGAATTTGGAAGAATAACTGAAAAATCTTTTATAGATCTGCTGAGTAAATACATATATTCTGCCCAGTCTCTCAGAACAGTTATCAAAGTTCCCTCTACAGGGTTGCTGAGGGCTTCTTCTGAAAAAGGTATGGCCTTAACGAGGCTTTCGGAAAAATGAAGGGTATCGATCGTACATGTTTTTCCCAAAGCCCGGGAGATCCCGTAAATATATTGAGCCATAATAAGTCCGGAATTGCCTCTTGCTCCCATGAGTGCAGCATCTGCCATAGACTTGAAGGTTAATGATACAGATCTGGATACTGTAGTCTTTTCTGTAATATAGCGAATAGTTGACAGCATGTTGTTTCCAGTATCACCATCCGGTACAGGAAATACATTGATGTCGTTAAGATGCTCTTTCCTTTTTTCAAGTGCATTTGCTCCAGCTCTAAAGGCATTAAAAAGGCGAATTCCGTCAAGAGAACTTATCCTGACTTTACCTGATTCTGTCAATGATCAAACCTCCATGATCTTTATACATCCACCTGGTATCATATTTCATATACTATAAACCAGTTAATAAAAACCAG
>Ga0102929_1001996_pt1 | contig 12142 bp, 13 predicted proteins | sample SalPonR1_B_D2_MG_FD_78510 | JGI IMG/M metagenome (GOLD analysis project Ga0102929, IMG submission 78510) | Salt pond soil microbial communities from South San Francisco under conditions of wetland restoration - Salt Pond MetaG R1_B_D2_MG | ecosystem: Environmental > Aquatic > Marine > Intertidal... | reverse complement strand
TATGCCGCCTCCCGGCCGGGTCCCCGGCCACCTGGCGGGCCGTTAGCTCAGTTGGTAGAGCAGTTGGCTTTTAACCAATTGGTCGTAGGTTCGAATCCTACACGGCCCACCAATTCTCCTTGGGTGTATTCCGGTCACATGGTTTACACCTTATTCCGGAGACATGGTTAACACTTTCTCCGGGACGAAGGGATTAGGGGCCGGTTCCACCCGGCCCCGTTCCTTATCGAAGAAGCCTAGATCATAGTCGAGGAAGCTGACCAGCCAGATTTCCTCCTCGACCTCCCTGATGCCCACCAGTTGGCCGGCAAAGACGTTGCTGAGGCTGATTTTCCGTTTGCCGATACAGATCCGCCCACAGCGGGTGACGCGGACCGTGCGGTCATGGAAGGGGTACTCGGGCTCCGGTGGCGGGCGGTAGGCACGGGCCGAGGGTGTATAGACTTCGCCCGGATAGGCACCGCCCAGGGCCTGGTGGGGCCGCTCGTTGTTGTAAACCCCGGTGAACTGATCGAAGCGCTCCTGCTGCTGCAGGAAGTTGAAGCTGGCGGGCTTGGTGGCCTCGTGCTTGAGGGTGAGGTGCATGCGCTCGTGACGGCCGTTCTGCTGGGGATGGCCGGGCTTGATGCGCTGGATGTCGATGCCGAGGCGTAACCACCACACGGCGAGCCGGGAGAAGCCGAACAGGGCGTTCGGGGCGGCGAAGGGCGTGCCGTTATCGGTGCGGATTGCCCCGGGGCAGGCCGAAGTCCTTGAAGGCGCGCTCGAAGACGCTGAAGGCGAGTTCGTAGCGGGTAGAGGCAAGTCCCTCACAGGCGAGCAGATAGCGGGAGCGGTAGTCGGTGATGGTGAGCGGGTAGCAGTACTGGCGGGTGCCGAGCATGAACTCGCCCTTGTAGTCGGCGCACCAGAGTCCGTTCGGCTCCTGGGCGGCTGAGAGCGGCGTCCCCTCGGCTTTGTGGCGCCTGCGCTTGCGCCTTCTGACCAGGCCGTGGCGGTCGAGGACGGCGTGGATGGTGCTTACCGCCGGCGGCTTGACCATGGGCAGGGTCTTCAGCAGCTTGGCGCGGATCTTGGGGGCGCCCCAGGAGGGGTGCTCGCGCTTTATCCCGAGGATGCTGCGCTCGATCTGGAAGGGCAGCTTGTTGGCCTGGCGGTAGGGCGCACGGCTGCGGTCGTAGAGGGCATCAAGGCCACAGGACTGGTAGCGGTTGAAGATCTTGTAGCCGGTGACCCGAGAGATGCCGAACTCCCGGCAAAGAGGCGCCATCTTCTCGCCTTCGAGCAGGCGGGCGACGAATCGGAGGCGTTCATCCATTGGTTTACACTCTTTCCAGGGCATCGGGGCTCTCCCCAAATGCCAAAATGTGTAAACCATGTGTCCGGAATAATCTGTAAGCTATGTGCCGCTAAGCACACTCTTTCAGTCTGTTCTTGCGGCCACCTTCCGGCCAAAAACCGTCGCCTGCCACCGCGCCATGCCACGCCTGATGCCGCGTGCCTGGTCGTCCATGTACGATCGTCCTTCACGGACCGCTAGAATCACAGGTTCCCGACCGAGGACCTAATGCCGTGACCGAGCGCGAGAACCACGACAGGGAGCGAACGAAGCAAGCGCAGTCGTCCGGTTCAACCGGCCTCTTTGGCTGGCTCTTTCGTCCGAAAGAGCGCCGCTTCCTTCTGCCGGCAACCGGCGTCTGGATACTCACGCTGGATTGGCTCCTGTTCGCTTCCAACATCCTCTCGGCATGGCTGGCGACGCCGGCCGTGATGGTCGTCGGTTTCCTGCTCGGCAGTGCGGGCACCTTCCTCGCTCAGAGACGAGCGGCCAGGGATGCAGCCTGGCTTGCCGCGCTGAAGGCGATCCTGGCGGGAATTGTCGTCGGCGTGCCCTGGGCCATAGGCGGGACACTCCTCGGCGGCTGGATACTGCTTTCATCCGGGCTGATCGACGCAAGAAAAAGGATCGCGGACAGGTGAACCGACAGAGTGGATGCCCGGAAATGACCTGTGACCATCGGATGCATTGTCCGTTATCGCTCCCGACCCGAACCCCGTGTGAGAGATTCAGCTAGACTGACCGCAGCTGACCGATTGCACTCGGTCGCGGAAACGCCGGAACGACTACTCTTGTTCAAGGGAATTGGGATGACAAAGCGACGACTCAGTCTGCCGATATTGATGCTCGCACCTTTGGTGCTGATGTCTGCCTGTCGATCCGGAGAAGAACAAAGTGCAACGATGGGCCTCGAGGATTTCGCCATCCGGTATGCGGCGGCCTGGAGCAGCCAGGATCCCGAGGCTTTCTCGTTGTTCTATGTGAAGAATGGATCATTGCGAGTGAATGATGGGGAGCCGTCGATTGGTCGTGACGCAATAGCGGAGCGAGCGGGGCGCTTCATGACGGCGTATCCGGATATGGTCGTACGCTTGGTGGAACTTCGCCACAAGAATGATCATGTGGAGTTTCACTGGCATTGGACCGGAACGAATACCGGGCCCGGTGGTACTGGAAATGCCGTCGACCTGCGAGGTTATGAGCAGTGGACGCTGGCTGAAAATGGCCTGATTCTCGAGTCGCTCGGCCACTACGACGAAGCCGAGTACGAACGGCAGTTGCAGGCCGTTCCGGCAATTGCGGAATAAGTTTGGCAAGTGTCTGGCTGGCCGCTTCGGCCGGAAATCAATTCTCTTGTCCTGACTCAGGCTAACGCGGTTTCTGCGCAAGCTGAGGACGCTCAACGACCCGAAGCAGACGGTTGCCAAGGAAGATGGCTAGACCGATTGCTTAGAATCCAAAGCCGCTGCCTGGGATTCTTCCCTGTCTTCCATGGGATGCTCGAACTCGGGCGGAGTGCCCAAGCCACCAAAACCGCCGCGAAGGACATAGACTGCAAGCACCCAATAGATAGCAGCAACCCCAAGATAGGGTCCGATCAGGCCGTCGGGCAACCATGCCATTGTTATCAAGGCCGGTGAGAGGGGGACGATTTGATCACTGGGCAAGAACGCTGCATAGCTTAGGGTCGCGCCCATTGTTGCGTGAAAGAAAACGCTAACCAGGATGCCGCCCTCTGATATGTTGTAGGCCCAGGTGAACAGAACGGTCCAGGGCAGCAGAAAGAAGGCTGCCCAAATCATTGGGACGTTGTGCATGCCCTGGCCTAGCCAATAGGTGGGCATATGCCAAAGCAGGTGGGAGAGAGCAATAACCAATGTCGCTTTGAATGGCGTCGTTATATGTTGAAGGCGCTGGAGGGCGAATCCGCGCCACCCGAATTCTTCTCCCATTCCTGCAATCAGCAATTGCATAACCATGACCTGTAGGACCCATGCCCAGCTCCAGAATTTTGGATCAAAATCAATTCCGGAGATTACCGATCCGACGAAGCTCCCCGTGAGGCCGACAAAAAGGAAGAATCCGAGTAACGGCAAGAACCATATGAAGCCCTGCAGCGGGTTGATCCTCGAAAAGAAGCGCTTCAGTCCAGCTTTGCCGTAAAACACAGCTGTAATCAGGATTGCCGATAGTGACGGTCCCCAACACCGAGAATCACAAACGGGGACTGGGCGAAATCAAAGGCCATTGCGCCGCCAAATATGCCCCATGAAAATGCGAACGTTGCGGTGAAATAGGCTGCCAGCTGGCGGCGCAGACGCTTTTGCGGCTCTTGAGATAGCGATTCTTTCATCATGCTCTTGCATCCGTGTTTTATTGCGATCTTTTCTTATTGATGCCTGAGAGCCCCAAACGGATTCAGAAAAGATGCGAGAGACGCGGGATGTTCACTCTTGGTCGGAAGCAGTCCAAACACCGATGAGAGCGTTGTCCTGAGTCATGAGCTAGACTGATAGCGACTGACGAAGAGCACCAGGCATTTTGAGTAAGGGGGATGAGACATGACACCGGCTCCAGTCTTTTCGCATGCGGTATTCATGACGCGTCGTTTTGAGGAAATGAAGGCATGGTACGCGCAAGTCTTTGGTGCGGAGATAGTTCACGGGGATCCTGCCCTCGCATTTCTCACCTATGATGACGAGAGTCATCGCTTTGCAATCGCGAATCTCGACGTGCCGAAGCCTGACGTGTCCGCGAATTCAGGCCCCGGAGATATTGGTATCAATCACATCGCGTACACGTACGCTTCGGCGGCGGACCTGCTCGACACGTACGCGAGACTCGCTGAGCAGGGACTCACTCCGTACTGGGCGGTTCATCACGGCTTCACGCTTTCGTTCTATTATCAGGATCCGGACGGTAATCGAATTGAGTTACAGGTTGAATCTTGCAGTTCCAAAGACGCCTTCGACTATATGCGAAGTGAAGCCTTCGCAGAGAACCCGGTGGGGGTCGAAGTGGATCCGGAGGCGCTCCTGGCACGCTATCGCGCGGGCGCTGGCGAAGCAGAGCTGACAGCACGGCCCGAAGGAGAGCCATCAGCTATTCCGGAAGCGCACGGCCTTGCGTGAATAGTGAGCTTAAGATCTGTACGTGGCCGACGTTAGCCGACATGAGTGAGAGAGGACCGAGGTAGGCGTATCGGCTAACTTCTGGCAGTCACTCAGGGCTCCTCGCCACCCGTCGGACCATAGAAAATGACCCAGGCGGCGAAATCGTCGGAGAACTCTTCGAACCGGTGAACGACGCCTGCGGGCACAAACAGAGCTTCGCCGGGCTCGAATGCGTGTCGCTCGTCGCCGATGACGAATTGCCCGTGACCGGACTGGACGATGTAAACCTCGTCCTGCTCGTGTGGTTCCTGGGGATCGGCACCGCGCGGTTTATAAAAGCCGATCTCCAGTGAACCGTGCTGCAGCAGGATTCCATAGACCCTGTCGTCTGTGGCGTCCACTGCCGCCAGGGCTGCGTGTCTGGTCATTCTGGTCGTCATTTGAGACCGCCTTCTCTCGGACGCTAATGTTAATCTTCGATGGAGTATGCCGCATGGGCATGCTGAATCGAATCTCACGCTCGAGCAATGCGCTGGTGTAAATCCTGCGGATCACTCGCTGGGAGGCGCTTTGTGCTCGCCGATTGTCCGGCTCCGCTGTCTGATGTAACTTCATCGAACGGGGTTCGCCCGGGTGCGACCTCCGAGAAGAATAACATCACGAGATTGGAGGGGGAGACCATGGAGATGCATACGGCGTCGCCGCTGAGGCTGGCGCGCAGACTGGCCGCGGCCCTGCTGATGGGCCTCGTTCTGGGGTCAGCGGCCAACGCGAACGGCGGGGATCGCCTGCCGATCATCTTTGTCCATGGCCAGTCCGGCTCGGCACAGCAGTTCGAGACCCAGGCCATGCGATTTACCAGCAACGGCTATCTGCAGGAACTGCTGTTCGCCTTCGAATACGACACCAGCGTCCCCACGAACCCGATCGGTGATCTCGATGCCTTTATCGACGGCGTTCGAGCCGCGACCGGATATGAGCAGGTCTATGCGGTCGGTCATTCCCGCGGTACCTCGGTCTGGACCGCGTATCTGGACGATCCCGCCTTTGACGGCCCTGCGAAGGTTGCCAGATACGTGAATATCGACGGCCGCTCACCGCCGGATCTGCCGGGTGGCGTGCCGACGATCGGCATCTGGGGCGAGTGGAACACGGCGGACAGCGGTTACAACCGCAGAGGCGATAACTCGAACGCTCAGATAGGCCCGGATCCCGCGGCAAATTACTACTTCGGCACGAAATCTCATACCGAGGTCGCGACGTCCGCAGCGGCCTTCGCACTGATGTTCGAGTTCTTCACGGGCGGGGAGCCGGCGACCACCGACGTCATCCCCGAGCCACCGGGCCAGGTGACCATCGCGGGCCGCGCGGTCATCTTTCCGGCGAATTTCGGCTACGTCGGCTCGACCGTGGAGCTCTGGCGGGTGGATGCAGAGACCGGCCGGCGCATAGGTCGACGGCCCCTGGAAACGTTCGACATCGGCTTCAGCGGTGATTTCGGGCCGGTGAAGGTCAACGGGACCAGGCACTACGAGCTGGCCGTCGTGAGGCCGCCATTCGGCGGTCAGCCCGAGACGGTACACCACTTCTACTTCGAGCTTTTCAGTCGGAGCGATCATTTCATCCGGCTTAACACGAGCCTTCCGGGGCTGGGCCTGGAGGCGCTGTTGCCACGCAGCGCCGACACGACCAATCTCGTCATCTCCCGGCAGAAGGAATATTGGGGCGACCAGGGTGACAGGAGCGACGAACTCCGGATCGACGGGCTCAACATCATCACGCCGCTCATCAGCCCGCGTGCTTCGGTCAACCTCGCCGTATTCGCCTACGACGACGGCCTGGACGGGGTCACGGACCTCGACAAGGGCGAGGTTTTTCCGTTCCCGCTGATCGCCTTCCTGACGGCGGCGGACGTTGCCATACCGGCCTCGAGCGACGCCTCCGGCACGGTTTCCGTCACCGATGTCACCCGGGCCGGCAACGCGACGACGATCAACCTGCCGAACCGTCCGTCAGACTTGCACCGCATCACCGTGCAGTTTCGCGACGACGACCAGGCCCTCGAGCGTTTCACCGACCCCGGCCTCGGGCCCAGGGGGAAGCTGCGGCGCTGAGGTCGGCTTATCGGAGCCGTGGCCGGCAGGTGCGGATATGCTCGGAGACGCGAGGGCGGGGATGCGGCATGGCGTGCAGCACTGAAGGCAATCCTGGCCGGGAGCATTGTCGGCGTTCCCTGGGGGATCGGCGGAACACTCGTCGGCGGCTGGATACTCTTTTCCTCCGGGCTGACCGACACTCGAGAACAGATTATTGGTGAGTGAACCAGGCGCCCTTTTCGAGGACAGTGCGTCTGCCCGCTGGCCTACGTCAACGGCAGGGTGATCGGCTTTACGGCGGCAGTATTCGTTGCAGTGCAGGCCGTTGGGTATTGATTGGGAATCGTGGACCGCTCGTCATTCTCTGCCCGCGGCCTTCTTTAGGTGAATCCCGGCCTCTTGCGTTTCTTAGGGCATGTCGCCTGTTATCGAGCAGGGGGTGTCTACTTCTCCGAAGCGTTAGCCGACCACCGCTTGAATTGCACCAAACCGATATGATTACATAATCCAGCCTGAATTCTTGATAAAGGCACAGCTGACGAAAGTCAGTGTCGCAAAGTCCTCGGGTCCTCGCTTCCTCCGCGACGCCATCCAACGACGCCACGAAGGACCCCAAGATCGCCGGACTGCCGACCCAGATGCCGGACGTTGTTCGGGGGAGATGGCGACGATGGCGAGCGGGCGCATCAATATTGTCTCTGAAGCCCAGTGGGACCGACTCCTTGCGCGTATCTATGACGCCGCAATAGATACTTCGCTATGGCCGGATGTGCTTCTTGACTTGGGAAGGCCCATTCGAGCTCATGCAGCCCAGCTTGCGACGGTCGGACGGACGGCGACGGATACATTTGAAGACGTGGTTGCAGGTTTACCGAGTGCTGATGCGGTACCGGAGTTCGAGGAACTGGTCAGCCGTGGCGAGCAGATCCGGGTAAATCATGCGACCACCATCGATGTGTTCCAGCCGATGTATGATTATCAACATACGAGCGAGAGGGAGATGCGCCGGAGCCTGTTCTATCAGGAGCACGTGTATCCGCTAACGGTCGATTACTACGCGGGCACCGTACTGAAGAAGGACGAACGATCACTGACAGCAATCGTCCATTTCCGACGGAAAGCGGCTGGTCATTTCTCGCCAAATGAGATTGCTTACCTGATGCGCTTGGCACCTCATGTTTATCGCAGTATGGAGCTATCCCTGCAATCGTCGCAGCAGACCACAATCCGGACCGCTGAATCCTTGCTCAGTTCGCTACGATGCGCCGCCGTCATTATCGATCAGCAATATCGCATCGTCGCAGCGAATGATTGGGCGCGCCGCTTGGTTGCAGAGGCAGATGGAATCTCCGAGCTCGCAGGGAGACTTGGCATTGCAAGCGATCGGGCGGGTAAATCGTTGTATAGGCAGCTCGCGACCTTTCTTGGTGGATGCCCGCAAGGGGCGATCGTCTCGGCACCTTGCATTCTTGCGCCTAGACCATCCGGCAAAATTCCTTACCGTCTTTCCGTCTGTCCGCTGCAGCGAGAGCTGGAACCTTTCCTCCGGCGCTTCGCTGTTGTTCTCATTCTCGATCCAGAACGCAGCGATCCGATATCGGAGAAACACCTCAGGGAAGAAGTCGGACTGACGCCTGCGGAGGCTGGCATTGCATCACTACTTGCACAAGGACGTACGGTCCGGGAGATCGCAGCTCTGCGGGGATGCCGTGTCGAGACGGTGCGCTCGCAGCTAAAACAGATCCTCGGCAAGACGGGCTGTAGCCGGCAGGCCGAGCTGGTGTCCCTGCTGCTGCGCTCGACAAGTATACCGGCAAGTGCCTCGGACGGTCTTTAGACACTGACGCAGTGGGCCGAATCGATTGTGGCATCAAGTTTGCGATGCGTCTTGTGGTGGTGAAGCACCAAAGACACCTTATCCGCTGAAATTTATCCCCCATTTGGGGTATGACGGCGAATCACGATCTCCCTACGGTAGACGCATACTCGATATCAGGGGGAAAGTCATGGACTCTTTCAGCAGAATATTTCTTCCGTTCGCGATCGTGGCTGCGGTGCTAGTGGCAACACCGCTCTTTGGTGCCCCGCCGGCATGTCCCGGTCACCCGAGCTGTAAAGACGGAGATGATAACGGTGGAGGGGAAGATCCGCCATCCGGCGATGAGTGTAGTGCCTACCCCGATTTCCCGGCGGTGGTCTACCAGGTAGAAACCATAGAGAACGAGGGCCATCCGAGGAAGGAAGCACACACCTATGATATCTATTTAGCGAACCGCGATCGGAGTTGCTCGCTGCTTATCTACAGCGGACCCCAGCGTATGGGGGCGCGCCCAAGCTATCGACAGCTGCCTGACAGTCAAACCGGCAAGATTATCGCGGTGCGGGAAGCAAGCTCGGAGAGTAAACAATGTACCCCGCCGGCGATAATCGGGTTGAGTTTCGACGTTAACGCTAACGCGGTGTTAACGAGCTTACCCCTCAGCTGGCAGACAATATACGAATGGCCGGAATGCGGAGCCGGTAAGGGTGGAATCCATTCTCAGGTTCTATCGCCTGATGGAACGGAAATATTCTATTTCACGGAAGAGCCAAATCCGGATCCGCAGTACAGCTGGTTGGATTCCCTGAATGTCATAGACCTCACACAGTGCAATACCAACTGTACGCCGTCGAGGATTCGCAGTTGGGATGAACGCGCATTAGAACGGTACTCCATGAATCCGGATGGCACCCGGATATACATGGCGGGTCACGATCGTATCGCCGATACTTATTCTGTCTCGTTTGTCGAACGCGATTCGTCCGGGACGTGGTCTGAGGTTCAAGATGTCGTCAACAGTAATGATCCTGCCTACTCGCTTGATCAATTCGGCGAGGGAACCGCGACGGCCGCGACGATGTGGGCATACGATGGCGAGTCACACGCTGTTGTCGCATTCGGCCGTGGGGACGGCACGTCCACGTCCGATATCATGAACGTTGACGATTGTGACGTTTTTGATAAAGACACGTCCTGTCTGGCCGCCGGCAAAGCCTCGCTGGTTCCCGGTCACGGGACGATACAGGGCCAGGTCCTTGGCTTTACGAATCTCGGCAGTGAAGGACCGGGTCCCAATACGTTCGTTGTAATCGATTCCAACGTGCACGAGATTGATCTGGACTCGAACACGAATCTCGGCCCGATCGTTCCAGACGTTGACGTGAATGGCGTCGATTCAGCCGAGTGAGACTGTGTATCCCATTGGATATGTTGCACGTTGCTGAGGACAAATTCGTAACCAGTTTGCAGGCTATTCGATGTTCAGGAACGTCAACCGTGGACCGGTTTGACGCTTCCCGCCAAGCCGGCGGCGGCTTTTTTTGCGACGCTCACGACGAGGCAAGGCGTCATCCTCGACTCTCGCTGTTGGCGTTTTCGGCGATACTTGTCGCCAAGGTGATGTGAGCAATCGCTTCCGGCGTACCGGCCGCCATGTTCGCTGTCTTGCGGTGGACGAAGACTTGGATTGCGGTCGCCGGTATTCCTCGTCTTCCCCTGGAACGTCAATATGAGACTTGCTGGCCATTGTATGCGCTCCCCCGATGACAACCAGAATTTACGTGTACCACCCACACATCAGAGGCGTCCTAACGAACGGGAGACAATTGCCCAACATTTCTCTCAACTCGTCAGAGCGGCCGTAGACTCGGAGGTGTCACGGTTCCAGGATTAAGCGAAGGCCCACGGACCAGGCAAGAGGATGGTCAGTGCATCATTCAGTGTCGGAGACTGGAAAGTAGAACCGGATCTCGATCGGGTCTCGCGGGGAAGCGAGTCTGTCTCTCTACGACCGCAGGTAATGAGTTTATTGGTATATCTGGCCGAGAGGGAGCGGCAGGTCATTCACGCGGACGATTTAATGTGCGCTCTTTGGCCGGGAAAAGTCGTGTGTCAGTCCTGTCTCTATAACTGCGTCGCGGAGCTTCGCAGGGTTCTCGATGCCGGCAAGAATGGTCCGAGTGCCATCCAGACAGTGCCGAAGAAAGGTTATCGATTGAGAGCACCGGTGATTTGGGGTCCTTCTGCGTCGGAGATGAAGCAAAGCTATAGGCAACTTGGCTCCGCAGAGGCATCAATCGGTGGTTGTTGGCGGATCGTATCCGAGTGAATGGAACGAAGTGGGTTGCCTCTCGAACGACGCTGCCTTTTATCGGCGGTTTTGTTTTGATTCGCGGATATTCACGACTGACGGAGAAATGGATTCCGTGTTAGCCGAAACGTCAGTGGCCTGAATTGAGACTGACGTCACTCGCGATGACCTGGCGATCCGGCTATTCTGAACGGCCCGCGTACCGGAGGCCGCTCATTGTGGAACAAAAGGGGTGGATCAAGACTGGCGCTGCCCTTGCGACCGCTCTGGCTCCCACGGTCCTGTTCAGTGGTTGTGCGTGGCAACCGGAGGAGCTCCCACCCGGTCATGCGGAAGCGCCGGCCGGTCCGATTGCGCGGCAAAATACCATCGGTGACCGTGCGGCGGCGATCGCGCTTCAGCAGATCGGGACGCCTTACCGCTACGGCGGACAGACGCCAGCGGGTTTCGACTGCAGCGGACTGGTGCACTACGCGTACGGCCGGGCGGGCAAGTCGGTGCCGCGCACCACTGGGGCGCTCTGGTCGCGTGCGCAGCCCGTGGCGCGGAACGAATTGCGCGCTGGCGATCTGCTGTTCTTCTCCATCGACGGCAAGATGCAGCACGTCGGGCTCTACGTCGGCGACGGGCGCTTCGCCCATGCGCCGTCGTCCGGGCGCACGGTGACGGTGGAGTCGCTGTCCACGGATTTCTATCGGCACGCGTTTCTGCGCGGCGGACGCCTGCAGTAGCCGGGCAACGGACGGGACAGGAGAAGAGCAGATGGGGATTGCCGATAACAAACAGGTGGTGCTGGACTTCTACGAAGCCGGCGCGCGCGGCGACATGGACGCCTGCTTCGCGCTGCTGGCCGACGACGTAACCTCGAGCAATATCGGCACCACGCGGTTCTCCGGCACCTACGAGGGCAAGCAGGCCATCGCCGAGAATCTGATCGGTCCGTTGTTCGGCCAGCTGACGGCGGGCATCGCGTCGCGGCTGGAGCAAATGGTTGCCGAGGGGGACACCGTCGTCGCACAGACGGCCGGCCAGGCTGAGACGCTGGACGGAAAGCCCTACAACAACACCTATTGCCAGGTCTTCCGCATCCGGGCCGGGAGGATCGCGGCGGTCCGCGAATATATGGATACCGCCCTGATCGACGCGGTCTTCGGCGCAGCCTGACGCGGGGTTTGGGGAGTTCCGCAGGACGCATGCGCTGGCCACCTATGTTACGGTGAGGCTTCGTTCCGAAAGGTCACGGACAGGCTATCTCCGACCAGAAGCAGCAACCCGACCGGCCCGCCTGCCTCGAGTGCGGGCATGAGTTCAGCACCGGCGAGCTCGCCGCGATGACGGCCTCGGAGGAGTCCCACGACCTCTGCGTGCTCGACTGCTCGGCCTGCGGCACCCACAACATCGCCCGCGCCGAGCCGCAGGGCGGCTTCAACCGCCAGCCCCGGCTGGTGGTCCTGCGCACCGCCG
>Ga0102929_1001994_pt1 | contig 12144 bp, 11 predicted proteins | sample SalPonR1_B_D2_MG_FD_78510 | JGI IMG/M metagenome (GOLD analysis project Ga0102929, IMG submission 78510) | Salt pond soil microbial communities from South San Francisco under conditions of wetland restoration - Salt Pond MetaG R1_B_D2_MG | ecosystem: Environmental > Aquatic > Marine > Intertidal... | reverse complement strand
GTTTTCTAGAGCGCAAATCTTATGAGCACCTTGCTCATGTGTCAATTCTTTAAATAGGATTTCATGGGTAGGTTCTGCTCCGGCCAGGTCGAAAACTTTGGCAATTAATTGATTCAAGCCAGGCGGACTAAATATTGTCAGTGGTTCTTTCCGGCCTTGCAAGATCATGCTATTGATGAGACCAGGCAAGCCAAAGTAGTGATCGCCGTGCAGATGAGATATAAAAATATGTCGGATGGACTGACGGGGTATTTTCCATCTGCCCATAGTCTTTTGTGTTCCTTCACCGCAATCAATTAGGAAATGGTGTTTATGAATACGAAGATACTGGGAGGTCGGATTGCGCCCATGGGCAGGCATGGCTGAATTGCATCCCAAGACTTTGATTTCAAATTGCCTGTTCAAAGGACTAATCCTCGTCTTCAGATACGTCAAGGCTGCGTTCGATTTGCTCCATACGGACAAAATCTTCAGCCTCTTCTCTAGTAGGGACAATATTGAGAACCTCGTCAAGCTTTGATATTTCAAATACTTTCTTTACCACCGGATTGTCAATACCAAAAATGACCAAGCTGCCATGGTTTTCATACAATCGTTTCCCAGTGAGTAAGGCACTCAAACCACTTGAATCGACGTACTTCACACTACTCATATCGATCATCAGGTTAGAGACCCCCTCATTCTTAAAAATGACGAGTTGAGACTTTAAATCCGGTGCCAGACTGGCATTCAAATTGTGATCTTCGAGTTTAAAAATACTGTAATCGCTATGCTTATCTACGGAATACTTCATAAATCGTTTTCTGATGCACAAAAATAACAAATCCTCCGATAGTCAAGTAATACACACGACATAGCTTGTGATTCTCAAGAAGCAATATCAACTATCTCTCATTTGAGCAGTTGTATACTTACAGGCGGTTATTGCCAATAATTTATGTTATTTTTGGTTGTAAGCCTGAGCTGAGCTGCAAGAATGACAGTTATTTTCATGTGGCACAGTTTTTACACCATACCATGAAAAAGGAATGAAATGAACAGAATGTTTTCACCTCAAGTAAAAGAGGTTTTATCGAGGAGTAGAATAGAAGCGAAAAAACTGGGACAAGACTATATAGGTACAGAGCATCTATTGCTGGGAGTCATTTTAATAGATGACTCAGTAAGCAATCAAATACTGGTTTCCCTGGACGTCGATTTAGAGGATTTAAGGGATACTATTCAGAATGCTGTACAGTACAAGGCCAATACTAAAGTAGCCAAACAAATCGGCGATATGCCTCTAAACAGGCAGGCAGAAAAAGTATTAAAGGTGTGCTTTCTTGAAGCCAAGAATATGAAACAAGAAGAGATTTGTCCGGAACACTTGGTATTGAGTATTCTCAAACACAAGGACAATATGGCTTGCAAAATATTAGAACAATACGACATTGATTATGACATATTTAAGTCTGAACTCGAGTTTGCCCAACAGGAAAAGGATTATATGAGCGATGAAATTTTAGGTTCTACCTCCAGCGATCCTGATGACCCGTTTGAAAGCGAAGATTCTTCAGGTCGTTATACTTCGGGAAGAAAAGTGGGAAATAAATCTCGCACACCTGTATTGGATAATTTCGGACGTGATGTTACAAAATTAGCCCAGGAGGATAAGTTGGATCCCATTATCGGACGCCAAAATGAAATTGAGAGAGTTTCTCAAATTCTAAGTAGGAGAAAGAAAAACAATCCCATTCTTATAGGAGAACCCGGCGTAGGTAAAACTGCGATCGTAGAAGGTCTGGCTTTGAGAATTATTCAGCGAAAAGTTTCGAGAAATCTATTCGATAAAAGAATTGTCATGCTAGACCTCGCGGCACTAGTTGCCGGCACCAAATATCGCGGGCAATTTGAGGAGCGCATGAAAGCCATCATGAACAAATTAGAGAAAAATCGCGATGTAATTCTCTTCATTGACGAAATTCACACAATAGTGGGCGCGGGAGGTGCGACAGGTTCTCTGGATGCTTCCAATATATTTAAACCGGCCCTGGCCAGGGGTGAGTTGCAATGCATTGGAGCTAGTACCCTGGATGAGTATCGTCAATATATTGAGAAAGACGGGGCGCTAGACAGGAGGTTCCAGAAAGTAGTTGTAGATCCACCCAGTGTAGAGGAGACACTACACATCCTCAATAATATCAAGGAAAAATACGAGGATTTCCACAAGGTGAATTATACAGATGAAGCTGTGCGCGCCTGTGTCAATCTGAGCAATAGATACATTACAGACCGCCATCTCCCAGACAAAGCCATAGATATTATGGACGAGGTGGGAGCGCGCGTGCACCTGAAAAACATCGTCGTACCAAAAGGTATCGAAGATGTAGAAAAAGAAATTGAAGAAATCAAGGTTAAAAAGAATGAGGCCGTCAAAAATCAGCAGTATGAGGAAGCCGCTGACATGCGTGACATGGAAAGTAAGATGATCCGCCGTCTCGAGGAGGCCAAAAAGCAATGGGAGGAAGAGTCAAAAACTAAGCGATACCCGGTAGATGAAGAAGATATCGCTGATGTGGTATCTATGATGACTGGAGTTCCCGTCAATAAGGTAGCCCAAAAAGAGAATAAGAAACTCAAAAATATGGGTGTTGAATTGCAGAAGCGGATCATCGGTCAGAATGAAGCAATTGATAAAATCACTCGTGCCATACAACGGAACAGAATAGGGCTAAAAGACCCCTCCAAGCCGATTGGAACTTTTATTTTTCTTGGACCAACCGGTGTCGGTAAGACAGAACTGGCCAAGGCGCTATCACGGAGTATTTTTGACTCAGAGGATGCCTTGATACGCATCGATATGAGTGAATACATGGAAAAGTTCTCCCTGAGCCGCTTGATCGGAGCGCCTCCAGGCTACGTAGGGTATGAGGAAGGCGGTCAGTTAACAGAAAAAGTTCGACGAAAGCCTTACTCTGTGGTCTTACTTGATGAGATTGAGAAAGCTCACCCGGATGTATACAATATTCTCTTACAAGTATTGGATGACGGGCAGCTTACGGATGGACTCGGCCGAAAGGTAGATTTCAAGAATACACTTATTATTATGACGAGTAACATCGGTGTCCGTCAAATCAAGGATTTCGGTCAGGGTGTAGGGTTTGAAACCTCAGCCAGAAGGAACCAGGCAGAAGAAAACACCAAAGGCATTATCCAAAATGCTCTGAAAAAAACCTTCTCTCCTGAATTCCTGAATAGAATTGACGATGTGGTGATTTTCAATAGTTTGACTCAAGAAGACATATCGCGTATTATCGATATCTCCTTGAAAGAACTTACAGACCGACTGAAAGACCTTGAGTTTACTTTGAAGCTCACTAAGAAAGCCAAAAATTTTGTTGCTGAAAAGGGTTTTGACCCACAATTCGGTGCAAGGCCTCTTCAAAGAGCCATTCAAAAGCATGTGGAAGATCCTTTGGCAGAGTTCATTCTTAATCACTCTCCAGCCAAAGATGCCTTGCTACAGGCCGACCTTGATGAAAAAGACATGAAAATCGTCATTTCAGAGAAAAAAGCTTCGAAAAAAACCGAAGAGAACAGTAAGTCTAAATAGGACATCAATAAGTGCATTCTAAGGGTGCACTTATTTTTTTATATTTGCCTTAGATGAAAATCCTTATCAAATTGGAACTTGGAATAAGGAGTTTACATTGATTATTACGTAAAACTATTTTTGAATTAAAATAAATCATTGAGAAGAAGAAAAAGCAAACCACGTCCACAGAAAAATCCAGCCAACGATTACAGAGTTAATCGCAGAATTAGAGTTCCAGAAATTCGTTTAGTAGGAGATAACTTTGATGAGCTAAGCGAAAAAGTAGGTCGAAAAATTGAGCCAGGTGTATACCCCACCAAAGCCGCGTTAGACTGGGCCAACGAAATGGAACTCGACCTTGTTGAAATCTCACCTAAAGCCAGTCCTCCAGTATGCAAAATCATTGACTTCCAGAAATTTCTTTACAAAAAGAAAAAACGAGAAAAAGAATTAAAGGCTAAAACAAGTAAGACGGTCATAAAGGAAATTCGTTTTGGACCCAATACTGACGACCATGACTTTGACTTCAAATTGAACCATGCCAAAAATTTTCTGAGCGATGAAGCTAAGGTCAAAGCTTATGTTCAATTTCGCGGACGCTCGATTGTATTCAAAGATCGTGGAGAATTGCTCCTTTTGCGTTTCCTAAAAGAATTAGAGGAATATGGGGCACCGGAATCCCTGCCCAAAATGGAAGGCAAGCGAATGATCGTAATGATCGGCCCCAAAAAGAAGAAAAAGAAAAACTAGATTTAGGCCTGAAAGCTTTTCCCCACTTTATTATTTGATGCCTCAGCTTGTAATACTTTGAAAATAGTATTACCTTTGCCGTCCGCTTAAAAAGTAGAAGATTATGCCAAAAATGAAAACACATTCCGGCGCTAAGAAGAGATTCAAAGTTACCGGAACAGGAAAAATAAAGCGTTTTCGCGCGAACAAATCGCATATTCTCACGAAAATGAGCAAGAAGAGGAAACGTCATCTAAATGGCGCAGTAGTCGTTAGTAAAGCCGATGAGAAACGCGTGAAAGACATGCTTTGTATGAAGTAAGTATTTCTTAATTGTCTACAGGTAGAAAGTATTCGAATAGAATCCCTGAGAGATAAATCATTAAATTATGCCTAGATCAAGAAACAGGGTGGCGTCCCGAAAACGCAGAAAAAAATACATGAAGGCCGCCAGAGGTTACTTTGGAGCACGCTCCAAGGTGTATACAGTTGCTAAAAATGCGGTCGAAAGAGCATGGCAGTATGCTTACCGTGATCGTCGCGTCAAAAAGCGTATGTTCAGAAGACTTTGGATCACCCGTATCAACGCAGGCGCCAGAGCTGAGGGGATGAAATACTCCACTTTTATTCACGGCCTCAAGGAAAATAATATTGAATTGAATAGAAAGGCATTGGCGGATTTGGCTATGAACCATCCCGATGTTTTTAAAGGAATAGTAGACAAGGTGAAGTAAGCAATACAGCTTTAAATTGTCTTTAGAAAAGAGTAAATTGAAGAAATTTACTCTTTTTTTATGTCCACCTTGAACCCAGATGTACGCATTCCCTTTCTTAGGGCATTAGAGAAGTGGCTTAACAATCATCCTGAAGCAAATTGGGATGAATTGAAAGATGTTTTTACACAAATTGTCCATCAAATAGCAGAAAGTCACCAGTTACCCCTCCCTACTCTTTTCAGTAAACTGGCTTTTCTCACAGATGAATACAAAATCCCTCCCGGCCATGCCTGGCAGCTACATCATTTAAGAATACGCTTTAGTGAAAAATCTGCTGATATAAGCCAAAAAGACCTGAATGCAGCCCGAAAGATTTGCATCAATCTCATCCACTTTCTACTTGGAAACCAGGCATCCTTTCCATTACCAGAACTTTTCGAGGGACGAAAAAAAAATAGTTCAGCCGAAAAATGGGCCACTGTTTCCGCTTATCTCACACGCGTAGAAGATGATGCCATCTTATTCCTGTCAGAATTGTCTGGAAATAAGGAAGAGCGTCTCACTGTCAGAGCCAATGACGAACACTTAAAAAAGACGCTCCGATTGTTGCGTGGGAGTGCTATGCTCCCATGTGAGGCCTCCATTCTCCAACTAGAACAAGACAATGAGGGTCAATATTCAGCAGCATTCGTGGTTCTCCAGCCCAATTTCCTGATTGATGTATCTGCCATTGCTCAATGTGTAGACAACCACGACCACGATGCCACCAGGCAAGTCCTCAAGAAACTGCTTCCGATGCCAACAAACAAAGCCATACTGCTCGGAAATGTCGTCAATTTGTTGTTTGATGAATTGATTTATCAGCCCGAGCTGCCTCTAGATCCCTTCATCAAAAGTATCTTTCACAAGTACCCCATGAGCTTGAGCCTGCTAAATGACCATGATTTAAGGGGGTTTTTGTCTGATTTGAGAAACCAGTATGTCAATCTGAGAGATCAATTCATAAAAAAAGGAAGTGCGTTGGGCTTTGAGCACGAAAGTTGTTACGTGGAGCCGGGCTTCATATCTCCCACTTATGGATTACAGGGAAGACTGGATGCGCTTTATTTACCTAATGACATAACAGATAAAGCAAAAATTATAGAACTCAAAAGTGGTAAAATTTATAAGCCCAATCGCTATGGACTCAATGCCAATCATTATGCCCAAACACTCTTATATGAGTTGCTGACCAGTGATATGATGGATAAAAAGGGAGGTAACGCAGGAAATTACATTCTCTACAGCAGAGCGTCGGACAACACGCTAAGGTATGCGGCTTCTACCCGTCATATGCTGTTTGACCTATTGATGTTGCGCAATGAAATCGCAGCACTTGAATTCAGCCTGCAAACCGTCGGCGGCTGGATTTCTGCATTCAAAAAAATCAGTAGTCCTGCCCGACAATCAACTCCTGGTTTCACAGGAAGGGATTATCAGTCTTTACATCATACCTTCGCTGCTCTGGACCCTGTAGAGAAAGATTATTTACTTGAAAACCTCGCCTTTCTATCAAGAGAACAGTGGTCCCAAAAAACGGGTATCGCTGGTAATCGTCCTGGACAAGCTGCTCTCTGGTTACTTTCAGAGCAGGACAAAAGAGAACAGTTTCGAATGCTGAATCATTTGGAAATCGCCATCAATGAATCGGCATGTGACCCACCATTATTGTATCTAAGATCCACGGAACAGACCCCCAGGTTATCCAGCTTCAGACGGGGAGATGTTGTTGTCCTTTATCCGCAAAAATTCCATGGACAAATATCCCGAACCCAGCTCTTTAAGGCTTCTATTGTATCCCTTAACCCGGGAGAGATTGTTATTAAACTCAGGGCAAGGCAGCGAAATGCTCGCGCGTTTGATCATCGATACTGGTTTTTAGAACCGGATTACCTGGACAGCCAATTACAAAGAAATAGCTCGGGATTATTTGCTTTCATGTCTTCGGATAAAGCCAGGCGAAAGGCCTTACTGCAACCTGCCACTTCGAATCCCGGCCAATTCCCAAAGACCAATTTTGCATTCAAGGGTACGGAGGAACAACGGCATATACTACACCAGTACACCCAATCCAGACAACATTTTCTACTGTGGGGTCCTCCAGGAACCGGCAAGACCAGCATCATGCTGCGGCAAATGGTCGAATGGGCCCTCAATGAAGGTAGTGACCATATCATGTTATTGGGGTATACCAACCGGTCTGTAGATGAAATATGCAGGGCACTGGACAGTATTTCCAATCTCAACATGGACGAATCCGTGATGCGGGTAGGATCTCGATACGGCACGGATGAGGCCTATCAACATTTACTCATTCAGAACAAGACCAAAAATTATAAGGGCAGGCGACAATTGAAGGAGGCCCTGGGAAAAACAAGGATTATATGCGGTACACTGGCCTCAATTTCCGGAAAGCCTGAGCTCTTCCAATTAAAACGATTTCAGCGGCTGATAGTAGATGAGGCCTCTCAAATCCTGGAACCCCAAATCATTGGGCTTCTCATTCATTTTCAACATTACTGTATGATTGGGGACCATCATCAATTGCCAGCCATTGTCACCCAGGCAAAACAAAAATGCCACTATCAAAGTCAAAGACTCAAGCGCCTCGGTTTTGACCAATTGTCCGAATCGCTATTTGGACGGATGTTTAGACAACTGGTTCGTGGCCATCAAGTGAAAAATTATGCCATGCTGCGGCAACAAGGTCGAATGCATGAGGACATCAATAGATTGGTTTCTGAATTGTTTTACAACAAGCAACTCACCATTCTCCCGGTTGATATTCCCAGGTCAGGTGAGCAAAAAGCGGCTCTGCCCATACAGCTCTTACAACATTCTACATCTGCGATGGATAGACTTCTCGCAGCAAATCGCCTTGTATTTATAGACGCTCCATCAGATGACGAATTCAATATCAAGAAATCCAGTCCAAAAGAAGCTGAGATTGTCCGACAGGTATTGCTGGCGTTAAAAAAAATCTACGGCGAGAATTTCACAGCTGAAGATGTAGGAATCATCACGCCTTTCAAGGCTCAAATTGCTACCATAAGAAATGCCCTCAAGGATGAATCCTCTCTGTCAGGGATCAAAACAGACACTGTAGAACGTTACCAGGGAGGATCTAAATCCATTGTCATTCTCTCCATGGCAGTAGGTTCAACTTTTACGCTCAAGCAAATTATCAATGAGAATGCGCAAGGCATTGAACGCAAATTGAACGTCGCCTTGTCCAGGGCCAGAGAACAATTCATTTGTATCGGCGATTCCAGAATAGCGAAGACCCATCCGAGCTACGCATCACTTTGGAAGATGGCAAGGCAAGCACGGTTTGACAGCTTACAGTTGCTTGATTAATTATTCAGGAAAGCAGAGTACATCCAAACCAACTTTTCCTGCTCGCGAATATAGTCACTCATCAACGCGTTCGTTCCTTCGTCATCGGACTCATCTGACAATTCCAGAATTTCTCTTTCCAATGGCAACAATATGGCAAACCCATCCACTACACCCTGTACGGCTCGATGTCCATCGGTTTCGTCCTTCACAGGCATAATTTGAGCGTTTTTGATATAATCTTCAAAATTATGAAGCGGACGCTCACCCAAAGTCAGAATACGTTCAGCAATTTCATCTATTTTCATTTGGGCATCGGTGTACAATTCCTCAAATTTTAGATGTAACTCAAAAAATTTCTCACCCTTGATGTTCCAATGAAATCCGCGCGTGTTCATGTAAAACATCTGGTAATTCGCTAACAATTGATTGAGGCGGTCAGCCAATTTTCGCGCTTTGACTGTATCAATTCCAATTTGATTTAAATCTGCCATAACTATTTTATTTGTTTTATAATGTGAATATCAGGGTATTTAGATAGAAAAACAGTGCGCAAAATCACATAACTTGCCTGCAAAAAAGAAAGACTATGATCTACAGATTTCTCATTTTTACCGTTTTGGCATTGCTATCATGCAATTCTTCAGATAAAAGTATTGAGCTGGAAAAGACCATTCAATTCCAGGATGTAGCACAAATCAAGGCTCCCGCAGGTATGAAATTATATGAGGAGCGGAAGGGCCGTAGTCCTTATCAGATATATTTCTCTGAGAATAATGAATTAGAAATTCAATTTAAACATCTCAATAATTTTGCCCGTGAAATGCCTACACTAAAAGAAATTTATGACCGGAATGCCTCCCAAAATAACATCCAAATACTGGAAAGCTCACTCAGAGAAATCAACGGGCAAAGCTTTGTCATTCACAGAACTGAGGGAGTCAATGATTATATGAATTATCACAGTTTACAATTGGCGACCATACATGAGGGGCGGATTGTACAATGCTTGATAAGAACACTTACCAAAAACAAAGAAAACTGGGAGGAGACCATGGAAGCCATGGCCGAAACAATACAATTAAAATAATCAAGGAAGTCCTATGAGTTTGTGACTTTGCATGCTGAGTTTCCATTTGGGATGCCTGCGACAGTAGTCAATGCAGGCCGCGATATTCTCCTGAATTTGGTCGCCGTCCATAGGCTGAAGGTAAAAGTGTTCAAAATCCATATCAACGAATGTCTGTGGATCTAAATGTTTCTGTGGATGGACCAATTTTAACTCGTGTCCTTTCCTCACTTTAAGCTCCGCCCCTGCCTTTGGGCTCACGCATACCCAATCTAGCCCTTCGATGAGCGAAATTGTACCATTGGTTTCGATAGCTAATTCTATATCCTTATCATGCATTTCTTCGAGCAGGTGCTCATCAAGTTGCAGCATTGGCTCACCTCCCGTTGCAACGACAAAGGGCCTTGTGTCAGAATCCGGCCAATTCCGCAAAATGAGGGCGACCAATTCATCGGCGGTATACTTACCTCCATTCTCACCATCCATTCCCACAAAATCAGTATCGCAAAATTGACAAATGGCTTTTTCTCGGTCCTTCTCCAGGCCGGTCCACAGATTGCAGCCTGTAAAACGCAAAAACACGGCAGCTCTTCCCGTTTGAGCACCTTCGCCCTGCAGGGTATAATAAAGTTCCTTTACCTTGTACGTATCACTCAAATCCTCAAATTTCACAGATGTAAATCAAGCGTTTCTTGTGGCGCAAAAGTATTTTAAATAAATCTAGGGTACAAGCCTTCTTTTAAAACCACTATGCTCATTTTTGCATTGCTCTATAGAGTAAAGGGAATATTCCATGATCCATTATAAGAACAAATCTTACGTCAGACTCAGGTTCACTGGCCAATTGGCCATGGTTTTGGCGCAATTGGATGAGGAATATCTTGAAGTGAAATTGCTTGATGACGGTACCATAATTACAGTCGCCACTGAAAACACCCTCCCTGCAAATTATACCCAAACTGCTCAAGAAAAACCAAAAGAAACCTTTGATGCACTGGAGCGTGGTTGCTCGGCCATGTTGATGCCCGGCCTGGACAAGGGAATAGAATACTGTTATCACCTGTATTTTTCAAATGGAACTTCACAAAAATGGATGGTTGAAGCAGGCTTGTGGGATGCAGGTCGTAAATTGGCCAGACATTATTTCACAGTAAAACCGGGCAAAATGCAACGGGTTTTTGAATTTTCTCGCGATACCATTAACCTGAGACCCGTTATGAACTTCAAACTCAGAAAAATCACTACTTCTGGCACCGGTGAAGAATATTCAGCAGAAATTAGACTCAAGGCAAAGACGCTGTTCAAACGCAGGAGTGAATTGTTCGACGGAAGATATTGTTACCAATTCGATTTGGACGAGCTATTAAAAAGCAGCATGAGAAAGCAAGAACAATTGGATATTGTTCACCGCGAAAAAACAGATGCGAATAAGAATTACTATTACCGAGGTTATGATTATGAATTGATATCAAATGAAAAAGATCTTCACATTGAAGCGCTGGTGGATGACCCAATGGCATTTGACCAGGGTGAAATATTGGCGGCACAATTAAAAGAAATGAAAAAGTACATTAATAAAGCTGCTCTCAACAACTTGGATCATGTTTTTCTCATACACGGCATTGGAAAAGGGATATTAAAAGAACGTATTCACCAGGAATTGGCTCAAATACCCTTCGTCAGTCAATATAAAAATGAATACCATCCCAGATATGGTTGGGGAGCTACAGAAGTTTTCTTTTCTTAGGGGAACTAATCCTTATAACTGTGAGTCTGAGAAAAACTTTTCGCTTCGTTCCTAATGCTTTGACGTTGGGTAATTTGCTTTGTGGTGTCATATCCCTTATGCTCGGCCAAATGGAATGGGCCTTAATTTTTACTGCTGCTTCCCTGTTTCTAGATTTGTTGGATGGATGGGCTGCAAGATGGCTGGGTGCTACTTCTGATATCGGACTTCAATTGGATTCTTTGGCAGACCTGGTAAGTTTTGCAGTGGTTCCAGCCTGGTTTGTCTATCATTTGTATCAAGGGCCATTTGGAGACATGGCTTTACTCACCGGATTGATTCCGCTCGCAGCCGCATGGAGATTGGCCCGTTTTAATACCGAAAATTCAAATAATGAATTTAGTGGTCTACCCAGTCCAGCCGCGGGAATGTTCCTTATGAGTGTGGTTTTCCTTAAGCTCTATTACCCGCTGAGTTTTAACAATTACCTGTCATCAGAAGGGTTCTTTTTATTCCTTGTTGCTTTCACCAGTCTGTCAATGATTAGTCAATGGAAATTACCCTCCTTTAAATCCGGTAAGACAGGGACGCTTATCATACTGATTCCTATTATTCTGCAATTGTTCCTCAGTTACTGGTCTCCCTTATTCCTGGTCAGCATTGTGCCTATTTACTTTTTAAGTGGCTTGGTTATGCAACGCTAAACTTTCTGTTCATCAAGAAGATCGGTACTTTTCAAGGAAATCGCGAAGGCTTTCTACGTGGAGATCAGCTTTCTTATCAGAAAACCCTACAGATGCCGTGTGAATGCCGAGGGAGCGGGCTGCTTTCATGTCTGTTGAGCTATCACCAACCATCCAGGCATTATTCAGTTGAATGAAAGGATAGTCTGTAGTGGCCTGTAAAAACATACCATTTTCCGGCTTTCGACAGAAACAGTGATCACCTGCGAGAT
>Ga0102929_1001993_pt1 | contig 12148 bp, 11 predicted proteins | sample SalPonR1_B_D2_MG_FD_78510 | JGI IMG/M metagenome (GOLD analysis project Ga0102929, IMG submission 78510) | Salt pond soil microbial communities from South San Francisco under conditions of wetland restoration - Salt Pond MetaG R1_B_D2_MG | ecosystem: Environmental > Aquatic > Marine > Intertidal... | reverse complement strand
TTGGGAAGAACGCAAGAAAGCGATTGAAAATGAATATTTCTACAAGCTGGCACAAGAGCAGATCACCAAGCTCAAGACCGATGCCAGAGAACACCTGACCCGGGAACTCTGCCGCAATCGATGCCCCAAATGCGGAGATGCGATTGTTGCCATGGAATTTCGCGGCGTGCCGCTCGATAAATGCGAAAGCTGCGGCGGGGTCTGGTTAGGCCCGAAGGATCTGCAGATTCTTGCCGAAAAGGATCATCGGACCTGGTTCGATCGCTGGTTCAAGGCTGAGGAATGACCGGCGCGCGATCGACCTTTTTCGAGGAGTCTGTCGGACTATCCATGAACTGGCTGCAAATCCGATCCTTCGGCCCATATTTCAGCTCCTTTTTGCCCCATAGCTACGGCTATGTGCCTGCAAACGACCTGAAATCTGTTCTCGAAGCCTCGAATTTTCGCTTCAGTCCGTATCGTCCGGCAGGCTCCTAGGGCATGGCGGTGAAGATGGTTCTTTTCAGGAATGTCCTGCTCGGTTTTGCGGTTGCCGCAATTGCCCTGCTGGTTGCGACTCTGGTTGCGGTGACCGTTTTAGGCCAGGCGGCCGAAGAATTGGAGACGTTTTCCTCTGCGCGCCGAGCAACGACCGGTCCCGCAGGGTCTGGCGAAGGCTCTTCTGATCCTCTCGCATTGGCCGATTTCATGCGGACCGGTCAAGTCGTGACTCTGGTTTGCGGCTTGACCGGTTTCCTGCTCGGGTTGATCCTGTTGGTGGTCGCCGCCAACCAGGCTGCGCGTCTGCTCAAACGCCTGAAGGAGGCGACCCGGCAACTGGCGAATGTCGTGGTTTTTGACGAAGCGCCCCACGGCTCGACTTCAGGTTCGATGGATGATCTCGAACTCGAAATCTACAAAATGGTGCGCAATATTCAAGCCAGTCAGAAGCGGTATCTGGATGCCAGTCCCCTGACCCGTCTGCCGGGCAATCGTGCGATCGAACAGGTCCTCGAAGGAAAAATGGCCCGGGATGAGCGGTTTGCTCTCTGCTATGTCGACCTGGATGATTTTAAGGTCTACAACGACACCTATGGCTATGCCAGGGGCAGTGAACTCATCAAGCTGACCGGTGAAATTATCTATCGGGCCAAGGACCGCCACGCCGACCCGGATGATTTCGTCGGTCACATCGGCGGCGATGACTTTGTTTTGATCGTGGCCTCGGAAAAAGCTCCGGAGGTCTGTGCTGCGATCATCGCTGAATTCGATCAAGTCATCCCTCGCTATTATGACCAGCGCGACCGGGAACGTGGTTTCATCGAATGCAGGGACCGTTACGGGGTCCTGCGCCAATTTCCCCTCATGTCGGTTTCGATCGCGGTCGTTTCGGATTCCCGACGCAAATTCAATTCGCCGATGGAAATCGCCAGGATCGCCACTGAAATCAAGGATTACGTCAAGACCCTTCCGGGCAGCAATTATCTGATTGATCGACGCAGCAAGTCGCGGGTCAAATCAGAAGACGCAGGACCGGCAATCATGCTGGATGGCTTCCCCGAAATTCGCGGCTGAACCAAAAAAAGAACGCCCGGCGCATCAAGCGCGGGCGTTGCCTTCTTCGGGAAGGTGGGTTCAATCAAAGGCAGTAAAAAACATCCCCGCCGCGGAACAGGGCCAGGTCGCCCAGCTCATCCTCGATACGCAGCAGCTGATTGTATTTGCAGACGCGGTCGGTGCGGCACAGGGAACCGGTCTTGATCTGACCGGCATTGGTTGCAACGGCCAGGTCGGCGATGGTCGTGTCCTCGGTTTCCCCGCTGCGATGCGAGATGACGGCTGTATAACCGGCGCGCTTGGCCATCTCGATAGCATCGAGGGTTTCGGTCAGAGTCCCGATCTGGTTGACTTTGATAAGGATCGAATTGGCGACTCTCTTGTCGATGCCTTCCTGGAGGATTCTGGTGTTGGTCACGAACAGGTCGTCGCCCACCAGTTGCACCCGATCGCCAAGACGTTCGGTCAGCAGCTGCCAGCCCTCCCAGTCGTTTTCCGCCATGCCGTCCTCGATCGAGATGATCGGAAAGCGCTCCACCAGCCCGACATAGAATTCCACCAGTTCGGCGGCCGACTTTTCCGGCTTGGCTTCGTTCTCCAAAAAATATTTGCCATCCCGGTAGAGTTCGGAGGCCGCCACATCCAGGGCCAGAAGGACATCTTCGCCGGGCTCATAGCCGGCTGCTGATATCGCTTCCATGATAACCTCGAGAGCCTCCTCGTTGCTGCCCAGGTCAGGGGCAAAACCGCCCTCATCACCCACGGAAGTGCTGTAGCCTTTGGTCTTGAGAACCTTTTTCAGGGAATGAAAAACCTCCGCGCCCATGCGCAGGGCTTCACGAAAGCTGGTGGCGCCGGCCGGCATGATCATAAATTCCTGAATGTCGATGTTGTTGTCGGCATGCTCTCCGCCGTTGAGAATATTCATCATCGGCAGCGGCATTTCTTTAGCATTGGCGCCGCCGATATACTGGTAGAGCGGCAGACCGGCCTCTTCCGCGGCCGCCTTGGCAGCGGCCAGGGAAACCCCGAGCAGGGCATTGGCGCCGAGGTTGCTTTTGAAATCGGTGCCGTCAAGTTCGAGCAGTTTGCGGTCGATGCCCGTCTGGTCGGAGGCCTCCCAGCCGATCAGAACTTCGGCAATGATTTCGTTGACGTTCTCCACGGCCTTGAGGACCCCCTTGCCGAGATAACGCTGTGGATCGCCGTCTCTCAGCTCCAGGGCTTCACGTTCTCCCGTCGAGGCTCCGCTGGGAACGGCGGCTCGTCCCATCACGCCGCTTTCGAGATAGATTTCCACTTCCACGGTCGGATTGCCCCTGGAATCAATGATTTCGCGGGCGTAAACATCAATAATTTCGCTCATGAACTCTCCCCCTGCTGCCGCAGATAAAGGCCTTGAAACAGGCGCTTGAATGGCCTTTTATAGCATAATAACGCAAAATTGAAAGCCCTTTTCCAAACCGTTCACGGCCGGCCTGTGGAGACAGGATTGATTTCCCGGCCAGCTTAGTGATATGTTGCAAATTCCCTGCTGGAAGCATTCCAGTCATTACCTATTCAGCACAAGGTTATCATTTGGACAAGAGCCGCTACCGGTACGAATTCGTACCTGCCGATCCGCAGCTGGCCCCGGCCCTTTTCGGTCAACAGAACCGGCATCTTCGGCAGATCGAAAAACTCAGGGGGGTCCGTATCAGCTCGAAAGGCTATACGGCCCTGCTGGAGGGGGACGAGGCAGGAGTTGAAGGGGTCGTGACCCTGCTCGAACAACTCACCCGGCTGCTGCAGACGGGTTTTTCGGTCCGCCCGGCGGACATCGAATATGCCGACCGCATTCTACGTCACCATCCGCATGCCACTCTTGCCGATATCTTCCTCGATACCATCCTGACCTCCTCGCGCAATAAGGCGATCGCTCCCAAGACCGTGGCGCAGAAAGCCTACGTGGATGCGATGCGCAGCAACGATGTGGTTTTCGGCATCGGCCCGGCGGGTACCGGCAAAACCTACCTGGCCATGGCCATGGCGGTTGCCAGCCTGCAAAAGAAGGAAATCAGTCGCATCGTTCTGGTCCGGCCGGCCGTGGAAGCCGGCGAAAAACTGGGTTTTCTGCCGGGCGATATCGCAGAGAAGGTCAATCCTTATCTGCGGCCCTTGTACGATGCGCTCTACGATCTGCTCGATTTTGACCGCGGTCAGGCCTTGATCGATCATGGCGTTATCGAGGTTGCGCCTCTGGCATTCATGCGCGGCCGCACGCTCAACGATGCTTTTGTCATCCTCGATGAGGCGCAGAATACCACGACCGAACAGATGAAGATGTTTCTGACCCGACTCGGCTTCGGCAGCAGGGCGGTGGTGACCGGCGATATCACCCAGGTTGACCTGCCTGTCGGAAGGGGCTCCGGTCTCGTGCAGGCGATTCAGGTTCTGGAAGGGGTCGAGCGGGTCGCTTTTGTTCATTTCTCTGATCTCGACGTGGTTCGACATCCGATTGTCCAGTCTATCGTCAAGGCCTATGAAACCAGCACGAAACTCGCCAATGGTCAAATCTGAAAAAAAAATCGAGAAAAGGTCCGAGAAAAAGGCCGAGAATAGCGGTTGGAGACGTCTCTCCCTACCGGAAATGCTGCAGCGGTTCGGTATCCCCCTGCGGTTGCAGCCATATCTTCTGCTGGTACTGCTGGGAGGACTGCTGGCCCTGATCATCGTTCCCAAGGGCCTGCTGGTGCGGACCGACTATGCTCCGGGCGATATCGCTCGGAGTGATATCAAGGCCACGCGGGACGTCCTGTTCCCTGACCAGCGGCTCACGGCCGAAAAGATGGCAGAGGCCGAGAAGTCCGTGCCGATTCTCTACGATTTCGATGCCATGGCCGGCCGGACTATCGCCGACCAGCTGATCGGTGCGATCGTCAGGGCCGGCGAAGACCTGAGGCGCGGCAGCAATCTGGAGCAGGTCCGGAAGCGGTATGAGAGCGCGCTCGGGATTCAGGTGGAGAGGAAAACTTTGCAGGCCCTGCTTGCCCTGTCCGAAGACCCTGCAGCCATGCAGAGTTTGCGGGACATTTTCCTGCGATCCTACCAGAAAAAAGTGGCTGCCAACCTGCGCCGGTTTGCCGCGGACCGTTCACTGGGCGTCGTTTTCCGTAATCTGGCGACTCAGGAAGAAAAGCTCGACCAAGGGGCTGAAGCCGTACTCGACCTGCAAACCCTCGAGGGGATGATTGCCGCGGAGGTGCAGAAGGCCGGACTGGAGACTGATCAGAAGCAAGCGGTTGTCAGCCTTATCCCCCATCTGCTGAGGCCCAGCATTTCATTGAATCAGAATGAGTACGAACACCGCAAGCAGGCCGCTCGCGACCGCGTTCAGCCGGTTCTGCTCCAGGTCAAGAAAGGAGAGATGCTGGTCAGGGAAGGGGACCGCATCACGCCTGATCAATTATCGAAAATTTCGGTCATGGAAGAAGCCGGCAGTGGCTGGGCTTTCTGGCGCCAGGCTGGCGGTCTTTTGCTGAGCTGTTTTTTGCTGATTTTCATCGGCCACCGCTTTGCCTGGCGCAATATTCGTAAATACCGCACCGAGTACCGCGACCTGGTCTTCCTGTTGACGGCCTTGATTGGCTCAGCCCTGCTTTACAAGATCGGGATTTTTGTCGCCTCAGCCCTCGGCAGCGCTTTTCCCTATATCGACAACACGACCTATTACTACCTGCTGCCATTTGCCGTCGGCACCATGCTGGTGCGGATCGTGCTGAATTCAGAAGTGGCTCTGCTGTTCGCTTCGGTTTCTTCGATCCTGGCCGGTCTGCTGTTCGGCAACAGCTTCATCATTTTCGTCTTTGCATTTTTAAGCAGCCTGGCTGCTGCGCATTGGGTCCGCCAGGTGACCGAGCGTTCTTCGTTGTTCAAGGCGGGGGTCCTGCTCTCCCTGTTCAACGCCCTGATCATTTTCGGTCTCCATCTGCTGACCGTGAAGCCGTTTGATCTGCAACTGGTCTACAAGTTGGGCTTCGGTATGGCCGGCGGGATTACCGCCGCTATCATCGTTACGGGTCTTGTGCCGCTGGTCGAAGCGGCCTTCTGTTATACGACCAACGTCAAACTGCTGGAACTGGCCAACATGAACAACCGCTTCCTGCGTGATCTGGTGATCCAGGCTCCCGGCACCTACCACCATTCGATCGTGGTCGGCAATCTTGCGGAAACGGCCGCGGAAACGATCGGCGCCAACCCCCTGCTGGCCCGGGTTGCCGCCTATTATCACGATATCGGCAAAGTCAGGAAGCCGCTCTACTTCGTTGAGAATATCGCGACCCAGGAAAACAGGCACGTTAAGCTTGCTCCCTCCATGAGCGCCCTGATTTTGCAGGCGCACGTCAAGGACGGCGTCGACATGGCCAGAGAGGCTCGGCTCGGCCAGGAGTTGATCGATATCATTCAGCAGCATCACGGTACCAGCCTGATGAAATATTTCTTCGAAAAGGCCAAGAACAGCGAAAATCCCGGCGTGCAACAGGCCAAGGAGAGCGATTACCGCTATCCCGGCCCGAAACCGCAAACCCGCGAGGCGGCCCTGATTATGCTGGCCGATGCGGTCGAGGCCGCCGGCCGGACCCTGGTCGATCCGACCCCGGCCCGGATCCAGGGGATGGTCCAGAAAATCGTCAACAACATTTTTATTGACGGACAGCTGGATGAGTGCGAACTCACCCTGAAAGATCTGCACAAAATCGCCAAAAGCTTCAACCTGGTTCTCAGCGGTACTTTTCACCATCGGGTCGATTACCCCGAACCGGTTTCCAAGGAGCGTTCCCTCGACAAGATCCTGAAACAGTATGATGAAGATAGCGATCGAAAATCGACAAAGGAAAATCAAGGTCAGAAAGGTGCCGTTAAGAAACGTGGCACGGAAGATCTTAAGCGTCTCGGGATGTCCTGAAGCCCGGTTGTCCGTTCTGATCGTCAATGATCGGCAGATACGGGCCATCAACCGTGATTATCTGCAGCGGGACAAACCGACCAACGTGATCTCTTTTCCCATGCAGGAAGGGGCGGGAGCGGGGATCCAGCCGGACCTGCTCGGCGATGTGGTGATTTCTGCTGAAACCGCACAGAGGGATGCGGCCGAAGCCGGTCGTTCTGTGGAGAGCGAGATCTACTTCCTGCTTCTCCATGGCATCCTGCATCTCCTTGGCTATGACCATGAGCGAGGCAGTCAGGCCGATGCGGAACGCATGGAAGCGCGCGAGAAGCAAATCTTTGCGTTGCTTTCCGAGACCTTTACGTTTTAGAGTGGCAACGGAAGCTCGCTCAATGGGCCGGCCGGACCAAACCTTCAGCAAGAAGAGGTAGATAAGCGTTGGACGAACAACCTCAGCCCGAAACCCTTCTCAGCCGGATCAAGCGGGCCATGACCGGCAGGCGACGGGCACTTACGGAAAAAGAACTGCAGGACGCGATCAACAGTTCCGAAGAAGAAGGGATTCTGAATGAAGCCGAAGGCGACATGCTGCAGTCGATCTTCGAATTCGGCGATACCATCGTCAGGGAAGTCATGGTCCCCCGGACCGATATGGTCTGCTGCTCGGCCGATGCCAGCCTCGAAGAACTGCGCAACCTGATCCTGCAGACCGGCCATTCCCGGATTCCCATTTACGAAGGATCGCTCGATCGGATTGCCGGAGTACTCTACGCCAAGGACCTGCTGCGCTACTGGGGTGCGGAGAGCCGGGAACTCAACTTGCGCGAAGTCATGCGCAAGGCCTATTTCATCCCGGAAACCAATCGGATCGAATCGCTGCTCGATATTTTTCGTGTCGAGCGTGTCCATATTGCGATCGTGGTCGATGAATACGGCGGAACCTCCGGCTTGATCACCATCGAGGACCTGATCGAAGAAATCATCGGCGATATCCAGGATGAATACGATACCGAAACCGATCTGGTTGAACCTCAGAAAGACGGTTCTCTGCTGGTTGATGCCCGGGCCAATGTCGAAGAACTCGAGGAGTATTTCGAGATCGAGATTCCCCGGGACAAGTTCGATACCGTTGGGGGCTACCTGTTCCACCTGATGGGGACTGTGCCCGCCCCCGGCGAGAAAATCACCGACAACGGGCTGGTGTTGCTGGTGGTTGATTCCGATGAGCGCAGAATCTCCAAGGCGCGCGTCTGGCGCGAGGCGGAACCGGAGATTTCGGCCGGAGAAGAATAGCCGATGCGGCGGATCTTGCAGGACGGCACCTGGCTCGCTGCTCTGGCTTCCGGTTTGCTCCTTGCCCTGTCTTTCCCCACCCCGGGGATTTCGCTGGTCGCCTGGTTCGGCCTGGTCCCTCTGCTGGTCGGCACGCGCCGGCATTATTTCAGGGATGGCTTCCTTGCCGGCCTGGCCTTCTTTGCTGCGGTTCTTTACTGGCTGAATATCGTTATGACCACCTATGGTGGTCTCTCCTGGCCTCTCGCCATTGCCGCCTACCTTCTGCTGGCTTTCTACCTTGCCCTGTTTTTCGGTGTTGCCACCTGGCTGTGCGGGCGCCTTCGCGCCGACAAGGGGCTGTCCTATGCTCTGACCTTGCCGATTGTCTGGGTGGGCCTTGAATATGTTCGCGAATTTTTACTGTCGGGCTTTCCGTGGGCGACCCTCGGCTATTCCCAGCAGAGCCTCTGGTTGATTCAGTCAGCGGACCTGTTCGGTGTCTACGGTATCAGTTTCCTGCTCGTGCTCTGCAATGCCGTTCTGGCCGAAATGATTCTGGCCTGGCGTGGTCCTGCTGAATTGCCCTACCGGGGCACAGCGGTTCTGGTTCTGCTTTTCGTTCTTAATCTCGGTTATGGCTGGCATCGCCTCGGCCAGGACCTGGAGGCACGGGACATTGAGCTCGACACTGCGGTTATCCAGGGCAATGTCGATCAGGCGGTGAAATGGCATCCCGCTTTCCGGGACCAGACCATTGTCAGGTATCTCGACCTGTCTCTGCAGGCCCATGCCGCCGGAGCGTCGGATCTTATCATCTGGCCCGAAGCGGCCTTGCCCTTCTATTTCCAGAACGGCGGGCCTCTGGCCAACAAAATCAGACTGCTGACGCAGAAGGTCGAAGGGCATCTGCTTTTCGGCAGTCCTGCTTACCGGAGGGAAGGCACTGACCAGACGTCCCTGAACAGCGCCTACCTGCTGGCGCCGGATGGTCAGGTCGTCGGCAGGAGCGATAAGGTGCATCTGGTGCCATTCGGCGAATACGTACCGCTCAAGCCGCTGCTGCCGTTCGTCGACAAACTTGTGGTCGGCATCGGCGATTTCTCGCCGGGGGAGATCCGGCCGCTGCCGCTGGCCGGTCATGAAGTCGGCGTTCTGGTCTGCTACGAGGCGATTTTTCCCGAATTGGCGCGGGACTTCGTTGCCCGCGGCAGCGACCTTCTGATCAACATCACCAATGATGCCTGGTTCGGGCGGTCCTCAGCGCCGGGGCAGCATCTGGACATGGTCCGATTTCGGGCGATTGAAAACCGGGTTTGGGTGGCCCGCGCCGCCAACACCGGAATTTCCGCTTTTGTCACTCCCGGCGGGCGCATTATCGCTGCCACCGACCTGTTTGAAACGACTTTTGCGACCGCCCGACTCGGATTGGGAGCCAGACCGGGGTTTTATGCCGCCACCGGTAATCTGTTTCCCCGGATTTTTCTGGTCTTGTCAATTTTCTGGCTGCTTTTGATCAAGGTGACGGCCATTCAATCCTCTTGGCTGAAAAAAGGGTGACCAAAAGAACCATGCAAACGCCAAGGCTTGGCTACGATTGATATCAGGCTTTCAGGGAATTCGGGCCCTCGCCGCCAGACCGCGATAAAATGATTCCCGCCCTTGTTTACCCGGGGCACAATCGGTATAATTGCCCGCTTGAATTCACAACCCGGGAGAAACACATGTTTCGCGAAGAGCAGGAAAGTCTCGATATCAGCAAAGAAAAGCTCGATGAGCTGAGGGGGTATCTTTGACATCGATGCCAAGCGGGAACGCATTGCCGAACTCGATGCCGAAGGAGCCGACCCTGATTTCTGGAACGACAACGAACGCGCTCAGGCTATTCTGAAAGAGCGCACGGCCATCCAGAAGGTGGTCGAAGATTGGGATCAGGCTCGCCAGGAACTGGACGACCTCCTGGTCCTGGTCGAGTTGGGCGAAGAGAGTGACGACCAGGAGACGCTTGCCGAAGTCAGGGCTCTGCTTCCCGCCCTTGAAAAGAAAATCAACCGGATGGAATTCGCGCGAATGCTTTCCGGCGAACATGATGCCAGCAGCGCCATTGTCAGCATCAATGCCGGGGCCGGCGGAACCGAGGCCCAGGATTGGGCGGAAATGCTGCTGCGCATGTACCTGCGCTGGTGCGAAAACAAGGGGTTCAATACGGAAATTACCGAATACCAGGGGGGGGATGAGGCCGGTATCAAAAGCGTCACCTTCACCGTGGATGGCCCCTATGCTTTCGGTTATCTCAAAGCCGAACGGGGGATCCACCGCCTGGTTCGCATCTCTCCCTTCGACGCCAATGCCAAGCGGCATACCTCTTTCTGCTCGGTTTTCGTTTTTCCCGAATTAGCCGAAGATGTTGCAGTCGAGATCAACGAAAAAGATCTCAAGGTTGATACCTACCGGGCCAGCGGGGCTGGAGGACAGCATGTCAACAAGACCGATTCCGCGATTCGCATTACGCATCTGCCGACCGGTATCGTGGTCAGCTGCCAGAACCAGCGATCCCAGCATAAAAACCGGGATATCGCCATGAAGCAGCTCAAGGCCAGGCTTTATGAAATGGAGATGGCGAAGAAAGAGGAAGAGGCGGCCAGTATCGCGGGTGACAAGAAAGACATCGCCTGGGGGAGCCAGATCCGCTCCTATGTGCTGCATCCTTACCGGATGGTCAAAGACCACCGGACCGGCTATGAAGTCGGCAACGCGGACAAGGTCCTGGACGGCGATATCGACGCGTTCATCGAAGCTTATCTCCTCAGCTAGCGGCGCACATTACAGTGTCTCACACGCATTAACCCCTTGACTTGACAAGCCCTTGGTGGTTGCTGCTCAAGTTTGGTCAGAAACAGGAACTGAACATGGAAAACCCGAGCGACCTGGTGGCCCAACGCTGGGCCAAAATCGAGGAACTTCGCAGCCGGGGTGTCAACCCTTTTGCCAATGATTTCTCGGTTGACGAATCCCTGGCGGACATTGCCGAAAAACATGCCGACGATGATGCCGAACGGCTGGCAGAGATCGGCGCCGCCTATGCGATTGCCGGACGTATCATGGCCAAACGGGACTTCGGCAAAGCAGCTTTCGTCCAGCTTCAGGACCGGACCGGTCGCCTGCAGGCTTATGTCGGCAAAAAGCAGGTGGGGGAAGACCTGTTCGCCCTGTTTGATCAACTGGACGTCGGCGACATCGTCGGCCTGACCGGGACCATGTTCCGCACCAAGACCGGCGAACTGTCTCTGCGGGCCGCAACCCTCAAAATCCTCACCAAGTCGGTTCTGCCGCTTCCGGAAAAATGGCATGGACTGACCGATGTAGAGACCCGCTATCGGCAGCGCTACCTGGACCTGATGGTCAATCCGGAAGTCCGTGAGCTGTTTCGGAAGCGCAGCCGCATTATTGCCCTGATGCGTGAATTCATGGTGTCCCGGGATTATCTCGAAGTGGAAACACCGATGATGCAGCCGTTGGCCGGGGGGGCCACCGCCAAGCCTTTCGTCACTCATCACAATACGCTGAAAATGGACCTTTTCCTGCGAATTGCCCCGGAGCTTTATTTGAAGCGGCTGGTGGTCGGAGGTTTCGAGCGGGTTTTCGAAATCAACCGAAACTTCCGCAATGAAGGAATTTCGATTCAGCATAATCCGGAATTCACCATGATGGAATTCTACCAGGCTTATGCCACCTATGAAGACCTGATGGTCCTGACTGAAGAAATGATCTGCCACATCGCTGAAAAAGTTGCCGGCGGCCTGCAATTGACCTACGGCGGACGGGAGGTCAACCTCGACCGCCCCTGGCAGCGTCTGACCGTTAAGGAAGCTGTCCTCAAATACGGAGACATCGAGGCCTCCGAAATTGACGATCATGGGCGATTGCTGGCCTACGCCAGGCGGCTCGGCCTCGATCTGGAGAGCAATATCGGCTACGGCAAGCTTTTGACGGAGGTTTTCGATGAAGTGGCCGAACCGGAGCTCTGGCAGCCGACATTCATCACCCACTATCCCACGGAGGTGTCACCCTTGTCCCGCAAGAATGACTCCGATCCCGCTGTGGTCGATCGTTTCGAGTTATTCATTGTCGGTCGGGAAATGGCGAACGCCTTCTCCGAGTTGAACGACCCCGCAGACCAGCGGGAACGATTTGTCGGCCAGCTGGCCGAAAAAGAAGCCGGCGACGAAGAAGCCCATGCCATGGACGAAGATTATGTCCGCGCCCTCGAATATGGTTTGCCGCCCACCGCCGGCGAGGGCATCGGCATCGACCGATTGGTCATGCTGCTGACCGACTCGGCTTCGATCCGGGACGTCATCCTCTTCCCGCAACTGCGACCGGAAACTAAATAGCCGCTGAATGGCGGCAAAT
>Ga0102929_1001992_pt1 | contig 12150 bp, 12 predicted proteins | sample SalPonR1_B_D2_MG_FD_78510 | JGI IMG/M metagenome (GOLD analysis project Ga0102929, IMG submission 78510) | Salt pond soil microbial communities from South San Francisco under conditions of wetland restoration - Salt Pond MetaG R1_B_D2_MG | ecosystem: Environmental > Aquatic > Marine > Intertidal... | reverse complement strand
GTTCCTCAACAACACCATGTACGGCAAGGTCCGGGGGCATGACGGTGACGCCGAGGTGCGGTTGAACGACACCTTCTGGAGCGAACGCGGCGACGTGGTCGATATCCAGCTTCTGAATGGCGACTACTTCCCCCACGCCTATGTGCTGGTGGATTTCGGCGGTCTGCGCGGGTGGGAGAACACCTTCCACAACACGCTGCCCGTCGGCGGGGCCGGCCCGCTCTTTACCTTCGGGCGCAACTACTTCTGGATTCACGTCGCGGGTGGGGGCCCGATCCCGGTGCCGCCGGCGACCAAGCCCGACGAGGCGTCGCCGACGCCCATGAGCGAGCTGGGCTGGAGGCCTGGCCGTTATGCCGGGCTCGGGCACGGATATGCCTGGGGCGGGATGCAGCAGGAGATGTCGGACTACGTCAACACCGATGGCGTGGGCGAGCATCACCTCGAGGTGACCTTTACCTACGAGCCCTCGCGGCGCCTGCGGATGTACCAGTTCGACGCGCTGCATCACGACGTGGCGGTTTGGTCGGTGCACTGACCCGCGATGCAAGACCGGGACCGGCGGCGACGCCGGTCCCGCACGACACGGACATTACTCATCCATAATTCGTGGAGACCACGATGATCGCACCAGACATTCCCTTTTCGCGTCTTTGCATTGCATTCGCCGCCGCTGGCGCGTTCGCGCTTTTGTCCGGCACCGGCGTGCTTGCCCATGACGGGCACGCGCATGGACACGCGCAGGACCAGTCACAGGATCATTCCAGCCATGGCGGCCATGGCACAGCGCATGACGGCCATGCCGGGGCCCACGGCCATGACGGCAACGCCGCGATGGATCACCGGATGCCCGGTCACCTTGGCATGGACGCGGGAAATGCCGAGCTTGCGATGCGCCCCGACGGGTTTCACTACAAGCGTGGCCACCATGCCTATGCCGCCCCCGCCGTCGCCCTGCGCGACCGTCAGGGCCGCAAGGTGGATTTCGCGCAGCTTCTCGAATTCGACGGGCCGGTGCTTCTGAATTTCATCTTTACCAGTTGCGCCACGATCTGCCCGGTGCAGAGCGCGACCTTCGGGCAGGTGCAGCCCGACCTTGCGGCGATCGAGGACCGCTACCTGATGGTGTCGGTCTCGATCGACCCCGAATACGACACGCCCCGCCGCCTGCGCGAGTATGCCGAATTGCACGCGGCGCAGGACAACTGGGTGATGCTGACCGGGCAGTTCGACGATATCTTTGCCGTGGTGCGCGCATTTGATGCCGTCTACAAGGGCGAGAACAAGATGTATCACCGCCCGCTCACGTTCCTGCGCGCCAATGCGGATGCGCCGTGGCTGCGGCTCGAGGGGCTCATGGGGGCCGAGGAACTGGCCGACGAATACGCCCGGCTTCTGAACCCCGAGGTGAACTGATGCCGCGCCAGGCGGGTGTCGGATCGCTGCGCGCGGCGGTGTTCGGGCTTTCGGTGGCGCTGTTTCCGGCGCTTGCGGGGGCCGGGCAGGCAGGCGATGCCGCGGCGGGCAAGCGGCTCTACTGGGAGGGGATCGGCGCCGATGGCGCGCCGATCCGCGGGGTCACGCAGGGCGACGTGGAGATCACCGGCGCGCAGTTTTCCTGCGTGAGTTGCCATCGCCCCAGCGGGTTCGGCACCTCGGAGGGGGGCAATTACATGCCGCCCGTGATCGGCGAGGTGCTGTTCAACGCCAAGACCGCCGACCGCAACCGCAATTTCAAGGAGCTATACCAGGAGGTGCAGCCCCCCGGATTCTGGGCGCGGGTGCGCCAGCCGCGGGTGCGGCCCGCCTATGACGAGGCGGCGCTGGCGCGGGCGCTGCGCGACGGGGTCGACCCGGGCGGCCACGAGTTCGACCCGATCATGCCGCGCTATGACCTGTCGGATGCCGATGTGGCCAACCTCGCGGCCTTCCTGCGCACTTTGTCGGACGAGATATCGCCGGGCGTCGATGGCCGCGACATCCATTTCGCCACCGTCATCGGGCCCGGTGCCGACCCGGACGAGGCCGACGCCATGCTCCGCACGATGGAGCTTTTCTTCGACTGGATGAACAAGGATACCGAGGGCGATACCCACAACCCGACCTTCTCGCCCAATTACCGGTCCAATTTCATTTCCGCTTACCGCTACTGGCAACTCCATGTCTGGCGGCTCGAGGGCCCGCCCGGGACATGGCGCGCGCAACTCGAGGCGAAATATGCCGAACGGCCGGTCTTTGCCACGGTGAGCGGGCTGGTCGAGGGGCCGTGGGACGAGATCGGCGCGTTCTGCGACGACCTGCGCCTTCCCTGCATCTTTCCGAATGCCGAACTGCCGACACCGGGCGAGGGGCGCTATGGCTACTCGGTGTTCTTCAACCGCGGGCTCGCGCTCGAGGCCGAGGCGCTGGCGCTGCACCTGGGCGATCGGGCATCGGCCCCCGCCCGTGTCGTGCAGATTTACGGACCCGGCACCGAAGGCGAGCGGCCCGCCCGCGCCTTCGAGGCGGCGATGGCGCGGGTGCTTCCGGATGTGCCTGTCGAGACGCTGGCCTACGCGGATGCGACGGGGCTGCGCGCGGCGCTCGCGCAGGCGGGCGGGGCGGATGTGCTGGCGCTCTGGCCGCAGGATATCGACGCGGCGCTCGCCGTGCTGGCCGAGGCCGCGCCTGCGGCCGCGCGCCTCTACCTGCCCTCGGCGGCCAAGGACCGCGCGCTTGCTGCGCTGCCGCCGGAGGCGATGGCGCGCACGCGGCTGGTCTGGCCCTATGACAAGCCGGGCGGCTATCACCCGCGAAAGTTCCGCATTCGGGGGTGGATGCATTCCCGGCGGCTCGACGTCAGCCACCCGCGCATCCAGTTACAGACCTATTACGCCCTGACGATGGCACAATACTCGCTCCTGCACATGATCGACGATTTCTACCGCGACTACATGCTGGAGATCATCGAGCACCAGGCCGAGAACGAGCTCAACCCCGGCACCCATCCCGAACTGGCGCTGGGACCGGGCCAGCGCTTTGCCTCGAAAGGCGCGTTCATCGCCGAACTGGCCCCCGACACCCGGCTCGGGTATCGCGTGGTCAGCGACTGGATCGTACCCTGAGGTTTTGAGTAATGGGCCATGGGGTGCGTAGCGGGCGGCGGGGTGACCCGCCGCCCGTGCCGTCTTCAGACGGCGCCGGCGGATGCGAGCCAGACCAGCGCCGCCGCCGCGCAAAGATAGGCCCCGAACGGGATTTCGGCGTCGCGGGCCACCTTGCCCCGGCGCAGTGCAAGCGTGACCCCCAGCGCGGCCAGCGCCGCGGCCAGCGCCACCAGCGGCAGCGCCTGCCAGCCCAGGCCCGCGCCGATGCCGGCCATCAGCTTGACATCGCCCAGCCCCAGCCCCTCGCGTCCGCGCAGGGCGTGATAGCCCAGCCGGATCGCCAGGAACGCGCCGGCACCCAGCCCCGCGCCAACCAGCGACGCGCCCGTGCCCGGCCCCAGTGCCCCCAGCCCGAGCCCGGCCGCCAGAAGCGCGGCGTTGAGCGGGTCGGGCAGGCGCATCGCCGCGAGGTCGCACAGCGCCAGCCCCATAAGCAGCCACAGCCAAAGCGCCCCGAGCGCCATCGTGGCGGGTGCGGGCGCGACAAGGATCGCAAGCGCGGCGAGCGCCACGCCGCCGAGTTCGGCATGCCACAGCCAGCGCGGGATCGCCGCGCCGCAGGCCCGGCACCGCCCGCCAAGCCACAGCCACGACAGCACCGGCACGAGATCGCGCCAGCCGATCCGCGCGCCGCAGCCCCGGCAGCGCGAACCGCGCAGCACCACCCCCTCGTCGCGGGGCAGCCGGTCGGCCCAGAGCGCCAGGAACGAACCCGCCGCCGCGCCGGTGACAAGCAGGAAAAGGGCGAGCGGCAGCGGGCTCTGCATCGGGCGTCACCGGTCGAACCGGGTCCGGGAGGGGCGCAGGACGATTGTCACGCGCAGGACCTTGGGTTATCATCCATCATGGCAACCATAGCACTTTCCGGACAGAATTTACCATGAAAATCAATATGTCACTTCCTTTCGGGCCGGGCCGCGCGCGGCGCGGAGACGCTGGCTTCTCATTGCTGGAACTGATGGTGGTCGTGGTCATCATGTCGATCCTGGCGCTGGTGGTCATGCCGCGCATCATCGACCGCCCCGACCAGGCCCGCGTGGCGCGCGCGCAGGCGGATATCGCGGCTCTTTCCGGTGCGCTCAAGCTCTACAAGCTCGACAATTTCCGCTATCCCACCACCGAGCAGGGCCTGCCCGCGCTGGTCGAGGCCCCGAGCGCCGAGCCGGTGCCCGGCAATTACGCGCAGGGCGGCTATATCGACCGTCTGCCCAAGGACCCGTGGGGCAACGACTATCAATATCTCTCGCCCGGCGTGCATGGCGAGTTCGACATCTTCACGCTCGGCGCGGACGGGGTCTCGGGGGGCACCGGGCTCGACGCGGACATAGGCTCATGGCAGGGCTGAGCCGCGGGGGCGAGCGCGGCTTCTCGCTGCTGGAGATGGTGGTGGTGGTGGCTGTCATCGCGACGCTGTCGGTGGGGGCGAGCCTGGCAATCGGAGCGCGCGGCGGGACGCCGGACGCGCCGCGCCTTGCCGCCACCTATGACGCGCTGCGCGACGCGGCGCTGCTGGGGCAGGAGGCGCGCGGCCTGCGTCTGGTGCCGGGGGGATGGCAGGTGTTGCTGCCCGGCGCGGGCCCCGCGCCGGGATGGCGGGTTTCGGGCGGGGTGCAGCAGTTCCGTTCCGAGGCGCGCTTCGAGGGGGCGCGCGGCCCGATCCTGCCCGCGCCGCCCGAAGATCGCCCGCCGCAGCCCGACATCGTGTTCCTGCCCGATGGCGAGGTGACGCCCTTCGAGGTGGTCTTTGTCACCGAGGGGGCGGTCACCGCGTGCCGGTCGCTCGGGCTCGCCGGTCTTGACTGCACGGCACGATGACCGGGGCAGACGCAACCCGCGGCATCACGCTTCTGGAACTGGTGGTGGCGGTGCTGGTGCTGGCGATGGCGACGATGGCGGCGCTGCGCAGCACCGAACACGCCACCCGCGCGCTGGGCGGCGAGACGGCGCGCGTGCTGGCGCTTCAGGTGGCGCTCAACCGCGCCGAGGAATACCGTCTTTTCGGGGCGCGCGTCGCCGGCGGGCTGCCGCGCGAGGTGCGCTATGGCCGCACGGTCTGGGGGCTCGACATCACCCGCGAGCCGACGCGCGCGGGCCATGTGCTGGCCACCATCGGCGCGCGGGGCGACACCGGGCCGGGGGCGCGCATCGCGGTGATCGCGCCGCGCCGGGTGACGCCGTGACCGGGGCCGGCACCCGGGGTCTCACCCTCGTCGAACTGGTCGCGGCGCTCGCGATCTTTTCGCTCGTGGCGATCATGGGGCTTCAGACGATGGGCGGGATGATGCGCGCGCGCGACCGCACCTCCGACGCGGCGGGCGACGCGGCGACGCTGTCGCGTGGGCTGGTGCTGCTGCGCGCCGATCTCAAGGCGGCGGCGGACCTGCCGTTCTGGCCGCCCGAGGCGATCGGGCCCGAGCCGCCGCTGCTCGACCTCAGCGCCGAGGAGGGGCGGTTCGCGCTCAGCACCGAGGCGCGCGCGGTGCTGCCGGGTCGGCAGGCCGCCGGAACGGAGCGCGTGATCTGGCGCCACGACCGGCGCGGCGAGCGGCTGTTGCGCACGGCATGGCCGGTGCTGAACCCCGCATCCGAGGCGGCCCGCGCCCCGGAAACGGTGATCTTCGAGGATATCGCGGGGTTGCGCCTGCGCGCCTATCTTGGCCCCGAGGACGGCTGGATCGGCGGCTGGGGGCAGGACACCGCGCTGGCCCGTCCCGGGCTGCCGCGCGCGGTGGAAGTCATCGTGGAATCGGAGCGTTACGGCGCGCTGCGCGTGCTGGTGGCGTTGCCATGAGGGGCGACCGGGGCATCGCGCTTCTGAATGCGCTGGTGATGGTGGGGGCAATCGCGGCGCTCGCGGCCGGGCTGATGATCGAGGCCGGGCGCAGCCATGACCGGATGGCTCATGTCGCCGGCAGTCAGCAGGCGGCGCTGCATCTCGACGCGGGGCTGTTGCTGGTCGATCCGGTGCTGCGTGCGGACTGGCTTCGCGCGCCGGATCTCGACCACCTCGGCGAGCCCTGGGCGCGCGCGCCGCTCGAGGCCGATATCGACCGCGGCCGGCTCGAGGCGCGGCTGTCCGATCTGCAGGGCCGGTTCAATGTCAACGCCCTCGTCAATGCCTCGGACGCGGGCGCGGCGCGTGCCCTGGAGCGGCTCTTGCGTCGGCTGGGCCTGCCGGTTTCGCTCGGGGCCGAGATCGCGGGCTTCGTGCAGCCGCGCGGGCCGGTGCGCCCCGGCGATTACGCCGACCGTCCGGTGCCGGTAAAGGTGACGGGGGGCGCGGTGGAGCGGGTCGAGGCGCTGCGCCTTGTGCGGGGCATGACCGAGGCGCATTACGCGCGGCTCGTTCCCTATATCGCGGCCCTGCCGGTGGGGACGCCGCTCAATGTCAACACCGCGCCGGCCGAGGTGCTGGGCGCGGTTCTGCCGGCGGCGAACCCTGCCGATATCGATCGGCTGGTGGCCGAGCGCCGCACCGCGCCCTTTGCGGATATCGCCGATTTCGAAGAACGTGCCCTGCGGCTTGTCCATCCCGGGCTCTTGGCGCGGGCGCAGGTGCCGGACGGGGGCTTCGGCGTATCGAGCGGCTGGTTCGAGGCGCGGCTTGTCCTGCATCTTGACGGGCGCGCCTACAGGCGCATCCTGACCATCGAGCGTTCGCCCGAGGATGGTGCGGCGCTGATCGCCCACCGCCGGATGGTTCTGCCATGAATGCGCTTTCTCTTCGCCGCCCCGCGCCCGCCGCGTCCGCCCTCGCGATTCACGAGGCCGGGAGCGGCGCGGCGCTGCCCGGGCGCCCCTTCGTGGCCACGGTGCCCGGTGCCGATGCGCCGCTCCTGCCTCTCGAATTGCCCGAGGGGCTCGGGGGGGTGGCGCGCGAACGGGTGGCGCGGCGGCAGTTGCGCGACGCGGGCTGCGGCGCGGGGGTCGACATGCGGCCCGCGCGGCTGGGACCGGGGCGCGAGACCTGGGCGCGAATGCTGGTCTGCGACGGGTCGCTGCGCGCGGACTGGGCGGGGCGTGTGGCCCCGGCGGGGCGGCGCTGCCGGGCGGTGCTGCCCGATTACCTCGCGTTGCCTGCGGCACCGGACCTGTGGGTGATCGAGGCGGACGAGGACGGCACGGTGCGTGCGCGTCTGGGCGTCGAGGACGGTTTTGCCGCCGAGGCGGAGCTTGCGCGCGCGATGCTGGACGAAGCTGCGCAGGCGTCTGCCCCTGTCGCCATCCTGCGGCGCGGCGCACCCGCTGCGCCGCTCGATGACTGGCTGGCGACGCTGGAGGTGCCGGTCTGCGACGGTGACGCGGCGCTGGCCGCCGAGGGGATCGCCGCGCCGGTGCGGTTCGGCCATGGCGAGCTGGCGCTTGACCTTGCCCGCGATCCCGAGGCACTGCGCGCCGCCCTGCGCGTCAGCCTGCGCCGGATCGCCGCCGCGCTGGTGCTGGCGCTGGCCGGCTTCGGCCTCTGGGCTGCCTCGGTGCAGGTCGAGACCGACCGGCTGCGCGATCTGGAACGCGCCTACCGTGCCAATACCGAGGACATGCTGCGTGCCGGGCTGGTGCCCGCAGGCCCGGTGCTCGACATCCGTGCGCAGGCCGGGGCCGCGCTGGACCGCGCCCGTGCCGGGGCAGAGGCCGCGCGCACGCGATCCCGCCCGCTCGACGTGCTGCGCGCGGCCGGAGAGGTGCTGGTCAAGCATGCGCCACGGGTCACGCGGGCCAGCTTTCAGCCCGGGCTTGGGCTGGTGATCGACCTCGAGGTGGGCGATTTCGCGGCGCTCGACGCGCTGGTCAGCGATCTTGCCGCTGCCGGGACCGGGGCGCGCGTCGCGCGCTCGGTCGCGCGCGAGGGGCGCGGGGTCGAGGCGGTGCTGGCGCTGGCCGCGACGCGCGCGGAGGCCGGCCGATGAGCGCGCTGTGGGACAGGCTCGCCGCGCTGTTGATGGAGCGCAGCCGCCGCGAACGCTGGCTGCTGGCGGTGCTGGTGCTGGGGGCGCTGCCGCTGGGCCTCTGGCAGGGGGTGGCGGCGCCGCTCATCGAGCGGCAGGCGCAGGCGCGCGCGGCGCTGGCCGAGACGCGCGCCACCGAATTGTGGGTGGCCGAACAGGCGGTGGAGCATGCCCGCCTCATGCGTGCGGCGGGGGGCGGGGACGACCGCGCCGCAACACCCGTGGGCATGAGCGGGATCGAGGGCGCGCTGCGCGAGGCGGGGCTGCGCAGCGACGTGACCGAGCTTGCCAACACCGCCGATGGCGGGATCACGCTGCGCTTCGACGCGGTGCGCTTTTCGAACCTCGCGGCGTGGCTCTCGGATCAGTCGGGGCAATGGGGCTACGATCTCGACGCGTTCACATTCGAACGCGGCGCGCGCGAGGATGTGGTGGCCGCCGATCTGCGGCTGGTGCCGGCGGCGCGCTGAGCCGTTCAGCCCTGCCCGAGGGCGCGCGCGATCTCGGACCGGCGGCTCTGCATCGCGCCCAGCGGGTCGAGCGCGGCATCGAGCGACAGCATCTCGGCAAGCGCGGCGTCGGCGCGGCGCAGCTTGGCGTCGACCTCGGCCCCCGAGCGGCCCGCCTGCATGTCGGCGAGCGCGCTTTCATGCAGCGCTGTGCCCGCGACGGCAAGCGCGGCGGCGCGGTTGGTGCCCTGCTGCGCGGCGGCGAGATCGCCCGCCACCTGCGCGGCCTCGTCATTGCGCCCGGCGCGCAGGAGCGCATGCGCGTATTCCAGCCGCAGACGTGGCGCGAGCGGGCCGGCGGAGGGGATAAGCGCGGCATAGTTGCGTGCGGCGAGATCGTAATTGCCCTCTTCCAGCGCCTTGCGCGCGCCGGAATATTTCCGCTGGAAGTCCGCACCCTCGCTGATCGCTCCTGCCTCGCATGACGCAAGGCCGGCGGTCACGACGGAGAGAATCATGAATTTCGTCGCAAGTCGCTTTATCATAATGGTTTTGCCAATACGCACCGTGACATGCTGGATACCATGCCTGTGCGCCGCATGGCCATGCAAAAGACGGGTCCGGTCCGAAAAAGACGCGCGCTCGTCACCGCGGGGGCGTCTTGATGATGGTCAGGACAGGACAAATGCGCTAGGATTTCCAACCGGACGCACGGGCGTCGGTGCCGTGCTGTCCGTGTCCCATTTTTGCCGCGCGGCGGCCCTGAAGACTGAATTGATGATGCGATTTCTGAGACTTTCGGCTTTGCTCCTCGCGCTTTGCGTGACCCTTCCGCAAATGGCCCCGGCGCAGGTGTCGCTTGATCTGCGCGACGCGAGCCTTCGCGATTTCGTGCAGATCGTGGCGCAATCCACCGGGCGCAACTTCATCCTTGATGACCGGGTGCAGGGCAGCGTGACCGTGGTCGCCCCCAACGAGGTGTCCCCGGGGGCGATCTACGAGATTTTTCTCAACGTGCTCGAACTCAACCGCCTGACCATCATCGAGGGGGACGAGACCGACCGGATCGTGCCCATCGACGTGGCGCGCGAACTGGCCCCCGGGGCCGAGCGCGCGCGCCGCGGTGGCGATTTCGAGACGCGTGTGATCGCCCTTGACAATGCCCCGGCAGAGGAGATCGCCGAGGTGGTCCGCCCGCTCCTGCCGGGCGAGGCGGTGCTGTCGGTCGTGCCCGAGGCGGGGCTGCTGATCCTGTCGGACCGGCGCGAGAATTTCCAGCGCATCGCCCGGCTCGTGGACCGGCTCGACAGCCCCACCCGAAGCGCCATCGAGACCATCCCGCTGCGCAATGGCAAGGCCGCCGAGATGCTGGGCGTGATCAACGCGCTGTCGATCACGCCGCCGGGTGCGAGCCTGTCGGCCGATCCGCGCTCGAACGCGCTGATCGTGTCGGGCACGCCCGAATTCCGGGACCGGATGCGCAACGTGGTGGCCCAGCTTGACCGCCCGCAGCGCAGCTTTGCCACCGAGGTGGTGCGGCTCAACTATGCCGGGGCCGAGGACATGGCCGAGGTGATCCGCCAGAGTTTCGGCGGCGCCCGCGCCGGCACGACGGCGCAGGGCGAGGGCGGGGGCGCTGCGCCACTGGCGAACGGCATCTCGGTCGTGGCCGAGACCTCGCAGAACGCGCTGGTAATCACCGCGCCCGCCGACCGGATCGAGACCATTGTCTCGGCCGTGCGCGGGCTCGATCAGCGCCCCGACCAGGTCTTGATCGAGGCGGTGATCTTCGAGTTGTCGGTCGACAACTTCTCCGACCTGTCGTTTCAGTTCGGCGGCGTGATCGAGGATGCGACGGTGGGCGGCGTCGAGTTCGCGATCCAGGGGCGGCCCACGCTCACCAGTCTTGTCACGACCGTGCTGAGCGGGGGGCAGCCCACCGGCGGCGGCACCGGCGGCAGCCTCGCCGCCTTCGACCGCTCGGACGGTATCGGCGGGTTCCTTGCGGCGCTGGCATCGAAGAATTCCACGCGGCTTCTGTCCACGCCCTCGATCCTGACGCTCAACAACCGCGAGGCGCAGATCGTGGTGGCACAGAATGTGCCCTTCGTTACCGGCAGTTTCTCCACCGTCGGCGACAGCGCGGTGCCCGAACAGCCCTTTCAGACCATCCAGCGGCAGGATGTGGGCCTGACCCTCACCGTCACGCCGCAGATCACCCGCGACAACACGGTGCGGCTCGACCTGCGGCAGGAGGTGTCGAACCTCACCAATTCCGCCTCCGCCGCCGGCAGCGAGATCACCGCCAAACGCGAGCTGACCACCAACGTTCTGGTACGCGACGGCCATGTCATCATGCTGGGCGGGCTGCTCGAAAACGGCTCGGGGGCGGTCAATCAGCGGGTGCCGGGGCTGAGCGAACTGCCACTGCTCGGGCGGCTGTTCAAGGGCCGTTCGACGTCGCGCAATCAGCGTATTCTGCTGGTGATGCTGCGCCCGCGCATCCTGTCTTCCGACGATGAGGCGCGGCGCGAGACGCGGCGTATCGCCCGTGCGGCCAAGCGCGCCAGTGCCTATATCGCGCCCGCCGACGATGGCATCTGGCCGCAGCAGCCCGACCAGGCGTTTCCCTTTGACGGGGCCGATCTCGATCAGCCCTTCGACGCGGGCTTCATCGACCCGGCGGCACGGGCGCGGCGATTGCCGCCCCTGCCGTCGCGGCTGACCTTCGCGGATCGCTGAGCCATGGCCGCGCCGCTCCTGCCCTTTGCGCTCGCCCGCGACATGCAGGTGCTGGTCGAGGGCGGGCGACTCGTGGCCGGGCCGGGCGCGGGCACACGCGGTCTGCGCGAGGCCCGCCGCCGCGCGGGGCAGGCGCTGGCGCTCGACCGGCTGGAGGCGGGGGAATTCGAGGCGCGGCTCGCCGCGCTCTATCGCGACGATGGCGGGCAGGAGGCGGGCGACGAGGGGCTGGCATTCGACCTCGAGGAGGGGAGCGCGGGGCAGGGGCCGCGCGACCTGCTGGAGGCCGATGAAGAGGCGCCGGTCATCCAACTCGTCAACCAGCTGTTGCGTCGCGCGGTGCGCGCGGGCGCCTCGGACCTGCATGTCGAGCCGCACGAGGCCGGCCTGCGCGCGCGGATGCGGGTGGACGGGATGCTGCAGACGGTGCTCGACCGGGGCGACGTGCCGGTGCGCCGGGTGGTCTCGCGGCTCAAGGTGATGGCCGGGCTCGACATCGCCGAGACGCGCCTGCCGCAGGACGGGCATATCGCGCTGCGCCTCGGCGGGCGCGCCATCGACGTGCGCGTATCCACGCTGCCGGGCAATTACGGCGAGCGGGTGGTGATGCGCCTGCTCGACCGCTCCGCGGGGCTGATGCCGCTCGAGCACCTGGGCCTGCGCGCCGATCAGGAGGCCACGCTCAAGCGCCTCTCCGACCGCCCCAACGGCATCATCCTGGCCACCGGGCCCACCGGTTCGGGCAAGACGACGACGCTCTACTCGCTGTTGCAGCTGGCCAATGACGAGGTGCGCAACATCCTCACCGCCGAGGACCCGATCGAGTACGACCTGCCCGGCATCAGCCAGACCCAGATCAATTCCGAG
>Ga0102929_1001991_pt1 | contig 12151 bp, 20 predicted proteins | sample SalPonR1_B_D2_MG_FD_78510 | JGI IMG/M metagenome (GOLD analysis project Ga0102929, IMG submission 78510) | Salt pond soil microbial communities from South San Francisco under conditions of wetland restoration - Salt Pond MetaG R1_B_D2_MG | ecosystem: Environmental > Aquatic > Marine > Intertidal... | reverse complement strand
TAGTCTCCTAAACGTGTTTTGCTTTGTCTGGCCGGCGATGCGTGTCACCGGCTCTCCTTGGGGCGGGTGCCCGGGGGTGGGTGCGCACAGAATGCGCACCCGGATCACGGCATGCCCAAACGGGCACAATGCTTAGAACTGGTCTTCGAACTTCTTGGCCAGATCTTCGATATTGTCCGGCGGCCAGTCCTCGACATCCATGCCAAGATGCAGGCCCATACCCGACAGCACTTCTTTGATCTCGTTCAAAGACTTGCGGCCAAAGTTCGGTGTACGCAGCATCTCGGCTTCGGTCTTTTGGATCAGATCGCCGATGTAAACGATGTTGTCGTTCTTGAGGCAGTTGGCCGACCGCACCGAAAGTTCCAACTCGTCCACTTTCTTAAGCAGCAGCGGGTTGAATTCCAAACCTTCATCTTCCGACTCGCGGCCAGCTGATTCCGGTTCGTCGAAGTTGACAAAGATCGACAGCTGGTCTTGCAGGATGCGCGCGGCATAGGCCACGGCGTCATCCGGTGTCAGCGATCCGTCGGTTTCGACTTTCATGGTCAGCTTGTCATAGTCCAGCACCTGACCCTCGCGGGTGGGCTGCACATCGTAGCTGACTTTTTTGACCGGCGAATAGATCGCGTCGATCGGGATCATGCCGATGGGCGCATCTTCGGGTTTGTTCTTGTCAGCGGCAACATAGCCCTTGCCGGTGTTGACGGTCAGTTCCATGAACAGGTCGGCGCCATCGTCAAGGTGGCAAATGACATGCTCTTTGTTCAGAACTTCGATACCGGCACTGTCCGATATATCGCCAGCGGTCACGACCGCCGGGCCTTTCGCCGAAATCGACAGCCGCTTGGGCCCTTCGACTTCCATGCGCAGGGCGACGCCCTTGAGGTTGAGAACGATGTCAGTGACATCTTCGCGCACACCTGCAACCGAGCTGAATTCGTGCAGCACGTTGTCGATCTGAACGCTGGTGATGGCGGCCCCCTGAAGCGAGGACAGCAACACGCGGCGCAGCGCGTTGCCAAGGGTCAAACCAAAGCCGCGTTCAAGCGGTTCGGCAATCACGGTCGCCTGACGCAGCGGGTCATTGCCCGGCTTGACGTCAAGTTGTGTAGGCTTGATCAGTTCTGCCCAATTTTTATGGATCATGCGGTCCCTCCATTCCTGTCCCGGCTCCATGTCCAAAAGCACGGGACGCCCGAGGATAAAATAACGGATTGGGGCCGCGACAGATGCGCAGCCCCACCCTTTGAAATAACTTAGACCCGGCGGCGTTTCGGCGGGCGGCACCCATTATGCGCGATCGGCGTAACATCGCGGATCGACGTGATGTTGAACCCTACAGCAGCCAGCGCGCGCAGCGCCGATTCACGGCCCGAACCAGGACCCTGAACTTCGACCTCCAGGGTCTTCATGCCATGGTCCTGTGCCTTGCGGCCAGCATCTTCGGCAGCCATCTGGGCGGCATACGGGGTCGACTTACGCGAGCCCTTGAAACCCATTGTCCCGGCCGAGGACCATGCGATTGCATTGCCCTGCACGTCCGAGATCAGGATCTTGGTGTTGTTGAACGACGAGTTCACATGAGCAACGCCAGTGGCGATGTTCTTGGAAACTTTTTTCTTGGTGCGACGAGTATCACGTGCCATGTTGTCAGCCCTCCCTTACTTCTTCTTGCCAGCGATGGCTTTCGCCGGGCCTTTACGGGTGCGGGCATTGGTGTGCGTACGCTGACCGCGAACCGGCAGGTTCCGGCGGTGACGCAGACCACGATAGCAACCAAGGTCCATCAAACGTTTGATGTTCATCTGCACTTCACGGCGCAGGTCACCTTCGACGGTGTAGTTGGCGTCGATGTATTCGCGCAGCGACAGAGCCTCGGAATCCGAGAGCTCATTGATGCGACGGGTCTGATCGATACCAGTTGCTTCGCAGATGGCTTGGGCCGAAGAATGGCCGATACCAGTGATGTAAGTGAGAGCGATAGGCACCCGTTTGGAAGTCGGGAGGTTAACGCCGGCAATGCGTGCCACGTGTCATATCCTTTCGTTGCGGTTCCGTAGCGCCAGAACCTTTTTTCACAACGTAGGCCCGAGGCAGAGTGCACCGGGCCGCAGCTGAATTCAGGTGATCAGCCCAAAATGGGCCAGCCCCACGCCAGAATCAAATCTGCATGGGATGGTGCTGGTTAGGAGGATTTCCAAAGGGCGTCAACCCCTCTGGACTTATTTTAGAGAGCGTCGGCAATTGCCGCCTTGACCTCGTCGATCGCGCCCAAACCGTCAACGGATTCAAGCTGACCCTTGGCGTAGTAATACCCGATCAGCGGCGCGGTTTTCTTATAGTATTCCATCAAGCGGAATTTGACGCTTTCCTCGTTGTCATCGGCCCGCACGGCCTGCCCTGCGGCACGCGCATCTTCGGCGCGGCCAACGATGCGTTTGATCAGGGTCTCGTCATCGACGCGCATCTCGATCACGGCGTCTAGCGTCTCGCCCTGCTCGTCCAGAAGATCGGCCAATGCATCGGCTTGTGCCAATGTGCGCGGGAAACCATCGAAGATGAAGCCACCCTTCTTGTCGCCTTGCAGTTTTTCGCGGATCAGGCCGATGACGATGTCGTCTGTCACCAGCTCACCGCGGGCCATGACACCGGCCACCTTGTTGCCCATTTCGGTGCCGCTGTCCTTGGCCTCACGCAGCATGTCGCCGGTGGAGAGTTGGATCATGTCGCGGCTCTCGACAAGGATGCTCGCCTGCGTGCCTTTGCCGGCCCCCGGCGGTCCAAGAAGGATAATGTTCATTTACGACCTGTCCCTTTCCTGCGGGCGCGCTTTTTGCCTTTGCCCTTGCCGCCCAATTGCGATTTCTCGATCAGCCCTTCGTATTGATGGGCCAACAGGTGGCTTTGGACTTGTTGGATCGTGTCCATCGTCACCGACACCACAATCAATACAGATGTGCCGCCGAAATAGAAGGGGATCGCGAACTGGCCGCGCAAGACCTCGGGCAGCATACACACAGCAGCCAGATAAGCCGAGCCGAGCACCAATAGACGCGTGACCACGTAATCCAGATACTCGGCCGTTTTCTTACCCGGCCGGACACCGGGCACAAAGCCGTTCTGGTTCTTCAGATTGTCGGCCACATCGTCCGTCTTGAAGGCGACATTGTAGGTGTAGAAGTAGGTGAAAAAGACGATCATCACTGTAAAGAACAGCAGATACAGCGGCTGTCCGGGGCCAAAATACGCCATGATGGTCGACATCACCGGGCTGGTCTGATTGCCCGAAAAGGTGCTGATCGTTGTCGGCAGAAGCAGCAGTGAACTGGCGAAGATGGCCGGGATCACGCCCGCCGGGTTTACCTTGACCGGCAAATGCGACGAGCCGCCGTCATATACTTTCATCCCCACCTGACGGCGCGGATACTGAATGTGGATCTTGCGCAGCGAGCGCTCCATGAAAACGACAAACGCGATGACACCAATCACCATCACGATCACGCCGATGATCACCGCCGGACTGATCGCGCCCGAGCGGCCCGAGGCAAAGAACTGCGCCAAGGCGGCGGGCACCTCGGCGATGATGCCGACAAAAATGATGAGTGAAATGCCGTTCCCGACACCGCGAGCGGTGATCTGCTCACCCAGCCACATCAGGAACATCGTGCCGCCCACAAGGGTGATCATACAGCTGGCGATAAAGAAAAAGCCCGGTGTGGTGACCAGATCGCCCGATTGCAGGCTGACCGCCAGCCCGTAGGATTGCAGCGTGGCCAAAAACACCGTGCCGTAGCGCGTATACTGGTTGATCTTCTTGCGGCCCTGCTCACCCTCTTTCTTGAGCTGCTCAAGCGCGGGCACCATGGCCGCCAGAAGCTGCACAATGATCGAGGCCGAGATATAGGGCATGATGCCAAGGGCGAAAATGCCCATCCGGCCAAGCGCGCCGCCCGTGAACATCGACAGCATCCCGCCAATCGACGAGGCCGCGCCTTCCATGAACTCACGCAACTCCGCGCCGTCGATACCGGGCACCGGGATATAGGTACCAAGCCGGTAGACGATCAACAGACCCAGCGTAAATAGGATGCGTTTGCGTAGATCGGTGGCCTTGCCAAGCGCCGACCAGCTGGTGTTGGCGGCCATTTGTTCTGCTGCAGATACCATGCGCGGTCTCTTTCAAGTGACAACGCCGCCAAAAGCCGTTTTCCGGCCCAGGCGGCGTTTTCGGGAAAACTTAAGGGTATGTAAGCGGCACGCTGGCCGCTCACAACCTCTTATTCAGCCGCCTGCGCGGTTGTGACCGTCAATGAGCCACCCGCCTTTTCGACAGCTTCGATTGCGGATTTCGACGCGCCGGTGACTTCGAGGGTCAGTTTGGCGGTGATATCACCTTTGGCCAGAACGCGAACGCCGTCCAGTTTACGGCGCACCAGACCGGACGCGATCAGCGCGTCCTCGGTGATGGCTGCCTTGCCGTCCAGCTTGCCGTCGTCAACGAATTTCTGGATCAGACCCAGATTCACAACGGCAAATTTCTTGCGGTTGGGTTTGGTAAAGCCGCGCTTGGGAAGGCGCTGATAGATCGGCATTTGCCCACCTTCAAAGCCCTTGATCGCCACGCCCGAGCGGGATTTTTGACCTTTGACACCACGGCCACCGGTTTTGCCCATGCCCGAGCCCGGGCCACGGCCAACACGTTTGCGGCGTTTGGTTGCACCGGGATTGTCGTGCAGTTCATTCAGTTTCATTTCGCTTCTCCTAAAGCCGGATGTGACCCCCGAAGCGTCATGGGGCCAACCACGGCATGTCTTGAACAATGAGTCGTGACGCACAGGTCACCCGCGGGCGTATACGGGGTGTCGCATGGCGATGCAAGGGGGGCCGCACCAGCGGGATGCACAGCGCATAAAACCTCATAAAAACGCCCCGGCCATTTCTGACCGGAGCGTTCTCAATTGGCGGAGCTCGGAAACTTTGAAAGTTTCCGAGCCGTTTTCTTTTAAAAAAACGGCCTTAGCCCTTTTCTTCGATGATCTCGACCATATGCGGGATCTTGGCGATCATGCCGCGCACAGCTGGGGTATCTTCCAGCTCGCGGGTCTTGTTCATCTTGTTCAGTCCCAGCCCAATCAACGTCTGACGTTGTTTTTCGGGGCGGCGGATCGGCGAACCGATTTGCTTGACTACGATGGTCTTTGCCATGGGTCGCTCTCCTTACGCTTCTGCGGCTTCTTTGGCCGGCGCGTCATCCTTTTTCAGGATGTCGGCAACCTTTTTGCCACGGCGCTGTGCCACCATGCGGGGGCTGGCCTGAAACTGCAGCGCGTTCAGCGTTGCGCGGATCATGTTATAGGGGTTCTGCGAGCCGATCGACTTGGCCACGACGTCCTGAATGCCCAGCATTTCGAACACGGCACGCATCGGACCACCGGCAATGATACCAGTACCCTGTGGTGCGGTGCGCATCACGACCTTGCCAGCGCCGTGACGGCCATAGCCATCATGGTGCAGGGTGCGGCCTTCGCGCAGCGGCACGCGGATCATCTGGCGCTTGGCCTGCTCGGTTGCCTTGCGGATCGCCTCGGGCACTTCTTTGGCTTTACCTTTGCCAAAGCCAACGCGGCCTTTCTGGTCACCTACGACCACAAGCGCCGCGAAGCCAAAGCGCTTACCGCCCTTGACGGTTTTCGACACACGATTGATCGCAACTAGGCGATCTGCGAATTCCGGCGCTTCGTCGCGATCGCGACCTCCACGGCGGTTGTCATCTCTTGCCATTTGGCATCCTTTCTTTGCGGCACCTGTTGGCACCAAACCTTGGTCAATCCTGGTGAGCGGCACAAAACAAGCCGCCCCCGGATCATCGAGGCGCCCCAAGGCAAAGCCCGGGGCGCCTGCGCTTAGATTTTCAGACCACCTTCACGCGCAGCATCGGCCAAAGCCTTGATGCGTCCGTGAAAGAGGAAACCACCACGATCGAACTGGGCTTCGCTGATACCTGCCTTTTTGGCACGCTCGGCGATTGTCGCCCCGATCTTGGTTGCGGCTTCGACGGTGTTCTTGCCGACCAGACCCAGATCCTTTTCCAAGGTCGAGGCCGAGGCCAGCGTCACGCCGTTGACATCGTCGATCAGCTGAACGCTGATATTCTTCGAGGAACGATGAACCGAAAGGCGTGCAAGCCCCACGTTCACCTTGCGAAGTTTGTTCCGAACGCGCAGGCGGCGTTTGAGGAACAGTTGTCTTTTGCTGTTTGCCATCTGTCGCGTCCTTACTTCTTCTTGCCTTCCTTCTGGAAGATGTACTCGCCTTTGTAGCGGATGCCCTTGCCTTTATACGGCTCAGGGCGGCGCCATTCGCGGATATTGGCCGCGACTTGTCCAACGAGTTGCTTGTCATGGCCTTCGACCACCAGTTCGGTGGGCTTGGGCGCCGTGACAGTTACACCTTCCGGCACTTCGAAATCGACATCGTGGCTAAGGCCAAGGTTCAGCTTCAGGGTGTTGCCCTGCATCTGAGCCCGGTAACCAACGCCCTGAATTTCCAGCTCTTTGCGGAAGACTTCCTTAGAGCCGTGAACCAGGTTGGCGATCACGGTGCGGGTCATGCCCCACTGCTGGCGTGCGCGTTTGGATTTACCGCGCGGGCTGACCGATACGGCACCATCTTCGATCGTGATGGTGACATCATCGGTGGCCGTGAACACCTTGGTGGCCTTGGGGCCTTTGATTTCAATTGTCTGACCCGAGAGACTGGCAGTAACGCCATCGGGCAGAGAGACGGGTTGTTTTCCGATACGAGACATGTCCGCGCTCCTTAGAATACGGTGCAGAGCACTTCACCACCAACGTTGGCGGCACGTGCAGCTGCATCCGACATCACACCCTTGGGTGTGGAGACAATCGACACGCCCAGGCCCTGACGGACCGAAGGGATGTCCTTGACGCCCATGTAGACGCGACGACCGGGTTTGGAGACCCGCTTCATCTCACGAATGGCGGGGGCGCCTTCGTAATACTTCAGGCTGATTTCCAAGGCCGGATGACCGTTTGCGCCGGTCATCTTTTCATAGCCGCGGATGTAACCTTCGTCAGCCAGCACATCCAGAACCCAGCACCGCAGCTTGGAGCCGGGGCAGGAGACGGTGGACTTGCCACGCATAGCCGCGTTGCGGATACGGGTGAGCATATCGCCGATAGGATCGTTCATTTTGAGTCCTCCTTACCAGCTCGATTTCACCATGCCGGGAGCTTGGCCATTCGAGCCAAGTTCACGCAGGGCGATCCGCGACACTTTGAGTTTACGATAATAAGCATGCGGACGACCCGTCAGCTGGCAGCGGTTGTGCAACCGGGTGGCCGAGCTGTTGCGCGGCAGTTCCGCCAGCTTCAGAGAAGCGCGAAAACGCTCTTCCATCGGCTTGCTTTCATCACTGATGATCTCTTTGAGAGCGGCTCGCTTGGCGGCGTATTTCTCGACCAGGCGCTGACGCTTCTTCTCGCGTTCGATCATTGCTTTTTTAGCCATATCTATTTCCTTCCGCGATCAGCTGTTGAAGGGCATGTTGAAATGCTTCAACAGCGCCTTGGCTTCAGCGTCGGTCTTCGCCGTTGTGGCGATGATGATGTCCATACCCCAGACTTCGTCGACTTTGTCGTACTCGATCTCGGGGAACACGATGTGCTCTTTGATCCCCATGGCATAGTTGCCGCGGCCATCAAAAGATTTGCCCGAAATGCCGCGGAAGTCGCGGATGCGGGGCATTGCAATCGTGATCAGACGATCCAGGAAATCATACATGCGGTCACCCCGCAGGGTGACCTTGGCGCCCATCGGCATGCCTTCACGCACCCGGAACCCGGCGATCGAGTTCTTGGCGTTTGTGATCAGCGCCTTTTGACCGGCGATCATTGTCAGATCTTCCTGGGCCGACTTGGCCTTTTTGGAATCCTTGACCGCCTCGGCACCGCAGCCGATGTTCAGGACGATCTTGTCCAGACGCGGGATCTGCATGTCGTTGGTATAGCCGAACTCTTCTTTCAGCGCGGCCTTGATCGTGTCGCGGAACTGCGTGCGCAGGCGCGGGGTGTAGGTTGCACTATCAAGCATCGATCACGTCCCCCGTGGTCTTGGCAAAACGCACTTTCTTGTCGCCATCCATCTTGAAGCCGACGCGCGTGGGTTTGCCGTTCTTGTCGAGGATCGCCAAGTTGCTGAGATCAATCGGCATGGGCTGCGGAATGCGGCCGCCTTGGCTCTGCTGGCTTTGCTTGGTGTGGCGGATGGCCATGTTGACACCATCAACCACGGCTTTGCCGGCCTTGGGGCTGACAGAGGAAATCGTGCCCTGCTTGCCCTTGTCCTTACCCGACAGAACGACGACCTTGTCGCCTTTTTTCAGTTTAGCAGCCATCTTACAGCACCTCCGGCGCGAGCGAGATGATTTTCATGAACTTCTTGGCGCGCAGTTCACGCACCACCGGCCCAAAGATACGGGTGCCGACGGGTTCATTGTTGTTGTTCAGAATAACGGCCGCGTTGCGGTCAAAGCGGATGGCGGTGCCATCTTCGCGGCGGACTTCTTTGGCGGTGCGCACGACAACGGCCTTACGGACGTCACCTTTCTTTACGCGGCCGCGCGGAATGGCCTCTTTCACGGATACGACGATGATGTCACCCACCGACGCGTATTTCCGTTTGGAGCCACCCAGGACCTTGATGCACTGCACCCGGCGTGCGCCGGAGTTGTCAGCAACATCCAGATTGGTCTGCATCTGGATCATTTGGTTTCTCCCGACCTGTGGGGGGCGTTATTGCCATTTCCCCAGGGTTTCGCTCAATCTGTAAGGGGCTGGGGGCTTACGCCTCCAGAACCTCCCAGCGTTTCGTTTTCGATTTCGGCGCGCATTCGATGATGCGAACGGAATCGCCGATCTTGAAAGCGTTCTTTTCATCGTGAGCCCGGTATTTCTTGGACTTACGAATGGTTTTCTTCAGAACCGGGTGCGTGAAGCGGCGTTCGACCGATACGGTCACGGTCTGTTCGTTGGCGTCGCTGGTCACGGTGCCTTGAAGGATACGTTTGGGCATAACTCAAGGCCTCCCTTATTCTGCTTTGGCCGCATCAGCGGCCTTTTCGTTGAGAATGGTCATCACACGGGCAGCGGCACGGCGTGCCTGCTTCATGCGTGCGGAGTTCTCAAGTTGACCTGTGGCCGACTGAAAGCGCAGGTTGAACTGCTCTTTCTTCAGCGCGACCAGCTCTTCGCGGAGCTGATCGGGGGTCTTGTTTCTCAGTTCGGTGGCGTCCATCGCCTTGTCCTTTCTCATAACACCAGCAAGCCCCTGACTATTGGTTCAGGGTAACCCGAGACCTGGTGGATGAATTGCAAATACACGAATCCCCCGCAAGGCAGGGGACCGTGGATTGCCGCTCTATAAGGGAGGTGAGGTTATAGGGCAAGGGGGAGTTTGGGTTGTGCCCGTGGTAAAAGCATGAATCCGGCCACGGGTGGCGCGTAACCGTAACCGCCTTACGCCCAGGCGTAATTGAAGCTGACTGAAATCCGGTCGTCCTCGGACATGTTCATCGGAACCTCGTGGCGCAGCCACGATTCCCACAACAAGACATCCCCGACGGCAGGTGTTTCATAGGTAAAGGTCTGCAACTCCCGGCGCGCGCCTTTTTTGCGCGCAGGAGCGGCCATCATCCGGGCTGAACGGGGATCTTCCAGCTTCAAAGCCGAGGCACCATCCGGCATAGCCACATAAGTGGTGCCGGAAATCACCGAATGCGGGTGCAGATGCGACGAATGCGTGCCGCCCTCGGGCAGGATGTTGATCCAGATATCCTCAAGCTTCAGCGCCCGGCCATCCAGATCAAACTCCAGATCTTCGGCAAACGCGGCCACATGCGCATCCAGAGCTTTCACCAGATCGGCAAAAATCGGAAACCGCCACGGCAGATCGGTCAGCGACGCATAAGACGTGTAGCCGGGATAGCCTTCGGTCTCGCACCACTCCTGCCCTGCCTCGTCATCTTCGGCGATGGAATAGCACGAGGCTTCCATCTCGGCGGGATCAATCGAGGGGCCATGCTCGCACAGGGCCGCGCGGTAAAGACGGGTGACGAAAAGGGAATCAATCTGTGCCATGGCGCGGTGATACCGCGCACAGGGTCAAAGGCAAGGAATTCTTTAGGTCTATGCCCCATACCAATCGCAACGCACTGAACAGGAGCATGGCATGCGGCGGGGTATTTACGCGGTTTTCGTTTTGATCGGTCTCCCATTCACCAGCAGCGCCGAGCCTTCGCCAAGTGACCCGTTCGCGGCCCGGCAACCGCTGTTCGATATGCATCCGAGGGCAGAAAGTCAGGCGCGATTGGCCAGCCTGTTTGTGGATGACAGCAAGCGGAGCCTTTTCGCGCCCCCGCGTCTCGGGGGTAACGTTTTGCTGCGCCAAACTGACAGCAAGGCCGCGCGCCTGCATGATCTGATCGCCCGGGCCGAGGCCGGGGCGATGGGCTATGACGCGGTGCAACACGGAGCGCGGGTAAAGCCCCCAAAGCGGCCCACCGATATGACCCTGCAAGAGATTTACGACTGGATCACCGTCACACCGGGCCAACCGCATGCGATTGGCCGCTATCAATTCATTCCGCCCACCCTGCGGCACACAGCCAACCGGTTGGATCTGCCGCCTTCGACGCGGTTTACCCCGGCGGTGCAGGATCGGCTGGCCAATGTTCTGCTGGCGGATGCCGGTTTTCAGAAGGCGCAAAAAGGCGATATCAAACCGGAAACCTTCATGCTGAACCTTGCCAAAATCTGGGCCGGTCTGCCCCTGCCGTCGGGGCGCAGTTATTACCAAGGTTATGCCGGAAATAAGGCCACGATGGCATATGAGGATTATGCGCGCGAAGTGCGGGCGATTTTAGAGGGTTGAAAACGCATCCCCCGACGGTGCTTGCACCCGACACAACCAAAAGCCCCCGCCGCTGATGCGCCGGGGGCTTTAATTTTATTGTTCAGCTGTGCCGAAATGGCGCGCCGCTTACCAGTCTTCGCGAACGACGACGCGGGTTTTGACCGGCAGCTTCATCGCGGCAAGGCGCAGGGCCTCCATCGCGACGCCTTCGGAAACACCGTCAATCTCGAACATCACGCGACCGGGCTTGACCTTGCACACCCAACGGTCGACCGAGCCTTTACCTTTACCCATCCGAACTTCGATGGGTTTGGCAGTCACGGGGACATCGGGGAAAATCCGGATCCAGACACGGCCCTGACGTTTCATGTGGCGCGTCATCGCACGACGAGCGGCTTCGATCTGACGTGCGGTCACACGCTCGGGCTGCGTGGCCTTGAGGCCAAACGATCCGAAGTTCAGATCAGACCCGCCTTTGGCAAGACCTTTGATGCGGCCTTTGTGCTGTTTGCGGAACTTTGTACGCTTTGGTTGTAGCATCGTTCAGTCCTCCTTAACGACGGCCGCCGGCGCCACGCGGCGCGGGACCATCCTGGAGCTCCTGGGCTTTGCGTTCACGGGCCGACGGATCGTGCTCCATGATCTCACCCTTGAAGATCCACACCTTGATGCCGATGATGCCATAGGGCGTTTCGGCTTCTTTGTGGGCATAATCGATGTCGGCGCGCAGGGTATGCAGGGGCACACGGCCCTCACGATACCATTCGGTCCGGGCGATTTCAGCACCACCCAGACGGCCCGCCACATTCACACGGATGCCAAGGGCCCCCATGCGCATCGCGTTCTGCACGGCACGCTTCATTGCACGGCGGAACGACACACGACGCTCCAACTGCTGCGCGATCGATTCCGCAACCAATGGCGCGTCCAGTTCCGGCTTGCGGACTTCGACGATGTTGAGGTGCAGTTCGCTGTCGGTCATTGCCGACAGTTTCTTGCGCAGGGTTTCGATATCGGCGCCTTTTTTGCCGATGATCACACCCGGACGGGCGGTGTGGATCGTCACGCGGCACTTTTTGTGCGGACGTTCGATGATCACACGGCTGACGCCGGCCTGCTTGCACTCTTTTTCGATGAACTCACGGATTTTGACATCTTCCAGCAGAAGGTTGCCATAATCCTTGGTGTCGGCATACCAGCGGCTGTCCCAGGTGCG
>Ga0102929_1001989_pt1 | contig 12154 bp, 11 predicted proteins | sample SalPonR1_B_D2_MG_FD_78510 | JGI IMG/M metagenome (GOLD analysis project Ga0102929, IMG submission 78510) | Salt pond soil microbial communities from South San Francisco under conditions of wetland restoration - Salt Pond MetaG R1_B_D2_MG | ecosystem: Environmental > Aquatic > Marine > Intertidal... | reverse complement strand
TGAACTGGGGAACCGACCTGACTGGGTAGATATTCCCCTTAAGGGGATCCTTTCCATAGTCGATGAAAGGTAAAAATATAAGAGAATTCTGCGGGAGCTGATGACCATGATAAAAGATACACTTATCACAGAAAATGACATATATCTTTTCAAGGAGGGAAGCCACTTCGACCTCTACGAAAAACTGGGAGCCCATCCGGATCCCTTTGATGACGGAAGAAAAGGGACTTATTTTGCAGTCTGGGCTCCAAATGCCGTCAAGGTATCCGTAATAGGGGATTTCAATGGATGGGAGAAGGATGAGGATTCAATGGTTCCCAGGGAGGATGGTTCAGGCATCTGGGAGGTCTTTCTGGACAACGCGAAAGAGGGTGATTGTTACAAGTACCATATCTGTTCCGCCTACGAAGGTTACGAGGTGGATAAATCTGATCCTGTGGCTTTCTTTACACAAAAACCTCCTCTTACTGCTTCTGTGATCAGAAAACTGGATTACAGCTGGAAGGATTCAGCGTGGATGAAAGAAAGAAAGGACAGGAATTCTCTTTCGGTTCCCTTCAACGTTTACGAGTTTCATCCGGGCTCATGGAGACGTAAAGAAAATGAGGATAACAGGTATTTGACCTACAGGGAGCTTGCAGAGGAACTGCCCGAATACCTGGATAACATGGGTTTCACCCATGTGGAATTCATGCCTGTTATGGAGCATCCTTTTTACGGCTCATGGGGCTACCAGACGACGGGATACTTTGCACCGACCAGCCGATATGGTCCGCCTGAGGATCTAATGTACCTCATAGACTGTCTTCACCAGAAAGGTATAGGAGTGATCCTCGACTGGGTTCCTTCACATTTTCCATCGGATGAGTACAGTCTTGTCTATTTTGATGGTTCCCATCTTTACGAGCATGCAGATCCCAAGAAGGGTTTTCATCCCGACTGGAAAAGCTGTATCTTCAACTACGGAAGGAAAGAGGTCGTCAATTTCCTAATAAGCAGCGCCCTCTTCTGGCTTGACAGATATCATGCCGACGGGTTGAGAATAGATGCAGTCGCATCAATGCTTTATCTTGATTATTCCAGGGAAGACGGGGAATGGATCCCAAACGAGTACGGAGGCCGGGAGAATCTGGAGGCAATATCTTTTCTAAGGCGCATGAATGAGGCTGTTTACAGCAGGTTTCCTGACGTTCAGACTATAGCTGAGGAATCTACGGCATGGCCAATGGTCACAAGGCCGACATCCGTGGGAGGTCTGGGTTTTGGAATGAAATGGAACATGGGATGGATGCATGATATTCTCGATTACATGTCTAAAGATCCTGTGTACCGTAAATATAACCATGACAAGCTGACCTTTAGCCTTATTTATGCATTTAACGAAAACTTTATGCTCTCGATTTCCCACGACGAAGTGGTTTACGGCAAGGGATCTCTTCTGAATAAAATGCCCGGAGACGACTGGCAGAAAAGAGCCAATCTGAGGCTTCTCCTTGGTTTTATGTACGGTCATCCTGGCAAGAACCTGCTGTTTATGGGATCTGAATTCGGGCAGAGATCGGAGTGGGACCATGAAAGCGATCTGGAATGGTATCTCCTTGACAGTCCTGAACACAAAGGATTGCTCGAATGGACCAGGGAGCTTAACATTCTTGCATTTTCAAATCCTCAGCTTTACGAGAAGGATTTTGTGTCGCAAGGATTTCGTTGGGTTGACTGCAGTGATTCCGAACATAGCATTATCAGCTTTTTAAGGAAAGGTTCTGAACCGAATTCATGGATACTGGGCGTTTGCAACTTCACGCCTCTTCCAAGGCATAACTATCGCATTGGTGTGCCCCATGCTGGTTTCTGGAAAGAACTCCTCAACAGTGATGGAAAAGAGTATGGCGGAAGCGGGCAGGGCAATCTTGGGGGTACTGAAACTGTACCAATTTCCTATCACGGCATGAACCAGTCCATAGTTGTCACCCTTCCTCCCCTTGCCATCGTTTTCTTTTCTGGTCAGCAGGTACAGGAGAATGAGAATTAAAAGACAGGATCATTGACCAGGGCTGAAATTACGAAGAAAACCCCCGGAGAGGATAGAAATAAATGCTCCTTTCCGGGGGGATAGAAGCCGTATTGCTGCCCGAAAAGAACAAAAAAGGCGAAACAACAGGTTAAGGTCAGAAGACCGCCCAGGCCTTCCCACTTCCAGGAGATGAGCATTCCTGCCACAGCACCCACTGGGAAAAAAGAAAGAGTACTATCTGCTGTCTTTCCCTAATTATGATTTTCAGTGCGTCATCGTAAAATAGATATAGAATGGCTGCTATGGATACAATGCTGGAGATCCTTGCGATCTGTCTTATAATATTGCCTGCTTTCATAATAATTCTCCCTTTCACAAAAAGTTCCCCATCACGTTTCGTTGCTTGAGAACCAGGAAGATGGTCATGCAGGTAAGTAAAGAGGTTACTCCAGAAAATCTTCCCTTTGGGGGGAAAAGATGTCTATAACTATTGAATCCTCCTCAAGGGCAGTAACTTCGTGTTCCACGTCCGGAGGAACATAAAGGCTGTCCCCCTCACTGCAGGTCCATTCCTCCTCTCCTATCCTGAAGGAAACTTTCCCTCTTGCGACATAGGCCAGCTGCTGATTGGGATGGCTGTGAGCAGGTGCAGTACTGTCCTTTGCGAATCCTGCTTCTGTGAGCATCATATCTCCGCCCCGGGCAAGGACTTTTTGTGAAAAAGTATCTGTTTTGATCCTGTATTTCATTTCGCTGTTCCTGTAAAACATTGAGAAAACTCCTTTCATTTATTTAGAAAATATAATACTTTAGAGTCAGAATAAAGAAAAGTACTATCGCGATATTTGATTTTAGATCTTTTTCCGGGAAAGGGGAATGAATATTATGAAAGTTCTCGTTGTTTTTTACTCCAGAACGGGCAATACTGCCTGTGTAGCAAGGAAGATCGCAGAAGAATTGCGGAGTTTCTCTGGCCATGAGGTTGTGACAGAGAGGATAGAAGAACTGAGGGGAGAAGAAGAGAGAAAGGGCCTAATGGGTCATCTGGCATCAGGATTTGAAGCCATGAAAAAAAGAGAAAGCGAGACAGGCCAGCCGAAAAACAACCCTGCTGATTTTGAACTTATCGTAGTTGGAACTCCCGTATGGGCCTGGAATGTTCCGCCAGCGACAAGATCTTATTGTTCAAGGTACCTTTCGGGAGCATCCATGGTGAGCTTTTTCTGTACCATGGGAGGTTCGGGGGACAGGAGAACCTTTGCGGAAATGGAAAGACTTTCTGGCAAGTCTGGAAGGGCGTTTATGTCTCTCAGGGAGAAGGATATAAAGGAAGAGGGTACCCTTATGCGGGAAAAGATACAGGCCTTCTGCGAGAAAGCATCTGGATAGGGAGTCATGATCTCAGACGTTGGAGCTGGTGGTTCAGCGCCCTTTGTGACAATACTGTGCGAAGGAACCAACGATGTTCTGCTGCTTCGTCGTACAGAACCTTTCTTCGAGTCATTTGGTTTCAAACTAAAGTGCATTGAGTGCGGAGGGATAGATTCACTTTTGGGTTCTGCTTCAGAACTGGTAAGCAGATATTCTGTAAAAGGACCTGTAGTGTTGATTTATGACCGGGGAGATATAAGATCCGGACATATCAAGATAATAAGGTCCTTATCTGCGGGGATAGCCCCTGTATTCTGTGTTCCGGCGGTTCAGAAGATAGAGGCCTGGCTGATGGCGGACACCAATGCCCTGTACTCCGCTTTTGGAATAAGGTACAAAGGTCCTTTTCCTCTGGACAGAATAGAGGATCCCAAGCGTTTTTTTCTTCATTTCTGCCGGGTGGCCGTCAGAAAGAGAAAAAGGAGTTTTCTTTCAAAGGAGTCGGACTTCTTCAGGGCTGTTGCCAGAAGATGGGAACTTGAGAGGGCTCGGCCGAATAATGAGTCACTGGATAGATTCTGTAAAAACTTTATCAGGAAGTTCAAATAAAAAGGACCGGCTTAAACTTTCGCCGGCCCTTCAGGTCTATTCCATTGTCTTGAATACCTGGGCTTTTGCTCCGCATATGGGACAGTTATCAGGAACCTCATCTGCAACCACATAGCCACAGACAGGACAAAGGTAATAGTTAACATCTCCGGAATCTTCCAGATTTTCAAGGGCCTCTTCGAAGAGTTTCGCATGTGCCTTTTCGGCTTCGTTGGCCATGGAAAAGGTTCTCTCGGCCTTTTTGTTGCCTTCTTTGACAGCTTCCTCTATGAATCCCGGATACATATCGGAAAATTCGTAAACTTCACCTTCAAAAGAAGTCTTGAGGTTCTCTGCTGTATTTCTTATTCCTCCCATTTCGGCAAGGTGGGAATGGGCGTGGATGGTTTCAGCAGAAGCTACTGCCCTGAAAAGTTTTGCCACCTGCGGATATCCTTCTTTGTCGGCTTTCTGTGCAAAGGCAAGATATTTCCTGTTTGCCTGTGATTCTCCGGAAAAAGCTTCCGCGAGATTTTTCATTGTTTTGTCCATGACAATACCTCCCCGGGTAATATGATCCTATTTTAGTCATATTACCTTTAAAAAAAAAAGTGTCAAGGAAATGGAAATATCCTTTCAGGAGTTTACATTTCCTTCTATCCAAGGTATTATCCACAGCTGATATTCAATTACAGGGTCTTTTTTTTTATCTCTCGTGTTACAATTCAGAAAAGTTGTGGATTAAAGAAAAAAGCAACGATAGGGGTGTGCCCTTTTGAAGATTGTTATAGTAGGAGCAGGCGAAGTTGGTTACAATGTTTCGAGAGATCTTTCGGAAGAAGGACATGACATAACTTTAGTGGAACTTGATGAAACCAGGGCGGAAAAGGTCAATAATGAACTTGACGTCAGGGTTGTCAAGGGCAACGGGTCCCGTCCACCAGTTCTTGAAAAGGCAGGAATATTCAAGGGATGCAGCGTGGATATTCTTGTGGCTTCCACCGAAAAGGATGAAGTAAATATTATGGCCTGCTGGATCGCAAAAAGGGCAGGTGTACCCCGCGTAATATCCAGAGCAAGAGGAATGGAGTTTACAGATAGCCCTACCTGGGCCAGGGAACTGGGAATAGATGTTATGTCCAGCCCTGAAAGATCTGTGGCTAGACAGATCGAGGAGTTGCTGCAGGTCCGTTCTGCTATCCATACTTTTGAGCTTTTCGAGGGACAGGCTGGACTATATGCATTCAAAGTAGGGGAGGGTTCCCCTCTTGTTGACCTGCCCCTTAAAAAGGCAAGGGTGAAGTATCCGGATCTAAAAAGCATCTTTGTCTTTGTAGAAAGGGACAAAAAAGGATTTATCCCCAACGGAGATACCATTTTGAGAGAAGGGGATCTCGTATATATTGTCTCCCTCAGAGAGCATATATGGCAACTCGAAGGTCTTTTCCAGAGGTCAAGAAGCAGGTCTCTGAAGAGGGTTTTCATCGTTGGAGGCGGAAAGATCGGTTCCAGGCTTGCCATGCTTCTTGAGAAAAGATTCCGTAACCTGGCCATCAAACTTATAGACAGGGACAGGGAAAAATGTGAAAAACTTGCTTCGGAGCTTGAGAGGACAATAGTTCTCTGCAGCGATGGAACTGATGAAGATCTACTGAGATACGAAGGCATAGAGGACTGTGACGGTTTTGTAACCACTACGACTAGTGATGAGGCCAATATCCTGATGGGTGTAATAGCAAAAGCTATGGGGGCAAGGAAAAGTGTTGCTGTAGTCAGGCGCAAAATATATAACAATCTCAGTGAATATCTTGCCGTAGATGCCCTTGTAAATCCCAATGAGGCCCTTGCCTCGGTGATAATGAAGCATATTCTCTATCCTTACAGGACTGGAGCCCTGTCCGTCATAGACAAGATCGGAGCCGAGACCCTTGAAGTTGAGATACCTTCCAATTCTCCTGTGCTGGGAAAGAAAATAAAGAATATCGGTCTTCCAAAGGGAGTTCTCCTTGCCCTTATAGCAAGGGGAGACGATGTAATAGTACCCTTCGGGAATTCGATTCTCAGAGAAAACGACAGGGTACTGCTCTTTGCATGTTCCAGACTGTTGCCAAGGGCTGTGGAAATGCTGAAGGTGTAGACCGTTGAAATACAGGATAGTTGCTAAAGTGCTTGCTCTTCTTTCTGTTATCATCTCGATCTCGATGTTATGGCCCCTTTGGTGGTCATGGATCGATGGATCTTCAGATTTCCTTCCCTTTGTAAAGTCTATCGGAATTGGTCTGGGGATATCTGTACTGCTTTTTCTCCCGGGTCACAGAACTCCAGTTGTAAATCTCGGCATAAGGGAAGCCTTTGCGGTGGTAACCTTCTCCTGGATACTTGCCTCCGTTATAGGGGGACTACCTTATCTTTTCAACGGTACAGTTTCCTCTTTCACTGATGCTTTCTTTGAGGCAATGTCCGGTTTTACCACCACAGGTGCTTCTATTCTGACCGATATAGAATCCAACCCAAGGGGTATTCTGTTCTGGAGGGATTTCACCCACTGGCTTGGCGGCATGGGAATAATAGTACTCAGCCTGGCCATACTGCCTTTCCTCGGTGTTGGTGGAATGCAGCTTTACAAAGCTGAAGTTCCGGGTCCGGTTCCGGAAAAGCTTACACCCAGGGTCCAGCAGACTGCGCTACTTCTCTGGGGGGTATATGTTCTTCTTTCCTGCCTTGAAGTAATTGCCCTTTTTTTAGGCGGCATGACCTTCTACGAATGCCTCACTCACACCTTTGGTACCATGGCAACCGGAGGTTTCTCCCCCCTTAATGGAAGTATCGGGCAATATAACAATGCTTACTTCGACTGGGTAATAACGATTTTTATGTTCCTCGCTGGAGCAAATTTTGCCCTTCATTATTTCATGCTCCGGGGAAAATTTTCCACCTGGTGGAAAGACGAGGAATTTCGGTTCTACACATGGGTAGTGGTTTTTGCTGTAGTGACAGTAACTATCTCTCTTGTTACCTGTGGTCTTTACACTGATCTTGCAGATGCTTTGAGATATTCCGCTTTTCAGGTTGTCAGCATAGTTACAACTACTGGTTACGTAACCGCAGATTACGAGCTTTGGCCCTTCTATACCCAGTTTCTTCTTCTGGGACTTATGTTCGTTGGAGGATGTGCTGGTTCTACCGGTGGAGGGATGAAGAACCTGAGAATAATGATCCTGTCCCGACATGTAAAGGCTGAGCTTAAAAGACTCCTGCACCCCAAGTCCATGATCCAGATAAGAATGGGAGGCAATCCCGTCAATCGTGATATTATAGGCTCGGTAACGGCCTTTTTTATTCTGTATATAGCTATTTTCGCTGTGGGTGCGCTGATAATGGCCGGTCTTGGCCTTGACGTCCTCTCAGCAGTTGCAAGTGTGGCAGCTACTCTTGGAAATATAGGCCCCGGACTTGGTATGGTGGGACCCGTAGACAACTATTCTCTCATTCCTACAGCGGGGAAATGGGTACTGTGTCTTTTTATGCTTCTTGGCAGGCTTGAGATATATACAGTTGTTATGCTTTTGCTCCCCGGGACATGGGAAAGCTGATCCTGCACAAATAAAATACAGATAACGATAATTAGAAAGGGAGGATGATTTTTTCGTGAAAGATAATAAAAAAAAGAAAATAGCAGGAACTACGGTGCCAGAAAGAGAACGGGTTGATAATGCTTACAAATGGAGACTCGATCATATCTATTCCGATAAAGAACTCTGGGAAAAGGATTATGCGACGGTAAAGGAAAGACTTGGAGAATTTTCCAGTTATCGCGGGAAGCTGGGGAATTCTCCAGACATGGTAAGGGCTTGCCTGGATCTCGAAGAGGAGCTTGGAATTATCATGGGAAGACTGTATGTCTATGCCTGCATGAAAAGCCATGAAAACACCCATCTGTCGGAATTTCAGGGACTTGCTGACAGGGCAGGCAGTCTGCTTGTCCGTTTTTCAACCGAAATTTCCTTTATTGTCCCAGAGCTGAGTCTGATGCCAGAGGAAACACTTCGTTCATATTCCGGGGATGGATCCCTCAAAGAGTACAGTTTCTTCTTTCAGGATATCATAAGACAGAAAGAACATGTTCTAACTCCTCCAGAGGAGAAGATCCTTGCAATGGCAGGAGAACTGGCACAGGGTCCGGATAATATCTTCACTCTTTTTACTAATGCAGATCTTAAATTCCCCCGGATAAAGGATGAAAAGGGAGAAAAACAGCAGCTGACAGAGGAAAGATACCAGAAATTTATCAAATCCACCGACAGAAAGGTCCGCAAGAAAGCCTTCAAAAAACTCTTCGGTACCTATAACGATTACCAGCACTCACTGTCTGCAATGTACAGTGCCAGTATTAAGGGGGATCTTTTCAACGCAAGAACAAGAAAATACGTCTCCACCCTGGAGGCAGCTCTCGACAGGAACAATATCCCGGCAGGGGTTTACGATACAGTGGTGGATACAGTCAGGAATAACCTTGATCCCCTTCACGAATACGTGGAGTATAGAAAGCAGATGTTACAGGTCAGGAAATTACACATGTACGACCTGTATGTGCCTCTTGTGGAGGAAACTCAAAAGGATATACCCTATAGTGATGCAATAAGTATAGTCAGAAAGTCCCTTGAGCCACTTGGAGAGGATTATCTTGGCGTATTTGACAGGGGAATAAGCGAAGGATGGGTTGATGTATACGAGAACAAAGGCAAGAAGAACGGTGCCTATTCCTGGGGGAGCTACGGAACCCATCCATATGTACTGCTGAACTATAACGGAACCCTGAGGGACGTCTTTACCCTTGCTCACGAGATGGGGCATGCCATTCATTCCTGGTATTCTCACTCCAATCAGCCATATATTTATGGCGACTACACAATCTTTCTCGCCGAAGTAGCCTCGACTACCAATGAATCCCTTTTATTAAGGTATCTTTTAAAAAACAGCGATAGCAGGGAAGACAGAATGTACCTGCTGAATTATATGCTCGAACAGATACGAACCACAGTTTACAGACAGACTCTTTTCGCCGAGTTTGAAAGAAAGGTTCATAGAATGGTTGAAGAGGGTGAGGCTCTTACTTCCGAGGTCCTCAAGGCTTTATGGCACAGGTTAAACTTCGATTATTACGGTCCTTCAATAGTTGTTGACAACAGGATAGATATTGAATGGGCAAGAATTCCCCATTTTTATTCTTCCTTTTATGTCTATCAGTATGTTACCGGCTTTTCCGCTGCGACCTGTTTTACGGATAAGATCCTTTCCGGTGGTGAAGAAGACAGGAACAGTTACCTTGAATTCCTGAAAAAGGGTAGCTCAGACTATTCGATCAATATACTGAAGGAAGCTGGAGTTGATATGACAACTTCAGAACCTCTGGAAATAACTGTAAAGAGATTCCGGAGCGCCCTTGAGGAGATGAAGGGACAGTAGCTTTTCCGGATAAGAGAAAACAAGAAGGGATGAGGGAGCTTCAGCTCCCTCATCCCTTCTTACCTTATGGAGAATTTCTGCTTCTGAAGCCAGGTCAGGACATTTTCCGCGAGGGCTATCCTTGTATCATGGAAGGAATGTCCGTCATCAAGAAGTTTTTCCGAAAGCAGGCTGGTCTTTTCTGTTCTTAAGGCTTCTGCCAGAGGGTCGTGGTGCATCTCCTTTTCACATATGTCGTCCCGCTTTCCGCCAATAAGCAGAATACTTCGGTCTTTCAGTTGCGGCGCCTGTATGGTGAGATCCCAGATTTTTTCATGAATCCTTAATTCCTCGAGGAGTTCATAAACTCCGGTTCCCTTGAGGGGAACAGTACATTCTTCGAACATTTCTACTGTTTTGTCTCTGAAGGAGCTGTCTCTTCCGCATTTTTTGCTGACTGCTCCAAGGTTGTAAGGGGCTATGGATATTACACGGGTTATGTGCTGAAAGGAGCATGCTCCCATTATTGCGGCAAAACCTCCCATGCTGTGCCCGGCCAGGATTATCCTGTCGCGGTCTATCCCATAATCATTTTCTGCTTTTTCCGAAGAAAGGGTTCGTATGATAAGTTCGGTATCTTCAAGAACATTGGAAAATGAAAAATCTCCTTCACTTCCCCATGATCCACGGTAATGAAAAGTGGCGACATTGAATCCTCCGCGCCTTAGTGTCTGGGCGAGGTCAAGGTTTTGTTCGTATCCTGGAAATCCATGGAGCAGTACTATTGTCGGGTGAGGCCCCTTGCCAGAAGGGGTGTACATCAAACCGTGAAGCCTGTCATTTCCCTGATGCAGAAGCAGGTTTATAACACCAGACGGATAGTTTTTATCCCTTGAGACCGGGTCCGAGGATATGCAGTCAAATTTCATTTTTATTGATCCCTCCAAAACCTATTTAAGCTTGTTCTGACTATAGGGATTGCCGGGCAGAACCCCCGATTCATTGTAAGAACTGATCCCTTTCAGATATTTAAGAACGCCATCTCCGGGTTTAAGCATAACAGGAGTGTCGGCAAGGACATTACTGTAGAATTCCATTGTTTTAAGGAAAATATAGAGATCCTTTGCTTCAGATGTAGAGTTCGCGATGATCTCCTGGGCGATCCTGTCACCTTCACCCTTGGTCTCTTCGGCGGTTTTTTTGGCCTCTGCTATCATTTCCACGTTCTTTCTATCCGCAATGGATCTTCTGCGCATTGCTTCAGCCTGGCCCTGTGCCCTTAATTGAGCAGCCACACGGTTTCTTTCCGCCTGCATGGATCTGTAAACAGCCTGCTCGTTCTCTGCTGGTAAAAATACTCTTTTGAAAGCTACAGAAATAATTTCCACTCCGTATTGTCGTGACTGTGTACGGGCAATATTCCCGGATTGTTCAATGGCTTTCTCACGGCCGCTTTTCACAAGTTCATCAAGTGTGAGCCTTCCTGCAACAATTCTCACAGCGGAATAGATAGAGTCATCCAGTCTCTGCTGTACTGAGGCAACTGTCCTTACCCGCCTGTAAAGGGTTTCAGGATCGGATATCCTGAACAGTGCTATGGTATCAAACACAAGATTTTTCTTATCGCTGGTTACAACGGCTACAGGATCGGCGTCATATTCGATCAGTTTTTTTGTATATGTGACAGTTCTGTCAAGAAATGGCAGCTTGAAATATAAGCCTGGCTCAGTGTTTGAAGCAACAACTTTTCCAAGTCTTACTACAACTACCTGCTGATCTGCCCTGAGCACGTAAAAAGAACCGCTTGCGACAAGGAGGGCAAGTATTATAACTATATATATCAGACTCTTGTTTAAACTCTTCATAAAAGACCCTCCTTACCTTGTTTCCCCGTTTGTCGGGGAGTTCATTTCCATTAGTTTCTCGAGTGGCAGGACCTGAAGGGAATTCTGGCGTTCGTCGACTATGATCACCTTCAGCTCTGGCCATATATCCTGCATGTTCTCAAACCAGAGATTGTTGAGAACGAGTTCAGGGTTCTCTTTGTAAGAAGCATTCAGGGATGTTATTCTTGCTGCTTCGCCTTCGGCTATTGCTATTCTCCGGAATTTGTAAGCTTCTGCAGCATTCAGGATCTGATCCACTTCCCCTTCAGCCCTGGAAAGGATCTGGTTTGAATATTTGTCCGCTTCGAGTATCAGCCTGTTTTTTTCGGCTTTTGCAGAATTTATCTCGCTGAAAGCGGCCTGGACAGGTTCAGGAGGGACTACGTCCTGGAACTGCACAGCAACGACAAAGATACCAGTTTTAAGGGCTTCCATGTTCTTCTGTATCAACTGTTTTGCCTCGGTCTGAGAAGCTTCCTTTTCTTTGGTCAGAACATCATCAAGCTTCCTTGAAGCGATAACCTGTCTCATGGTGGATTCTGCAATATCCCGGATCATTTTCTGTCTGAGCCTCTGATCGCTGGGTACATTTACTACAAAAGCGGAAGGATCTGCGATCTGGTACTGCAGGACCCAGTCTATCTCGACGATCTTGTTATCACCTGTCAGCATTTTTGATTCATCCGGCTTGCCCCTGTATTTGGCTGGAGGACCGGAGCTTATGGTACGGTATCCATATTCGAGACGCTGGATGTTTTCAGTATTGACTACAATGACTCTGTCCACAAGAGGTATTTTAAAGTTAACACCCTGATCTGTTACTGCAGATACTCTGCCAAGCCTGAAAACT
>Ga0102929_1001986_pt1 | contig 12158 bp, 13 predicted proteins | sample SalPonR1_B_D2_MG_FD_78510 | JGI IMG/M metagenome (GOLD analysis project Ga0102929, IMG submission 78510) | Salt pond soil microbial communities from South San Francisco under conditions of wetland restoration - Salt Pond MetaG R1_B_D2_MG | ecosystem: Environmental > Aquatic > Marine > Intertidal... | reverse complement strand
TTCGTCCCCCGGTCGAGATGATGCACGCCAGACGCGAGACCCGGGAGCGCGACGATGCGCTCGTAGATCGGGCCCGGGACGGAGACGTCGCCGCGCTCGACTCGCTGATCCGCCGCCACTACGAACTGGCGTATCGGGTGGCGCTCAGCGTGGTGCGCGATCCCGACGTCGCATCCGACGTCGTGCAGGATGCGTTCGTGAAGGCGGCACGCGGACTGTCGGGATATCGGGGTGACAGCCCCTTTCTCGGATGGCTCGCCACGATCGTCAAGAACGAGGCGCGGACGGCGCTCCGGTCGGTGGGGCGCCGCAACGAGGCGGCGCTGGATGTGGTGGCGCCGGTGGCCGCATCGGGATCGTCGCCGGCGGAACGCACGGTGCTGCGCGACGAGGCGCGGAGGGTCCGCCGCCTCGTCGATCGTCTTCCGGAGAAGCAGCGACTGGCGGTGGAACTGCGGATCGACCAGGGACTGAGCTTCCGGGAGGTCGGCGAGGTGATCGGATCGAGCGAAGGCTCGGCCCGGGTGAACTACCACCACGGGATCACGAAGGTGAGGACGTGGATGACGGAGGAATCGACATGAAGTGCGCGGATCTGAACGACAGGCTGCCCGAGTTCGCGGACGGCGGGATGCCGACGGAGGCTCGGCGTGAGATCGAGCGACACCTGCGCGGATGCCCGGCCTGCGCCGAGACGTGGCAGACGGTTCGTGCGCTGTCGGCGACGGTTCCCCCGGTCCCCGGGGACCTCGAAGCACGAATCCGTGCGGCGGTGCATGCCGAGGTCGCGGTGCAGCCCGACGGCGTCCTGAGCCTCGAGGCCGGACGCGGCGCGGCGCGCTCTCGCCTGCGCCCCCCGGCCTGGATGCTCGCCGCCGCCGCGCTGCTCGTTCTCGCCGTCGGGACGCCGTCGATGATGGAGCGGATGACGGACGTGCCGGGACCCGCCGGCGCGGAGGAGCTCGCGATGGCGGAGCGGACGCTCACACCGTCGGTCTGGGCGAGTGACGACGGACTGATCGCGGGGTCGCCCGCACTGGATGGACTTTCGGATGCGGCGCTTCTCGCGCTGCTCGAGGAACTGGAGGCGGGAGCATGAGGATGAACCGGAACGACGGACGGACGTGCGGTCGGAGTGGTCGAGGTCGGCTGCGGACGGGACTGGTCGCGGCCGCACTGCTGGCGATCGGATCGGCGCCGCTGCTCGCCCAGCAGGGTCCACCGGCACGAGGCTCCACGAACCGCGCTCAGATCGAGCATCGGATCATGATGCAGTTCCGGACGCTCGTGCAGAACGAGCTCGGCGTCGACTCGGTGACGACCGATGCCCTCTTCGGTGTCGTCGAGGCCATGCAGGAGGACCGCCGGGCGCTCCGGATGCGGGAAATCGCGCTCGAGCGCCGTCTCGACGGCACGGGGGTCTATCTCTCGGAGGAGCAGTCGGTCGAGGCGCTCGAGGAGTTCCTGGCGATCAAGCGGGAGGAACTGAGGCTCCTGGAAGTCGAGCACGATCGCCTGGAGGCCGTGCTCGATCCCGGGCAGCTGCTCCGCTTCTACACGCTGCGTGAGCAGATGGGCGAGCGCATCCGCCGCCTGAGGGGTGGCGAACGCGGGCCGCGTGGGGCACCATCGGGGCAGCCGTTCGGTTGATCCGGTTCGGGGTCCGGCCCCTGACCCCGCGCAGTTCGGGAACGAATCCCCGGCGGGACGGCTACCTTGAACAGACCTCCGCTCCCTCGGGCCGCCCATGCAGATCGACGTCCTCTTCTTCGCATCCTACCGGGATCTCGCCGGCGCCGAACGGCGCTCGGTGACGCTGCCCGACGGGGCGACGGCGGCCGACCTGGTCGCTCGGGTGCGCTCACTCGACGACGACCTCGCGCGACTGCCCGAAGCCGCGGCGGTCGTCGTGAACCATCACGTGGTCCGGTCGGACCATGCCATCGCCCCGAGTGACGAGGTAGCGCTCCTCCCACCGGTGGCCGGCGGATGAGCGCCACCGTCGCGATGGCCCGGATCATCGACGCCCCGATCCACCCCGAGCCCCTGCTCGACGCGGTCGCGGCCGACGGGCACGGTGCCGCGCTTCTCTTTCTCGGCACGGTGCGGGACCACGCGGATGGACGCCCCGTCTCGGGCATGCGCTACGAGGCCTACGTGGAGATGGCGGAGAAGGTCATGGACGAGATCGCACGGGAGGCGGCCGGGCGTCTCGAGGCGGGGGCGGTCGCGGTCGTGCACCGGATCGGAACGCTGGACCTTCGCGAGGCGAGCGTCGGCATCGCCGTGGCGACGCCGCACCGCGCTCCGGCGTACGAGGTGAATCGCTGGATCATCGAGGAGATCAAGAAGCGGCTGCCGGTGTGGAAGCACGAACACTACGCCGATGGTGACGCCGCCTGGGTCGAGGGCACGCCCCTCGAGGCGGACGCGTGAGCGGGGACACGACGCGCGGGCCGGACCTCCCCATCGTGGGGCGGGATCCGACCGGACTCGGCGGAGACGGCCATGGTGCGGGGATCGGCTCATCCCCGGCTCCGGGCAGCGACCCCTCGCTGGTGCGGGCGGACGACCGGATGGTCGACGGCTTCGGGCGGCGCATCGAGTACCTCCGCATCTCGGTCACCGACAAGTGCAACCTCCGCTGCGTGTACTGCATGCCGATGGAGGGGCTGCCGTGGATCCCGAAGTCGCAGCTGCTCTCCTGGGAGGAGATCCGCGACATCGTCGAGACCATGGCGCCCATGGGGCTGCGTCGTGTCCGGATCACCGGCGGCGAACCTCTGGTGCGGCAGGAGGTCCACAAGCTGGTCGGCTTCCTTCGGGCGGTCCCGGAGATCGAGGACATCTCGCTGTCCACCAACGCCGTCCTTCTGGGCGACCAGGCGGCCGCTCTCGCCGACGCCGGCCTGGACCGCGTGAACGTGTCGCTGGACTCCCTGCGGGACGACCGTATCGAGTCCATCGCGCGTCGCTCCGGCGTGGCCGGGAAGATCTGGCGCGGGCTCGAGGCGGCCGAGCGACACGGCTTCGACCCGATCAAGATCAACGTCGTGCTGATGCGGGGCCGGAACGACGACGAGATCGAGGACTTCGCCCGCCTCACGCTCGACCACCCCTGGCACGTGCGCTTCATCGAGGTCATGCCGACGTCGGCGAACCTCGACGTCTCTCGTGAGGAGCAGGTCACCTGCGACCAGGCCCTCGAGCGGATTTCGGCGATCGACGCTCTCGAGCCCGTCGAGGGCCCGACGGGCAACGGCCCCGCGCGCTACTGGACGTTTCCGGGTGCCGCCGGCTCGATCGGCGTCATCACGCCGATGAGCCATACCTTCTGCGACCGCTGCAACCGCATGCGGCTCACGGCGGACGGTCAGCTCCGTCCCTGCCTCTTCGGCGACCTGCAGACGGACCTCCGCGGCCCCCTCCGTCTGGGGCAGGATCTCCGGCCGCACATCGAGCGCACCCTCCGCATCAAGCCCGAGCGACACCTGCTGGAGCAGGGGAGCGACGTCGGATCGGGCGGCCTCGCGGCACTTTCGCAGACCGGCGGCTGACGACGGGGCGGCCGCTCGCCGCGGGCGGTCTCTCCGCCACGCACCGCCGGTGCGCCCCGTCCTCCCGCGCTACCCGCTCCATCCGCGGGAATCCCTCAAGATTCAAGGGTGTCCCGAGGGTCTTCCGACCGCCGCTTCATGCGGGTCATGCGCCCTTGAGACGCCCCGCGACCCCTTCTAGCTTCCGAATCCGGGACGGCCCCGCGCCGTCCGATCCGTTCGCCACCGCATCCGCGGACCATCCGGAGCACGAGAACAACGTGAGCGCACGCAAGATCACGGTCGTCGGAGCCGGCCACGTCGGCGCGACCGCCGCCCAGCGCATTGCCGAGAAGGAGCTCGCCCGCGAAGTCGTCATGATCGACATCGCCGAGGGCATCCCCCAGGGGAAGGGCCTCGACCAGTGGGAGAGCGCCCCCATCGAGGGCTTCGACAGCCGCATCATCGGCTCGCAGAGCTACGATGATGCCGCCGGCTCGGACATCTTCGTCGTCACCGCGGGCATCGCCCGCAAGCCGGGGATGAGCCGCGACGACCTCCTCAAGACCAACGCCTCGATCGTCGAGAGCGTCTCGAAGGAGATCGCCCGCGTCGCGCCCGACTCGATCATCATCATGGTGTCGAATCCGCTCGACGTGATGTGCTCCGTCGCCATGAAGGCGAGCGGCTTCCCGCGCGAGCGCGTGATCGGCATGGCCGGCATCCTCGATACCGCCCGGTACCGCTCCTTCATCGCGCTCGAGCTGGACGTGTCCGTCGAGGACATCCAGGCGCTCGTGCTCGGAGGCCACGGCGACACCATGGTGCCGCTGCTCTCGACGACGTCGGTCGGCGGGATCCCGCTCACGCACTTCCTCGACGACGATCGCATCGAGGCCCTGATCGAGCGCACCCGGAAGGGCGGCGCGGAGATCGTCGGACATCTCAAGACGGGCAGCGCCTACTATGCGCCGTCCGCGGGGGCGGTCCAGATGGTCGAGGCGATCGTGAAGCACAAGCGCCGGATCCTCCCGTGCGCCGCGTACCTCGACGGCGAGTACGGCTACGAGGGGTTCTTCCTCGGCGTGCCCTGCAAGCTCGGGGAGGGGGGTCTGCTCGACATCATCGAGCTCGATCTGAGCGAGGAGGAGGCGAGCGCGCTGGCGCACTCCGCCAACGCGGTCCGCGAGACGATGAGTACGCTCGACGGAGCGTCGGAATAGACGAGCGGGAAGCGGGGAGCGTCGGACAGGCGCTCCCCGCTTTCGGTAGCGGGCCTCGCGACTGGCGGGCCCGGGACGAACCTCAGTGGGAGCAGCGATGCGACGCGTCGTGAACCTCTACCGGTCCTCGGTGGGGAAGAAGATCCTGATGGCCCTTTCCGGGCTCATCCTCTTCGGATTCATCGTCGGCCACATGACCGGCAACCTGAAGGTCCTTCAGGGCTGCGAGCCGGCCCAGCCGGGTGACGTCGCGGCGGGCCTCTCGGTGCCGGGTCAGACCTGCGCGATGGATACCTACGCCGAGTTCCTGCGTGACGTCGGGTATCCGTTGCTCCCGCACGGGGCGTTGCTCTGGGGTTTCCGGATCCTGCTACTGGGAGCGGTCGCCGTGCACATCTTCGCCGCCTTCCAGCTGTGGCGGAAGTCGCGCGCGGCCCGCAGAGAGGCCTACGGGACGATGACCGACATCTCCTTCACGTACGCGTCTCGGACGATGCGGTGGGGTGGGATCATCATCCTGCTGTACGTCGTGTACCACCTGCTGCACTTCACGGGTGGGCAGGCGCACACGGACTTCATCAAGGGGGGCGTCCACCACAACTACGTGGTGGCCTTCCAGAGTCTGCTCGTTCTCGCGCTGTACTTCATCGCGAATGCGGCGCTCTGTCTGCACCTCTTCCACGGTCTGTGGAGTGCGACGCAGACACTCGGCGCCAATCATCCGAAGTACAATCACCTTCGACGGCCGATCGCCACCGCGGTCTCGCTCGCGATCTTCATCGGATTCATGACGCCGCCGGTGCTGGTGTACGCCGGCGTCGTGAACTAGGGCAGGCACACGCATGGAACTGAACGCACGCATCCCCGACGGGCCGGTCGAGAAGAAGTGGGAGAACCACCGCTTCGAGATGAAGCTGGTGAACCCCGCGAACAAGCGGAAATACGACGTGATCGTGGTCGGGACCGGCCTCGCGGGTGCTTCGGCGGCCGCGACGATGGGCGAGCTCGGCTACAACGTGCAGGCCTTCACGCACCACGAGTCCCCGCGGCGCGCGCACTCGATCGCCGCGCAGGGCGGAATCAACGCGGCGAAGAACTACCAGAACGACGGCGACTCGGTCTACCGCCTGTTCTACGACACGGTGAAGGGCGGCGACTTCCGCTCGCGAGAGGCCAACGTCTACCGGCTCGCCGAAGTCAGCCTCAACATCATCGACCAGGCGGTCGCGCAGGGCGTGCCCTTCGCGCGTGAGTACGGCGGACTGCTCGCCAACCGGTCGTTCGGTGGCGCGCAGGTGTCCCGGACCTTCTACGCTCGGGGCCAGACCGGTCAACAGCTCCTGCTGGGTGCCTACCAGGCACTCGAGCGGCAGGTGAAGGCCGGCAAGGTCACGATGCACGCGTCCAAGGAGATGCTCGACGTCGTCGTGATCGACGGGGTGGCGCGCGGCATCGTCACGCGGGACCTCAGGACGGGGAAGATCGAGCGGCACGCGGCGGACGCCGTCGTGCTGTGCACCGGCGGCTACTCGAACGTCTTCTTCCTCTCGACCAACGCGCAGAAGTGCAACGTCACGGCGACGTGGCGGGCCCACAAGCGCGGGGCGGGCTTCGCGAACCCCTGCTTCACGCAGATCCATCCGACCTGCATTCCGCCGTCGGGCGAGTACCAGTCGAAGCTCACGCTGATGAGCGAGTCGCTCCGGAACGACGGGCGCATCTGGGTGCCGAAGGACCCCGAGGACAAGCGGAAGGGCAACGACATCCCCGAGGACGAGCGCGACTACTATCTCGAGCGCCTCTATCCCTCCTTCGGCAACCTCACGCCGCGTGACATCGCGTCGCGCCGCGCAAAGGAGATGGTCGACAAGGGCCACGGCGTCGGACCCCTGGAAAACGGGGTCTTCCTCGACTTCAAGCACGCCATCGAACGACTCGGAAAGGACACGGTGGCCGAGCGGTACGGAAACCTGTTCGAGATGTACGAGCGCATCACGGGGGAGGACCCCTACGAGCGTCCGATGCGCATCTTCCCGGCTCCGCACTACACGATGGGCGGACTCTGGGTCGACTACGATCTCATGACGACCGTGCCGGGGCTGTTCGCCGCGGGGGAGGCCAACTTCAGCGACCACGGCGCCAACCGCCTCGGTGCGAGCGCCCTGATGCAGGGGCTGGCCGATGGCTACTTCGTCGTACCGCTCACGATCGGGAACTACCTCGCCGATGTGACGCCGGGTACCGTCGACACCACCCACGCCGCCTTCTCGGACGTGGAGCGGGACGTCACCGATCGCCAGAACAGGCTGCTCGGGTCGGACGGCTCGCGCTCGGCCGCCTCCTTCCATCGCGAACTCGGCGGCATCATGTGGGAGCACTGCGGGATGGTGCGCACGGAGGAGGGTCTCAGGACCGCCCTGCAGCGCATCCCCGAACTCCGTGAGCAGTTCTGGAACGAGGTACGCGTGCCCGGCACCGGCGAGGGGCTGAACCCCGAGCTGGAGCAGGCCGGTCGCGTCGCGGACTTCCTGGAATTCGCGGAGGTCATGTGCTGGGACGCCCTCACACGGGACGAGTCGTGCGGCGCGCACTATCGCCCCGAGCACGTCACCGACGAGGGTGAGGCCAAGCGCGACGACGAGAATTTCTCGCACGCCGCGGTCTGGGAGTTCACGGGCGTCGGCGAGGAGCCGGTCCGTCACACCGAAGAGCTGGAGTTCCCGAACGTTCCGCCCTCTCAGAGGAGCTACAAGTAAGATGGATCTGAAGCTGAACGTCTGGCGTCAGAGCGGGCCGGACGACCCGGGGCGCTTCGAGTCGTACGAGGCGAAGGACATCTCGCCGGACATGTCGTTCCTCGAGATGCTCGACGTCGTCAACGAGCGTCTTCTCGAGGAGGACGGAGACCCCATCGCCTTCGACCACGACTGCCGCGAGGGCATCTGCGGTTCGTGCGGGATGATGATCGACGGTGTGCCGCACGGCCCGAAGAGCATGACGACCGTCTGCCAGCTCCACATGCGGAGCTTCGAGGACGGCGACGAACTCACCCTCGAGCCGTTCCGCGCCAGCTCGTTCCCGGTGCTGAAGGACCTCTACGTCGACCGCACGCCCTTCGACACCATCATCGCCTCGGGCGGCTACATCTCGGTCCGTACGGGAAGCGCGAAAGAGGCGAACTCGGAGCCCGTGAGGAAGAGGGACGCGGACGCCGCGTTCGACGCGGCGGCCTGCATCGGATGCGCTGCCTGCGTTGCAGCGTGCCCGAATGCCTCGGCCATGCTCTTCACCGCATCCAAGGTCGCGCACCTCGCGCATCTCCCGCAGGGGCAGACCGAACGGTACTCGCGCGTGCTCGACATGATCGACACGCACGATTCCGAGGGCTTCGGGAACTGCACGAATCACGGTGCCTGCGAGAACGCCTGCCCCAAGGGCATCAGCGTGGACTACATCGCGCAGCTCAACCGGGACCTGTTCAAGGCGACAGTGACGGCTCAGCCGGAGCCGGCGAGGGGGTGAGGAGGTCGTGGGCCGGCTGATCGCTCGGAGGCTGCCGGCCGCGGCGATCGGCGCGGTGCTGGACTGGGTCACGCTCGCGGTGGGTGGCGCGCGGGAGTAAGCCCGGGGTCTTCGAGCGGGACCGTCGTGCGGACGCTGGACACCTTGCGGGGAAGGGGCTGGTCAACCCGGCAGGTCATTGCCTATCTTTGAGTTACGCCTGCCGGGCATGTTGGGCCCGGCGGCACTCGCCAGCGTCTCCCGGCGGGGCTCCGCAGTGCCGGTCCCGCCCGACCTCGAGGAGGACCGACCGTTGCGTAGATGGCTTCCGCTCGTGGTCGTCGTCCTCGTCGGCGTCCTGTTCGGTCTCGGGGGCTTCACCTTCGTCTACGCGAAGGGCCACTCGTATCTGCAGGACGATCCGGCCGTCTGTGGCAACTGCCACATCATGGACGACCACCTGGACGCCTGGAACAAGTCCAGCCACAAGGATGTCGCCACCTGCAACGACTGCCACACCCCGCACGACCCGGTGGGCAAGTACGTGGTGAAGGCGAAGAACGGCTTCTGGCACTCCTTCTACTTCACCACCGGCGACTTCCCGGACCCCCTCCGCATCACCGAGGGCAACCACGAGGTGACGGAGGAGGCCTGCCGATACTGCCACGAGGACGTCACGGCGACGATCGACCACGGCGGTGCGCCGTCCGAGGCGCGGCTGGAGCGCGACACCGAGGAGGCATTCACGTGCACGCGCTGTCATCGGTACGTCGGCCACTGGGTCCGATGACGCATGTCGCCGACGCCTTCCCCACGGTTCCTGCCCACCCGACGCCGGGCAGCCGCTTCGATTCCCTTCGACCCCTCTCGACGGAGTCCAGATAGATGAGCGACGAATCCAGCGAAACGACCAGCGATGGAAAACGGTTCGGTCCAGGCGTCCTGATCACGGCCGCCGTGGTGGCGGGGGTCGCGACGCTCGGGCTCGCCGCGCTCCTCACCAACATCTTCGAGCGGCAGCAGGAGGCCCGGAATCCCTTCTACCGCGTCGTCGAACTGACCGATACGACCACCGATCCGGCCATCTGGGGCCAGAACTTCCCGCTCCAGTACGACGACTATCTGCGCACCGTCGACATGACCCGCACCCGCTACGGCGGGAGCGAGGCGATCCCGCGACAGCCGACCGGATTCGACCCGCGCGACACCGTCTCCTACTCGCGACTGGAGGAGGACCCGCGGCTCCGTGACTTCTGGGCGGGCTACGCCTTCGCCGAGGACTTCCGGGAGGAGCGCGGACACGCCTACATGTTCAGCGATCAGATCTTCACCGAGCGTCAGCAGGTGGCGCAGCAGCCGGGGACCTGCCTCCATTGCCACGCCTCGGTCTACGTCCCGTACAAGAAGCTGGGGAACGGCGATCTGATGGCGGGCTGGGAGGCCGCGAATCAGCTGCCCTACCAGGAGGCGGCCGATCTGGCCGAGCATCCGGTCTCCTGTATCGACTGTCACGACTCCGAGACGATGGAGCTTCGCGTGACGCGACGCGGATTCCTGAACGGGATCCGTGAGTTGAAGGCGCTCGAGGGCATCGAGGACTACGACGTCAACGAGGACGCGACACGACAGGAGATGCGCACCTACGTGTGTGGCCAGTGCCACGTCGAGTACTACTTCCAGGGTCCCGAGAAGCGGCTGGTCTACCCGTGGAGCAAGGGTCTGAAGGCCGACAGCATCCTGGCCGTGTATCAGGAGAATGGACACGTCGACTGGACGCACGCCGAGAGCGGGGCGCCCGCGTTGAAAGCCCAGCATCCGGAGTTCGAGCTCTACAGCCAGGGCATCCACGCGCGGAGCGGAGTCGCCTGCGCGGACTGCCACATGCCGTACAAGCGCGAGGGCGCGATGAAGATCAGCGATCACTGGGTCCGAAGCCCCATGCTCAACATCGACAACGCCTGTCAGACGTGTCACACCCAGGCGGAGCAGGAGCTTCTCGGCCGGGTGAACCAGATCCAGGATCGGACCTACGAGATGCGCAACATCGCGATCGACGCGACATTGCAGCTCACGCGGGCGATCGGAGCGGCCGCAGAGGAGGACACCCCCGAGGCATGGCTCGAGCGCGCTCGCGACTACCAGCGCAGGGCGCAGTTCCTGGCCGACTACATCGAGGCGGAGAACTCGATGGGGTTCCACGCCCCGCAGGAGGCGGTCCGGATACTCGGCAACTCGATCAATCTCGCCCGGATCGGGCACGCGGCGCTGCGCGGCGAGGAGCTGCCCGAGACGGAGAGCGCGCTGCGCCCCGCGCCCGAGCAGACCGTCTCACCGGGGAACGACGGGAGCGATAGATGAGTGGGATCCCCCGACTTGCCGCACGTACCCTGCTCACCGCCCTCGGCTGGGCGGTCGGCGGCTTCCTGATCGCGTGGGCGCTGCTCACGTTCGACGCCCTCACGGGTGCCGGTGCGATGGGTGTCCCCGTCGATCCGTTCGCCCTCCTCACGGTCGTGATCGGAGGTGTGCTCTTCGTGATTCTCTCGGGCGCTCTTCTGGCGAGCGGCAGTCGGAGAGCCGTCTCACGCCGGGTCATGGCCGTCGTCGGAGCGGCCGCGATGCTCGCGGCGGTCCTGGTGGTCGAACTCGTCCTCGCCGGGGGGATGCTCGGACTCTTCGGAGAAGCGCCCGGGACGCTGCTGATGGCGCTCGGCGTGGGCGCGGTGCTCGGGTGGGTGTCGCTCGCGATCGGCGGCGTGCGGGAGTAGCCGGCGTGGTCGGCACGCGCCTGCGGCGCCGACCGGCCATGCGCGGTGATTCAGCCTGTCAGTTCGGCCTCTGCAGCGAGGTACCCGAAGGCCGCCCACGGTCCGTCTCCCGACACGATTCCCTCGAACATCTCGTTCGCGACCTCGTCGCGTCCGTTGACGAGGTGCCAGGCCGCCACCCCGTAGGCCGTGGTGGTGTTCTGGAGCGCGTCCTCGCCCGATCCGAGCAGATCGGCCGGCTCCAGGTCGCCCCTGAACAGCAGGAGCAGGTCGTGGTACGCCGTGTTCTCGATGATCTCCATCTCGGCGTCGATGGGCTCGAGCACGGCGGCCGCCCGTGCGTCCCGCCCGAGCCGTGAGAGCGTGAGCCACAGCCAGTAGCTGCTGGCGACCGTCATGTCCGGGTTCACGGCCGCCTCCACATCGGCTCGCCACGCCTCCGCCGCCCCCTCGAAGTCACCCTGCAGGTAGCGGGCGAGAGCGAGGTGATAGCGGATGTTCGAGTGGAGCGTGCTCACCGGAATTCCGAGCGCGTTGGGGAGGCCGTCGGGCTCGACCTGGTCGGGTGTGCCGGCCGCTTCGATCAGTGACCACGCAGCCTCGAAGTCGCGCTCCGCGGCCTCCAGTTCGCGAATGGTCAGGTGGCGGTGTCCGCGATGACGCAGGAAGCGCGGGTCCTCCGGCCACCGCTCGTGGCCTTCCGTGTAGACGTCGATCGCCTCGCGGTACCGACCGAGGTACGCGAGGCGACGCCCGACCCAGATCCAGGCGTCGGCGTCGTCCGGGTCGGCGGCCCGGTCCGCGAGGGCGGCCTCGAGGTTGGTCTGGTAGATGGCGAGGGTCTCACCGGTGATGGCGGGGCGGAGGAGGGGGTCGCCCAGAAGGGAGGTCGCCTCCACGACGCCCTCGGGTGCGTCCGAGGAGGCGTCCGCGCAGGCGGTGGCCGCGAGCGCGGCGACGAGGAGAACCAGCGGTCCGCGTGTCATCTGCATCATGCATTCCGTCTCGGGGGAATCGAGCCGCGAAGGTAGGGTGGCCGTAGGCGCGATTCCAGCATGGCCACGAGCCTCAGCAGTCCGGGCGGATCTCCACCCGACGGTTCGCCGCCTTGCCGGCGGCCGTCTCGTTGT
>Ga0102929_1001982_pt1 | contig 12167 bp, 9 predicted proteins | sample SalPonR1_B_D2_MG_FD_78510 | JGI IMG/M metagenome (GOLD analysis project Ga0102929, IMG submission 78510) | Salt pond soil microbial communities from South San Francisco under conditions of wetland restoration - Salt Pond MetaG R1_B_D2_MG | ecosystem: Environmental > Aquatic > Marine > Intertidal... | reverse complement strand
GAGGAGCCGGTCGAGAAGTTTGAGAGGATCTGGATCGTAGAGGACCTGGGAGCCGGTCGGCTTCGTCAGGCGACGCTCTAGATCGGGCAGCGCATCCGTGAGCCCACCCGTCCCCTCGAGTACGCCGATGAGCTTGCCTGCCTCGTACGCGATCGCGAACTCTCCCAGAGTCCCGGAACGCCCCCCGACGATCACGACGATGTCGCTGCTGTAGACGTTGATGAGTTCGCGGCCCATCAGTCCAAGCCCCGTGTAGATCATCACGTCGTATTCCTGATAGGGGGATGCGAAGACCTCGACATGCTCGAGCAGCCCCCGGGCGGGCGAGACACCCACCACATGCCCGTGCGCCTCTCGGGCTCCCACAACCGCGGCGTGCGGCAAGCCGGGGCAGGCGCCTGTGAGGAGGCAGCAGCCGCGCTCCGCCACGCTTCGTCCGAGCAGACGAGCCAGCTCGAGAGCCGCCGCATCCTGGAGTTCAGCGGCAGACCCCATGACGCCGATCCGGACTTGCGCCCCGGTCCGCGCGTCGCGCCGTACGGTTCGTACTGACTCTCGCCCGCTCACAGCGCGCGACGTGCTTTCAGGATCACCGTCATGAAAGCGAGCCCGGGGTCTCCCGAGTGGGCGTGCCTCAGGACCTCCCAGTGAGTCTCGAGCCAGCTCTCCAGGAACGACACCACATGCCCGAGCGGAATGCGCAGGTAGCGGACGGGCCTACGGGGAGGTCCCACGTCGGACCCGAATGCCACGAGACGGATCGTGTGCCCGCCGAGTGTATCTGCCCTACCCTCTTGCAGCAGCCTGCCTGCGATCCCGTCGGACTCGTCGGGAGAACAACATCCAAAGCGGGCCAGCGCCGCGGTGAGAACCGTTTCCCTCAGCCCGCTCGGATTGAACTCCGCCCTTCCCTCCTTCACCTCTCCCACCAGCATATCGGTTCGTGCCGGGTCGAGGCCGAGCATGGGGTCGGCACCGAAGGGAGGAAGACGCCGCTGATGATCAGGGCGCCCCCCCGGTACGAGGCGAGTCGCATGGGGAAATCGGACCGCCATCAGGTCAAGGTCGGTAGCGGCACGATAGTCACCCGCGGCCTCCACCACCGGATACTCCGTGACCGTGAAGTATCCGTTCACCCGCAGGTAGGTCTGAACCAGTGCTACGGCGCTGTCCAAGGCGATGCGACTCCGACGAGGTCCGTTCGACTTCTCCTCGTAGGATCACACCCACTACATGAAGATCGGATTACCCAAGGGTGACAGAAGCTTCATCCGGGCGTTCCGGAATGCCCAGCCGGACCTGAACCACGGCACCTCCCGTCGGCCTGTTTCGGGCGCTCACGGCGCCCCCGCTTCGCTCGGCCAGCGCCTTCACGATCGAGAGTCCCAGCCCCGTGCTACCCCCGGAAGTGCCCGGTGTCCGGACCGTATCGGCGCGGTAGAAGCGCTCAAAGACCCGCCCCGGGTCAGCGCCGAGGCCCGGTCCCGAGTCCGCGACCGCCACGTCCACGCCCGTCGGCGAAACACTGATCGAGACGTCGAGCTCGCCCCCGTCGGGCGAGTACCGAGCAGCGTTCTCGAGCAGATTCCAGAGGACCTGACCCAGACCTGCGACCCCGGCGGATGCGCGGTCGGGACCTCCGATGTGCAGCGAGACGCTCAATTCCCGGCCCGTGTGCCTTGCCAAGATCCTTTCGATCACGGTCTCCGCGAGCTGTCGGACGTCAATCACCTCTCCGCCTCGCCCCCCAGACCCGTCGAACCCGGCCTCGGCACGTGCGATCGCAAGCAGGTCCTCCGTAATCCGCGTCAATCGGTCGATCTCCTCCAGCACGCTCGCCAGAGTGGATCGATACGCGGCAGGGGTACGGTCACGACGCAGCGTCACCTCGATTTCCCCCCTCATGGCCGTCAGTGGTGAGCGGAGTTCATGACTGGCATCGGCGGCAAACTGCTTCTGCACGTCGAACGAGGCCTGGATCCGGGCGAGCATGGTGTTCAGCACATCGACGAGCCGGCGGTACTCGGTCGCGTTCGCGTAGGCGTCGATTCGGCGATCCAACGAGCCCGCGCCGATGGTCTCAGCCTGATCGATCACCTCGTGGACGGGACGGACGGCACGTCCGGCCAGCCACCAGCTTCCCCAATACGACACAATGCCGACGGCCAACGTAATCCCGGCAAGAATCAGGGCCGCCCGAACGAGCAGCTCGTTTCGCCCGCCCAGCGGTGCAGCGACCTGGAGGATGTGCTCGTTGTGGGCTGGACCGAATCGGTCCAGCGGATAGTAGACGGTGCGAACCGCGTTCCCCTCGAAGCTGGTCGTGCGCCACGTGATTTCACCGTCTTCCGCAGCCCGAAGCGCATCCATTTCAAGCGGGAGATCGGACGCCATGAACTGGCTACGAAGCAAAGACCGGCCCTCCACGCTCCACACCTGTACGTAGCGGATAAGCTCCGCTACCGACCCGGCCTCCTCGGCGGTCAGTTCCCACTCGTGCAGGTGCATCTCGCCGTCCGGCGAGTCGGTGACTGCCGATGCCTGGATCGAGGCGACCGCCTGGATACTTGCGTTGATCTCACTGTCGAGCTGCACGCGGAGACCGAGGAGACATGCGAGTGCCATGACTGCCATGGCACCGGTCATCACCCCGGTCGCTCGCAGCGCAAGAAGCCTTCTGAGCGGGATCAGGTCCTCCCGGTCGAGAGGTGGGGACGCCGCCATCAGCTCGATTCCTCGCGAAGGACGTATCCGACGCCTCGGACGGTATGGACCAGAGCGCTCCGCTCATCGCCCCGGAGCTTCTGCCGAAGACGGCGCACATGCACATCCACCACATTGGACATCGGGTCGAAGCTCAGATCCCACACCTTTTCGAGCAGCTCCGTGCGCCGGACCACCCGCTCGGCGTTCCGGAGCAGGTACTCCAGCAGCCGGAACTCGAGGGGCGTGAGATCGAGCGGTGTTCCGCCCCGGCTTGATTCGTGGCGGATGAGGTCCATCTCGAGATCCGCATACGTGAGTCGGTCGAGGCGCTCTCGGCCCCCTCGACGCAGGAGGGCTCGAATGCGGGCCAGAAGCTCGTCAAAGGCGAACGGCTTGGTGAGGTAGTCATCCGCACCCGCGTCGAGCCCGGTCACCACGTCGTCGGAGGTATCTCGAGCCGTGAGCATCAGAACCGGCGTCGCAATATCACGAGAGCGCAGCTCACGAACGACCTCGAAGCCCGACCGCTCCGGCAGCATGACATCGAGTACGATCGCGTCATAGGGGTGCACGGCGGCCTTGAGAAGGCCGTCCTCTCCATCATGCGCCACATCGGCGACCCAGCCTTCTTCCCGCAGCCCACGTGCCACGAAGCTGGCGACCTTTCGGTCATCTTCGACAATCAGAATTCGCATGATTCCAGATTAACGAGGTTGTCGAGCGCTCGCGCGGAAGATCGGCCGGAATGACGGAATCGTCACGAAACGTTCATCTGCTGTTCACACGCCCGGAACGAGCTTCCGAGCGTTGATCAGACATTATGAACCGCCAGCCGGTCCTCACTCCATGACGATGATTACTCGAAAAGACTTCCTCCGCTCCTCCGCCGTGCTCGGGTCGCTCGCCGGCCTCGAAGCCCTGCGGCCCGCGTGGGCGTCCGCCGAAGGACTTCAGCGCCGGACGCCCGACGTTCTGCATGGCAGCGGACGGGAGTTGGAGTTCGTGATCGACCGGACGCGCGTGGACGTCGACGGACGGGGCGCCCGCGCCGTCACCATCAATGGCACGATGCCAGGCCCGATGCTCCGATACCAGGAGGGGGACGACCTGGTCATCCACGTCGATAATCGCCTGGACGAAGACACGTCGCTGCACTGGCACGGCATCCTCCTTCCCAACGATCAGGACGGCGTGCCCGGTGTCACTTTCGACGGAATTCCCGCGCGATCCCAGTTCACCTACCGCTACCCGCTCGTTCAGAACGGGACGTACTGGTACCACAGCCACTCGGGCCTGCAGGAACAACTCGGGATGTACGCCCCGCTGATCATCGATCCGGTGGAACCGCAGGTGGAGTACGACCGCGAGCACGTCGTAGTCCTGGCCGACTGGACCTTCGAGGATCCGTACCGGATCATGGCGAGGCTCAAGAAGAGTCCGGACTACTACAACAACCAGCGCCGCACTCTCTTCGATTTCTTCCGAGACGCAGCCGATGACGGACTCGGGGCGGCCGTGAGCGATCGGCTGGCCTGGGGTGAGATGCGGATGATGCCGTCCGACATCGCCGACATCACCGGCACGACGTACACCTACGTCATGAACGGCGTCGGCCCCGTCGGGAACTGGACCGGCCTCTTCCAGCCGGGTGAGCGCGTCCGGCTGCGCTTCATCAACGCCTCGGCCGCAACGCACTTCGATGTGCGGATTCCCGGGCTTCCGATGACCGTCGTCCAGGCGGATGGCCTGTACGTCAAGCCAGTCGAGACCGACGAGTTCCGGATCGCGATCGCCGAGACGTACGACGTGATCGTCGAGCCTGATGAGACGGACGCGTACACGATCTTCGCCGAGTCGATGGATCGGAGCGGGTTCGCACGAGGAACGCTGGCGGTGCGCGAGGGGCTCGAGGCCGCGATCCCCGAACGCCGCGAGCGTCACCTGCTCACCATGGCGGACATGGGGCACGGCGACCATGGGGCGCACGCCGGGATGGACATGGGCGACATGGAGGGCGACGCGGGATCGATGGCCCCCGCCGCCATGGATCACGCGGAGATGGACCACGCGGCCATGGGGCACACCATGGAAGAGGGGTCGATGCTCCGCGCACCCGGCACTCTCCCCCCGGAGGTGACACACGGCCCCGACCAACACGGGGCTGCCAACGCCGGCGTCGCGATGATGGCCCGGCCGAGGATCTCCGACCCGGGGAACGGGCTCGGCGATGATGGATGGCGGGTGCTCACGTACGCCGATCTCGAGGCGCTCGAGACACGCCCCACTTTCCGTGCCCCGGATCGCGAAATAGAGCTCCACCTCACGGGCAACATGGAACGCTACACGTGGGGCTTCGATGGTGTCCCGCATGCCGACGCCGAGGACATTCCTCTGACGCTCGGAGAACGCGTACGCCTAACGCTGATCAACGACACGATGATGTCTCACCCGATCCACCTCCACGGGATGTGGATGGAACTCGAGAACGGAAAGGGTGAGCTCTGCCCGCGCGTTCACACGGTGGACGTGAAGCCGGCGGAGCATGTGTCTGTGCTGTTCGACGCTGATGTCATTGGGCGCTGGGCGTTCCACTGCCACGTCATGTATCACATGCATGAGGGGATGTTCAGGGTCTTCGAGGTGAGCGAACCCTCACTGGTGGACGGGGGAGGATCGTGAGGCCCGACCCTGATTGCGCGTACCAGTCGTCACGCCTTCGATGGCCCCGCGAGGTGCTCGCCGCGACCCTGCTGTGTGCGTTCGCGGCCGTGCCCGTTTCAGCCCAGATGGGGGGCAACACCTACACCTACGTCGCCTTCGATGAGCTGGAGCTCGCCACCTCGCCCGAGGCCCGACCGATCGTCTTTGACGGGGAGGCCTGGTACGGCGGCGACTTCAACCGGCTGTGGCTCAAGGCGGCGGGCGACGTTGGTACCGCGGAAGGAGAGCGGGAGGCGGAGCTCGCCTTCCAGGTGCTCTACAGCCGTGCCGCGACCGCGTTCTGGAATCTCCAGGCCGGCGTCCGAATCGATCACGCGACCGAAGACGGCGGGGTGACACGGCCGCGACTCGCACTCGGCGTTGAAGGACTCGCGCGATACTGGTTCGAGGTCGAGGCCTTCGCGTTCGTCGGCGAGGACGGCGACGTGACCGGCACGCTGGAGGCGAGCTACGACATGCTTCTGACCCAGCGACTCGTGCTCGAACCCGAGGTAGAGATGTCGGTTGCCAGCGAGGCGATCCCCGACTTCGGGCTCGGGTCCGGAGTCACGGAGGGCGAACTGGGGTTTCGCCTGCGGTACGAGTTCCAGCGGGAATTCGCCCCGTACGTGGGGTGGTCATGGGAGCGGGCGTTCGGGGAAACTGCCGATCTGATCGAGGCTGGTGGCGGGGACCCGACCGAGGGCACCTTTGTGGTAGGACTGCGCTGGTGGTACTGAGCTGCGCTGACACGCCACGAACGCAAGACGCACAGAGGGACGGACAGACATAGCAACGCGATAGGGAGGCCCGATCCAGACGCTCGAACTTCTCGACCCACTCGCCCGCGGCGTACGCACGGGCGCCGGATTCTTCTGGAAATCCGGCTGGGCGTTCGTGCTCGGCTACACCGTGAGCGGGATGATCCAGGCGTTCGTGCCCCGAGCCCGGCTCGTACGGTTCATGGGGGGCGCGGACCTCCGCTCCATCAGCCTGTCGACGATCTTCGGTGCGATCAGTTCGTCGTGCTCGTTCGCGGCACTCGCGGCGGCCCGATCGCTGATCGCGAAGGGAGCGCACTTCATCGCGGGCGTCGCGTTCATGTTCGCGTCCACGAACCTGGTCATCGAGCTCGGGATCCTGATCTGGATCTTTCTGGGATGGGAATACGTCGCGGCCGAGATCGTAGGTGGTGTGGTCCTGATCGCGATCAGCAGCACGATCATCCGCCTCACCTATCCCGACGCCCTGCTCGAGAAGGCGCGACAGCATGTCGAGGAGACGACGGCCACCGAGGAGGACGACTTCGACTGGAAGGCCCGGATCACAAGCGCCTCCGGGTGGCGTCGCGTCGGCCACAACTTCGTGTCCGAGTGGAAGATGGTGTGGCGTGAGATCCTCATCGGGTTCACGATCGCCGGCTTCGTCGCCGAGCTCGTGCCCGCGTCGGTGTGGGGCACGATCTTCCTGCTCGATGCGCCAGAGTCCATCCCGGGCTGGCTGATCGTGGTGGAGAACGCCCTCGTCGCACCCTTCGTGGCAGCCGCGACCTTCATCGGCAGCATGGGCAACATTCCGCTGGCTACCGTACTCGCGGCAAACGGCGTGCTCTTCGCAGGCATCATGGGGTTCATCTATTCCGACCTCATCGTGCCCCCGCTCGTGGCGGTAAACGCCAAGTACTACGGCTGGAGAACCGCGCTGTACATCGCCGGGATCATGTACCTCAGCATGGTGGCGACTGCGCTTCTTCTGCATGTCGGATTCGGGGTGACTGGCCTGACACCCGAGAGCACCCGAGCGGTGGAGGAAGTCACCCGCTTCAAGATCGACTACACCTTCTGGTTGAACGTCGTCTCCGTGCTGGCCGTGGGCACCCTGGCGTGGGCGCATCGGCGCTTCCTCGTAAAGGAGGGCATGCCCGAAATGATGGAGATGGAGGGCGACGGGCCGGTGAAGAGGTGGGCGGCCCGGGCGGCGACCGTGATCGTCGGCGTCGGCGGGCTGACCCTGCTGGGCGCGGTGCTCACGGGCTGAGATGCCAGTCGAGGACACACGAAGCCGAGTCGGGGCCCGTCGCGGTGGAGACGGAGATTGTCAGCGCGGTCCCCGGTCGCCCCTGAAGAATCCGGGCGGCACGCCGCGCCAGCACCTTGCCCATCGACCTCCCACCACCGAACTTTCATCCATGTTCCATCGACTCCTTCGACGACGTGTGGTTTCGGGCCTTCTGGGCCTTCTGGCCATGAGCCTTTCGCTGGCTGAAGCCGGCGCGGCGTCGATGTGTGGACCCTCGATGCAGGTGCATCACGACGCCGAGGTTGTTGCTCCGAGCCAAGCCGACGCCATGTTGGCTGACATGGCGCTTCACGGGTCACATCCGGAGGCTCCCCAAGTCGCGGAGGACCAGGACGACCCGCCTCCCTGCCCCTGGATGCCGGTGGTAGGGGCGGGATGCACCGCTCCTGTCCCCGTCCCCACCGTCGAAGCCGGATTCGACCCGGTTGCTACTCACTCCGGAGCCGCGTTCCGGACCCTCCGGGACCTCGCTTCGCTGCACTCGACGGACCCGCTCCTGCCCCCTCCCAGGGCCTGATTCGGAGACGCTCGGCCACGCCGGGCGCCCTTCCCTTCCGAATCTTCGAGTCGGACCCCCTCTGAAGTGACAGCTCCTGCCGCCACTTCTCAGGGTTGGCGGATCCCATCGTGATCGCCCGCGTCCGGCTCTCCGATGCCTCTGCGCATCGAGCCCCGGACCACGGCACGAGAGGATCCAATCCATGTTTCGAGTTGCCATTATCGCGCTGGCGACGGTCGTCACCACGACCTTCGCTCCCCGCGCCATCCGCGCCCAGGCAGTGTCCCTGGAGGCCCTGCTGAACGAAGCGGACTCTGCGAACCCCACCATCCAGGCGGCTCGCGCCGCAGCCGACGCAGCCTCGGCGAGGGTTCCCCAGGCGGGAGCACCACCAGACCCAACCCTCGGCATCGCCCTCATGAACATCCCGGTGGCTGATCCGAGCCTGAGCCGTGAGATGATGACGATGACTCAGGTCCAACTCGGGACCCGTCTTCCCTGGCCATCGCGGCTGTCGATCAGCGAGTCTGTCGCCTCGATTCGCAGCCAGGTGGCCGACTGGGAGACTCGCCGGATCCGCGACAAGGTCCGATACGATGTGCGGGCTGCCTACCACGAACTGTACTTCGTCGATCAGGCGCTTGAGGTCACCCGGCGCAACCACGACCTGCTCCGCGACCTGGCCGAGCTGAGCTCGTCCCAGTATTCAGTCGGGACCGGCGTCCAGGCCGATGTCCTGAGAGCCCAGGTCGAACTCTCCCGACTCACCGATCAGGGAGTCACCCTCCGTGAGCGCAGAGTCGCGGGTGTTGCGCGGCTCAACAGCCTCGTCGGACGGCCGGCGGACGTGGCCATGTCAACGGTGGAGTTGCCTCCCGAGGTGCACCGGATTGCACGGGCGAGTCAGCGAGCCGATGTGGGATTCTCTTCCGCGACGCTGGGCCTCGAACCGACGAACAGGTCGGGCGCCGAGAACCGGGTCACGCCGCTTCCGACCCTGTCCGAGCTGCTTCTCGCTGCACGCGAAACAAGTCCCAGGATTGGGGTGCATGTCCGCAGGGTTGCCGCGGAGGAGGAGGCGCTGGAGCTGGCACGGATCGCGAAGCTGCCTGATGTGAACGTCTCACTGTCCTACGCAGTTCGCCCCGGATTCGCGGATTTCCTGAGCTTCTCGGTGTCCGCTCCCATTCCGATCTTCGCCCACCGCAGGCAGGACCAGGCGGTACGTGAACAGGTCGCCGTCGTCGCTGAGCATCGCGCCGCCCTCGACGTCGTGGCGAACGAGGTCGAAGTCGAGCTCGCCTCACTGCTTTCGGACCTGCGTCGCTCGCTCGACCAGCTCACGCTCCTCGAAGAAGGGATCCTTCCCCAGGCACGCACTGGCCTGGCCGCGGCCACGGCCGCCTATCGCGTCAGCGATGTCGACTTCTCCTCGGTGCTCGACGCCCAGGTCACCCTCTTCCGGCAGGAACTCGAATACCACCGGCTCCTCGCCGATTTCGCAACGACCCTGGCTGCTCTCGAGCGCGCCGTGGGCATGGAGGTACTCCGATGAACCGCACGTCGAAGATTCTGTTGGCGATCGTCCTGATTCTTCTAACCGCACTTCTCGCTCTCGTCCTGGCTCCGAACGACGACCGCCGGATAGGCGACATGCCGGGGATGGAAGGCATGCAGGGGATGGACGGAATGGAGGGTATGGAAGGGATGCAGGATCCCTCTGGACCCGCGGGGATCAGCGGCATGGAGATGGGTGACATGGAGATGGGCGGAACGATCAGTTTGGCCGAACGCGATATCCAGACGTTCGGCATCACCTTCGGCACCGCCGAGTCTCGATCCATGTCCCGGACCGTCCGGGCGGTCGGGACGGTGCACTTCGACGATACCCGGATCACGCGCGTGGCACCCCGCTTCGGGGGATGGGTCGAGGATCTCCAGGTCGACTTCACGGGTCGAACGGTCCAGCAGGGCGAACCGCTCATGGAGGTCTACTCGCCTGCCCTCGTGACCGCCCAGGAGGAGCTCCTTCTGGCCGCACGTATGCTGGACGACGTGGGTGACAGCCGCGTCACGGGAGTCGGAGCGGGGGCGCGCGAGCTTCTGGCTTCCGCGCGGAGAAGGCTCGAGTACTGGGACATCTCCGGTGACCAGATCGACCGCCTCCTGGAGTCCTCGGAGGTCCAGAGGACGCTCACCGTTCACGCGCCCGCGTCGGGTGTCGTCACCGAACTGGCCGTAACCCGTGGCGAGGCGTTCCAGCCAGGCGCGACGCTCTACACGATCTCCGACCTGACCGAGGTCTGGGTCCAGGCCGAGATCTTCGAGGATGACCTCCCTCTGATCCGCGAAGGCATGGAGACAACCGTCACCGTGGACGCCATACCGGGACGTACGTTTCGCGGGCGTGTCGAATACCTGTATCCGACGCTGGACGACCGCAGTCGGTCCATGCGAGCCCGGATCGCGCTCCCCAATCCCGAGCGGACCCTCAAGCCGGGAATGTACGCGACGGTCCGCCTCGACGCCGCCCTTGGCGAGACGCTCACAGTCCCCGCCAGCGCAATACTCCGGACCGGGGAGCAGGCGGTCGTCTTCGTCCGAATGGACGACGGACGCGTGATGCCCCACGAGGTGGTTCTCGGCATCACCGGAGATCAGTTCGTGCAGGTGATATCCGGGCTCGGTCAGGGCGACACCGTGGTGACGTCCGCTCAGTTCCTGCTCGACTCCGAGTCGAATCTCGCCGAGGTGATGCAGGCCATGATGATGCAGATGGGCTCGTCCGACATGAGTGGGATGGAGATGGACGGGATGGACATGGACGGCGGCGCCGGAGACATGGGTGGTATGGACATGGGTGGCGGCATGGGGTCTCAACCCGACACGGCGGGAGGACGCTGACCATGCTCCGCTCAATCATCCAGTGGTCCGTCGACAACCGCCTGCTCGTCACGATCGCCACGGTGGCTGTGATCGGAGCCGGCGGATGGGCGATGGCGACCACTCCGGTCGATGCCATCCCCGACCTGTCGGACGTCCAGGTCATCGTCGAGACCGAGTGGCCGGGTCAGGCGCCGCAGATCATCGAGGACCAGGTGACCTACCCCCTCTCCACCGAGCTTCTGAAGGTACCCGAGGCAAGATACGTCCGCGGGATCAGCCAGTTCGGACGCTCGTTCGTGTACGTGATCTTTGAAGACGACGTGGACATGTACTGGGCCCGGTCCAGGGTCCTGGAGTACCTGAGTGGTCTCGGCGACGCGCTCCCCGACGAGGTCCGGCCGCAGCTCGGACCCGATGCGACGGGCGTCGGATGGGTCATGCAGTACGTGCTGCTCGATCACAGCGGAACGCTCGACAATGCCGAGCTTCGGAGCCTCCAGGACTGGACCGTCCGGTACCAGCTCACGGCGGTTCCCGGGGTCGCTGAGGTGGCCACGCGCGGCGGGTTCGAGCGGCAGTACCAAGTCGAGCTCGAGCCGGAGCATCTCCTCGCGCACGGCGTCTCGCTGCAGCAGGTCGCGCGCGCCCTGCGGGAGTCGAACCAGGACGTGGGTGGCCGCGCCCTCGAGCTGGGCGGCAGCGAGTACATGATCCGCGGTCTGGGATACCTCGGTTCGGTAGAGGACATCGAAGCGGTGGCCGTGGGGGCGACAGCGGACGGTGTCCCGATCACCGTGGCGGATGTCGCCAGGGTGCAGGTCGGGCCGGAGATGCGGCGGGGGATGGCCGATCTCGCGTTCCGGACCACGGACGGAGAAATCCGTCAGGGCGAGGTCACGGGCGGGTTCGTCGTCATGCGGTTCGGCGAGAATCCGCTGGAGGTGATCGAGCGAGTGACCGAACGCATCGCGGAAATCCAGGCATCTCTCCCGCCCGGTGTCGAGATCGTCGTTGCCTACGACCGAAGCGACCTCATTCACCGCGCCATCGATACGCTGCGTGAGAAGCTCATCGAGGAAGGGCTCCTCGTAGCCCTCGTGACGATCGTTTTCCTGCTGCATGCTCGTAGCGCCCTCGTCGCAATCGCCACTCTTCCGCTGGGCGTCCTGATGGCGTTCCTCGTGATGCGCTGGCTGGGCGTGAACGCGAACATCATGAGCCTCGGCGGCATTGCGATTGCCCTGGGCACGATGGTCGACGCGGCGATCGTGATGATCGAGAACATGCACAAGCACAT
>Ga0102929_1001981_pt1 | contig 12168 bp, 10 predicted proteins | sample SalPonR1_B_D2_MG_FD_78510 | JGI IMG/M metagenome (GOLD analysis project Ga0102929, IMG submission 78510) | Salt pond soil microbial communities from South San Francisco under conditions of wetland restoration - Salt Pond MetaG R1_B_D2_MG | ecosystem: Environmental > Aquatic > Marine > Intertidal... | reverse complement strand
TCGAAAGAGCTGGTATCAAAGGTGAATATAAGATTAACTTTAGAGAAGCTCCTTCGGAAGGTGCTAAAGGTTTCATGCCATATAAGGTGAGTGAAAATTTAGAAAGTGTTAAAAAATTTAAAGAATCAGTAGTTGAAATATGCGGAAAAGAAGCTGTTGTTTCGTCATTTTCAAGCATTGGAGATTTTGATTACTTAGGTACTAGACTAGGAGGAGCACCTGCGTTAGTATTTGGAGCTGCAGGAAAGAACTTCCATGGAGCAAATGAATATGTAGAACTTGATTCAGTTGAAAAAACTGCGGAGATTTTATACAACTATTTAGTAAAAACACTAGTTTAGTGATTAGACCTAATGTGGCTTTGCTGCATTAGGTCTAATATTATAGGAGAGGCTTATGAGATATTATGATAAATTGTTTATAAATGGTGAATTCCACACTATGGAATCGAAGGATGAAGTTTTTACTACTCTTGGTATAAAGGACGGATTAATATCATATGTAGGAGATAACACTACTTTAAATGCGGATGAAACCATTGATTTAATGGGGAAAACAGTAATACCTGGGATGGCAGATGCTCATATGCATATGTATGCTTATTGCCAAAATTTAGTTGCAGTAGATTTATCTGATGTCAGAAGCATAGAAGAAATGATATCTGTCATGAAAAACAGAGCTGAAGAAACTCCAGAGGGTATGTGGATTAAAGGTGTTAATTTTGATCAGACTTTATTCAAAGAGAAAAGAATGCCAACTAGAGATGATTTGGACAAAATTTCAACAAAACACCCTATTACAATAAGAAGAGTATGCTTGCATGCGATAGTTGTTAATTCTTTAGGGCTTAGTATTGCTGGCGTTGGCGTTGGATACAAGCCTGAAGGCGGTGGAGTTGTTGAAGTTGAGGAAGATGGGACTCCAAATGGTGTGCTTAGAGAACAATGTACTCAAGTTATAGATAATGTAATTAAAGATCCTTTAAAAGATCCTAGCGTAAAAGAAAAAGTAATGCTAGAAGTATTCAAGGATATGACAGAAAAGGGAATAACCACAATACATACATATTCAGCAAAAATATGGAATTATGAAGAATCAATAGAAACTTATAAAGATTTAGATAAAAGAGGAATATTACCTGTTAGGGTTACTGTTTGTTTGGATGAGCTTTTTGAAACTCCAAAAGGTATAAATAATGACCCGAATGTAAAAGTGCAAATGGGTTCATATAAATTATTCACCGATGGTTCGCTGGGAGCTAATTCGGCTGCTTTGAGGGAGCCTTATGAAGATTCTGATGAGCTAGGTGTTATGATATGCACAGAAGAGGATCTTTACGATAGAATGAAGACTGCCTTTGATAAGGGATTACAACCTGCTATCCATGCTATTGGTGACCGGGCACTGGAAATTACACTAAATTGTATAGAAAAGACGCTTGCGAATTCTGATAAAGATGCTAATTTACCTTTTAGAATAATTCATGCGCAGATGACTCCTCCGGATTTGATTGAAAGAATGAAAAAGCTTCCAGTGGTATTAGATATACAACCAGTATTTTTAAGAACTGACTTACATTGGATTGAAGAAAAGCTTGGTAAAGACAGAGCAAAAGATTCATATATGTGGAAAACATTGATGGAAAATGGATTGATTGAAACCGGCGGATCTGATTGCCCTGTGGAAAGCTATAATCCAATTAATGGTATATATTCAGCAGTAACTAGGTGCGATTATGAAGGATTTCCTTTGGGAGGATATAATCCTGAAGAAAAAGTTGATGTATTTGATGCTGTTGCAATGTTTACTAAAAATCCTCATTATGCAACCGGACAAGAGGATATTAACGGAATGTTAAAAAATGGATATTTTGCTGATTTTGTAGTATTGGACAGAAACATTTTTGAAATTGATGAAATGGATATTCTTAATGTTAAGGTTGAAGCAACCTATTTAGCTGGTAATAAAGTGTATTAACATAAATAAATCCCTAAATAATAAATAAAGGATTGGGTCATTGGCTCAATCCTTTGTTTATTATATAACTTTAATTTGATAGTAGAAAAATGGAAAAATAAAAACTAGCCATTGTATGGCTAGTTTTTCTTTTTCAGATTACTATGTACAAAGACATAGATTGAAGTCAATTTGACCTCCGTATGCTTATTGGCATATACGGTGGTACTAGGGAGTATTAATTTCCCCCTAATCGATTACTTAGTCGACTATTGAAACGCTCATAGCTCTGTGCTTTTTGCTGTCTCTAGGGTCTGCTTCGATCTCGAATTCAACCTTTTGACCTTCATTTAAAGTTTTATAACCTTCTGTATTTATAGCTGAGAAATGTACGAATACATCACCGCTTCCATCATCGTTTGTTATGAAACCAAATCCTTTTTCTGCATTAAACCATTTTACTGTACCTTTATCCATCGGGGTACCTCCTAATTTTATTACTCAATAAAAAACAAAACACTCATTTAAAGAAAATACTCTAAATGAGATAAAGCTATTTCTTGAACACTTTATTTATACCATACATATGGATAAAAGTCAATAAATGATAATTACATAAAAGTATGATATAATTACAGGCAGGTAGGGGGTGTAATTAAAATGATCGAAAACTTACAAGATGTTACAACTGCTAGCATATTAATTAGGCTTTTATTAGCGGTGATTATAGGAGGATCCATTGGATTACAGAGATATATCACAAATCATCCTGCTGGCTTTAGAACATATATTTTAGTGTGCGTAGGAGCAACCATGGCAATGTTAACCAATCAATATATGTGCGATGTGTTAGGCTATGAAGGAGATATAGGTAGACTCGGAGCACAAGTAATTACTGGTGTGGGGTTTTTAGGAGTAGGAACTATATTAGTTACAGGTAGACAAAAGGTTAGGGGTCTTACTACAGCTGCTGGTCTTTGGGCGTGTGCTTGTTTAGGATTAGCAATTGGTATCGGGTTTTATGAAGGTGCTATAATTGGAGGTGTAATAATATATCTGAGCTTATCAACTTTAGGATATTTTGAAAAATCTATAAATAGACGTTCTAGAATTTTTGCAGTATATATAGAGATTGAAAATGTTAAATCTTTTAAATTAGTATGCAACAGGCTTGAAGAGATGAAATGTGAAATAAAAGAAACAGATTTAAATCCCAAAGAAGCATTTTCTCAAAATGGTATAGGCTTTAATGTAACTGCAAAAATACCAAAATTAGAATTAAAGAAAAATATTATTGATAATCTTGAAAATATAGAAGGTGTTGTCTTTATTGACGAAATTTAGAGGTGAATATGATAGCTAGCATAATTTTATTTTCCACTGGCATTATATGTATAATAATGCTTTTTAAAAATATAAGAAGATTGCCAAATAGTAAAGAGGTTAATTCGGATATACTTGTTAGTGTTATTGTACCGTTAAGAAATGAAGAAAAAAATGTGAAAAATCTATTGGAACATTTGTTAAATCAAAGTTATAGTAATTATGAAATCATATGCGTGGATGACAGTTCTGAGGATAATACATATGATATGACTAGTAAGTATCCTGTTGAATTGATTAAAGCACCTAAAAAGCCTGAGGGTTGGATAGGAAAATCTTGGGCACTGCTACATGGTACAAAAAAAGCCAATGGAGATTTATACTTATTTGTTGATGCGGATGTTAGTTTGAGTAGTAATATAATATCTGATTTGGTAAGTGAATATATTAAAGAAAATAAGGTTATATCAATTATGCCTTATCATAAAACAAAACTCTTTTACGAGCAATTTTCTTTTTTCTTCAATTATTTACAATATGCAGCCAATGGAATGGGTTTTAAAAATGATAAATACTATCTAGGTTTATATGGGCCGATTATATTGATGCCAAAAAAAATTTACCAAAGCATTGGTACACATGAAGTTGTCAATAATAGTGTAATAGAAGACATCGATTTAGGTATCAAACTGCATAGAGAAGGTTATAATTTTAGCTTATTTATGGGCAGAGAGGACGCCAGTTATCGAATGTACCCTGATGGATTTAATAAACTAGTTCAAGGTTGGTCTAAAAATCAGGCTAGTGTATTTATCCAAATAAGACTTATGATAGTTTTATTGGTGGCAATTATAATTGGTATGTATATAAAGATTCCGATAGTTTTAATTAAAGCATTAATACTTAAAAATATAAATGAAATAGTTATATATTCAATTTTTTATTGGGTTTTAGTTATAATACTTAGTATAAGTTCAAAACACATAGGTAAATATAAATGGTATGTTTATATACTTTATCCTATATATTTGGCTTTTTATTTATATATATTTTTATGGTCAATAATAAAAAGAAAATTAAAAATACCAATGTTATGGAAAGGAAGGAAGATAAACACGAATGTTAAGTGATAGTCAAACAATAGCTATATCTTTTATATTATGGCCGACTTTTCAGTTTATTGCTTCTCGCATTGCAAATAAACTTCCTATTTCTTTTTATAATGACAACAATGTTTTGTTCAAAACAAAAAAATGGGAAAAGGGAGGTTCTTTTTATCAAACATATTTTAGAATAAAATCTTGGAAGGAATACATGCCAGATAGTTCTTTTTTTAATAAAAACAAATACGCAAAGAAAAGAATAACTGATTTTTCAGATGAAAATCTATATCGTTTTCTTATAGAATCAAGAAAAGCTGAGCTAGTACACATCTTAAGCGTTTTACCGTTTTGGGTATGGATAATAATTTCAAGGGTTGAAGTAATGTTATTGATGCTTTTATATGCTTTGATAGCTAATATTCCTTGCATTATTATCCAAAGATATAATAGGCCAAGAATAAAAGAGTATCTAAATAGAAGAAAAGAGTTATAAAGAGTAGGTGGAGAATAATGATTGAATTAAAGAATGTATATAAGACATATTCTAACGGGGAAGTTGAAACTAAAGCTTTAATTGATATTAATTTAAAAATCAAACAAGGAGAAGTTATAGTTGTTTTGGGCGCAAGTGGTTCTGGGAAAACCACATTGTTAAACGTCATAAGTGGTTTGGATAATTTAACTTCAGGAACTATTTATGTGAATGATAAGAAAATCTCTGATTATAATGAAAAAAGATTAACCTCATTTAGAAGAAACAATCTTGGTTTTGTTTTTCAGCAGTATAATCTTCTTCAAAATCTAAATGTGCGTGAAAATGTTGAAATAGGAGCTGCGGTATCCAAAAACCCTCTAGATATTGATGAAATAATAGATAGAGTTGATCTTAATGAAACCAAAACCAAATATCCTTATCAACTTTCTGGAGGACAACAACAAAGGGTTTCCATTGCTAGATCTTTGGTTAAGAACCCTAATTTTATATTTTGTGACGAGCCAACAGGAGCCCTTGATGAGGAAACTGGCAAAAACATTTTAGAAATATTAGATGAATTAAATCGTTCTTATGGTACAACAATTATTATGATAACCCATAATCCTAATATTTCACTTATGGCAAATAGAGTTATTAAGATGAATTCTGGCAAGGTTGTTGAAATAATTGAAAATAAAAAGAGGAAATCACCTAAGGAGATAACATGGGCATAAGAGTATTATTTAAAAATGTAAGAAAAACTTTTATGAATAAGAAGTTTCAATTACTTGCAATATCTCTTATTATTTTCTTTTCATCTATGATATATACGATTATGTTTTTGGCTACGGACAGTATAAAAACTCCGATGGAAAGCATGATGAAAGATAATAATGCAGAGGATTTTTCTATGGAAACTGTAGATTTGATATTGCCAGATGAATTTGAATATTTGCCAGATGATATCATTTATAGTTCCTTTAACTTTAGTTTAACTGAATTGGCAAGCATTGATGAAGAATCATATAATGAAATAATTTATAGCAGAATAGATGAAATAAAGAGTGAATATGAAGATGTGTTTTTTGAATTGGAAGAAAGACGATATAAGGACATAAGTTTTGGTGAAGGATATAAATTAAGGGCATATATTAATAATGGTAATATTAATAAAACATATTTAGAAGAAGGTGAAATTCCAGTAAAAGATAATGAAATAGCTCTTAATCAGACTTTAGTAATGAAGAATGATTTATCAATTGGAGACAATATAAAAATTAATGATAAAGATTATGAAATTACGGGTTATATCTTGTATCCTGATTTCAATTTACCTATAAGTAATGGTGAACTACTTATTAATCCAAGTAAAATGGGAATTGCACTATTTTCTGAAGATGAATTTAAATCCATAGAAGGTATAGAGGGATTCTATTTATCTGGAATATTTAATGATTGTAACGAAAATGGATTCAAGGCGAATTGTATAGATGAGTTTATGGATAATCCTATAGATATAGTATCTAGCATTACGCTTACTAAAAATCAAATGAGAAGTGGTGCTATATATGAAGAAATCAGGGGAGGACAGGCTACAACCCTTGGACTTAGTCTTATAATTGCTTTAATTGCAGTAATCATGGTTGGTATAATAACTTATCGTATATTGAAATCAGAGAAAAACGCAATTGGTATAATGAAGGCCATGGGATATAAAAACTATGAAATTGCAATGCCATACATTAATCTATTATCAATTATATCAGCACCGGCATTAATATTAGGATACTTGGTTGGAACTAAATTTGCGTATAACATGAAACAGTTATATTTAGATTTTTATATGTTGCCAAATGGCCCTATTGAAACAAATATTGGGGTAATGTTAACTGCTGTTTTAGTGCCATTTATATTTGTTTTAGGTCTAAGCTATGTGGTTATTTACAGAATGCTCAGAAAGAAAGCTCTTATTTTACTAAATGTTGAAGAAAAAACTAAGGCAACTAGATTAAATAAACTTGTTAATAAACTGCTTAGAAAGTCGAAGGCAACGACTAAGTTTAAATATACTTATCTAACTCAGAGCTTAGGTAAATTTTTAGTATTTGTTATTGGAATATTCTTTGCTTCCACCCTTATAATAATGGGAACTATGATGTACGGTTTTTCAGATAAGATGATAAATGATTACTATAATTCAAAGGATTATGAATATGAAGCTTATTTGGATTATACTAAGAAAGCTCCTGTATTAAGGGATGAAGATGAGAAGTTTTTGGATGTAAATCTATATTATGAGGATAATTTAATACAAGCTAAGGGTATTGAATATGATAATGACCTTTTTAAACTATATAATAAAAAAGGCGAGAATATAACTGAGTTATTAAAAGAAGGCGTTGTTATTAATAATGCCATGGCTTTAAAATATGATTTGGAAGTAAATGATGTTATCGAATTGGAAGGGACTAATAAGACTAAAGACTTTGAAGTAGTTGAAATTGCTGATAATAGTACGTCGGCTACTTTGTACGCTAATATAAGTCAGTTAAGTTTAATGCAGTTTGAGAATGATGACGTGTACATAGGTATATATTCTAATATCATACCAAGTGATGATTACAAAGTGGTTTTAAATAAATCAGATATTTTGTCTCAAAGTGAAGTAATGCAGAAATTCGTAAATGTTGCAGTTTATGGATTGATAGTGGTGGCGTTGATACTTGCTATACTTATACTGTATATTTTGACGACACTGACTGTTGAAGACAATATTTACAGTATATCTCTATTAAAAGTTATAGGGTTTAACAGAAATGAAGTCAAAAGCATGATATTAAATAGTTATTTAACATATTGTATTATAGCGTATCTATTATCAATACCAATTACTAAAATGATGATGGAGTTGATGGCATGGTATTTGTCCCATGAGTTTAATATGTATATGCCTATGGAATTTAATTTAATTGGCGCTTTAGTGGGGTTTGCACTCATAATTGGAATGTACCTTGTGGGTACGATAAATGCCAATAGAAAAATTAATAGAATACCACTTCAAGAGGTGTTAAAAGCGTACAATGAATAAGCGGATTTATTCCGCTTATTCTTTTGCCCTTGAATAGCATATACCTAGTAACATATAAAAATATGGAGTTGTGTAAAACTTTGTGTTTCCAACTAAGCTAGATACTAAATAGGCCCCTATAATGCAGTAAATGGACAAATCAAATATGCTAAATCTTTTGAATTTTTTAACAAATCGTATCAACAAATAGGTTAAACTAGCTATATAAAATATTAAAGCAGGAATTCCTTGAGAAGCGGCTATTTGTAATATTTCGCAGTGGGGCCTATAAAATAGAACTAATCCATTTGGGTGCTCCATTTGCAAGTTGTCTAGACCTACTCCAAAAATTGGGTTTTCTTTAATAACATTAATAGCATGCATCCATAATCTTCCTCTGCCTGATCCAAAATTCCCCATAGCTTCTTCATTTTTATTTATAAAGATATTTCCTATGTTTCCGTTAATAATACTTATATCTCCTGTAAAATTCCACGTAAATGAGCTATATATAATTATGAATATAAAGGAATATGCAGTTATAATTATAACCTTCTTTACGCTTGATTTATCAATAAAAAGGGACAGTACCATCATCCCAAACATACCTGATACTACACCAATCAATGGTCCAAGGGAACTAGAGTTAATTAAACCTGTTAGCAGCAAAGTTAATTCGATTAAATAAACAGGAAAATATTTTTTGTTGGTTTCATTTACTAAAAGAAGTAAAGCGACCATAATGGCCATTGATAGAAAATATCCATAATGGTTCTGATTGCTAAAATAGCCTTTTTCTATGGATAAACCTGTTAAATCATTTATAGTTTCATTATTGATTAAACACAAAAATGATATGAACGAAGATGAAAAGGAAAATGTTTTAAAGATTAACAAAATGTATTCTTTACTTTTTATGCTCATAGCAACAATAATTATTCCTAAATAACCGATAAAAGTTGTCAACCCTTCTCCTTGGAAAAAATAACCGTGAACTGCCAAGTGTGTATTTTCAGCAAAGTAGGTCGAAATGATTGTCCACACAAAATAACCGTAAATGAAATATACAAAGTATTTTCCCGTTTTTCCATTTACCGTTTTTTTCTTAAATGCATTCCATACACCGTAAAATACCATATAAACTAATCCTAAATAACCGATGGTATTAAGGGCGGTTTGTAAATCGATGTACCTAAATTCAATTGATTCAAAATTGCGTGTAAGGTAAATTGCGAAAATGGGGAAAAGGGATAAAAAAATCATAAGAATCAATGCAACTTTTTCGAAATATGAATAAGGGATTGAGTTAAAGGTATCTGAAATATTTTGTTTTTTAGTTAAGGTATCATATATATTTTTCAAGTTTTCTCCCGTATATCAAAAAAGGCTGCATATGCAGCCTTTAGTTTAAGCTTTATTGTCACTTCCTAATACATTTACAATTTTATGGGCCACAAGTTCTTTGATGTTTGATCTTCCTACTTTTAAATAATTTCTAGGATCAAATGTTTCAGGATTTTGATTTAATACTTCCCTGATTCCTGCGGTCATTGCTAGTCTTAAATCAGAATCTATATTAACTTTACATACGGAAGATCTTGCAGCTTGCCTTAACATGTCTTCAGGTACTCCTATAGCATCCTTTAGGTTTCCCCCATTGGCTTGAATAATGTCAACGTATTTTTGGGATACACTGGAAGCTCCATGGAGTACTATTGGAAAATCTGGAATCCGCCTTGATATTTCTTCTAATATATCAAATCTAAGCTGAGGTTTAGTGCCGGGCTTAAACTTAAAAGCACCGTGGCTTGTTCCAATTGCTATAGCTAAGGAATCAACGCCTGTTTTTGAAACAAACTCTTCAACTTCATCTGGGTGTGTATACATGGCATCTTTGGACGAAACGTTAACTTCGTCTTCAACCCCTGCTAATTTACCAAGTTCAGCTTCTACTACTACTCCATTTGCATGGGCATACTCAACTACTTTTTTTGTTATTTCAATATTTTCTTTAAAACTGTACTGAGAAGCGTCAATCATAACAGATGAAAATCCGCCATCAATACATGATTTGCATGTTTCAAAGTCAGGACCGTGGTCTAGATGAAGTGCAATAGGGATATCGTTTTCTATTAGAGATGCTTCAACTAACTTAACTAGGTATGTGTGATTCGCATACCTTCTAGCCCCTTTGGATACCTGTAAAATCAATGGAGAGTTTAGCTCACCGGCTGCTTCTGTAATTCCTTGAACAATTTCCATATTGTTGACATTGAAGGCTCCTATGGCATATCCTCCATGATAAGCTTTTTTAAACATTTCTGTTGTAGTTACTAATGGCATAAATATCATTCCTTTCTTTTAATAGATAACTTATAATATATTATACATCAATCACTTGTTTTTTACCATACCCCTAAAAGGGTTTATGAATACAAAAAACAGTGATATAATTACATTAAGAGAGGTGATTATGAATTACAAATTAAAATGGCTAGCTTTATTGATATCAGTGGATATCACTTGGGGTATGATGTTTGTAATAAATGACTATTTACTTGATTATCTTTCACCTAATATTATGGTATTTTTAAAGCTTCTAGCGGCATCTATATTGTCTTTGGCTTTTGTGTTAATTAGGGATAAGGGTATAAAGATAAATAGAAAGGACTTACCAAAGATTGCCATAATTGGTTTAATTGCCATGTGCATATATAATACTTTGGAAGGTATTGGTATTGACCTTACATCAGCGTCTGTAGCGGCTCTGATACTGGCCACAGTGCCTATTTTTACTGCGCTTACAGATTATATTCTTTTCAAGAATAAAGTTAATGCGTGGACAATTGTGGGGATTTTTGGGTCTATACTAGGAGTGACAATATTAACCTTGGGTGCAGAAGATGCGAAAATAAAGGCAACCGTATTAGGACTTATAGTGATGGTGTTAGCAGCATCTCTTTGGGCTTTGTATATTGTAAATGTTAAACCTATTCAGAAAAAATATGATCCAATGGTGCTTGTAGCTATGTTTACAACTTCAGGTATGATAGGTAGTCTTTTTACTGTGATTATTGCTAAGCCAGAAAAAATGGAATTTAATTTATCTGTCTTTATATTAATTCTAGTTTCCAGTGCCTTTGGTTTTGTAATTGCCCAATATTTCTATATTAAGGTGATAAAACATATTAAAGTTACTACAGTGGCTGTATTTGAAAATCTGATTCCTGTAACTTCAGTTGTGGCTTCCTTTTTAATATTTGGACAGATGCTGAATATAATTCAAAGTATAGGTGCTCTAATAATACTGACTTCTGTCTCTTTGGTTTCAATAAAAGGATAAGATTTAACAAAGAAATTACAAAAAAATAACTACATATAGTGTTAGTTGTGGTATAATGTTACTATAAATAGATTTGGTTATTCACTAAAGATTTTGACAAACATAATCGAAAGGGGACACCATGATAAAAATATATGTATTAGATACAAATGTATTAATCCAATCACCTGACGCCATATTTAGCTTTATGGAGAACCGGGTGATTTTGCCTTTAGTTGTCATTGAAGAATTGGATGGATTGAAAAAGGCTGACGGAGAGAAGGGACTTAATGCCAGGGATGTAATTAGAAGTTTGGAAAACTTAAGATTGAAGGGAGATTTACTTGAGGGTGTATCTCTTGAGGGAGGTGGAAGCCTAAGAATAGAACCTAATTGTAGCGATGTCAAACTACCGGAGGATTTGCCTGACCACAAACCTGACAATAGATTGTTGCAGGTTTGTTTAGGGATAAAAGAAGACGTTAAGGGCGACGGTGATATAGAGGAAGTTGTTTTAGTAACAAAGGATTTATTGCTAAGAATGAAAGCAGGTGTTTTAGGTATAATATCTGAAGATTACTTAAATCAGCAAGTCCAAAATCCTCAGTATTTATATAAAGGCAGACAGCATTGTTATGCCAATGAGGATTATTTTTCCGATTTTAACAGTCAAGGAATAGATATAGACGAACTATATAATGTTGACGAAAAAGGAGAAAGATTCAATTTAGAGTTAACTGAAAATGAATTTGTAATTATATATGCAGATAGATCATTAAAAAAGACATTACTTGGTAAAGTAAAGGGCAAAAAAGTAATACCCCTTAAATATGGAAGGCATGAACCATATGGTGTTAAACCAAGAAATGCAGGGCAATGTTTTATGCAAGAGGCACTGATGATGTCTTCTGAAGAGGCGCCT
>Ga0102929_1001976_pt1 | contig 12180 bp, 9 predicted proteins | sample SalPonR1_B_D2_MG_FD_78510 | JGI IMG/M metagenome (GOLD analysis project Ga0102929, IMG submission 78510) | Salt pond soil microbial communities from South San Francisco under conditions of wetland restoration - Salt Pond MetaG R1_B_D2_MG | ecosystem: Environmental > Aquatic > Marine > Intertidal... | reverse complement strand
GGACGTCGAGCGGGAGATCCGAACGCTCCCCTGGGTCGAGGACGTCGCCATCGTGGGGGTGCCCGACGCCGAGTGGGGAGAGCGGGTCGTGGCGGCGGTGGTGGTCCGCGCAGGCCGGGTTCCGGACGACACGCGGCTGCTGGACGCCCTGCCTGCGTCGCTGGGCGGTGCGCGTAGGCCCAAGGCGGTGGTCCGTGTCGCGAAGCTCCCGCTGAACACGAACGGAAAGGTCGACCGCACCGCCGTCCGCGCGCTGTTCGAGGTGCACCCGTGACCTCTGCCCGGTCGGGTCGATGAACCCCGTCTGCATCGTCGGCGCGGGGCCTGCGGGTCTGTCCGCCGCCGTCGCGCTCGAGCGACGCGGCCTCCCGTACCGCATCCTCGATGCCGGTCGGCGCCCGGGCGGGATCTGGGACATCGACCGGGACGACACGCCGATGTACGAATCGGCGCACTTCATCTCCTCGAAGACGCTGTCGGGCTTTCCGGACTTTCCGATGCCGGCGTCATATCCCGACTACCCCAGGCACGACCGGATCCTCGACTACATCGAGGCGTACGCGCGCCATCACGACCTCGAGCGGCACATCACCTTCGGGGTGACGGTCACGCGTGCGCGGCCCGCCGCGTCCTCGGGCCCGGCACCGTCGTGGGACGTCACGTGGCGGGACGAAGCCGGGACCGACACCACCGGGCGATTCTCCGGCCTCGTCGTGGCGACCGGCGTCACGTGGCACCCCAACCTTCCGGAGATCCCGGGCACCTTCGACGGCGAGATCCGCCACGCGCAGTCGTACCGCTCGCCGGACGAGTTCCGTGGCCGACGTGTGGTGATCGTCGGTGGCGGCAACTCGGGCGTGGACATCGCCTGCGACGCCGCCCGCTCGGCCGACCGGGCGTTCCTCTCGCTGCGACGGGGCTACCATTTCGTGCCGAAGTACGTCTTCGGGACCCCGTCCGACGTGTTCGCGCACAGCGGGCCTTCGCTTCCCGCCTGGCTGGAGCGTCCGCTGTTCGGCTTCCTGCTGAATCGCGTTCTCGTGGGCGATCTCACGCGGTACGGCCTCCCGAAGCCGGACCATCCGATCCTGGCGTCGCACCCGATCATGAACACCCAGGTGCTCCACTACCTCGGGCATGGGGATCTGACGGCGAAGCCGGACGTGACCCGGCTCGACGGGCGGGAGGTCGTGTTCGAGGACGGCAGCCGGGAAGAGGTCGACCTGGTGCTGCTGGCGACCGGCTATCGACGGGACGTTCCGTTCCTGGAGCAGGGGACCTTCACCGGACCGGACGACCTGTACCTGATGCTCCTGCACCGGGCGCAGCCCAGCCTCTCGCTCATGGGGATCTTCGAGACGGACGGAGCCGCCTACGAGCTCTTCGCCGAGCAGGCGGAGGTGGCGGCCGGCACGCTGACCCGGCTCCTGGAAGGCGGACGGTCGGCGACCCCCATCCTCGAGCGAATCGCGACCGATCGTCCGGACCTGCGGGGCGGCCGTCGCTATGTCGAGTCGAGACGCCACGACTTCTACGTCACCGACCATCACTATCGGAAGGCGCTGTCCGCCTTCGGCTGGGTGCTGGACCGCACCGACTGACCGGTGCTGGACCGCACCGACTGACCGGATCCGGCAGGCATCGCCGAATCCGGTCCGTGATCAGTGCCGCCGGTCGCCTCGCCGGCGCCGCTCGTCCCACCGGTCGTCGTCCCGCCCACCGCCGAGCCCGATCTGCACGCCGGCGCGGAAGGTCATGTAGTTGGCCTCGGTGCGGTTCGGGAAGAGCGTGATCGACCCGTCCGGATGGTCGAGGATGTCGCCCTCCCGGAGGTATTCGGCCACCCCGTTCCGGTTGTACTCCGCGCCGAGGTCGATGGAGACCGCCCCTCGGTCGTGACCGCCGACCCGGAAGCGGATTCCACCGCCGAAGCGGGCCGCGCCGACGAAGTCGCCGTAGTGGCGGGTCTCGAACAGGTCCTCGTCCCAGTCGTCCACGCCGGACAGGCTCGACTGGGTACTGAACCAGCTGAACCCGTATGTGGCGAAGGCGTACGGGCTGACCGCACCGGGAATCGCGATCTCGGGTCCGATCCCTCCGTAGCCGATCGTGTTGGTCGTGGTGAGGTCGGTCCCGATGCGGCAGCCGATCGGGGCCGAGAAGCAGAGCGTCTGACGCTCGTGGCCGTAGATCATGAAGCCACCGTCCACGCGGACCCCCAGAATGGCGCGGCGGTCGACCCCGAACCTCATCCCGGCCTGCCCACCGAAGCCCCCGTCGACGAACTGTTCGAACTCACCCACGGCGTCGGCGCCGACGAAGCTCAGGTTGAGGGCGAATCGCGGATTGACGGCCTGCCGGCGTTCGACCTGCACGGCGTACGGTCCCCGATCCTGCGCCTCGACGGCCTCCGCTGCCAGCAGTGCGGTCGCCCCGGCGGCGAGCACCAGCCATCCTCGTCCCCTGCCCATGTCCCGTCTCCCATGTGAAATGGTCGTCCTGTCCTCACCACTCACTACGCGCAGGAAGGATGCCGGATTCGCGGGCGACGGGCACAATGGACACAAGTCCCTGGCATGAAACGGTTTGTGGGAAAGGGAGGGGCTGGGAGCAGCGGGAAGGACGGGGCCCCCGAACGCCGTCGGCGACCCCCATTCTCCCACAACCATGTCCTCGATCGAGGACACCGGTGGCCGATCGACCGGTCCGGGGTAGCACGGCGCCGGGCCGCATCGCCCTTGATCGCCGGACCGGTGGCACTACCGTTGGAAGCCGGATCCACCCACCTCCCAGCCTCCCGACCCATGTCCGTTCTCGACGAGCTCACCTGGCGGGGCCTTCTCCAGGACTCGACCGAAGGCGCCGCCGACCATCTGACCGAGCCGCGTGCGGGCTACATCGGCTTCGACCCGACGGCGTCGTCCCTCCACGTCGGGCACCTGCTCGCGGTGATGGGCCTCGTGCACCTCCAGCGGGCCGGGCATCATCCGATCGCGCTGGTGGGCGGCGCGACGGGACTGATCGGCGACCCCTCCGGCAAGTCGGCCGAGCGCAACCTGTTGACGATGGAGGCGGCCCGCGAGAACGCCGAGGCGATCCGGAAGCAGCTCGAACCCTTCCTCGACTTCGACGCGAAGGAGAACCCGGCGCGGATGCGCAACAACCTCGACTGGCTCGGGAAGATCTCGCTGATCGACTTCCTGCGGGACGTGGGCAAGCATTTCTCGGTCAACGCGATGCTCCGGAAGGAGTCGGTGAAGCGTCGGATCGAGGACGAGGAAAGCGGCATCTCCTTCACCGAGTTCAGCTACCAGCTGCTGCAGGCGTACGACTTCGCGCGACTCTGCGAGGACGACGGATGCACGCTCCAGCTCGGCGGCAGCGACCAGTGGGGCAACATCACCGCCGGCATCGATCTGGTGCGACGCCTTCATGGGCGGGAGGCGCACGGGATCGTGTTTCCACTCGTCACCAACTCGGCGGGAAAGAAGTTCGGGAAGACGGAGGAGGGCGCCGTCTGGCTCGATCCCGACCGCACGTCGCCGTTCCGGTTCTACCAGTTCTGGATCAACACGACCGACGAGGACGCCGGAACGTACCTCCGCTTCTTCACCCTCATGGAGCGGGACGCGATCGAGGCGCTCGAGGCGGAGCACGCCGAGGAGCCCTGGAAGCGCGCCGCCCAGAAGGCGCTGGCGGAGGATGTGACCCGGCGTGTCCATGGCGAGGACGGCCTGTCACGCGCGCTCCGGGCCACCGACGCACTGTTCGGCGGCGAACTGGACGGCCTCGCCGCCGACGAGATCGCGGACGTCTTCAGTGACGTGTCGTCGAGCGAGATCGCGAAGGCCGACCTCGAGGGTGAGGGGATCGGGATCGTGGATCTGCTGGCGGACGCCGGGGTGACCGACTCGAAGGGGGAGGCGCGACGCGCGGTCGACGGTGGCGGGATCTACGTGAACGCGCACCGCGTGGAGAGCGTCGATGCGACCGTCACGCTCGACCGGTCGATCGAGGGTCGCTTCCTCGTGCTCCGGAAGGGCAAGAAGAACTACCACCTGGTCCGGATCGGGTAGTACGGAAACAGGCCGAGCGGAAGCAGACTGACCTGAACGAAGAAGGGCCCGAACTCGTCGACGAGTCCGGGCCCTTTCTCCTGCTCCGGGGGGACGTCGCCCCCCGGCCTCAGCCTCTGCGGCCTACAGCGCGTACGGCTTGCTCCAGGTGATGCGGAAGGTCCGATCCAGCCCGAGGCGGACGTTCTCGTAGTCCTCGTGGATGGTCCAGTCGAACTCGAACGAGAACATGTTGCCGGCGAGGATCCCCTCGTCGAGCATCACGTTCAGGCCGAGCGGAAGCGACACGATGGTGCCGCCCGAAAGGATCACGTCTTCCGCCGGATCACGGCTCGGATCGAGCGCCTGGTCTTCACCCTCGATGGACCCGAAGCGCAGAACCCGGAGGCCGGAGGTCACCGCGATCACGTCGTTCATGCGGTAGCCGGCCCAGAGGTTCGCCTCGACCTCGTCACCCGCGCGCCAGTCGAACGAGTTGTCGTTCACCCGGAGGCGCGCCTTCACCTGAGCGCCGACCGTCGCGAACTCGTTCTGCGTCGACATCGTCAGCCCCGGAACGACCGATACCGATCCGCTGCCGCGACGCATGTTGTACGGCAGGCGGGTCTCGCTGTCGGCACCCAGGTTGAACCCGGTGGCGTCGTAGTCACCCGTGGGGAACTCGAAGCCGAGGCTCGCGTGGGCGAGGAAGGACGGCGACTGGTAGACCCGAAGCAGGCCCTCGATGTCGATGTCGCCGATCCCGTCGTTCGACGTCGTCGCCAGCAGAAGCTCGCCGGGCCCTTCACCCTCGGCGATCACGTCGCGCTCATAGTCCACGAACACGCCGGACGCGCGGACCGTCAGGTAGTCGGTGACGCCGTACGCGAACTGGAGCCGGTGGCTGCGGTCGGTTCGATCGAAGGGGGCGGTGGCGTAGGTCCCGAACACCGTGAAGGCGTCCAGTTCGTCGGTTCCGAACCGGATCCCGTCGTAGTCCGCCTGCTCGAACACGTATCCGACCCACAGCGTGTTCTCGGGGATCAGACGATCACCGAGGACGGCGCCGAAGGTGGAGGCGTCCGGCCGGTCGTAGCTGAACTCGTGTTCTTCCTGAGCCGACAGGGGGGCGGCGAGCCCGATGAGGGCGAGGAGTGTCAGACTTCGCTTCAGCATGTCAATCCTCCGCTTCGAGGCGGGGCGGGCTGTGTACGGGGTGAGCTTCCAATATCGCCTTGCAAGATACGGGGCCGCTCGCGCGAGGAACAAGTGTTTCTTGCGAGGTCGCGTCCGGAGTCCGCTCGACGACCTCAGGCGTCGCGTGCCCGGAGGACGTCGTCGGGGATGCCGAAGCCCTCGACGAGGTCGACCGCCACGGGTCGGATCTCGCCGCACAGGGCGTTCACCTCGGTACGGATCGCGCGGCTCTTGGCGGGCTCGAAGTAGCCGGCCTCGAGGAACCACGCCCGGTCGGCCTCGAGTCGCTCCAGCGCGAACAACTGCGCCACCGACCTGAGCGTCTCGGACACGCCGGGCGTGGGCGCGCGGGCGACGCCGTCCTGGAACGCCTCCACCATCCTCCGCTCGACGTGCGCCATGGCGAGGGCGATGAGGTGGTCCTGGCAGGCGTTGATGGCGTCGAAGGAGTTCATCCCGTCGTCGTAGAGCTGCTTGAGACGTCGACCGGCGGACGCGGTGAGCCGTCGCTCGCGGTACTCCATCGCCTGCTGATGGAAGTCGGGGTCGCGCAGATGCTCGGGGTCGGTACGGCGGGTGACGATCGGGTTGAGCTCGGTGACCCGTTCCTGTGCGCGGTCCGTCACCATCCGCACGACGTCCCAGAAGCCGATGCTGCCGAGCTCCTTCCGGTAGGCGGTGAGCAGGCTCTTCGCGACCAGCTGGAGCAGGACCACGTTGGTCCCCTCGAAGGTGGCGAAGATGTCGACGTCCTGACGGATGCGGCCGATGCGGTTGTCGGCGTGGAAGCCCCGTCCTCCCATTCCCTCGCGGCACGCCTGGAGCGTGTCGAGCGCATGCCAGGTCGCATACGCCTTCAGCCCGGCGGCACGCGCCTCGACCTCCTGGCCCTCCTCCTCCAGCTGACCCGCGTCGACCATCGCCCCGCAGTCCGCGGCGAGCCGGCGGATGGCGAAGTGGAGAGCGTAGGTGGTCGCGAGCTTCGGCAGCAGCAGGCGCTGCTGCATCCGGAAGTCGAGGATCGGGGTTTCCTCGGCGTCCTTGGGACCGAACTGTCGGCGCCGGTCCGAATACGGAACGGCGATCGCGAGTCCCGTCTTCGCGGCACTCACCGCACCGGCTGCCACGCTGACTCGCCCCGCCACCAGCGTGCCGAGCATCGTGAAGAAGCGACGTCCGCGAGAGTCGATGGGACTCTCGTAGCGGCCTTCGTCCGTGATGCGCCCGAAGCGGTCGAGCAGATGATCGCGGGGCACCCGGACCTCGTCGAACCAGATGCGCCCGTTGTCGACGCCGTTGAGCCCCGCCTTGGGGCCGTTGTCCTCGATCCGCACGCCGGGCATCGAACGGCCGTCCTCGTCGCGGATCCGCACGACGACCGCGTGGACGCCGTGATCCTCCCCGTCGACGGCGAGCTTCACGAAGACCGTGGCCATCCGCCCGTGGAGGGCCGCGTTCCCGATCCACTCCTTGCCCGCCCCCTCGTGCGGCGTGTGGACGACCAGCTCGTCGGTGTCGGCGTCGTACGTGGCGGTCGTCTCGATGCCGCGCACGTTCGAGCCGTGTCCGATCTCGGTCATGGCGAAACAACCCGGCAGCTCCATGCGCCCCATCTTCTCGAGCCACCGGTCGTGATGCGTCTCCGTGCCGAGCTGGTAGAGGCTTCCGCCCCAGAGGCCGAACTGCACGCCGAACTTGATCACGGTGGAGATGTCGCCGAACGCCAGCGTCTCGAAGACGGCGACGGCGCCCGTCGGGTCGCCTCCACCCCCGTATTCCTTCGGGAAGCCGACGAGTCCGAGGCCCTCGTCCGCGATGATCCGGATCGCCTGAAGGGTCTGTTCGCGCTGTTCGGCCCGATCCAGCTCGGGATCGAAGCGGAAGGGCTCGGTAGCGAGCAGTTCGAGCACCCGGCGCCTCAGGTCGGCGTGGGGACGGGCCATGTAGTCCGCGAGCGCCACGACGTCGACTTCGGCCGGGGGAGCGTTCGCCGGGTCGGTCGCGTCGGAGGGAGCAGGGGCCTGTTCGGGGAAGTCGGAGATGGGCTGGGACATGGCGATGACCTCGGGGATGGGGGGACCGCGCGTGGCCCGCTGAATTCCCGTGCACAATGCCCGTCAGGGTACCGGGCGGACCCGGAGTCCGTTCCGGGCGGTGGGCCGAGATGGTTGACCCGGTCCTCCGGCATCGACAACCTCCGGTTCCTCCTCACCCTCTGCCCCGCACTCCATGTCCGAGCCACTCGTCGGCGTCGTGATGGGCTCCCGGTCCGACTGGGAGACGATGAAGAACGCGGTCGACATCCTCGAGGTGCTCGACATCCCGCACGAGGTCCGCGTGGTGTCCGCGCACCGTACGCCCGATCTCCTCTACGAATACGCGGAGACGGCGGAGGATCGCGGGATCGAGGTCATCATCGCCGGCGCGGGCGGTGCGGCGCACCTTCCCGGGATGCTCGCGGCGAAGACGGTGGTGCCGATCCTCGGGGTGCCGGTGAAGTCGCGCGCGCTCAACGGACTCGACTCGCTGCTCTCGATCGTGCAGATGCCGGGTGGCGTGCCGGTCGGCACGCTGGCGATCGGCGCGTCCGGAGCGAAGAACGCGGCGCTCCTGGCCGCCCAGATTCTGGGCACCCACCGAGCGGACGTTCGCGCGGCCGTTCAGGCATGGCGAGACGCCCGAACCGGAGCCGTTCTCGACGATCCCGATCCGCGCGAGCCCGCTCCGGGCTCGTGAACGGGGGGTCCATGGTCGTGCCGGTCGCCGATCATCACGTCGGCGTTCTGGGAGGTGGGCAGCTCGGACGCATGCTCGCCGAGGCCGGCCGGCCGCTCGGCGTGGCCTTCCGCTTCTGGGATCCTGGCAGCGCCGAGGCGATCGCGGGTTTCGGCGAGCACATCCGGGCCGACTGGGACGACGATGCGGCCCTGGAGCGATTCGTCGACGGGCTCGACGTGGTCACGTACGAATTCGAGAACGTCCCCGTCGGGCTCGCGCACCGTCTCCGCGAGATCGTCCCGGTGCGACCGGAGCCCGCCGCGCTGGACATCGCGCAGGACCGCCTCAGCGAGAAGACGCGCTTCGAGTCGCTCGGCATCGCGACCAACGCGTACTGGCCGGTCGACGGGCAGGGGGCGCTCGAGTCCGCCGTCGCGGAGATCGGGTTTCCCGCCGTCCTGAAGACGCGCCGGTTCGGCTACGACGGGAAGGGGCAGGAGGTTCTGCGCTCCGAGGCGGCTCTCGTCGGCGCGTTCGAGCGCATCGGGTCGGTCCCGTGCATCCTCGAGGCGTTCGTGCCCTTCGATCGGGAACTCTCGCTTGTGGCGGTACGGACGGTCGAGGGCCGGGTGCATCCGTATCCGCTGGTGGAGAACACGCACGTCGAGGGCATCCTGACGCGCACCGATGCACCGGCGGCTGCGGTGTCCGACGGTGTGCGCCGTCAGGCGGAAGAGGCGGTCCGGGCTCTCGCGGATTCCCTCGACTACGTGGGGACGCTCGCCGTCGAGTTCTTCCAGGTGGGCGATGAGCTTCTGGCCAACGAGATGGCGCCCCGCGTGCACAACTCCGGTCACTGGTCACAGGACGGGGCCGTGACGAGCCAGTTCGAGAACCACGTGCGCGCCATCTGCGGGCTCCCGCTCGGTCCGACCTCGGTGGCCTGGCCCACGGTGATGCTCAACCTCATCGGGCGTCGGGGAGACCCGGAGGCGCTTCTGGCGTGCGAGGGTGCCCGCCTGCACGACTACGGAAAGTCCGAGCGTCCCGGTCGAAAGGTCGGCCACGTGAACGTTCTCGGAAGTACCCGGGATGCCGCTCTGGAGCGGGCGGACGTCGTGCACGGCGTCATCGGCGATCCGGAACTCGAGGCCGACTCTTGAAGTAACGACCCGGCACAGCGTATTCTACGCGACGGGCTGAATTGCTCTTATCCCGCAGGACACACGCCGCCCGCCCCCCGGGACGAGGCGGTGTTTCTTATTCGGTCGGAGGCCCCATGCTGGACGAAATTCGCGAACGCATCGAGACGGAGATCGAGGAGCTCACGCACGAGCTCAACGTCGAGCTGCCCGAGCGGATCAACGTTGCGGTCGCGCACGGGGATCTGAAGGAGAATTCCGAGTACAAGTTCGCGCTCGAGCGGCAGGGCTTCGTGCAGGCCCGGATCGGTCATCTCCAGCAGCGCGCGTCGGAGCTCTCCAAGATCGATGTCGAGAACATGCCGACGGATCGGGTCGGGTTCGGTTCGAAGGTGAAGATCCACGACCTCGAGATGGACGAGGAAATGGACCTCACCATCGTGGCCGGCGACTTCATGGATCTCGACTCCGGACAGGTGTCGATGGCGTCGCCCATCGGATCGGGCCTCAAGGGCGCCCGCGAGGGGGAAGAGGTCACGATCTCGCTTCCCGTGGGTGACCGGACGTACAAGGTGCTGAAGCTCGAAACGCTTCCGCAGCAGCTGGGCGTCACGAAGGACTGACCGAGAGCGGGTCGGCTCGAGGGACCGACCCGGGACACGCTCCCGGGAAACGCTCCCCGGGAAACGCTCCCGGGAAACGCTCCCCGGGAAACGCTCGGGGTCCCCGCACCCGGAACTCGCCGTCGGATCGGGGTAGGGGATCGCCCATGGATTCCACGCCCGAGACCCGCCCCGAGACCCGCTCCCCCGATCCGGGGGGCGATCCCGTCGTCCGTCTGGACGGCGTCGCGAAGTCCTACGAGGAAGGGGGGCGGACGCACACCGTCCTCCACGACGTCGATCTGAGCATCGCCCGGGGCGAGTTCGTGGTTCTGCTCGGGCCGTCCGGCTCGGGCAAGTCGACCCTGCTCAACCTCGTGGCGGGCATCGACCAGCCGGACGCAGGCTCCATCCGGATCGCCGGCAACGAGCTCACCGGTCTCAAGGAGAGGGAGCGTACCCTCTTCCGACGCGCCCACCTCGGGTTCGTCTTCCAGTTCTTCAACCTGCTTCCGACGCTCACGGTGGAGGAGAACCTCCTGCTTCCGGTCGAGCTCAAGGGACGGGTGGATCAGGCGTCGAGGGATCGGGCACGACGGCTCCTCGAGCGTGTGGGACTGGCGAACCGTGCGGACGCCTTTCCAGACCGGCTGTCCGGGGGTGAACAGCAGCGCATCGCGCTGTGCCGGGCGCTGGTCCATGAGCCCGACCTGATTCTCGCCGACGAGCCCACGGGCAACCTCGATCCCGAGACGGGGGAGAAGATCCTCGACCTCCTCGACGAACTGGTGCGCGCCGACGGCCGCACCCTCCTCGCCGTGACGCATTCCCGCACCCTGGCCGCCCGGGCCGACCGCGTCCTGCGCATCGAGGATGGCAAGGTGGTCGAGGCCGATCGCGAGTTCGAGGCCCGTCGCGCCGCCGCCGCGCTGAACCCGGGCTCCACGTGAGCCTGCTCGGGCGTTCGTCCCGACGGTTCCTGATGAGGCACCCCGGACAGCTCGTCCTGACGGTGCTGGGGGTGGCCCTCGGGGTCGCCGTCGTGGTGTCGATCGACCTGGCCATCCTCTCGTCGCGGGCGGCCTTCGAGGTGTCCACCGAGACCGTGGCGGGGCGCGCCACGCATCGCATCGAAGGGGGTGCCGCGCGTCTCCCGGACGGGCTTCTGGCGGACATTCGACGGGACGCCGGTGTCCGCGCGTCGGCCCCGGTGGTCGAGGCGTACGGGCTGTCGGATGCGCTGCCCGGTCGGGCGCTTCGCATCCTCGGGGTGGACCCCTTCTCGGAGCGACCCTTCCGGCCCTGGCTGGGACTGGGTGGCCCCGGATTCGATCTCACCGCGCTCATCACCGAACCCGGCGGGGTCGTGGTGGCCGCGGGTGTGGCGGAGGAGGCGGGGTGGCAGGTGGACGGCCCCGTCGATCTGATCGTCGAGGGGCGTCGGGTGACCGGAACGCTGATCGGCGTGATCGACACGGGGGACGATCTCGAGCGACAGGGCCTCCGGGACGTCCTGATCGCCGACGTCGGCACGGCGCAGAACTTTCTGGGCGCCGACGGACTCGACCGGATCGATCTGTCCCTGCCGGAGGGGCCGGCGGGCGAGGCGGCGCTGGCGCGCGTCGAGGCGGTGGTGCCGGAGGGCGCGACGGTGTCGACCGCCGGAGCCCGCGCGCAGGACATGCAGGGAATGCTGCGCGCCTTCGACCTCAACCTCACCGCACTGAGCCTCCTGGCGCTGGTGTTCGGGATGTTCCTGATCTACAACGCCATGACCTTCTCGGTCGTGCAGCGGCGGGAGCTTCTGGGGGGCCTGCGCGCGATCGGCGTCACCCGACGCGAGATCTTCCGGATGGTGATGACGGAGGCGGTGTGGACGGGAGCCGCGGGCACCGCGCTGGGGCTCGCGGCAGGGGTGCTGCTGGGCCAGGGCCTGGTGGGACTGGTGACGCGCACGATCAACGATCTCTACTTCGTTCTCTCCGTCGAGTCCGTCACGGTCACGCCGGGGCTGCTCCTGAAGGGGGCGGCCCTCGGCATCGGGGCCACGCTCCTGGCGGCGGTCCCCGCGATCCGCGAGGCGGTGAGCTCCGAGCCGCGCACCTCCATGGTGCGGTCGCTCGGCGAGGCCCGCGCCCGTGAACTCGTTCCGAGGCTCGGCTGGGCGGGGGTGGCGATGAGCCTGGGGGGCGTCGGCCTCCTCGCGATTCCGACGCGCTCGCTGGGTGTCGGCTTCGGTGGGCTGGCCTTCGTGGTCCTCGGCATCGCCGCGCTCGCGCCGGTGGTCACGGTGTTCGCGACGCGTATCGTGACCCCCGTGCTGTCCCGTACGGTCGGCATCCTCGGCACCATGGCCGCGCGCGGGGTCGTCGCCTCGCTCTCGCGCACGGCCCCGGCCATCGCCTCGCTCGTGGTGGCGGTCTCGGTGACCGTCGGACTCGGCGTCATGATCTCCAGCTTCCGGTC
>Ga0102929_1001974_pt1 | contig 12196 bp, 6 predicted proteins | sample SalPonR1_B_D2_MG_FD_78510 | JGI IMG/M metagenome (GOLD analysis project Ga0102929, IMG submission 78510) | Salt pond soil microbial communities from South San Francisco under conditions of wetland restoration - Salt Pond MetaG R1_B_D2_MG | ecosystem: Environmental > Aquatic > Marine > Intertidal... | reverse complement strand
GTGCAGGAGCGGCTGGGGCTGGTGGCCCCGGCAACCCTTATGATCATCACGTTGATGCTGTTCCTCGCCTTCAATCGGGTGACGGAAGTAGCGATCATCCTGCTGGCGCTGCCCGTGGCGCTGGCCGGGGGCGTGTGGCTGATCTTCACCTTGGGCTATGCCGTGTCGGTCGCCGTCTTGGTCGGTTTCATCGCGCTGGCTGGCGTGGCGGTTGAGACGGCTATCGTAATGCTGCTCTACCTGAACCTTGCTTGGGACCGGCGTGTTCTGGCCGCAAAAGACAAAGGCCGAGGGGTCAATCGCGACGACATCGAAATTGCTGTGTTCGAAGGTGCGCTTCTGCGCCTGCGGCCCAAGCTGATGACAGTGGCGACGATCTTCGCGGGGCTCATCCCGATCATGTATGGCGACGCCACCGGGTCCGAGGTGATGCAGCGCATCGCCGCGCCGATGATCGGCGGCATGGCCACGGCGACGATCCTCACGCTCTTCGTGATTCCGGCGATCTTCGTCATCTGGAAAAGTTTCACCCTTGGGCGGGTCAACCGGCAGATGCTGCAACCCGTCAGTCCCTTTCACTCCCCCCAGCCCGGCGAATGACCGGGCAGATCAAACGCAAAAGGAGAAACAACATGCGTAAATTCCTGCTTTCTCTCGCCTTAGCCGCATCCGCCCCTGGCTTTGCCATGGCCAGTGACGACACGAATTCCGGGCATGACATGTCCTCCCAGGATGGCATGACCGGGCACGCGGGCACGATCGGTGTTCACGCCGAGGCTACGCTGAACAGCATCGACGGCAACATGGCCAACATCAGCCACGGGCCCATTGCCGAGATCGGCTGGCCGGCGATGACGATGGACCTGCCCGTGCTGGACGGCGCCGAGGTTGGCGGCGTAGAGGCGGGCGACGAGGTGATGATGATGCTCGAAAAGGGCGAGGACGGCATGTACGCCATCCGTGCGCTTATGCTGAACGACTAAGTCGGCTATGCCGCATGTCTCACGTCAGCGCCCATGAGATAGTTTAGGTCGATTTGATAAGAGAGGGTTTCTGGCACATCGTAACCACCAAGGAGTGGAGAGGAGACTGCAACCCGCAACCAAGTAGCGCCACGGCGAGAATATCTCCAGATTCTTCGCCCTCTTTGGCAAGACCGTCATAGCGGCAAGGACGCAGTCACACGGGTCCGGGTTTGCGTGTCGTGCAAAAAGGTAAACTTACCATCGATGAAACCCCATGGGGCACAGTGAAGAAAACGAGCAAAGGACTAAAAACGGCTGCATTATCAACAAGCTGGAAACAGATGCGTCGCATTGGCAAGATTGTCTGCCGTGGAGGCCGCCTGCAGTTGACTCACTAATTCGAATCTGGGTGGCTAAACACAAAACTTATTCACTTTTGCAGCAGGCGGTATTTCGAAGAGAGGATCTTCAGCATGTCAGGACAAAAAAGCTCCGGCGACGGGTCAGTTTGGTCCACTGGTTCGGGATCACAGCACCCGAATGCTTATGCCTTTGCGGCGCTGAAACAAGATGGCTCGGTCGTCACATGGGGCTTCGGGGCTGCAGGCGGAGATTCAAGCGCGGTGGCGGACGATCTGTCGAGCGGTGTGGCGGAGATTTTCTCAGCTCGGAATGCTTTCGCGGCGCTGAAAGATGACGGCTCCGTCGTGACATGGGGCGCAGCCACAGCAGGTGGAGATTCTAGCGAGGTGATCGGTGAGCTATCTAACGGCGTGATGGAGGTTTTCTCGGCCAGCCTAAGCTTCGCGGCGCTGAAAGACGACGGTTCGGTCGTGACATGGGGCGCGGACAGCTCTGGCGGTGATTCCAGCTTGGTCACCGAAGATCTGTCCGGCGGCGTGACGCAGGTCTTCTCGACTGGTCAAGCCTTTGCAGCGCTGAAAGAAGACGGTTCGGTCGTGACATGGGGCGCAAACAGCTTTGGCGGAGATTCTAGCGCGGTGGCCGGTGATCTTTCCGGCGGCGTCACGGAGGTTTTCTCGAATGGAACAGCCTTCGTGGCGTTGAAAGAGGACGGCTCTGTCGTGACATGGGGCTCGCCCAGCAGAGGTGGAGATATCAGCGCGGTGGCCGAAGATCTTTCCGGCGGCATCACAGAGGTTTTCTCAACCTCCAACGCCTTCGCAGCGCTGAAAGAGGACGGCTCGATCGTGACATGGGGTAACAGCGATTGGGGTGGGGACTCTAGTGCGGTAGCCGACGATCTTTCCAGCGGCGTGACAGATGTTCACTCGTCTCGTGCCGCATTCGCGGCGCTTAAAGAGGACGGCTCGGTCGTGACTTGGGGCGCGGACAGTTTTGGTGGTGGTTCCAGTGCAGCCTCCGGCGATTTGTCGGGCAGTGTCACGGAGATTTTCTCAACTGGCTTCGCGTTCGCGGCGCTTAAAGAGGACGGTTCTGTCACAACATGGGGCTCACTCAGCGCGGGTGGCGATTCCAGCGCCGTGGCCAGCGAATTGTCCGGCGGTGTCACTGAGGTTTTCTCGACTGGCGGCGCCTTTGCGGCGCTGAAAGAAGACGGCTCGGTCGTGACTTGGGGTTGGGGCGACTCGGGCGGTGAATCCAGCGAGGTTGTCGGCGATCTGTCCGGCGGCGTCACCGAGATTTTCTCGACTGAAACCGCGTTCGCGGCGGTGAAAGAGGACGGCTCGGTCGTGACATGGGGCGAAGACGACAGCGGCGGCGATTCCAGTGCAGTAGCTGATCAGCTTTCCTCCGAGGTTCTTATCCTCGCCTCGCCTTTCGAGGACCAGGACATCGGCACCGGCGCGAATGACGGTGACGATCCACAAGGCCCGGTGATCCCTGACGATCCAGAAGCGCCCGAGGACCCTGAAACGCCCCCTTCTCTTTATCAGCCGAGCACCGAAGACCTGGAGATCGCAGCGCGAATTGTTGCTTATCAAAGGTTGGGTGCTCAGCCAGACGACTATTACGCCTTCGGCAGTGCAGGGAGCGCCAGCACCTATATTCTTGAACAGGGCTACGAGTTCGAAGTGCTCTCACAGGGTAGTGCTGATGAAGGGTTTTTCGCGGTTGGCATGACCTCTCCGACTGCGGAGCCAATTCTGGCCATCCGGGGGTCATCCAACGCAGATGACTGGGCCTCCAATTTTGAACCTGATGGCGTCGGGCGCTCGCAAGTCGATGAGAGCTGGGATGATATTGTTGACTGGATCGGGCGTAGTACTGAGCAGGGCCAAGCGCTGAATATTACTGGTCACAGTCAAGGTGGTGCACAGACCCAGTATATCGCCTCAAGGCTGACCTCCGATGAACAACCCGAGCTTAGCGAGCTGTCGCTTGGAACGTTGGCGACATTTAATAGTCCAGGAATTGCTCAGTCGGACGCGCTTCAGTTCAATAACTCAGATGTTCGGGGTGTAGCCCACTTTGTGTCTAGTGGAGATGTTGTGTCTCTTACTGGAGAAGCGTTTATAGAAGGTTCGGTTGAATATTTGGGGTTCGACAAAGGTTACTCAGACGGAACTACTTCATTGATCGAATATGTTTCGACCGCTCATACAGGATTTTGGGCACAGCAATCTTTGAACCAAGAAATTGGTTCAGTATTTACTTTTGAAGCCAATCAATTTGTAGAAGTTATTTCCGTCAGGGAAGACATATTCACCATTGAGGATTTCAACTCATCCCAAGATCTGAATTCGCCGGCGTTTTCGTATGTAAATCCAACGAGTGGGAACTTTGATGCTGAGTATAATCAATGGTTAAACGACGTAGACAATAGTCTAGCGTACCTATCAACTTGGGGGCCAATTCTCGATGGTCCGATCGTGAGAGAATTAAGTTCAGAAGAAAATGAGCGAGAAATACTGTCCGAAGTCGAGCAGCTTTGTTCCGATATAGAAGGTTTATCGTGGGCAGACCCAGACGGGAGGGGGCTTGTTGAAAGAATCGTCACAGAGGATATACGAGTTTTATATGGTGACAACTTTGAACGTATCCTTGAAATATCAGATTTAATAGGAAGTGATATCAATGAGAGGGCAGGTATAAGTGACGATGGAACAGCGCCTGCTATTTATGTTTCTGGAGCCACAGGGGGCATACTTTCCTCAGAGGCAGCGGGCTCGATTTTCAATGTTGGTGCTGGAATTGATGAGGTTGAAGTCTCAGGCGACCGCAACTTAATTTTCGGGACACAAGAAGACCTGAATGGGGACCAGATTTCAGGCTTTGGGGAAAGTGATCTTTTATTTTATTCTGACGCACAATTTACCGATGATCAACTGCGTGTCGAAGAAGGCTCAGCCATCCTGAATGTGGATTCCGATTCAGATGGTGAGGTAGACAGCGTTGTCACGCTCGAAGGCGAGTACGATATCGAGGCGTTTAAAGTAACCGATATGGAAAGTGGCACCGGTATAACTTACGAGCCGGAAGAGCCGGTCGTTCCATGCTTCACATCGGGATCACTGCTGATGACAAAGCGTGGCCTAGTGCCTGCCGAGGATATCAGTGAGGGAGACGTGCTTGTCACGCGTGATCATGGCTACCAGCCGGTCAAGTGGATAGGTCGCCGGGCGCTCTCGCGTGAGGAGCTTATTCGACGAACACATCTCGCACCAATCCTGATCAAACGCGGTACCCTTGGTGACGGCATCCCGGAGCGGGATATGATGGTCTCACCACAGCACAGGATGCTCTGGCAGTCAGCGTCGTCGTCAGTTTTCTTTGGTGATCCCGAAATATTCGTTGCAGCCAAGCATCTCACATATCTGCCCGGGTTCGAGAAAATGTTGGTAGATAGTGTGGTCTACCTCCACTTCCTGTTTGATCAACATGAAGTTGTGCTGGCCGACGGCGCATGGAGCGAGAGCTTCAATCCCGGTCAAAATGTACTGACTGGGATGGATCAAGAACAATCGACCGAGCTATTCGAGCTGTTCCCTGATTTGCGTGAGAAGGGAAAAAAATCAGCGTTTCAATCAGCGCGCCGATCGCTCAAGCGACATGAGGCAAAGCTTCTTGTATGAAGGTTCCTTGAGTCAATAACGACCGTTTTAGGCCGGGAGGTTTTGTCAGGGGGTTTCTGTCAACCGTACGCGCTGGCTTCGTCGCGCAAACGCGCCGGACAGCGCGTGTCAGACTCCAACAAAATGAGGTGATGAATGAATTGTCGGCTCAAGCGGTGTACCGTCGTTTTCGGTGGCGTGACGCTCAAAAGTCTTGAAGCCCGAAGGCAAGATCGTCCCGGGGCGAGCTTCGGAAACAAAGATATGCTTGCTATTCTCCGGGGTGGCCGCAATCGAAAACGGATCATCCAGAGTTCCGATGTAGATTCCAATGCGGTCGGACCATCGTTCGAAGGTCAAGGCAAGCTTTGTTCCGCAATTGTCGCAAAAATGGACATTAATGTCCTTTCCGCTGCCGTCAGAAGGGAGCGTGTAAACTGCGGGATCGTTACCTAAAAATGAAAAGGAATCCCGCTCAAAGATCGGTTCAATCATTTTGTTCGACCCCGTGGCGCGCTGACAAAAACGGCAATAGCAGACCGTTACCCAAAGCGGGGCGCTGCCGGTGTTGTAGCGGACTTTGCCACAAAGGCATTGGCCGGAATGTTCAGAAGACATTGCTCTCTCCTCTTCGCTGGGCGAACAGTCTAGCATCCGAGCTTAGCCTGTTGGATATCCCGCTATCAACAAATTTGTGACCTTTGCGGAGGGATGGACAATGTTCTTAAAGAGTTCGCGGATACACCAGATCGGCCAAAACTCATGCGTTTCTGTCACAGGCGAAAACGACGGTTTGGGCGCTTCAACACCACAGCGGCTACCGTCAATACGTTAACGCGGCCAGAAACCCGCGATAAAATATTCAGAGTTTCAACTTTTTGTAGCCGCACGGGCGTAATTTGCCCTTCGCTGCACGCAGACCAAACAGAAGAATGCGCTGAGAGCAACGAAGGGCTGCGTGAGGCTCGAGCTGTCTTTTGTGAATGAGTTGCAAAGTTTGCACTGCCCGCTTCGTGCGCATTGTTGACCCTAGTATTTGGTTCAGCATGAGGGGCGGTGCATCTGCCCCCTTGAATGGCCGCTTTCATCTCTCTGGTGGTGTGAATCGGTGTGCAAAATTGACCCCGCCTGTTTTCGCTAACATCCGCGCAAAAGTGCGGAGCAGAGAGCAGGTGTTATTGATGGAAAGTGTGTCGAAGATCCGACGGTGGGTATTGGTTGAGGGACGCAGCATCCGGTCTGTTGCGCCGGCTACGGGTTTATCGAGTACCATCTCACAGTGCCAATGCCCGAAATGCAAATTGGCGCGAAAACCACGCTGGCCGACCTGATGTTTGTTTGTGTGAACTGTCACAGGATGATAAACGCCAAGCGTCCCGGGCCTTCCCCGGGAGTGTCATAAGGCAGACCGCAGCATCGGCGGGACATTGCGCGGCCACCTCGAATGTAAAGAATGCGGCAACGTTGCTCGCACCGGGTGCCTAGGCGATCATAGCCACAACTCAAGAGACCCTTGGTGCCGCCCCTTGGTGCATTGTGCGCGATTGCACCGGAATACGATCATTACATGGCAACGGGCCTTCTGGGCGCTCTTGAGGGATAACCGCGCGCTGATCCTGTTCCAGTCCATTCCTGAGCTTGCGGGAACAGATATGGGGCCGCCCCGCCTTATGCCCATCAAGAAGTTCAAAACACCGCAAATTTCGCGCGAATGATCAACAAAAACCATTTTGTCGCCACATTTGAGAGGTCAATTCGATTCAACTAATAGGTGCGGAGCCGGTGATCGACTCCAGCGAAACTGACTGAGGCATAACATGAAATTACTTGTCGTTGATGACGAGCCGCTTTTCCTGGAGTTGATGTCGAAATATCTCGGGTCTCTGGGCTATGCGGACGTGCGTACATGCACCTCAGCCCAAGCCGCGCTTGATGCAATCGCCAGTGAGTCATCACCATTCGATTGCTTCCTGCTGGATATTAAAATGCCCGGTATGGATGGTATCGAGCTTTGCGGACGAATTCGGGCGCGCCCCGAGTACGCCGTGACGCCGATCGTGATGATCACCGCAATGACCGAGAAATCCTATGTCGACGAAGCCTTTCGCGCCGGTGCAAATGACTATGTTAACAAGCCGATCGACCGGGTCGAGCTTGGGGCGCGCATGGGCATGGTGGAAAATCTCGTCGCGGAGCGGGTCAACAGTTCAATGCTGTTGCGTCAGCTTGGAGATGCATCGCGGGCCCCGCAGGCCAAGGTCGATTTTGGGGCCCCCATCCTTCTTGAAGAGGTCGACGGGGTCATCGCCCTTTCGAGCATGGAGAACTATCTTCTGCGCCTCGGCAAACTGCACCTTTATTCGAACGCCGCGGTCGGCATTCACATCAAGAACGTCGAACGCATTTTCGCCGAGACGGGTGGTGGCGAATTCATGGACATTCTCGGAGAGGTCGCGCAGGCAATTTCAGATGTGTTGCACGATGGCGAATCCCTTTTGTCCTATGCCGGAAAGGGCGACTTCTGTTGCATCAGGTCCAGAACACGCAATGCCGACCCGGAGGAGCTTGCGTTGCAGATCAACGACCGGATCGCCCGGGGCCTCAATGCGTTGCTCGGAGATGACGTGAGCTTGCCCGTGGTGAGCATCGGCAAGGCCCAGATGCCGCGCCTTGTTCATTTCGGCGACGCGACCGACCTGATCTATCGTGCCATAGACGATGCCCGTGCCGCATCGAATCCGACCTCTGCACCGGCGCGCGGCACAATGCCCGCGAAGCGCCATGCAAGCTGAGTCCGACGTGTCAGCGATGCCTGCTGAGATGCACCAAGCGATTCAGGCGCTCCGAGCGAAGTTTCTCGACGAGGTGGAAACGCGCATTCTTCACCTGGAGGGTGCCCTGATCGAAGTGCGGCATGGCAGCGACGCTCTCGCGGCCGCCCGCGCAATTAGTGCGTCGGCCCACAAGATTGCGGGGCTTGCCCCGACCTTGGGATTTCACGACGTCGGAGAGGCGGCGAGAAACACAGAAGAGCGCTGGAACGAGGCAATTGTGCAAAACTGTTCCACACCATCCCTTCAACCCGCCATCATCGCGGTCGAAGCTCTCATGGATAAACTCGAGGAAACTTTTGTTTCGTGACCTGTGAGCCACATTTATCCACAGGTGGCCGTTGGTTGTGAAAAGTGATTGCCTGACATTTCACGCAAGCTAGGGTGGTAAAAAAGAGCATAAATTGAGCAGTAGGCCATACACCACGAATATGTTTGGACAGACCCGCCGCACACGTTTCATGATGGGCGCGCTCATACCGCTCGTCCTGATCATAGCCATCTACGCGGTCGATACCTTCCGACAGCGAACATTCGAGCAAGTGGAGCGGGCTGAGGCCGGAGAGTTCCTTGCCGATCTGCAAGCCCACATGACCATGTCACTCGTTGATCACGAGCTTCGCGCGCGCGGTCTGGCGACGGCGCTCGAACTCAACACCGATATAGATCAGTCAGAATTCGCGCGCCTCGCGGCGCGGTTCGCGATGGAAGACAGTTCGATTGTGAACCTCGCTGCGATCGAAGGCTCGATCATCCGATATGTCCATCCCTACGATGAAAACCGCGACCTGGTCGGCCGGGACGTGGGCGAGATGGAGGCACAACGCGAAGTTCTCGAGCGGCTTGGTCGCACCAGAGAGACAGAAATTCAGGGGCCCCTCCCCCTCCTGCAGGAGAGGCTTGGCATCATATTGCGCATGCCGGTCGGCCTTCCAGATATCGAAAGCTTCGTGTCGGTCGCCGTTGTTTTGGATGCGAACACTGTGTTCGAAGAAGCCCTGTCGATGACAGAGACCCGCAATGGATCACGCGGGTATGATGCCATACTCGCGTCGGCAAACCTTGCCCATGTCGTCGGAGATAAAGACCTGATCGGTGCGGACCCTTTGACCGACAGATGGCGCATGCACAACATGAACGTCCTGATCGGTGTCAAGCCTAAGGGGGGATGGGGTGCCGCGTATCAGGTGCCTTGGTTGCTTTATAGCGGGCTTTTCATCCTGTTCGGATCTGCGATCGGTCTTGTGCTCATACTCCGCAAGCACAAGCAGGACAGCATCTCAGCACAGGTGCATTTGAAGACCGCGATCGACAGCCTTGCTGATGGGTTCGTTCTTCTTGATGCGGACAATCGTGTGATTCTGAGCAACCACCAATATGCTCAGATGCATGACAAATGCGCAGACGCCATCAAGCCGGGTGCAAAATTCGAAGACATATTGCGGCTTGGGATTGAAAGAGGCCAGTTTCCTGACGCGATCGGTCAAGAAGAGGAATGGCTGGCCAGGCAACTCAAGAAACCGCCCAAGGAAGGCCATGATTTCACTATCGCTTTTGACGATGGCCGCTGGATCAGGATCTATGAGAAGCTGACTCCGCAAGGGGGGCGCGTCGGTCTTCGGATAGATGTGACACGGCAAGTTGAGGTCCACCGCCGCGCCGAGGCCGCCGAAAGCCTCGCGAAAGAAGCGAAGGATCAACTCATGATGGCGATCGAGACGCTTCCTGACGGCTTTGCCCTTTTCGATGCCGACGATCACCTTGTTCTCTGCAACGACAGATACAAAGAAATCTATCACAAAAGCGCCGAGGTTATGACACCGGGCACGACGTTCGAAGAGATTTTGCGCTTTGGGCTTGAGCGTGGACAATTTCCCGATGCGATCGGTCGCGAACATGCATGGCTGGCCGAGCGCATGGCAGCGCACCGCGCCGCCAACACGACGATCGAACAGGCGCTTGATAACGGGCGCTACCTTCGCATCCTCGAACGCGCGACGCCCAGTGGCGGCCGGGTCGGGCTGCGGATTGATATCACCGAGCAGATCGAAAGCCGGCTTCGCGCCGAGAAGGCGGAACGCCGGCTTCGCGATGCCATCAACGCCTTGCCTGCTGGCTTCTGGCTTTTCGGGAGCGACGGAAAGCTTGAGATGTTCAACGAAACCTACTGCAAGCTGTATGAAAAGACAGCCCCGGCGGTGAAAATCGGCGCGACATCCCGCGAAATGCTGGAGTATGGTCTTGAGCATGGCGAATATCCGGAAGCGGTCGGGCGCGAAGAGGAGTGGCTTCAGGAGCTTTCCGAACGCCTCGCGGGCCCAGAATATGAATGGGAATATCCGCTGGCAAACGGCAGGTGGGTGCGGTCGATAAATCAACCCATCAGCGATGGCAGCCGCGTCGGTATCCGCGTCGACATAACCGAACTCAAAGAGAAGGAAGCCGCACTCAAGGCTTCGAACAATCAGCTTCGCGCGGCCCTCGGAGAACGCGACGCAGCGACCCAGCGATTCATGGACGTGGCCAAGATTAGCGATGACTGGTTCTGGGAGCAGGATAAGGATCTAAGATTTACATTCGTTTCCGAAGGGTTTGATCGCCTTATGGGGAAATCCTCTCAGCACATGATCGGCAAGACCCGGCTCGAGGTTTACGGGACTCTTCCAAAAACCATGGAAAGCGCCGATTGGGACTGGCTTGCCGCAAAGCTCGAGGCGCGTGAACCTTTCCGCGAATTCGTCTATCGGGCAAGTGGCACCAAAAGCGACAGCGTCTGGATTCGTGTCACCGGTGCGCCGATCTTCGATGAGAACGGAGAGTTCGCGGGTTACCGCGGCGTGGGGACAGACATCTCTGACCTTTATAATGCCGTGCGCGACGCCGAAGCGGCAAGCGTGGCCAAGACCGAGTTCCTCAACGTGATGAGCCATGAACTTCGCACACCGCTGACGGTGATCTTGGGATACAACGCGTTTCTGGCGAAACCCGATCTTCTGGCTTCGGTCAGTGCCCTCGAGACAAAAACACAGGACGGCACCCTGACTCCGGACACCGCGAGCGAACACCTCGCGGCGATCAAAACCGAAGTCTCCGGGTATGCAGTGCGCATGAAGGAATCGGGCAAGCACTTGCTCGAACTGATCAACGAGATGCTTGACCTTGCCAAGATTGATGCGGGCAAACTCGACATGGAGCCGACCGAAATTGCACTGGATGACATGGTGGCCTCGGTCGCCAATCAATTTTCACAGGCCGCCGAGCAGAAATCACTCGAGCTCAGGCTGGACACTCATGGCGAACGCGTCATCGCGGATGAACTTCGCCTGCGGCAAATCTTGATTAATCTGGTGGGCAACGCGCTCAAGTTCACTGACGACGGGAACATTACGATTCATGCAAAGGCGGAGGGCGAGGATGTCGCGATTCTCGTGTCCGATACTGGCTGTGGAATTGCTCCCGAAAGCCAACAGGTGATCTTTGAACAGTTCCGCCAAGCCGATTCATCGGTAACACGCAAGAAGGGCGGCACCGGCCTCGGCCTGACCATTTCGCGTCGGCTTGTCGAATTGCAGGGTGGCCAACTGTCCATTGAAAGCGAGGTCGAGAAAGGCAGCACGTTCCGCTTCACGCTGCCTGCCGCGTCGAAGGCAAATTCCCCCAAAACATCGGCCAAGGCCTCGCAAGCCGCCTGAGCGGCACAACTCGCAATAGAAGTTGCCTTAGTTTAGCCTTAATCTCTCCAAACTGGCACCGTCATCTGCCTTTAGAGCTTCTGAAGAGCAACGCGGAATGAAGCAAATCGAAGCATTTTTCGAGTTTGGCGTTGGTAGGTGATAGAGATGAGCAGACTTTTCGGTTTTTCAATAATCTCAATTGGCGGCCTATCCGGGTTTGGTTATCTGATCTTCGCGATGACAGGTACAGATTGGGCGCTCGCCGCCAGCCTCAATGTGCCGCGAATTCTTCAAGCATGTGTATTCTTTCTATTGGCGGGACTTCTCCTGATCGCGTATCGGCGCGGCGTTGAAACGGTTCGCCTTCGCGAAAAAATCATCGAAGGGCAGGAACTTGAACTCGCGTTCCGTGAGCAGGCGCTGGACAAGCATGCGATGGTCGTGACAACCGATCCCAAGGGTCAGATCCTTTCGGTGAATCGCAATTTCACCGAGGTGCTCGCGTATCGCCCGGCAGAGGTAGAAGGCAAACCACTTCGTTCGCTTTTGCACAAGGAGCAGGACGCGCCGATCGAAGACAGCCTGCGTCGCGCGCGCGCCGGAGACATCTGGAACGGTGACGTCAAGGTTATGAATCGCAAGGGCGCCGCCTGCATCTTTCACACCACGGCCATTCCCATGCACGACGC
>Ga0102929_1001973_pt1 | contig 12198 bp, 9 predicted proteins | sample SalPonR1_B_D2_MG_FD_78510 | JGI IMG/M metagenome (GOLD analysis project Ga0102929, IMG submission 78510) | Salt pond soil microbial communities from South San Francisco under conditions of wetland restoration - Salt Pond MetaG R1_B_D2_MG | ecosystem: Environmental > Aquatic > Marine > Intertidal... | reverse complement strand
TGGTGGCGGCCATCGAAGAGGACGGTCTGCGCCTTCACCGTCGCCCGCGCGGGGAGGCGGGGTTCACCGTGCTCAGGGCGGCCGACATCCCTTCGGTCCTGCTGGAGATCGGCTTCATGTCGGACCGGGGCGACCTGGAAAACATCCTCGACCCTGACTGGCGGGCGGCGATGCAGACGGCGCTGGTGGCGGGTCTTCTGCGATGGACCGAGGACGACGCGATGCGTGCCGCGCTCCTGCGGCAGTAGCCTCACCGCATGGTGAGATGCCGCGCCAGCCAGACCGAATGGCCCGTCAGTTCAGCGTCCTCGGGCCGGAACCAGACCAATTCGAAACCGTTTTTCGCCAGCAGCGCCCGGTACTCCCCGGGATCGAGGGAGGCGTGGTAGACCGCCGATCCGCCCACGCGGCCCCACGCCTCGCTCGCGGCGGGGCCGGTCGTGAAGAGAAGCGTCGCCCCGGGCGCGGCATGGGACGCGAAGACAGGAAACATCGCACGCTGATCGGCGGGACAGAGATGGAAGAAGGAATTGAACGCCACGATCACGTCGAAGCGCCGCCCCAGAGACAGGCCGCGCATGTCGACGCGGATCGCCTCGGCCGCCGGAACGCGGGCGCGGAACTCCGCGATCATCGCCGCCGCGCCATCTACGCCGGTCACGCTGTCGCCGCGTTGAACGAACCACGCCGCAATCGGCTCCCCCGAGCCGCAGCCGAGATCAAGCACGTCGAGGCGCGGCGCACGGCCGTCCACGGCGGACTCGAGGGCAGGCTTTTCCCAAAGCGTGCGGTTGCGGTCGCGGGCCCAAGAGGCCGACTCTCGCTCGTAGGCCGGGATTATCGCCTCGGGGCCGGGGCGTTCGGGGGCTTCGGTGTCCATGCCCCAGCCTGCACCGTTCACGTTTGCGCGAAAAGCCGCCTCGTGACGATCACGCCATGTTTTGACCCATTGTGCCCGTCGGCGTATAAGGCCACAGACCCGGCAGAAGACCGGGATGGGGCGGAGGCGCGCATGCGCATGGCAGGTGGCCTGACGGCAGCATAGGGTATTTCGGTATGATCCGTTTCGTTCTTGGGATTTTCGGCGCCACGTTCAGCGCCATCACGCTGGGCTTCGTCTTCCTGGCGCTCGGGCTGGGGGGACTGTTGTTCCTCTACAGCCACGATCTGCCCGACCACGAGACGCTGTCGAACTACGCGCCGCCCACGATCAGCCGGATTTATTCGCGCGAGGGCGTCGTGGTCGACGAGTTCGCCGCCGAGCGCCGCCTTTTTGTCGCGACCGAGGAAATCCCGGACATGGTCGCCGATGCTTTCGTGTCGGCCGAGGACCGCAATTTCTGGGAACATCAGGGCTATGACCCGCGCGCCATCGCCGCCGCCTTCGTGGAGGCGGTGCAGACCCGCGGCCAGTCCGTGCGGGGCGCCTCGACGATCACCCAGCAGGTGATGAAGAACTTCCTGCTCGACGGCAGCCGCACCATCGAACGCAAGGTACGCGAGATCATCCTCGCCGCCCGGATCGAGGGCACGTTGTCGAAGGAACACATTCTCGAGCTCTATCTCAACGAGATCTTTCTCGGCCAGAACTCCTACGGGGTCGCGGCCGCCGCGCAGACCTATTTCAACGCTCCGCTGGAGGATCTGACGCTGGAACAGGCGGCCTACCTGGCGGCCCTGCCGCAGGCGCCGTCGAACTTCCATCCGGTCCGGGACTACGATCGCGCGATCAGCCGCCGCAACTACGTGCTGCGCGAGATGTACGAGAACGGTTACATCGGCGAGGCCGAGTGGGCACGCGCGACGGCGGCGCCGCTGGAAACCGTGCAGGGCGGGCATATCGAGCCCTACCGCGCCACCGTTCCGCCCCGGAACTATTTCACCGACGAGATCCGCCGCCAGTTGTCCGCGCAATACGGCGAGGACGATTTCTTCACTGGCGGCTATGCCGTACGCGCCTCGATGGACGAGGATCTCCAGCGGGTGGCCGAACGGGCGCTTCGCCGGGCGCTGGAGAATTTCGACCGCGACCGGGGACGCTGGCGCGGGCCGGCAGACCGGATCGACCCCGCGCTTCTGGAGGGCGGCGAGGAGGCGTGGCGCGAGGCGCTGGCCGGTGCCGAGATCCCGCGCGACATCGATGGCTGGCACGCGGCCGTTGTGCTCGAGGTCGGCGAGAGTTCCGCGCGCATCGGGATCGAGGATGTCGCCGAGGACGAGGACGGCCATTTCATCGCGGCCGAGGATGTCACATGGGCCCGGCCCGTGGACGAGGACGGCAACGCGGGGCCGCAGGCGCGTGTCGCCGGCGATCTCCTGGCCGTGGGCGACGTGGTCCATGTGCGCGCCATGACCCGCGACAGCGACGGCACCTTCATGCGCTGGACCCTGCGTCAGGTGCCCGAGGTGCAGGGCGGCTTCATGGCGATGGATGTGAACACGGGCCGCGTTCTGGCGATGCAGGGCGGATTTTCCTACCAGCAGTCCAGTTTCAACCGTGCCACCCAGGCCACGCGGCAGCCGGGGTCGGCCTTCAAGCCGCTGGTCTATGCCGCGGCGCTCGATTCAGGATACGGGCCCAACACGATCGTCATCGACGCTCCCATCGAGGTGGAAACGCCCGAGGGCATGTGGCGGCCCAGCAACGCGTCGAACCAGTTCTACGGTCCCGCGCCGCTGAGAACCGGCATCGAACGGTCGCGGAACCTGATGACCGTGCGCCTTGCACAGGACGTGGGCATGGAGACCGTGTCCCGCTATGCCGAGCGCTTCGGCGTCTATGACGACATGCAACCCTTCCTCGCCAATTCGCTGGGCAGCCAGGAGACGACGCTGTTCCGCATGGTCGCGGCCTACGCGATGTTCGCCAATGGCGGCGAGCGGGTGGAGCCGACGCTGGTCGACCGCATCCAGGACCGCTACGGGCGCACCGTCTACCGCCATGACCAGCGGCTCTGCCCCGATTGCGAGCTTGCGTCGCTCGATCCCGGGCTAGGGCCGCGTATCGTGTCGAACCGTGAACGCGTGATCGACCCGGTCACGGCATACCAGCTCACCTCGATGATGCAGGGCGTGGTGCAGCGCGGCACGGCGGCCGGAACCGTAGGTGGCGCGCTGATCCCCGCGGCGCTGGCGGGCAAGACCGGCACGACGAACGACGCCCGCGATGTCTGGTTCGTCGGCTTTTCCTCGACCATCGTGGCGGGCTGCTACATCGGCTACGACCAGCCCCGCAGCCTCGGCAGCCGCGCCTCGGGCGGTGGGATGTGCGGGCCGGTCTTTGCCGAGTTCATGCGCGCGGCGGTTCAGGAATATGGCGGCGCGCCCTTCACGGTGCCCCCGGGCGGCGTGTTCTATCCGATCGACCGCTATTCGGGCCAGCGCCTGCCACCGGGCAGCGCGGGCGAGCACGTGGTCTATGAGCTGTTCCGCCAGGGCGAGGCCCCGTTCGAGGGGCTGTTGTCGGTGATCGACGGTGGCTGGGGCATGGGGTCGGACCTGCCCATGTTCGGGCGCGGCGAGGGCGGGGACGCGAATGCTGCCGCCATACAGCCCGGGGCCGCGACGACGGAGCGGGAGGACACTACAGTTACCACCTCGGGCGGGGGCACGGCGCGGGTGCCCACGGGCACCGGCTTCGGCACGCTCAGCGCGGGCGGACTGTACTGATCGCATCCCTCGGGCGCGGTCGCGCCACCTTGAGGGCCCCGGCAGTGTTGTCTATCTCATGCGAACCGCGACCGAAAAGGCAGTACCATGCGCGCCGAAACCCAGGGCCATATCGAGAAAATCCGCAAGTCGCTGGACCTTCTGGGCCAGCGGATGGGCCTTGAGACGGTGCAGCACCGGCTGGAGGAATTCAACGCGCGCGTGGAGGACCCGGAGCTGTGGAACGACCCGGAGCGCGCTCAGAAACTGATGCGCGACCGCCAGTTGCTGGTCGATCAGATCGGCACCTATGACGCGATCAAGTCTGGGCTAGAGGAGAATTCCGAACTGATCGAACTGGGCGAGGCGGAAGGCGACACCGAGGTCGTGGCCGAGGCCGAGGCGGCGCTGGCCGATCTGGTGCAGATGGCCGCTGCCAAGGAGCTCGAGGCGCTGCTCGACGGCGAGGCCGACGCCAACGACACCTTCCTCGAGATCAACGCGGGCGCGGGCGGCACCGAAAGCTGCGACTGGGCGGGCATGCTGGCGCGGATGTACACCCGCTGGGCCGAGAAACGCGGCTACGAGGTGGAACTGCAATCGGTGAGCTACGGCGAAGAGGCGGGGATCAAGTCGGCCGTCTACAAGATCTCGGGGCACAACGCCTATGGCTGGCTCAAATCGGAATCGGGCGTGCACCGCCTCGTGCGGATCAGCCCCTACGACAGCGCCGCGCGCCGGCACACGTCGTTTTCGTCCGTCTGGGTCTATCCGGTGGTGGACGACAATATCGAGATCGAGGTGAACCCTTCCGAGATCCGGATCGACACCTACCGGTCGAGCGGCGCGGGCGGCCAGCACGTGAACACGACCGATTCTGCCGTGCGGATCACCCACCTGCCAACTGGCATCGTGGTGACGAGTTCCGAGAAATCGCAGCACCAGAACCGCGACATCGCCATGAAGGCGCTGAAATCGCGGCTCTACCAGATGGAGCTGGAGCGGCGCACGGCCTCCATCCAGGAGGCGCATGAGGCCAAGGGCGAGGCCGGGTGGGGCAACCAGATCCGGTCCTACGTGCTGCAGCCCTACCAGATGGTGAAGGACCTCAGGACGAATTACGAGACATCCGATACGGGCGGCGTTCTCGACGGCGATCTCGACGGTCTGATGGCGGCGACGCTGGCGATGAATGCGAGCGGCAAGACGCGGGCGGAGGCCCAGGCCGAAGGCTAGGAGCGGGCGCGCGTCCTCGGGCCCCCGTACCGGGAGCCACTCGAACGCGCGCGGTGCCTCCGGCGGGAGTTTGTTGCCAGGATGAAGGGGGGAGGGGCGGTGGAGATTCACGGACTTGGAGCGCAGGATCTGGCCGGGCGCATGGCGCGGCGGGAGATCTCGCCGGTCGACGTGATGCGCGCGACGCTGGACCGGATCGCGGCGCTGAACCCCGGGCTGACTGCGATCGTTTCGCTTCGGGACCGCGAGGCGCTGATGGGCGAGGCGCGGCTGGCGGAGGCGGCACTGATGGGGGAGGGGCCGCAGGGCTGGCTCCATGGCGTGCCGGTGGCGGTCAAGGATCTTGTCGACGTGAAGGGCCTGCCGACAAGTTGCGGGGCGCCGTTCCTTGCGGGGCAGGTGGCCCGGGCCGACGCCGGGATCGTGACGCGGATGCGGGCCGAGGGTGCCATCGTCGTCGGCAAGACCAATGTGCCGATGTTCGGGCTTGGCGGACACTCGACCAACAGGGTCTTCGGTGTGACCAGGAATCCGTACGACCGGACACGCACGTCCGGCGGTTCCTCGGGCGGTGCGGGGTCTGCGCTGGCAACGGGGCTGCTTTCGGTGGCCGACGGCTCGGACATGATGGGCTCGCTCAGGAACCCCGCCGCGTGGAACGGCGTCTACGGGTTTCGCCCGACCGTGGGCCTGATCCCGCGCGGCGGGGTGCCGGGCACGCCCTCCTACGGGGTCTCGACGCTGGGACCGATGGCCCGCGAGATCGGGGATCTGGCGGCACTCCTGCGGACCATGTCTGGCGGTGCCTTCGCCGGTATCGGCACGGCGCCCGCGCGTCCGCGCATCGGCTGGTTGGGCGACTGGGGCGGGGCCTATCCGATGGAGCCCGGCATCCTCGCGCTGACCGAGGCGGCGCTGACGCGCATGGAGGAGGCTGGCTGGGCGGTGGAGCCGGTGGCGCCGCCCGTCCCGCGGGAGTTGATCTGGGACGCGTGGACCGACCTGCGCGCCTTCGCCGTGGCGCAGGATCTTGTGACCCATTGGCGCGCGCCCGAGGCACGGTCGCAACTGAACCCGCAGGCGATCTACGAGATCGAGCGCGGTCTTGCGCTGACCGGCGAGGCAGTGGCCCGCGCGCTGGACTTGCGGGAGACGTGGCTCGCCGCGCTCGATACGCTTTTCGCCACTTATGACGCGCTGGTCCTGCCTGCCGCGCAGCTCTGGCCCTTCCCGGCGGAGTGGGACTGGCCGCGCGAGATCGCGGGCGTGGCGATGGATACCTATCACCGCTGGATGGAGGTGGTGGTGCCGGCCAGCCTTGCCGGTCTGCCGGCGCTGGGGATGCCCGCGGGGCTGGGCAAGACCGGTCTGCCGGGCGGGCTGCAACTGATCGGGCCGCATGGATCGGATGCGAGCCTCCTGGCGCTGGCCCGGACCTACGAGGAGGTGATCGGCCCGCGTCCCATACTTGGCTGACGCGCTTTCGCTTTACCAGCGCCCCACGCCTCCGCTACCTTTGCGGCGGGAGGACACGCGACCATGATTGACACGCCATGAGCGATACGGTGGAGCAGCATCTGGCGCCGTCGAAAGTGCCGGTCGTCAACACGATGACACTGGCCGACATTCGTTACGCGCTGCGCGAGGGGCTGCGGGATTTCAGGCGCAGGCCAATGATGGGGCTGTTCTTCGCCAATGTGGCGGTGATGGGCGGCTGGCTGATCTATACCATGCTGTTCCTGTGGCACATGGAATGGCTGGCCATACCGCTCACCTTCGGCTTCCCGCTGATCGGCCCGTTCCTTGTGGTGGGGCTCTACGAGGTCTCGCGCCGGCTCGAGGCGGGGCAGACCGAGTGGCGGCGCAACGACATCTTCGGTGTGATCTGGCGCCAGCGCGCGCGGCAACTGCCGCTGATGTCCTGGGTGGTCATCGTCTACTATCTCTTTTGGTCGTTCTTCGCGCATATGCTGTTCGCGCTGTTTCTGGGCCCCTCCGTCCTGATGAATGTCACCTCCTCCTACGCCTACCTGCTGGAGCCGGAGGGGCTGAGAATGCTGCTGGTGGGTAGCGCGTTCGGTGCGGTCTTCGCCTTCGTTCTGTTCATGCTCACCGCGGTGTCGCTGCCGCTCCTGCTCGACAAGGAGCTGGACTTCGTGACCGCGATGCTTACCTCGATTGCGGTGGTACGGAAGAACCCGGTCGTGATGCTGAGCTGGGCCGCGGTGATCGCGGGGACGACCTTCCTCGGAATGCTGCCCTATCTTCTGGGTCTGTTCGTGGTGCTGCCTGTGCTTGGTCACGCCACGTGGCATATCTACCGACGCGCGCTGACCTCGGTCGATTAGGCTCGCGACGCTGCAGCCGCGGGGCGAGGCGCGTCGCCTGTTTTACATGGGCGGGCAGGGTGATGGCGCTGGCGTCAAGGACGTGCAGGCCCGGGGCGCGGATCGTGGCGATCGAAAGGTGACGCCTTCCCCTCGACGACCAAAGCCGGGCACTTGGCCCGGCTTCGGTATCGGTGTGATGGCTGCAGGCCTGCCTCGGCGCGGGCCAAGGGCTGCGGTGTCGTCAGTCCTCGGCCGGCTTCGCGGCCGGTGCCGCGGCAACCGGGCGCGCCATGCCCGACGCGGCGCCGCTGCGGCCGGCCTGACCGCCGGAGAAGGTAGCCCGCGAGCTGCCCTGTTCGCCACCTGAAAGCGGGTCCTCGGCGCGCTGCACCGAACCCTCGAAATGGGCGCCGCTTTCGATGGCGATGGTCTTGTGGATGATGTCGCCCTCGACCCGTGCGGTCGATGTCAGGCGCACCTTGAGGCCACGAACGCGGCCCGTGACCTTGCCGGTCACGACGACGTCGTCGGCGACGATCTCACCCTCGATATTGGCGCTTTCGCCGACCGTCAGCAGATGCGCGCGGATGTCGCCCTGCACCGTGCCCTCCACCTGAACGTCGCCGGTCGTGCGAAGATTGCCCACGATGGTCAGGTCCGAACTGAGGATCGAGGGGTTGGGCTTCGTCTTGCCGGGCTGGGGGGAAGGCTTGTTCATGCTGTCTCCGGAAGTGGTCGTTTCGGACGATGCCGTGCCCGTGGTCCCGGCTGCGTCGCCATCGGCGCCGCCCTGCTTGGGCCCGGGTTCGTTGATCTTCGATTTAGAAAACATCGCGTCCTGCCGTGATGAAGGTCATGGGGTTTACCGGGTCTCCGCTGCGGCGCACCTCGTAGTGAAGATGCGTGCCCGTGGACCGTCCAGTATTGCCCATATCACCGATGCGGTCGCCGCGCGAGACCCTTTCACCCTCGTTGACCCTGAGGCGCGAAAGATGGGCGTAGCGCGTGGTGATGCCGAAGGCGTGACGGATCTCGATCATCAGGCCGTAACCGCTTTGCCGACCGGCAAAAATCACCGTTCCGTCGCCGCCGGCATGGATCGGCGTGCCGCGCGGTCCGGCGAAATCGGTACCGGCGTGAAGCCGCCGCCCGCCATTGATCGGGTCGGTACGATAGCCGAAGCCCGAGGTCATCCGCACGTTGGAACGCACCGGGATCGTGAATGGCAACTGCTCGGCCGCGATGCGGTGCAGGTTGAGCTCGTCGAGCGCGGCCAGAACCTCGTTGGCCCTGAGCGACATGGCGTCGGGCGCCTCGCCGCGCGTGGACATGGTGATCGGCATCAACGGCCCGCCCTGGCCGGAATAGGTGGCGCGCACCTGGCCGATGATCTGGTCGGTGGCGAGGCCCGCCGCGCGGAACATCTCGTCCAGCGGTTCCATCGACATGGCGACCGCGTCCTCGATCTGGCGGAATACGCGTTCCTGCCGTTCCGAGGCCAGCGCAGCGGCGAAGTTCAGCGCCTCGACCTCGGCCCGGGCCTCGGCCATGCGGGTCACGGTCTCGTCGCGCTGATGGGCGGTCTCCTGCAGCGCCTCGGTCAGGAAGCCCAGCGTGCGTGACAGTTCCCGCTCGCGGGCGGCGGCGGTCTGTACCGTGCCGGTGTCGGCCTGAAGCTCCACCTGGATCGAGGCAAGCTCCATCAATGCCGTGTCCCGCTCGCGCCGCGTGTCGCGCAGGCTCAGCTGGACGACATCGACCGCGGTCTCGAGCTCGCGGCGCCGTTCCTCGCTGTCGAGAAGGCGGGTCTGCATTTCCGAGACCTGATCCATGGCCAGCGCGAAGCGTTGCTGCGAGCGCCGCACTTCGGCCGCGCGGCGGTCATTCAGACGCTCGAGTTCGTTCAGCCGCTCCTGCACACGCAATTCCTCGCGCTGCGCCTGTTCGCGCACGTTGCCGGCCGAGATCGTGTCGATCAGGAAGATCGAGGTGACGATAATGGTCCAGCCGACGAACAGGCCCATGCCCGCGATCAGGGCGGCCTGCGTTGCGGGACGAAGGCGGATGAACCGCGTTCCCTCGTCGGATTTCAGGAATAGCCGCTGCTCCGGCAGGTGCCGTTCAAGCATCGTATGGATGCGGGTCGTGATCCGAGAATTCACCGTCAGTGCCTCGTTTCCCCAGTTATTGTTTTTATGCGCCTCTGCCCTGTCCGCCGCTCCACCCCTTGTCGCGGGAGGATGTCGACGAGACCCAGTTGCGCCGTCAAGCCCATCCCGGGGATAGGACAGCTTGACCTGTGTCTCAACACAGTACCCTGTCCGGGGCATTACGACAGCCTAAAGTCCCGGATTTGAGCGGATTTTCGCCGATCGGCATGGGGCACTGGGAGTGTTTCCGCCCATCTTCGGGCCGTGCATGTCGGCGGAGGCTTCAGTCGCGCTTGGCGGCTGCCTCGGCCAGCGGCCAGTAGAAGTCCGGCGGAATCCCGGCTTCGGCCCGCTTTTCCTCGTTGAAGGGCGGTTTCAGCGCGCCGTGGAAGTGGCGCTGAACAAGATCATGGAACGCCACCTTCGGATCGCGGTCCTCACGTCCGCAAAGGAAGTGGAACCATTTCGAGCCATAGGCGACGTGGTGCACCTCCTCGGCATAAATCACCTCCATCGCGGCGACGGCCATCTGCGCCGCCTTGCCATCCTCGGGCTCGGAGTGGGCCTTGCGAAAGACGTCGATCATCGCCGGCGTTACGTCGAGGCCGCGCGCCTCGAGCACCATGGGAACGACCGCCAGCCGGGCCATCAGGTCGTCCGCCGTATCCTCGGCCGCGCGCCACATGCCGGCATGGGCGGGCAGGCTGCCATACGGGCAATCCATCGCGTCAAGAACATCCGCGACAAGATTGAAATGCTTGGATTCCTCGTCAGCCGCCCGGACCCAGTCATCGAAGAATCCGATGGGCATGGGCACATGGGCAAACCGCGCGATGATGTCCCAGTGCAGATCGACCGCGTTCAGCTCGATATGGGCAACCGCGTGCAAAATGGCGCGCCGCCCGCGCGCGCTGCCCGGACGGCGGCGCGGCACGTCGCGCGGGTCGAGCAGCTCCGGACGGTCCGGCCGCGCGGGACGGTCGGGCGGCGAGGCCAGCCCGATGGCCGGGGTCACGCCGGACCTGCGCGCGGCCTGCCAATCTGCGGCATGGCGGCGCGACAGGGCGGTCTTTTCACGCGGGTCGTCCGTGCGCAGAACGGCATCTGCCATTTCGGCCAGTGGGGTCACGGCGCCTTTCCGTCAAGGTGAGCGACGGTTGCCAACTTGCCGGATTTGCCGGAAAATCCATGCGGAAAAGCGGGGTTTTCCTGCATCCTCAAAGCGCGCGCGCCGCCTCGAGCACGGTCTCGGCATGGCCTGGCACCTTCACCTTGGGCCAGGCCTGCGCGATCCTGCCCTCGCCGTCGATCAGGAAGGTGGACCGCTCGATCCCCATATAGGTCTTTCCATACATGCTTTTCTCCTTCCACACGCCGTAGCGCTCGCAGACATCCGAGTCTTCGTCGGACACGAGGATCACGCCCAGATCGTGCTTGGCGATGAATTTGTCGTGCTTGGCCACGCTGTCCTTGGAGACGCCGATGACCACCGCGCCGGCGGCTTCGAACTCGGAGGCCAGTTCGGTGAAGGCGATGGCCTCCTTGGTGCAGCCCGACGTGTCGTCCTTGGGGTAGAAGTACAGAACGACGGTCTTGGGCCGAAGGTCCGACATGGTGACGTCGCCGCCGCCGTCGCGGGGCAGGGTGAAATCGGGGGCCATATCGCCGATATCGGGCATGGGCGCATCTCCTTGCGAGGCTGTTTGTTCCGGGCGGTGCGGCAGGTGACCGCCGGAATTGCAAGCTAGACGGTTTGCGGGGAGAATAAAGGGCAGAGAGATCGAGGCAGAACACCAGAGCAGGACCACGCGGCAAATGCAGCAAATGCCCGACGACAACACCGGGGCCGGGGAGCCGTCCGGCGCGCACCCGCACGCCGGTTCTGGCGGCGTAGCGGGTCGTGTGCGCGGGGGTGGACGCGGGGGGATGTTCTGGCTGGGCTGGGGGCTCGGCGGGCTGAGCCTTCTGCTCGTGGCGGTGACGGTGGGCCTCTGGCTGCGGCTCAATGTCGGCCCGATGACGTTGCCCGATGCGCTACGCGACCGGATCGAGGCGCGCCTCGACGCGGGGATGATGCAGGGCCGGCTCGAGATCGGGGAAATGGCGATCGATCTGCCCGAGGGCGGCCGCGCGCCGGTGATGGAGTTTCGCGACGTTCGCCTGTCCGATCCTGACGGGGCGCCGCGCGCGGCATTTCCCGCCCTTCGCGTCCAGCTCGATGCGGGGCCGATCCTTTCGGGGCAGGTCCGGCCGAAGCGGGTGGAGATCGCCGGCGCGGGCCTGCGCCTGTCGCGCGACGGGACCGGTCGGTTCGACCTCGACCTGTCGGGAGCCTCGGGGCCGGCCCGCGTCACCGTGCCCGAGACGATGGCGCGGCTCGACACGATGTTCGCGGCCCCGGTCTTCGACGCTTTGCAGGAGGTGACGGCGACGGGCCTGCAGCTGTCCATGGCGGATGCCATGACCGGCCAGACCATGCGCATCGAGGACGCCACCGCGCGCCTGACCCGGCGCGAGGGGCAGCTGACCCTGACCGTGGGCGGCGCGCTGGACGGCAGCCGCGACAGCCGCGTCGATATCGCCATCCTGCGCCGCGCGGCGGATGCCGAGACCGAGATCGCCGGCGTCTTTCGTGACCTCGCCGCCCGCGATCTCGCCACGGTCAGCCCCGCGCTGGCTTGGCTCGATCTGATGCGGGCACCGATCTCGGGCCGGCTTGCCCTCAGGCTCGGCGATGACGGGACGGTGGGAGACCTCGAGGCCCGGCTCGATATCGGCGAGGGGCGCGTTCTGCTGGGACAGGACAGCGCGCCGCTGGGGTTCAACCGCATCGG
>Ga0102929_1001972_pt1 | contig 12200 bp, 9 predicted proteins | sample SalPonR1_B_D2_MG_FD_78510 | JGI IMG/M metagenome (GOLD analysis project Ga0102929, IMG submission 78510) | Salt pond soil microbial communities from South San Francisco under conditions of wetland restoration - Salt Pond MetaG R1_B_D2_MG | ecosystem: Environmental > Aquatic > Marine > Intertidal... | reverse complement strand
GAATCCGAGCCTGATCTCGTTGCGTCTCACCCTGATCACGGTCACCTTCACGTCATCGCCGATGCGGATGGATTCACCGGCTTTTCGCGCAAGAATGAGCATGATCGCCTCTGCATCGAGCCCGGGCTCCGTGCGGAGCCTCTCGCTGGCTCACCTGCAGTATAGGCCATGACGGGGATGGCCGGCATCCCGGGCGCCGGGCGCATCGTTCAGCGCATCGTTCAGCGCATCGATCAGTCAATGGCGAGGCGGCGCTTTGTCTCGGCATACTCGCCGGCGAGTCGCTCCACCAGGTCCGCCACCGGCATCACCTCGTGGATGCTGCCCACCCCCTGCCCGGCGCTCCAGATGTCCTTCCAGGCCTTCTTGTGGGTGTTGCCGCCGCTGCCGAAGTTCATGGCGTCCTTGTCCGCCTCCGGCAGGTCGTCCGGATCCATGCCGGCCCGGGCCACGCTCGGCTTCAGGTAGCTCCCGTGCACGCCGCTGAACAGCGACGTGTAGACGATGTCGGACGCCGTGCTGTCTACCAGCATCTGCTTGTAGTCGGGCATGGCATTCGCCTCGTCGGTGGCGATGAAGCGGGTGCCGATGTAGGCCAGATCGGCGCCGATGGCCCGGGCGGCGAGCACGTCGCCGCCGTTCGACATGCAGCCGGAAAGGATTACGGTGCCGTCGAAGAACTCCCGGATCTCCTTCACCAGGGCAAACGGGCTCAGCGTGCCCGCGTGCCCGCCGGCGCCGGCGCACACGGCTATGATGCCGTCCACGCCCTGCTCCGCCGCCTTGCGCGCATGGCGCAGGTTGATGACGTCGTGGAAGACCAGGCCGCCGTAGCCGTGTACGGCGTCCACCACCTCGCTCGGCGGGCGCAGGCTGGTGATGATGATCGGCACCCGGTACTTGACGCAGGTCTCCATGTCGGCCTGCAGACGGTCATTGCTCGCGTGCACGATCTGGTTCACGGCGAAGGGTGCCACCGGTTTGTCCGGATTGGCTTTCCGGTACGCGTCGAGTTCGCCGGTGATGCGGTCCAGCCATTCGTCCAGCATGGACTGCGGCCGTGCGTTCAGCGCCGGGAAGGCGCCGACGATGCCGGCCTTGCACTGGGCGAGCACCAGATCCGGGGTCGAGACGATGAACATCGGCGCGCCGATGACGGGCAGACGCAGGTTTCCCTGCAGCAGTTCGGGCAGAGCCATGGATTCTTCCTTCGCAGTGACGGGTGGCAGCCGCCGGCGGCGGCCGGACGCTGCCGCAGCGCATGGTAGGCAGTGCCGGGCGCCGCCGCAAGCGGCGCCCGGGCCTGTCGCCGGCCCCTAGTCCCGCTCGACGCGGTAGACCAGGTCCACCGCGTGCTGTTCGCCCGAGCGGGACTCGAGCCGCAGCCGGTTGCTCAGGTCGTAGCGCACCAGCAGCGTGCCGATGGAGTCGAAGATGCCCCAGGCATATTCCAGGTAGAGATCCTCGCTGAGGCGCTTGCCGGCCAGCACCCGTCCGTCGTCGGCGCCGCCCTCCACCGCGAGGGTGTCCAGGCCCACCTCGTTGCTGATCTGGGAGGCGATGGCACCGGCTCGCGAGAGTCCGAGCGAGAGCGCCGCCCGGTTCAGGACGTCGCCCTCGGCCGAGGTCGTGCCCGCCAGCGGCCGGCCCGTCAGCAGATAGGACAGGGCCTCGGCTTCCGGCAGCGGCGGCTCGGAGAACACCGTGGAACTGGGCGAGCGCACGGTGCCGCCGATGCGCACGCCCGCCAGCACTTCGCCGGTGTCGCGCACGGCGCGGATATCGAGCGTGGGGTTGGTGAGCGGGCCGGAGAACGCCAGCTCGCCGCGCTCCACGGTGAGTTCCTGGCCGTAGGCTTTGTAGCGGGCATCCACCAGGCTCAGGCGGCCGAATCCCAGCCATGGCCGCTCGCTGCCGCCCGTGAGCCTCAGGGAACCGGCCAGGTCCGTCTCCAGCCCGAACCCGCGCAGATGCACCGACTCGCCGAGGACCACCTCCACCTCGACGAACAGCGTGGGCCCGAGGCGCGCCTCGCCGGCCTCGGTGCGGCCGTGCACCACCGCATCCGGGCTCGTCCGTACTGCATCGCCGCCCAATTCGCGCAGCTCGACATCGGCCTCCGGCACCTCGATGGTGCCGCGGACCTCGAGCCGGCTCTCGTCGAGCAGAATGTCGAGGTCCGGGCTCGCCGTGGCCTGCATGTCCGGCAGGCGGACGATGACGAAATCCTGCCCTTCCACCGAGAAGCGGCTGACCCAGCCTCCGTCGTCCGCTCGCCGGGTCGTTCCGCGGATGCTCACCGTGCCCTCGCCGGAGCGGGCGCTGCCCTCGTAGTCGACGATGCCCGGCTCGTCCTGTCGGGCCACCACCTCCAGTTCGGTGATCTCGATGCCCGCGTCCGGGAACAGGAAGCCGGCCTCGCGCAGCCGCAGCGCGCCGCCGAGCCGGGGCTCGCGGCGGCTGCCCGTTATCTCGACCCGGCCCATGACGTGTCCGCGCACCTGGGCCAGTTCCGGCACCAGCAGCGGCACCATCGAGAGATCCCGGAAGTCCAGCCGCAGGAGACCATCCAGCGGCGCCGCAGGATCGAACAGATCCGCGATCTGCAACCGTGCCTCTCCGTCGCCCTGCTCGCCCAGGTCCAGGTTCGCCTCGATGCGGGCGGCGTTACGCTCCACGGCGGCTGTGACAGTGACGGCGCGGATATCGAGTCGTGTCTGCCGGTCCTCGTCCAGCATCACCTCGACCCGTCCGCCCTCGACGGTCAGCTCGGCGTCGCCGTCCAGGACGCCGGACTGCCAGGTCAAATCGGCCTGACCTGCGGCTTCACCCTCGAAACGCGATCCCGCGGGGAAAAACGGGGCGAGCAGCGCGACAGGCACCCGGCGGACGTCCCCGCTCACCCGTGCGGCCTGCGCATCCCGGTTCGCCTCCAGACAGAGCGTGCCGCGCCCCTCGCCGGTCAGGCAGGCGCGGTCCAGCGTGATCGCGGGCGGCGCCACGGTCAGGGCGACGGACTCGTCCAGTCGCCAGTCGCCGAAACCCGGTTGGCTGATACTGAGCGCGCGCAACCGCCCCGACCATCCCCCGTCGGACAGGCCGCCGGCGGCCTCGAGGTCGGCCGTGGCGGAATCGGCCTCCAGCGCCAGTGCGAGGTCGTGGGAGTCCGGCGTGCCCTCTGCCCGGAAACGGACGGAAGCCAGGCGCACATCCCCGACTCCCACTTGTCCGGCAACGAGCCGCAGCCGCGACCCCGACGCCGCAGGACTCACCTGCAGGCTGGCCGCACCCACCGACAGGCCGTCCCGGCGCAGACCGTCGGTCTCCAGCGTGCCCTCGAGCACCGGCTCGGCGAATGAACCGGACAGTGCCACGTCTCCGCGGAGATCGCCCTGCAGGCCCGGCCAGATCGTCTCCACCCGGGGTGCCCGTACGGTGAGATTCAGGTCCGGCTCCGGCGCCAGGCGTCCATCCAGGGTGAGACGGTTCTCCCCGAGCGCGAACTCCACGCCCCGGACGGCGGTCTTGCCGCCCTCGCCGAGTTCCACCTGCCCGCTTCCCGCCAGAGGCTCGCCCCCATAGCTGCCGGACAGCGCCTCGACCTGCAGCATGCCGGTCGGCATCGACTCTTCCGGCCATCGGCCCGTGCTGCGGCCGTTCGCCGAGAGGGTTCCCTCGAGCGGCGCTCCCCAGGCGCCCGTCTGCAGCTCCGCGAAGCGAAACGCCAGGTCCCACTCCCGGGACGGCAGCAGGCCCAGCCGGCCGTCGGCCTCCAGGTTGCCCGCTTCGCTGGCGAGTCGCAGGCGTTCCACCTCGAGCACCTCGAGGCTGCCCCGGCCCGTGGCCTGCGCCTGCACGGCGGGAGCCCCTGCCGTCGTCAGCCGTGCCTGCGCGTCCGCCGTGTAGGCGTCCAGCCAGCCTGCCAGCGTGACTCGCCCTTCCGTCACCGAGACAACCCGGCCGCCGTCCACAGGCAGCTCCAGCGGTGCCACTTCGTTCCGGAGCCGTGCATGGAAGCCGGCCTCGCGAAGTTCCACCGTGCCTTCCGTGCGCACCTCTTCAGGCTCGCTCAGCCGGTGCGTCACCGTCCAGGCGTCGGCATCGCCCTCGAGACGACCGGACCCCGCCAGTACCGGCCCGGCGTCGCCGGCTCCGTATTGCCAGTCCGCGTTCAGCCGGAGCCGGTATGGCGGTACGAGCCGGGCCTCCCCTCGCGCATCCAGGCCCAGCCAGTCACTGTCCAGCATCAGCCGAGCCACCTCCAGCCGACTGCCTCGCATCCCGGCCCCCACCTCGATCACCCGGGCCGAACGGGACCAGCCGGGAGCGCTAACCCGGACGTCCTCCAGCCGGCCGTCCTCGATGGCGAGCGGCACCGGCATGCGGAAGCGGAAGCGCCCGCCGTTGCCTTGCGGAGGCGCCTCTTCCGCCCGACCCTCCGCAATGGTGACCGACACGCCTAGAGCCCGCAGCCGCTCGAGCCGGATGTCCCGGCGGATCAGGGGCCAGGGGTCGAGTTCCAGCTCCAGTTCCCGCACCTCGACGGTCACGGCTTCGCCGCGCCAGGCCCCTCCGCGGAGCACCACGCCGCCCGCCAGGGTCCCGTCCACTTCGCCCAGCTCGAGGGCCGACGGCAGATAGGGTTCCGCCGCCCCGAGCGCCAGGCGCAGGCCTGCGGGCGTCGCCACCACCAGCCCCGTCAGGACGACGGCGGCCACGATCAGACCGATCAGCACGTACAGGATGCCGCGGAACACACGCATCAGAGGTCCGGCCCCAGGGTGATGTGCAGGCGTACGCTGCGGTCGGTGTCGTCGAAGGGATGGGCCAGGTACACACGCAACGGCCCGACCGGCGAGCGCCACCGCAGCCCGATGCCGGCGCCGATGTTCGGCGACCAGTCGAGCTCGTCGAACGCGTTGCCGGCATCCACGAAAACCGCCCCGGCGAAGTTGCCGAACAGGTCGTGGACGTACTCGAGGCGCACGGTGGCGAGCCGGGTGCCGCCCACCACGTTGCCTTCGTCGTCGGTGGGTCCCAGTGTCTGGTAGCCGTAGCCCCGGACGCTGGCGTCGCCGCCGGCGAAGAATCGAAACTCGGGCGGCAGCTCCTCCAGCTCGCTCTTCATGGTGAAGCCGAGTTCGGTGCCGGCGATCAGCTTGCCCTTCGGCCCCAGCGGATGGACGAAACGGAAGTAACCCGAGAATTGCAGGAAGCTGGTCGTGGAACCGATGGCCCGGTGAGTGCCCCTCGCTTCCACGCCGACGCTGTAGCCGCGGCGTGGGTTGACGTCCCAGTCGAACCGGGCCCGGCTGAACGCGAGCGACGGCAGAACCAGCACGCTGTCGTCGCTGTCCGTGCTCACCTGGTAGTCCCAGTAGCCGAGCTCGAGACCCTCCGTGCGCAGCCAGTCGTTGCCGAGCTTTGTCACGCGCTTGACGCCGAAGGTGGCGCTGTCGGTCTCCGAGGTATCCGTGTCCTCGTTGCGCAGCCCCGCGTTGTAGCTCAGCCACTCCACCGTGGGATCGCCGATGGGCAGCCGGTAGCTGGCGGTGAGGAAAGTCTCAACATCCGAGGCCAGCAGCTCCGCCCGCAGGCGGTGGCCCCGGTCGTTCACGCGCATGTTCTCGTAGCCTCCCCGCAGCCGCACGCCGCCGTCCGTCGACACGCCCACGCCCGCGTTGTACTCGATGCGGGTCGCCGGCGTGAGGCGCACCCTGATCGGGACGCGATGGTCGGGAGAGACGCTGAGGTCCGGCTCGATACGCACACTGCGGAAGTACCCGCTGGTGAGCATGGCCTGGTAGGCGTCGCTCACCAGGGCCGCGTCGTAGGGCACTCCCTCCGAGAGATCCAGGAACGCACGCGCCAGCCCTGGCTCGAGGAAGTCCTGCTCGATGGTGACCTCGCCTACCCGGTAACGAGGCCCGGAAGCGAAATGCAGGGTGACATCTGCCGCCTGTTGCTCCGGCCACACGTCGATGCGAGCCGCCGTGAACTCCGCCTCGACATAGCCCCGTTCGGCCGCGGTGATCCGCAGCCGATCCTTGTACGCCGCATAGTTGCCGTGATGCAGCGGCTCGCCTTCCCGGGGACGGCCCTCCCGGGCTTCGGCCAGGAACGCCGGATCCTCTTCGGCCGCCCCGCCGATGCGGACCTCCACTTCACGGTAGCGGGTGCGCGGCCCGGCATCCACGACGACCGTCGCCAGCCAGCAGCCCTCCCGCTCCAGGTCCAGGGTCTTCTCGAAGGTCGGGCCGTAATAGCCCAGCGCCCTCAGCGCGTCGGTTATCTCCTGGTCCAGGTTGCGGAAACCCCGCCGCACCCGCCACGCGGGCGCGTCACAGGGCTCGTCCGAAAGGCCGGCGAAGGACCGGGCGTTCTCGAGGCGCTCACCCTCGATGCCCTCGATGCGCAGCTCGGCACGGGCGGCGGGCATCGCCATGGTTGCAACGGCTGCGGCAGCCAGCAGAACGGCCGGGAATACACCCGCCGTCCCGCGTGTCCGCCTTCCCGCACCGGCGGCCGGGCCGTTCCCCCCTGACCCCCACTCGCAACGGTCCGTCAGAACGCCTCCCGGATAGCAGGCCTCACGCAGACCGCCGGCAAAGTGCGGTCCGCTGCCCGTGTGACGACGGCGCGTGGTCTGTGGCGGCGGCCGGCGCAGGAGACGATGGCAGGGCCCGACCCGCGCAGCGGCGCCGCGCGGGCAATCGAGAGCGTGTTCCGACCGGCTTGCATCGGTCTCCCCGGCGTTGGACGAGAGCGAAGAATCCTATCACGGCCACGGCGCGGCACCGCCGTGCCCAGCTTGCTTGCAGACTGTCAGCCGGCGCCACGGGCCGCGTTGACGCCCGTCAATCGCCTCCGGCATCCGGCTCCGGATCCTGGCGGGCGGTGCCGCCGTGGCGGCCGGCGCCGGCGGCGAAAAGCCGGGCCCCCGCTTCGCTCTCGCCACTGTCCAGAGTGGCGCGGCCGAGGGCGAATTCCAGTGCCATCGCCCCGTCTTCGTCCAGGCTCCATTGCCGCAACGCGCTCAGGCGGTCGTTCCGGAGGCAGGTCTGCGGCGCCGCGCCGATCTCCCGGGCGAGCGCCATCGCCTCGGTGACGGCCTGCCCGGGGGCCACGACCCGATTGGCCAGGCCGAACTCCGCCGCCTCTTCCGCGCTTACGCCGCGCCCGGTGAGGATCATGTCCAGCGCCCGGCTCTGGCCGATCAGACGCGGCAGCCGCACCGTGCCGCCGTCGATGAGAGGGACGCCGAAGCGCCGGCAGAACACGCCGAAGACGGCGTCCCGGCCGGCGACGCGCAGGTCGCACCAGAGCGCGAGTTCCAGGCCCCCGGCCACCGCATGACCTTCCACCGCGGCGATCACGGGTTTCGTCAGCTGCAGGCGGGTGGGCCCCATGGGCCCGGGCCCGTCAGGCGCCACCCGGTTGCCGTTGCCCGACGCGAAAGCTTTCAGATCGGCGCCGGCGCAGAACGTGCCGCCGGCCCCGGTCAGCACCGCCACCCGTGCCTCCGCGTCGCGTTCGAAGGCTTCGAACGCGGCCAGCAAAGCGGCTGCGGTAGCCCGGTCCACGGCATTGCGATGGGCGGGGCGATTCAGGGTCACCCGCGTAACGTAGCCCTCTCGCTCCACCTGTACGCTCGGGTTTTCTGTCATGACGGCCAGACCTCCATGCCGAGTCGAATCCCGGTGACGACCAGGAACACCCCGAACAGTCGACTGAGCCAGCGCCGGCTCAGCCTGTGCGCGGCGGCGGCCCCCAGGGGCGCCATCAGGATGGTCGCCGGGATGATGAGCGCCACGGCCAGCAGGTTGACGTAGCCGAGGCTGAACGGCGGCCGGCCGGGCTCGTCCCAGCCGGCCAGCACGTAGCCCATGCTGGCCGGCACGCTGATCACGAATCCGAGCAGGGCCGCGGTGCCCACGGCGCGGTGGATCGGCTGGTTGAACAGGCCCAGGGCGGTGACGCCGAAGGTGCCGCCGCCGATTCCCATCAGCGTGGACAAGGCACCGATCGAGAACGGCAGTGACAGCGCTGCGCTGCCGCGGGGCACCCCGTCGCGCAGCACCAGGTCGTCGAGTGGCAGCCACATCTTCACGCCGAAGATGACGGCCATGACGGCGAATACGGCCGTGAGCGTGTCGCTATGCAGGCGATCGGCGATGAGCACGCCGGCGCAGGCACCCAGGAAGACGGCGGGAGCCCAGCGACGCGCCAGTTCCCCGTCGACCGATCCCCGCCGCCAGTGGGCCCGGCTCGAAGACAGTGAGGTCGGGATGATCGTGGCCAGCGAGGTCGCCACTGCCACGTGCATCGTCACGGCGTCGGCGGTGTCCGTGGCGGCGAGGGCGACCAGCAGCGCGGGAACGATGATGATGCCGCCGCCGATGCCGAGCAGCCCGGCCAGGAAACCGGCGACGATGCCGGCGGCGAGCACGGGCAATGCAAGTGTCAGAAGCTCTGGGCCCATTGCGGCCATCGTGTCCATCGCCTCCACGGGGACTCGGTCGGGCGGTGCGCGGGAGTCACGGAGGATGCCCGAGGCCGGGCCTCATTGAAAGCACGGCGCGCGCCGGCGCGCCGCCGTCAGCTGCGCCCGGATTCTCCCAGCAACGCCCGTCTGAGGTCTGCCGCCTTCGCCTCCGGGTGCAGCCAGATGGACAGAAAGGCGGGCCCGAACCCGGGCTCCGCCACCTCGCCGGTCTTCTCGCCGTTGTGATAGAAAACGGTGCGCTCGTCCGGCAGCACGAGGCACGACAGCGTGTCGCCTTCCTGCACATCCGGCAGCAGCTGGCGCAACCAGCCGAACCAGCGCGGCGGCGCGTCCACGCCGAGGCGATCCCACTCCTCCCGTGCGATATCGATCAGCTTCGACGCGCTCACATCGCGGTGATAGTAGATCTCGAAGCGAGCCCGCTCGGTTTCCGTCCAGTCGCTGAAGCGGCCGGTCTCGGTCGCGAAAGAGGCATGGTAGACCCGCAGGCCGAACCAGCTGTACTGGCCCTGGCCGACCACCTCGAGGCCGTCCGCGGCCGGCCCGTCCGCCGCGTCCGCCTCTGCGAATGCCGGGCCGGAAGCCAGTGCCACGGCGACGGCCATTGCCATCGCCACCGACACTGACATCGCCATTGCCTTTGCCGTTTCGATAACGCGCGGCAACGACAGCCCCGACAACAGGGGCCTGACGCCTCGCGCCGGCGGGATTCGCCCGATTGCATCCATAGTGCCTATCTCCTCGAAACCATGCGGTACCATGCCGCTGCCGTCAGGAGATTCGACAGGTTGGCGACGGCGGATGCAACCGGCCCGCCGGGCTGGCGCAAACACAGGCAGAGGAGAGAGCTTTGACCGCTGCGCAGAAGCAGGCGCGGGCCGTACTGGTCGGCATGGGCGTCTTTCACCTCGGCTGCCTGGGGGCATTCTGGACCGGCGTGAGCCCGGCGGCGCTGACGGTGGCCCTGATCCTCTACCTCGTGCGCGGTTTCGGCGTCACGGCCGGGTATCATCGGCTGCTGGCGCACCGCTCGTTCCACGCCGCTCGGCCGGTGCAATTCCTGCTGGCGCTCGCGGGCAGTCTTGCCACCCAGGGCGGTCCGCTCTGGTGGGTGGCCCACCACCGCAGCCACCACCGCTATACGGAGACTGACCGGGACATCCACTCGCCCCGCACGCAGGGGTTCTGGCGTTCGCACATGGGCTGGATGCTGGCTGCCGAGAGCTTTCGCGAGAACGGCGCCAATGCCAGAGATCTCTACCGGGTCCCCGAGCTGAAGTTCCTGCAACAGCACTACGTCTGGATCGTGCTCGGCCAGGGCGCCGCCATCTATGCCCTCGGCGAAGGCCTGGCCGTCCTCGGCGTGAATACCTCGGGGCTGCAGATGCTCGTCTGGGCCTGGTTCATCGCCACCGTCGCGCTGTGGCACGCCACGTTCATGGTGAACTCGGTCTGCCACCTCTGGGGCAGCCGCCCGTTCGACGCGGAGGACGCCAGCACCAATAACTGGCTGGTGGCGCTGCTGGCGCTCGGCGAGGGCTGGCACAACAACCATCACAAGTTCGCCTACTCCGCCCGCCACGGGCTCGAATGGTGGCAATTCGACCTGACCTGGGTGCTGCTGCGGGCGATGGAGAAGCTGGGCCTGGTATCGGAACTCAGACTGCCGCGGCCGCGCATGCTGGAGCGCGCCCGCGCCACCGGCGGGTGACCGCCGAGCCGGTGTCCGGCCGGCCGAGGGCCGGTCGGCGACAGGCCGGCCGGAGAAGGTGCTAGCGGCCGACGACCTGGTCGATCACGAGCCGCGCCGTCTTCCCGCTGTCCATGCGGTAGGTGGTCGCGCCGATCAGGTCGCCCTCGCTCTCGCTGATCGAGCCGCCTTTCGCCACCCGGGCCACCAGTTCGAGTTCCTCCTGGGTGGAGATCTGGCGGCCCGCCATCATCGCGTTGGCGTCGCTGAGCGTGATGGACAGCGGCAGATCGCCGGCGCGGCGGCGGACGGCCGCGATCGGCGGACCGCCGACACCCGGCGTGCGCGCGAAGATGAACAGCACCGCGTCGGCCGGCGCCTGGGAGGCGAGTTCCGGGCTCAGCGTCACCTGCAGGGGCACCGTGCCGGGCTCTGCGTCGGGGGCAGCAACCGGCGCCTCGGATGCGGCCTGGGTTTCCGTCTGGGATTCGGCCTGCGATTCGGCCTGGGTTTCGGCCTCGGGTGCGGGCTCCGCGGCGGCGGCCGGCGCGGCTTCCTGCGGCGGCATTTCTGCCGCGGCCGCCCTCGGCGCTCCGGCATCGCCTTCCCCGGCACCCGCAGCCGCGCGCAGCTCGCGGATATTGTTCTCGAGTATCTGCCGCACGTCGTCCGGCGGCGCAGTATCCAGTATCTGTTCCCATCGATCCGCCGCGAGCAGACGCTCGCCCCGGTTCGCGGCCGCCAGACCCGCATACCATAGCGCACGCGCGTTGTTCGGGGCGAGCTGCAGTGCGTTCTCGAACAGCTGACCGGCCCGGCCCGTGATGGCCGTGCTGTCGGCGAACAGGATGGACTCGCCGAGATCGAGCATAACGACGGGATCGTCGTCGGCCAGCTCATAGGCCCGTTCGAAGGCCCGTGCCGCTTCCCGGTAACGTTCCTGCGCCCGGTAGCTGCGGCCGAGGAATTTCCAGCCCTCGACGTCGTCGGGATTCTCCTCGAGGCTGGCGGCCAGCTCGGCGATGGCATCCTGCGCGTCGCTCGCGTGCGGATTCTCGTTCGTCCCCGCCGAGGCGAGCACGCTGTCGAAATCGTAGTCGCTGAGGTAGACGTAGGTACCTACCGAGGCACCCAGGAAGGCCACGGCGACGAAAGCCGCGAAGCCGCCCGAGCCGCTGTTGCCGCCCTTGCGCAGGACGAGGTAAAGGGGAGCCGCTGCCGCCAGCGCCATGAGGCCGGCTATCGCCCAGAAGATCGTCGTTGTCATAAGTTCACCGGGCCGGGCCACCGGCCGCTCTGTCTAGCTTTCATCGTCGATGGGAAGATTGGTTCGCCGCTGGATCACCCGGAACAGCACGAACCCGGCAACGAGCAGCAGAAGGACGGGAGCGCCCCACAGCAAGGCCGTGCGCTGGTCGAGCGGCGGCCGGTACAGCACGAACTCGCCGTAGCGGTCGGTGAGGAATACCAGTATCTCCTCGTTCGACTTGCCCTCGGAGATCATCTCGCGGATCTCCCGACGGAGGTCCTCGGCCAGCATCGCGTTCGAGTCCTTGATGGACTGATTCTGGCAGGTGGCGCAGCGGATCTCGTCGATGAGCTCCTCGTAGCGAGCCTGAGTGGCCGGATCCTCGAACGCCGGACCTTTGTCGATGGCGAAAGCCGACACCGTCAGCGCCATGAGGAGCGCCAACCAACCTGTTTTCAGCAATTTCACGAACCTGATTTCCTGCTCTCGGCTGTCCCGATCTCGGATTTCCTCGCCTCGGCGATCCGCGGCTCGAATTCCTCGCGCCACACCTTTGGTGTCAGCGGACTCACGTGCTTGTAGATCACGCGCCCCTCCTGGTCGAGCAGGAAAGTCTCCGGCGCGCCGTAGACCCCCCAGTCGATGCCCACCCGGCCGTCGCCGTCGAAGGCATTGGCCGTATACGGGTTGCCCAGATCGCGCAGCCAGCGCAGCGCTGCGGGACGCTCATCCCGCCAGTTCAGCCCGTAGATGGG
>Ga0102929_1001971_pt1 | contig 12201 bp, 13 predicted proteins | sample SalPonR1_B_D2_MG_FD_78510 | JGI IMG/M metagenome (GOLD analysis project Ga0102929, IMG submission 78510) | Salt pond soil microbial communities from South San Francisco under conditions of wetland restoration - Salt Pond MetaG R1_B_D2_MG | ecosystem: Environmental > Aquatic > Marine > Intertidal... | reverse complement strand
GGAGATGCTGAAAGAAGACTTTGGCGTCACGAGCGACATCTGGCCGGCGACATCGCTGAACGAATTGGCGCGCGACGGTCAGGATTGTGTACGTCACAACCGGCTGAACCCGCTGGACGATCCGAAAGTGCCGTATGTCACGCAGCAGTTTGAAGGCGCGAAAGGCCCGATCATTGCAGCGACCGACTATATGAAGAACTTCGCCGAACAGATCCGCGCCTTTGTGCCGGGTCGGTACACGGTTCTTGGCACCGATGGCTTTGGCCGGTCGGACAGCCGTCTGAACCTGCGTCGGTTCTTTGAGGTGGATGCAAACCACATCGCGGCCGCTGCCATGGTGGACCTTTACCATGAGGGCAACGTTACGAAGAAGGATCTCGAAGCGGCGCTCAAGAAATACGACATCGACGGCGACAAGCCGAATCCGCGTCTGGTGTAAGCGGCAGAAGATGCGCGCCTGTTCGAGCCGAAAGCGGACCCCGTTTCGCGACTTAAACAGGCGGCACTAAAGGGAAAAGACTATGACGACTGAAGTTAAAGTGCCGGATATCGGCGATTTCACCGACGTGCCCGTGGTGACCGTTCTGGTCAGCGTGGGGGACACGATTGCCGAAGAAGACCCGATCATCGAATTGGAGTCCGACAAGGCGACCATGGAAGTGCCAAGCTCTGCCGCCGGTGTGGTGAAAGAGATCAAGGTGAGCGAAGGCGATACCGTGTCCGAAGGGGCCTTGGTTTTGATCCTCGAAGGCGAAGGGTCCGGCGATGCGCCGAAAGAAGAACCCAAGTCAGAGCCTGTGAAGTCGGAAGACAGCACACCGCCCAAAAAGGCCGAAACGCCTGCAGCAGCGCCCGCGCCAGCCAAGACGGATGCCGGGTTTGGCAAAGTCCACGCCTCACCATCCGTCCGCGCCTATGCGCGCCGGGTCGAGGTTGATCTGACGACCGTGAACGGATCGGGCCGCAAGGGGCGCATCCTGCGCGAAGACGTGGAAAAGGCGCTCAAATCAGCGACTGTTCCGGCCGCAGCCAGCGGTGGCGCGGCGCAGGGGGGCATGGGTATTCCGCCGATCCCGGCTGTGGATTTCTCAAAGTTCGGACCGATCGAAGAAGTGGAGATGTCCCGGATCAAGAAGATCTCTGGTCCGGCGCTGCACCGCTCGTGGCTCAACATCCCGCATGTCACGCATAATGACGAGGCGGACATCACGGACCTCGACAAGTACCGCAAGGAAATGGACACGATGGCCAAGGAAGAGGGCTACCGCGTCACGCTGTTGTCCTTTGTTATCAAGGCGTCCGTGTCCGCTCTCAAGCAGCATTGGGAATTCAATTCGTCGATCCATCCCGATGGTGACAAGCTGATCAAGAAGGACTTCTACAATATCGGCTTTGCGGCGGACACGCCCAACGGTCTGATGGTGCCGGTCATCAAGGATGCGGATCGCAAAGGTCTCGTCGACATCTCGAAAGAGCTGATGACCCTGTCCAAAGCGGCGCGTGATGGCGAGTTGAAGTCAAAGGACATGCAGGGCGCGACCTTCACCATCTCGTCGCTGGGCGGGATCGGGGGCACCAGCTTTACCCCCATCGTCAACGCGCCCGAGGTGGCGATCCTTGGCCTGACACGGTCCAAGATGGCCCCGGTCTGGAACGGCGAAGAATTTGTGCCGCGTCTGATGCAGCCGCTGAGCCTGTCCTACGATCACCGTGCCGTCGATGGCGCCTTGGCCGCGCGGTTTACCGTGACGCTCAAGACGCTGCTCGGCGATATGCGCAAGTTGATGTGGTAAGGGAAATTATCTGATGGATATCAAAGTACCCGATATCGGGGATTTCACGGACGTTCCCGTCGTTACGGTTCTGGTCAGCGTGGGTGACACGGTGGCCGAAGAAGACCCGTTGATCGAATTGGAATCCGACAAGGCGACGATGGAAGTGCCGTCGCCCAAATCTGGCACGATCACCGAAATCAAAGTCGCCGAAGGGGACACCGTGTCCGAAGGCGACGTGATCATGGTGTTCGAAGGCGCTGACGCCAATGAAGAGACGGCGAAGGACGCGGTCGGGCAGGGCGGCGAGGTCAAGGGCGGCTACGGCGGTCGCGGGGCACACCCCCAAGCCGATGGACCGAAAGCGGTTGAGGCCACGGGAGGCGCGACCGGCAAAGGCGACATTCACGCCGAAGTCGTTGTTCTCGGCTCTGGTCCCGGCGGTTATACGGCTGCCTTCCGCGCGGCTGATTTGGGCAAGAAGACCGTTCTGATCGAGAAATATCCCGATCTTGGTGGCGTGTGTCTGAACGTCGGCTGCATCCCGTCCAAGGCGCTGTTGCACGTGGCAAAAGTGATCACCGAAGCGGAAGAGATGTCATCCCACGGTGTCAGCTTCGGCAAGCCGAAGATCGACCTCGACGAGCTACGCGCGTTCAAGGACAATGTGATCGGTCAACTGACTGGCGGTCTGGGTGGTCTTGCGAAAGGCCGCAAAGTGACCACCGTTCAGGGCTACGGGCGCTTCACCGGACCGAACATGATCGAAGTGCAGACCGACGATGGCATAAAGACCGTCAGCTTTGATGAATGCATCATCGCCGCCGGGTCCGAGCCGGTGCAACTGCCGTTCATTCCGCATGACGACGAGCGTGTGATCGATTCAACCGGCGCGTTGGAGCTTAAGGATATCCCGAAAAAAATGCTCATCCTGGGCGGCGGTATCATCGGCCTTGAGATGGCCTGTGTCTACGACGCGCTTGGATCGAAGATCTCGGTCGTGGAGTTCATGGATCAGCTGATGCCGGGGGCTGACAAGGACATTGTCAAACCTTTGCACAAACGCATTGAGGGCCGGTACGAGAATATTTGGCTGAAGACCAAGGTGACGAATGTCGAAGCCCAGAAAAAGGGTCTGAAGGTCACGTTCGAGGATGCCAAAGGCGAGACGTTCACCGATACGTTCGACAAGGTGCTGGTTGCCGTTGGGCGCAAGCCGAATGGCAAGCTGATCGACGCTGAAAAGGCGGGCGTGGCCGTTGATGAGCGCGGTTTCATCGCGGTCGATAACCAGCAGCGCACGGGCGTGAGCCATATCTTTGCGATCGGTGATGTGGTCGGTCAGCCGATGCTGGCGCACAAGGCCGTGCACGAGGGCAAGGTCGCGGCAGAGGTTTGCGCGGGTCACAAGCGTTTCTTTGATGCGTCGCTGATCCCGTCGGTCGCCTATACCGACCCGGAAGTTGCGTGGTGCGGATTGACCGAGACGGACGCCAAGGCGAAGGGCATCACCTACGAAAAAGGTGTTTTCCCGTGGGCTGCCTCGGGCCGGTCGCTGTCAAACGGGCGGAACGAAGGCATCACGAAGCTGCTGTTCGATCCCGAGGATGACCGCGTGATCGGGGCCTGCATCGTGGGCACCAATGCGGGCGATCTGATTTCGGAAGTGGCGCTGGCCATCGAGATGGGCGCGGATGCAGTGGACCTTGGGCACACAATTCACCCGCACCCGACCTTGTCGGAGACGGTGAATTTCGCGGCTGAGATGTTTGAAGGCACGATCACTGACCTGATGCCGCCCAAGAAGAAAAAGGCGTCCTGATCGAATTTTAAAACGGTGATGGGGGCTCTGCCCCCGTCGCCCCTGGCGACTCCCCCGAGGTATTTTCGGCCCAAAGAAGCCGAAAACAGAGGATCACTTCAGGAAAACGCGAAGAATGGCGAAGATCACTGCGGTGATGGCCATGGCGGCGAAGATGAACGTCAACGGCAGGAACAGACTTTCCTGGACGACGCCATCAGCATTGGCTCGCCCACCGTAAAACACAGCTTCCAAAGCGCCGCAAATGACGGCGAGGAGCGTAAAGCCGAGGGCGAGTTTCAATATCGGTTTCGGTGTCATACGCGCTTGGGCCTTCGCGTCCACGAAGGCCCGAACCTGTTATATGCCGAGGAATGGCTGCGCGATGCGTGGGACAAGACCTTTGAATTTCAAAGGCGCATCCGTCACGGCAAGGCAGATACAATCTTCGGAGATGTCCGCAACCGGCGTATGGTGCAGGTCCTCACTGGCGATTTCGATATCACCTCGGCCGAAATAACCGTCGTCGTCCTGAAACGCGCCTTGCAGCACAAGGGTCAATTCCATGCCGGAATGCCCATGATCCGGGATTGCCGTGCCCGCCGGGATATACAGCAGCCGCGCGCTTGCCTCTTCGGAGGTGTGCAGAATGGCTTGCTTCACTCCCACCCCGACCGAGCGCCATTTCACGTTATCAAGGCTTCCGCCGACATAGTCTGCAAGCGGGGCCGGAAGCACCGCGTCTGCCGTGCCCCGATCCGCGCGTTCGGTCACTTTCGTGTCCTGAGCGTGGATCATATCGAGCACGGAGGACAGGCTGTTGGGCGAAAGGCTGGCCGTGTCGCAGGTATCGAGCACGGCGCCGCCGACGGCATCATAGCTGTCCAGCGCGGCGCGACAGTCATCGCACAGCGAAATATGAGTGGCGACGATCAGGTTGACCGCTTCAGGCAGGTCGCCAGCAGAGTAAGCCAGCAAGAGATCGTCTGTGAGGTGGTGTACTATGGTCATTCTGTTCATCACTTTAATGAGTGGCGCAGTCGTTCGAGCGCCAGACGGATACGGGACTTGATTGTGCCAAGGGGCAGGCCGGTTTGTTCTGCAATCTCGCTATGCGACAGATCGCCGAAATAGGCCTTTTCAATCAGCTCCCTTTGTTTCTTGGGCAGGTCGCGCAGGGCGTGACCCAGTTGTTCGCTTTCCTGTTGCAACCCCAAGATGTCTTCCTGATCCGGCTCGGCTTCTGGGCCCCATGTCAGGTCTTCGGGTTCCGGACGCTTCTGCTTGCGCAGTACGTCGATCTTCTTGTTGCGGGCGATGGTGAAAATCCACGTCGATGGACTTGCCCGTGATGCATCGTAGAGGTGCGACTTGTTCCACACCGTGACGAGCACCTCTTGGGCGCACTCTTCTGCGAGCGCGGCATCCATGCCCGTTTTCATCAGGAATGCCTTCACGCGCGGGCCAAAGTGTTCGAACACTTTGATGAACGCCGCTTCGTCGCGTTGGTCGCGGATGCGTAGGAGGTCTTCGACCCAAAGCACCCTGTCGGTCTGCATCCCGTTGCTCAATGTTTTGCGTCCGTTATCAGCCACCCGCTTGAACTCGCGTATTTTTAGCCCGCTTACAACGGGCGTCGGGTCGCAGTCAGCGTGAGTGGCTGTGGACAAGTTCATATACCAATTACGCGGTGACCCCATCTTTGGATCACAGCACATCACAAGTTTTTTCTTTTTATTTTCTCATCCAATTGGCATCTGGTGGCGTAAACCAAACTAGACACACGCAAAGAAAGATATGTATGCCGTTCGAAGCCCGCGCCAGCGCCCCAAAGAAAATTGCCGTGATTGGCGCAGGAATTTCAGGGATGGGGGCAGCGCATATGCTGTCCGAGGATCACCACGTTACACTGTTTGAGGCTGAGCCGCGACTGGGCGGTCATGCGCGTACCAAAATGGCCGGGAAGAACGGCGATCAGCCGGTCGATACCGGGTTTATCGTGTTCAACTACGCGAACTACCCGCATCTTGCGAAGCTGTTCAAATCGCTTGATGTGCCGGTCACGAAGAGCAACATGACGTTTGCGGCCAGTTTCGATGACGGGCGCTTTGAATATGCGCTGGCGACATTGGGGTCGCTCTTTGCGCAAAAGCGGAACATCGTGAACCCGCGTTTCCTTGGCATGCTCAAGGACATTGCGAAGTTCAACAAGCACGCGCTGGATGCAACGCGGGATCGGAGCCTGAGCCTAGGCGAGTTCCTGAAGGAACTCGGCACCGGAGAGTGGTTCCGCGACTACTACCTCCTTCCATTTACCGGCGCGATCTGGTCCACGCCGACCGAAAAGGTGATGGAATTTCCGGCCCACGCGCTTGTGCAGTTCATGGAGAACCATGCGCTTTTGTCCGTCACGGGGCAGCATCAATGGTACACGGTCGACGGTGGGTCTATCGAATATGTCAGGCGTCTTGAGGCCTCGCTCAGAGCGCGCGGTGCGACCCTGCGTCTGGGTGCGCCGATTGACGGCGTGCGGCGCGACGGTTTGGGGGCTGACGTCAAGGCGCAAGGCGCTGAATGGGAACGCTTCGACGAGGTGATCTTTGCCACGCATTCCGATGACAGCCTGCGCCTGTTGTCCGACGCGACCCTGATGGAACAGAAATCGCTGAGTGCGATCAAGTATCAACCGAACCGCGTGGTGCTGCATGCCGATGCGTCGATCATGCCGAAGCGGCGGGTCTGCTGGTCGTCCTGGAATTACACCGAAAGCGCGCAGAAAGATATGAATACCATCGATCTGACGTATTGGATGAACAGTCTTCAGCCGATCCCCGAAAGCGATCCGCATTTTGTCACTCTCAACACGACAAGGCCCATCCGCGAAGAGCTGATCTACGACGAATGTGAGCTGCGCCATCCTGTTTACGATCTTGATGCGCTTGCTGCTCAGCAGGTCATGCGCGACATGAACGGGACGCACCGGACATGGTTTTGCGGGGCGTGGATGAAGAACGGCTTCCACGAAGACGGCTTGTCCAGCGCGGTCGATGTGGTTGACGCAATCCGCGCGCGCAATGCCGTGGCTGTGGCGGCCGAGTGATGAACACTGTCGATCACATCATCGGCCACACCTATCACGGGCGAAAGGGCAGTAACGATAACGCGTTTCGGTATTCTATCGACTATGTGATGGTGAACGCAGAGGTCGAGGCGAAGACACCGCGCTTCTTCTCTCGCAATGGCAGGAACCTGACAAGTCTGCTTGATACCGATCACGGTGGCGCACCGGGGCAGGGCACCGGGGCCAAATGGGCGCGCGACGTGCTGGAGGCGCATCAGGTCCGGGCCAATGGGCCGTTGTTCCTCTTAGCGCAGCCGCGTGTGCTTGGGCATGTGTTTAACCCTGTGTCGTTCTGGTTGGCCCATAACGAAGCAGGTGATCTGATCGCGGTGATTGCAGAGGTGTCCAACACGTTTGGCGACCGGCACTCTTATCTGTGTCACAAGCCGGACCGATCGCCCATCGGCGCGCAAGACCGTTTGCAGGCAACCAAGATCTTCTACGTCTCCCCATTCCAGCCGGTCGAGGGCGGATACGAGTTCCGCTTTGATATCCGGCCCGATCGGATCGGGATCTGGATCGACTACAGCCAGAAATCGGGGGGGCTTATCGCCACGCTGACGGGGCCACGCAAGCCGATCAGCAACGCCTCTATTTTGAGGTCCCTGATCCGCCGGCCCTTTGGGTCGCGCCGTGTGCTTGCGCTTATTCACTGGCAGGCGCTCAAGCTGTGGTGGAAAGGGTCGAAGTATCGCACACGGACAGAGCCGCCGCTTGAAGAAGTGAGCCAGTAATGGCCGCACAGGCGCAGAAGCTTGGCGGCTACGCCGTTTTTGCGGCTGTCCTCGCGGCGGCAGGACTTCCGATATACATCCACGCGCCGAAGTTCTACGTTGACGAATACGGGGTCAGCCTTGCCGCGTTGGGGTCTGTCCTTTTCATCCTTCGTTTGCTTGATGTCGTGCAAGACCCGCTTTTGGGCAAACTTGCCGTTGCCGTGCGCCGGTATCAGGGCGTCGCCGTTGCCATCACGCTGGCCATCATGGGGCTGGCCATGATCGGTCTTTTCGCGGTGACACCACCGACCAATCCGGTGCTCTGGTTCGCGATCATGCTGACGCTGGTATTCTCTGCGTTCAGTTTTCTGACCATCAATTTTTACGCCCGTGGGGTGCAAAAGGCCGAAGCCATTGGCGGAGAAACGGGCCATTTGCGCCTTGCCCGGTGGCGGGAAACCGGCGCGTTGCTGGGTGTTTGCGTGGCGTCGGTCATGCCGTCGCTTTTTCTTGCGCTCGCATGGCCCGAATTCGTGGCCTACGCTTTGGTCTTCGCAGTCGCCTGCCTTGTTGCGGGGGTCGCGATGCATGCCGAATGGCGGGGCGGCACGGTTGAGCCGTCTGCCGGGTTCGGCGTGATCCTCCGGGACAAGATTTCGCGACGCCTGCTCATGATTGCATTGGTCAATGCGGCGCCCGTGGCGGTGAGTTCAACGCTCTTTCTGTTCTTCGTGGAAAGCCGCTTGGATGCACCTGGCTGGGAAGGCCCGCTTCTTCTGCTTTTCTTCGTGGCCGCTGCTGCGGCTGCCCCGCTTTGGGGCGCGCTGGCCGAGCGGATCGGTGCGAAGCGAACGCTTCTGGCGGCGATGGTGCTGGCCATTATCGCGTTCAGCTTTGCGATGATGCTTGGCACCGGGGACACGGTATTTTTCGCGATCATATGCCTTGCCTCCGGTGCGGCTGTGGGGGCGGACCTGACGCTTTTGCCCGCGATCTTTGCCAAGCGGATGGAGACGGTCGCGCCAAACGCGTCCGAGGGATTTGCTTTGTGGGGCTTTGTGTCCAAGCTCACATTGGCCTTCGCAGCCATCGTTCTACTTCCGATTTTGGAAGCCAGCGGATTTGTTTCGGGAGAGGACAATCCGGACACTGCACTGACAACACTGACACTACTCTACGCAGGGGTGCCCTGTGCTTTGAAACTTGTGGCGATCGGCCTTCTGGTCGCCACGCCTATTGGAAAGGAATGACGTCATGGAGACTGTCTTTCTTTTAGTCCTTGGGGCGGCCCTGATGGGCGTCCTGGTCTACCTCAAGACGCGGTATCTGGGGTTCGTCAGTCAATCACCCTCGGATTATGCCGACGAAACCGGGGATGTGTTCGACCTGCGCACCCATTTGAACGGTCCGATTGTCTGTGAGGGCGTGATCTACGGACCCACGGGCCGCGTGACGTCGCGCTTTGTCGGGGACTTTCAGGCCGAGTGGAACGGCAATCGCGGTGTGATGAAAGAGCACTTCACATACTGCAATGGCGATGAGGTCCAGCGCGAGTGGCACCTTACTCTTGGCAATGACGGGCGCATCTGCGCGACAGCGTCTGACGTGATAGGGGAAGGCGAAGGCGTCCAAAGCGGCCCGACAGTGCAGCTCAAGTACAAGTACAAACTGCCCGAAAGTCAGGGCGGGCATGTGCTTGATACAACCGATTGGATGTATCTTGCGCCGAATGGAACAATTGTGAATCGCAGTCAGTTTCGTAAATTCGGAATACAGGTGGCCGAACTTGTGGCCACGATGCGACGGAAGGAAGTGGCGTGAACGATTGGGCGGGCAAGAAATATTGGTTGGTTGGCGCAAGCGAAGGTTTGGGACAGGCGTTGGCCCACAAAATGAGCGCCGCTGGCGTGCATCTGATCTTATCCGCCCGAAGTGAAGACAAGTTGGAAGAACTTGCCGAAGCGCTGCCCGGCAAGGCCGACGTTGTGACGGTCGACGTATCCGACGCAGACTCCGTCAAGGCCGCCGCCGAGGCGGTGGGCGACATAGACGGTGTTGTTCAGATCGCAGGCGTATATTGGCCGTTCGGGGCCAAGCAATGGGACGCTGATCAAGCCACTGCAATGGCCGATATCAACTTTTCGGGCGCGATGCGGTTGATGGGCGCGGTCGTGCCGAAATTTGTCGAACGCGATGCGGGGCATATTGTTCTGACCGGGTCACTGTCCGGATTTCGCGGCCTGCCGAATGCCGCTGCCTACACGTCTTCGAAAGCGGGCGTGATGACCTTGGCAGAGTCGTTGTATGCCGACCTGTGGCGCACCAATGTGAAAGTTCAATTGGTGAATCCCGGCTTTGTAAAAACCCGCCTGACGGACAAGAACGACTTCAGCATGCCGTTCATCATGGAACCCAAGGACGCGGCGCGGGAATTTTTCGAACACATGAACACCGATACGTTCAAGCGCAGCTTCCCGACCGTGTTTTCATGGGTGTTCCGGGGCAGCCAGTTTTTGCCCGACTGGCTCTATTACCGTCTATTTGCGTAAGATCAAAGCCGCGCCTTATGGAAAGGGCCATTCTGTAGAAAATGGGATGGGAGAGTCGTTATGGAAAAGATCAGTGCAACCAAGGTCGCAGCGGTGATCGTTATGGCGCGCGAACTTGATCGTGCAGAGGGTGAAATGCGTGGCTTCATCGACCGCATGGATGAGGAAGAGCAAGCGGCCCTGACCACCGTCATGTGGATCGGGCGCGGTGCCTTCGACGTCGACGAATGGGACGAGGCTTATGCCACTGCGGTAAACGAGGCCACGACACCGACCGCTGACTATCTCATCGGCACGCCGCATCTGGCCGACCATCTTGAGGCCGGTTTGGACGCGCTTGGTATTTCCGCGGTGGATGAAGAAAACCAGCTTATGTGAGCAAGTCGCGTCAGCGTAGCGCACGACCTTTCAGGATCGCGTCAGGGCCAAACTTGTCGCGAATGGCGTCGGTCGCACGCTCTGCCTGCGCGCGCTTTATGCCCTGCGGGTCCAGCAGATCGCCGGATACGTCGGCTGTATCGGCGCTGCTCAGATCGCTGATGCCTGCGCCCAAAAGGCGGTACGGCCCCTTGTCGCCCACCTGATCGAACAGACCCCGCGCGGTGCGGTAGATGCGGTCGGCGATCTGCGTCGGATCTGTCAGGGATTGGCGCTTCGTGACCAAGGCAAAGTTGGACCGCTTGAGCTTGAGCGTCACCACGCGCCCGGCCATTCCCTTGGCCTTTGCGCGATCCGCCACCTTTTCGCACATGCGCCACAGATGCCCGTCAAGCAGGTCAGGGTCGTTCGTATCTTCATGGAACGTGGTCTCGTTCGAAATCGACTTCATGGGCGCGTTTGCCGAAACACGCCGACGGTCCTGGCCGCGTGCAAGGTGCCAAAGGCGTTCTCCCATACCGCCGAAACGGGCCGAAAGGTCTTGCTTGTCCCAGCGGTGCAGATCGTCGAACGTCCGGATCCCGGCCTTTTCAAGCGCGTCCTGCGTAGCGGCACCGACACCCCAGATAAGGCGCACGGGTTTCGGACGAAGAAAGGCCTCGGTCTCGGCCTTGCCGATCACCGAAAAGCCGCGTGGTTTGTCGAGGTCCGATGCGATCTTGGCCAGAAACTTGTTATGACTCAGCCCGATCGACCCGGTCAGGCCCAGTTCGTTCCGCATCCGCTGCACCAGACGCGCCAGCATCACCGCAGGTGGATGCCCGTGCAGGCGTGCCGTGCCGGTCAGGTCCATGAAGGCTTCGTCTAGTGAAAGCGGTTCAACAATCGGGGTCAGTTCATCCATCATTGCACGAATGGCGCGCGAGGCTTCGACATAGGCGTCAAAGCGGGGCTTGATGATAACGGCGTCTGGGCAAAGCTTGAGCGCCTGAAACATCGGCATGGCGGAGCGAACGCCCTTGATGCGCGCCACGTAACATGCCGTAGACACAACCCCGCGCCGACCGCCGCCGATGATCACCGGCTTGTCCGCAAGTTCGGGATTGTCGCGCTTTTCGACCGAGGCGTAGAACGCGTCGCAATCCATATGCGCAATGCTCAGATCCCAAAGCTCTTCATGCGCAAGAACGCGAGGACTGCGGCACACAGGGCAGCGCGTGGCAGCGTTGAATTCGGTAAGGCAATCGCGACAGAGGGAGGGCATGGTGTCGGGTATCCGGATCAGAGATGATACACTACACCCATGACCCACAAGGAAAAAGGGCAGTGATGACAGACGGCAGCGCAGAGTTCGGTGGCGCGAAACTCGTCCTTTTCATAGGGCCGCGCATTGTGGTGCTTGAACGAGACGAGACGCCTGGCATCCCTTGGCCGGGCTGTCTTGATCTGCCCGGTGGCGGCCGCGATGGCTTTGAAACGGCAACGACCTGCGTTCTGCGCGAGTGTCGAGAGGAGATCGGTCTGGAGCTGACCGAAGATCAGCTTGTTTGGCAGAAGCGGTACGGAAAAGGCGTTTTCTTCGCGGCACATCTTGGCGCCGGGGCTGAGCTGCAGATCAGGTTCGGCAACGAAGGCCGTGGGTGGCAATTAATGCACCCGCTATCGTTTGCAGACCACCCCAAAGCCATCCCGCATTTCGCGAAGATCGTTCGGCAGTATCTGCTGGAAAGCGGAACATCAGGGTAGTGCTTCCTGCCCGGCCCAGGCCGTGTAGACAACAGTCTTTGTAAACTTCGAGGCCTATAAAAGGTCAGGTGACGCGTCTTTGATTGCCGGCCTAAGCTGCCTGCATTTCGGCCACGAT
>Ga0102929_1001970_pt1 | contig 12205 bp, 13 predicted proteins | sample SalPonR1_B_D2_MG_FD_78510 | JGI IMG/M metagenome (GOLD analysis project Ga0102929, IMG submission 78510) | Salt pond soil microbial communities from South San Francisco under conditions of wetland restoration - Salt Pond MetaG R1_B_D2_MG | ecosystem: Environmental > Aquatic > Marine > Intertidal... | reverse complement strand
CGACGTGCAGGGCGGCACGGCCACGGTGACCGGGGTGGACCGTCTGAAAGGGGCGCCGGTGATGGCCACGGATCTTCGCGCCAGCGTATCACTGATCCTGGCGGGGCTTGCCGCGGAAGGTGAAACGATCGTGAACCGGGTCTATCATCTGGACCGAGGCTATGAGAGTGTCGAGGAGAAGCTCGGCAATGTCGGCGCGAAGATCGAAAGGATTTCCGGCCAATGAGTCAGCAGGACGCGCGTTTCGAGGAAGGCCGTGAAGCACCGTTGAACCTTGGTGCCATGGATGCCGAGGATCTGCAGGTCATATCGGCCCTTTTGCAGGACGCGGTATTCCCGATGACCGAGATGAGCTGGCTTCCCGGGGAGCGGCGTTTCGCGCTCTTGCTGAACAGGTTTCGCTGGGAGGACACGGGGCGCGAGCGTCATGGCCCCGAGCGCGTGCGCGCACTGCTTGTCATCGACAACGTCCTGCACGTGTCCAGCCACGGCATTGACCGCAACGACAAGGACACGATCCTGTCTCTTCTGTCGGTTACCTTTGAACCGGGCGCTGAAGGCGCCGGTCGGGTCCTGCTGACGCTTGCCGGCGATGGCGCGATCCGTCTGGATGTCGAGGCGCTGGAGGCGGCGCTGCGCGATGTGACCCGGCCCTACCGCGCGCCATCCGGAAAGGCGCCCGATCACACGGGTTGAACCGCGCAGATCGCCCGACATGGGCGCGGGGCCGGGCATCCGACACCCGCGAGGTGGGCCTGGCGCGACGTTCGCCCGCCTTGCCGCTCCGTGCTTGAGGCCCGACGCTCATCCATTTAAGGAACCATCATTCAAGGAGGCAAGCGATGCCCGTTTTTCTAGATGCTGCCGATCCGGGGTTCGAAGAAGACTTCGCAAGACTGCTGAACGCCAAACGCGAGGACAGCCCGGATGTGGACGGCATCGTTGCCGGAATAATCTCGGAAATACGGGCACGTGGTGATGCCGCGCTGATCGAACTGACCGAAAAATTCGACCGTTTGAAGATTGACGCGCGCGGCCTGCGCTTCACCACCGCCGAGATTGACGCGCTGGTCGCCGGTATTCCGGAACGCGAGGTTGACGCACTGCGCCTGGCGGCGGACCGTATTCGCGCCTACCATTCCCGTCAGATGCCGTGCGATGAAAGCTGGACCGACGCGGCGGGCGCCTCGCTTGGATGGCGGTGGTCTCCGGTTGCTGCGGCGGGGCTTTACGTGCCGGGAGGGCTGGCCTCCTATCCGTCTTCGGTGCTCATGAATGCGATCCCCGCCAAGGTGGCGGGTGTGGGGCGACTGGCGATCACCGTGCCAACCCCGGATGGGAAGGCCAATCCGCTGGTCCTGCTGGCCGCGCGTATCGCCGGGGTGGACGAAATCTACAGGGTTGGCGGTGCGCAGGCCATCGCCGCGCTCGCGTACGGGACCGAAACGATCGCACCTGTGGACAAGATCACCGGCCCCGGCAACGCCTATGTGGCGGCTGCCAAGCGCCGGGTTTTCGGAAAGGTGGGGATCGACATGATCGCCGGGCCGTCGGAAATCCTGGTGATCGCGGATCGCGACAACGATCCGGACTGGATCGCGCTCGACATGCTCAGCCAGGCCGAACATGACGAAAATGCGCAGGCGATCCTTATCACCGACGACCCGGATTTTGCGCAGGCGGTGACACGCGCTGTGGAAAAACGCCTTCAAACCCTGGTCCGCAGGGACATCGCCGGCGCAAGCTGGCGCGATTACGGTGCCGTCATAACCGTGCCCGATCTGGACACGGCGGCACGGCTGTCCGATCGTGTGGCCCCCGAACATCTCGAATTGTGTGTCGCTCAGGCGGATGCCTTGGCGGCCGGGATCACCCATGCCGGCGCGATCTTCCTCGGGCATTGGACACCCGAGGCGATCGGTGATTACGCTGGTGGACCCAATCATGTTCTGCCGACCGCCCGCTCGGCACGTTTCAGCAGCGGCCTGAGCGTGCTGGATTTCATGAAGCGCACCACTCTGGCGCGCATGACGCCGGAGGCCCTCAGGGCAATCGGACCCGCCGCCGAAACCCTGGCCCGTTCCGAAAGCCTGGAGGCGCACGCCCTGTCGGTGCGGGCCCGGCTTGACAAATTGAACGGGTGATCGCGCCGTTCCGGCGGGCGCGTGTGCAACACCGGAATGCATGCCGCTTGGCGGGCGCATTGCCCCGCGACGAACCCCGCGCTAAGAGGCCGTACGTCCCGAATTCAGGATCGCAGGAATGTCACGCATCAGCCATATCGACCTAGACGACGCCAACCTTCCGCCGCCCACGCCCGAGATCGAGCAGGAGCGCAAGGTGGCCATGTATGACCTGATGGAAGAAAACACCTTTTCGCTGCCCAGACGTGACGACCGGCAGGTGCCCGAGGGCCCTTACCGGGTGGGCCTTTCGATACGCGAGAAGCGGCTGGTTTTCGACGTTCGCACAGAAGATGGCGGTCCGGCCGCGGAATTCCACCTGTCGCTGTCCCCGTTCCGACAGGTAGTCAAGGATTACTGGGCGATCTGCGAAAGCTATTTCGACGCTGTCAAGAACATGCCGCCAAGCCAGATCGAAACCATCGACATGGCCCGCCGCGGGATCCACAACGAAGGTGCCCGTATTCTCGAGGAAAGGCTGGAAGGCAAGGCCGCCGTCGACACAGACACCGCGCGCCGCCTTTTCACGCTGATCTGTGTGCTGCATTTCGGGGGGTGACGGAATGGCGGCGGAACTTCCGCAATCGGTCCTGTTCTGCTGCGATCACAATGCTGTCCGTTCGCCGATGGCCGAGGGGATCATGAAGAAATTCTACGGCGCCGACACCTACGTGCAATCGGTCGGGGTCAAGAACGACATGGAAATCGACGGGTTCGCCATTTCCGTCTGTGCCGAGATCGGGGTGGAGCTTTCGCGCCACCGGTCACGGAGTTTCGACGAGATGGAAGAATGGGGCGATGACCTGTCGTCCTTCGATCTTGTGGTCGCGCTCAGCCCGGCAAGCCAGCGCCGGGCACTCGAACTGACCCGGGTGTTTCACCTTGATGTCGAATACTGGCCGATCATGGACCCTTCGGGCTTGGGCGAGGGCCGCGAGGATCGCCTGTCCGCTTACCGCCAGACCCGCGATCAGATCATTTCCCACCTGACCGAGAGGTGGGGAGCACCGGAGAGCCGGACATGAATGCCGAACCTACGCTGCAAGCCTATTTCGATGCCTTCAACCGCGGTGACATCCCCGGGATGCTGGCCTGCCTGTCCGAGGATGTGGCCCATCACGTCAACGAAGGCGAGGTGCGGCGCGGCAAGGATCTGTTCCGCAGTTTCTGTGTGCACATGGACCGATGCTACCGCGAGGAACTGACCGACATGGTTCTTTTTTCCAACTCTGACGGAACCCGCGGCGCGGCGGAATACATCGTCAATGGCACCTACCTGGAAACCGATGACGGGCTTCCGGAAGCGCGGGGCCAGAGCTACCGTTTGCCCGCCGGTTCCTTTTTCAGCCTTCAGGACGGGCTGATCAAACGGGTGGTCACCTACTACAATCTCGCCGACTGGACGGCACAGGTCTCTTGATCCGGGTGGCGCGGCTCACCGGCACGGCGCTTGAAGATGCGCTCGAGGATGTGGCAAGGCTGCGTATCTCCGTGTTCCGTGACTGGCCCTATCTCTATGACGGCAGCATGGAGTACGAGTGGGACTACCTGCAGGCTTACCGTGAAAGCGCGAATGCCATCCTCGTGGGGGCTTTCGACGGGGATAGCCTGGTCGGGGCCTCGACCGGCACGCCGATGGAGGACCACGCCGATGATTTCGCCGCCGCCTTCGACGGGACCGGCCATGACCTTCGCACCATTTTCTATTGTGCCGAAAGCGTGCTGTTGCCGGGCTATCGCGGGCACGGAATCGGGCATGCGTTTTTTGATGCCCGCGAAGCGCATGCCCGGGCTCTGGGACGGCGATATTCGGCTTTTTGCGGAATCGTGCGCCCGGCGGAACACCCCTTGCGGCCTGCCGATTATGCGCCGCTTGATCCGTTCTGGCGCAAACGCGGCTACGACCCCGTGGATGGTGCGGTCGCAACCTTTCGCTGGAAAGACATCGACCGCTCTGACGAAACCGATCACCGTCTGCAATTCTGGATGCGGCGCCTCTGATCGGTCCGGCCCCTCAAAAGTATGAGGTGTACGTCCTTTGAAGCAACGCCGGCGCAAACCCCGCCGCGCGCACCCGTCGCCCAGCCGTATCCGATTGACCGCAACGCCCCCTAATGCTCGCGCAGCAGGCGTCCGAGCCGGGGCAGGCGATCATCCACACCGGCCAGGCGCAGACAGTCCCAAAGCATGGCCTGGTTCGAGCATATCACCGGCTTGCCGAGGCATTGTTCGATTTCATCCACGACCTCGGTGCTGCGCAACGCCCCGCAACTCAAAAGGACGGCCTCCGCATCCGGACGGTCGATCGCACGGGCGAAATCGAAAATGTAGTCCGGCGCCACGCGGGTCATCTCGGTATCGTATTGGAGGCCCATGCCATGCGCGGCCAGAACCGAAAAGCCGGCGCCCTCGAGGTACTGCACGACAGACGCGTTGAGTTCCGGGACATAGGGAGACCCGAGAACGATCTTTCGCGCGCTCACCGCTGCCAGGGCCTTGCGGACCGCACCGGCCAGCGTGGTGGCCCGGGCGCCGGGCGCGCCTTTCTGCAACTCACCACGGGAGGCCTGCTCGCCGACGGCCACGGTGCCAGAGGTGCAGGCAAAGCAGATCACGTCCAGCCCGTCATCCGGAAGAATGCGGCCGGCCGCGTCGGCCAGTGATCCGCGCAGTCGGGACAGGCTTTCGGTGCTGATCTCCCGCGGCATGGTGGCGCGGCTGAAATAGATGCCCACACCGTCTGGGGCGAGGCGTGCCATTTCGGGTTCCACTGTCTGTTCGTTCGGGATCAGGACAAACCCGATTCGTGCCCGGTGGTTGAGGCCGGCATCAAAACGCGGCACCTCAAGCACCGCTTTGCGCGCCTCGTCTTCCAGCAGGTCGGCCTGGTTCATGGAATCGTCCTCCACATTCGGCTGCCGGTAAAGTATGCCGCAGGAACCGGCCTTCAGGAAGGCCTGCCGGCGAAAACTCTTGACCGGGGCGCCGGCCACGCAGTCATCTTTGCGCGGCGCCTCTTGCGGTGCGTGCCGAGACGGAGATCCCCGATGCATTCCAACCCTTTCACCGATGACGAACTTGACCGGCGGATGGCGGCAATGCGCGCGGCCATGGCCGGGCGTGGTATCGATATCGCCCTTGTTTCCTCGCCCGAGAACATCTTTTACCTGGTCGGCCTGGATCACTGGGGGTATTTCGCGCCGCATCTCCTGATCGTTCCGGCGCAGGGAGACCCGGTGCTTGTCACCCGGCAGATGGAACAGGTGGCGATCCGCAAAATGGTGCGCAATGCGGATTTCCTTGGTCACAGAGATTCCGAGACCGCGGCGGACCTGGCCGTGCGGCATCTTGGCGGACGGTGCGCGAACATGGTGCTTGGTCTGGAAAGCTGGTCTTCGGGCCTTTCACACGGCATGGGCATGGCGCTGCGCGGCGGTATCGTCGTGCGGGACTGGAAGGACATAACCGGCATGCTGGATGCGATGCGACTGGTGAAATCCGATGAGGAACAGGTTTACATGCGTCGTGCCGCCAAGGCCGCGGACGCCGGCACGCAGGCGGCGATCGCGGCGATTCATGACGGTGCGCTCGAGGCCGATGTGGCGGCGGAGTGCCAGTCGGCCATGACCCGTGCGGGGGGTACGCCACCGGGGTTCGGTCCGTTCCTGAGGCCCGCCGGCCGCATGGAGGAAGAGCATACCTCCTGGGGGGAGGGCGCGCATCACGAGGCCGTTTTCCTGGAGCTCGCGGGCTGCGTCGCAAGGTACAATGCCCCGATAGGCCGTCTGGTGCATATCGGCAGAATTTCCGGGAAGGACGCAGAGGCCGCGGATCTGAGCCTGCGTGCCTTCGAAGCTGCGCGCGCGGCGCTTCGGCCCGGGGTCAGGGCCCGTGACGTATACGATGGCTGGCAGTCAGTGGTCGATTCGGCGGGGATGCCGGAGTATCGTCGCCATCACTGCGGTTACCTGGTCGGTATCGGGTTTCCGCCCTCCTGGACAGGAGGACCTCGGGTGACCGGCCTTCGGCATGACTCGGACCTGATAATGAAGCCGGGCATGACATTTCACCTCATGTCATGGTTCACCGGCACCGGGCGGGGGAACTTTTTCGTATCCGATACCGTTCTGCTCGGAGAGGAGTCGGCCGAACTCCTCACCGGAACGCCACCCGGTCCGCATGTGCGCCCCTGATCACGCAATCATGCAACAGAAACGGTTTGTTTCCGCGGCCGCGTTCCGGTTTCCACTGGCAATCTCGACATGAGCTCTGTTATACAAACCTTTGCCGGGGGGCAAAAAATGGGAATTTTCCATGCCGTTCCGCCTCCTGATTATCGCCGTCGGATCGTGTTTGTTCGCCATGACCGGCGCTTTTGCGTCCGAGCGTGTCCGGCTGGGCTATGGCATCCTCGTGACGAACGACATCATTGGTGACGGGTCGGACCGCTGGCAAACCGGCTCAATTGCATCAAGCCGCATCTGGGGCCCGGAGTGGTCAGGGGCGCCGCCGGAAAAGTTCGGGCAACTGCTTGAGTTCAGGTTCAACGCGCAGACCGTCTCTCCAGAGAACATCGTCACCCCGGCTGCGGGAGACAGGCCGTTCGCGGGCGTGTTGACCCTGGGCGTGCATTCGCATTTCCGGGCCGGAGGAGTGGACATTTCGCTTGGCGGGGATCTGGCGTTCACGGGTCCGCAGACCGGACTTGGTGATTTCCAGCTCTTCCTGCATGACCTTGTCGGTCACAACAACCTGTCGCCTGCAGTGCGCAATGCCCAGATCGGCGACGAGGTCCATCCCGGAGCGGTCTTCGAGGCGGGTCACAAGTTCGACCTGGGAGGAACTGCCCGCGTTCGTCCGTTTGTCGAAAGTCGTGTTGGCCTCGAGACGATGGTGCGCATTGGCGCGGATTTCCAGGTCGGGAGCATCGGGCGGGATGAACTGTATGTCCGCGCGCCGGTCACGGGCCACCGTTACCGGGCTGTCAAGAATGGTCCGACAGGGGGGATGATCTTCATCGCCGGTGGGGATTTTGCCTATGTCAGCGACAGCGACCTGTTGCCTGAAAGTCGCGGTTTGTCGCTGACCGATCACCGGTCGCGATTGCGCGCTGGCCTGCATTGGGAAGGCGAAAAGGGCCATAGTGCGTTTTATGGCGTGACCTGGCTGAGTGAGGAGTTCGACGGTCAGCGGGAAAGCCAGATCGTCGGATCGCTTCGGATCGGACTCAATTTCTGAAAAATCGAATCGGTTTCAAACGATCTCTTTTCAGGGTGAACATTGTTTGCTAACCTGCTGGCAATAAAAACAAGAGGCAGGATACAGGTAATGGTGGAAACGGGCTTTCGCGGCACGTTTGTCATCTCCTGGTCGCAGACGGAAACAGACGGCCTGAGGGCCGCGCCGGTCGAGGCGCTGGATGTCGGTGCCACATGGGCATGGCGCGGCGAAGCGATTCGTGTGGATGGGCCGAACGAGGTCTTGCGTCTGGAGCAGGCAAAAGGTGACAGGATCAGCAGGAAAAGCGCTGCGCGCATGGTAAGGCGTCTGGTCGGGGCGGCGCTTTCTCGGGACAGGACATACCACGACATTCCCATCGACAAGACGCTGAGGGACAGCAGCTTCGTGGTGACCGACGGAGCCCGGAGCTTTACAGTCACGATGATCGAGGTGGGTGGCAATGCCGCGCCGCTTCTCATGTTTCTCGATGAAATCCCGCCGGCCGGCATCGAGATGTGGGTCGTTCATCATACCCTTGACCGCACGGCTGCCCCGTCAACCGGCCCCGATACGGGCGGCGTGATATGTTTCACGCCCGGCACCCGGATCGAGACACCTCAGGGGCCGAGACTGGTCGAGGAGTTGCGCGAAGGCGATCCCGTGCAGACCAAGGATGACGGTGCGCAGGAAATCCAGTGGATCGGCAGCCGGCGCATGACTGGCGCGCGCCTGTTCGCGATGCCACATCTGCGTCCGGTGCGGATACGCACGGGCGCGCTTGGTGTTTCGAGGCCGGATCAGGAGCTTCTGGTTTCGCCCGAACATCGGATGCTGGTGCAGGGCGATGTGGCTCAGGCGCTTTTCAACACGCCCGAAGTGCTGGTTTCGGCCAAGGATATCGCCAACGGGTCCACGATCAAGGTGGATCTGGCCGTGCGCGAAGTCACCTACGTGCATCTCCTTCTGCCGCGGCACCAGGTGCTGTGGGCAAACGGGATCGAGACCGAAAGTTTCCATCCCGCCAGCACGGCAATGTCGACGCTCGATGATGATGATCGGCTGCGCCTTCTGTCACTGTTTCCCGCACTCGAGCAGGAGCCGCATGTCTATGGCAGTTTCGCGCGCCGCAGTCTCAGCGGATCCGAAGCGGCAATCCTGGCTCACGAGGCAGCCTGAGGCGCGGCCGGAACGCGACGCACCGAAGTGTCGGAAAATCATCGATAGCGCGTTGACATCGCCACGGGGGTCTGTAAAGACGCGCGTTCATTGGTGTTGGTGGCCCCCGCGAGGGGATGCCTGTCGGGACCCTGTCGAGATTTCAGGACAAGGCCAGAGGACAACGCCCTTCATCCTGCCGCGAAGCCGCCTGAGAAGGCGGATGAGCGGTACCAGCCGAAGGAGATCAGCCGTGACCAAACGCACGTCTGCCAAGTACAAGATCGACCGCCGCATGGGCGAAAACATCTGGGGTCGTCCGAAATCACCTGTCAATCGCCGCGAATTCGGCCCCGGACAGCATGGCCAGCGCCGCAAGGGCAAGATTTCCGACTTCGGCCTGCAGTTGCGGGCCAAGCAGAAGCTCAAAGGATATTACGGCGACCTGACCGAGAAACAGTTCCGCCGCATCTTCGCCGAGGCGGAGCGTGTCCGCGGCGATACCGGCGAGCTTCTCATCGGCCTTCTCGAGCGGCGCCTCGACGCGGTGGTCTACCGCGCCAAGTTCGTGCCCACCATGTTCGCTGCCCGCCAGTTCGTGAACCACGGCCATGTCCGCGTCAACGGCAAGAAGGTCAACATCCCCTCCTACCGCGTCAAGGAAGGCGATATCGTCGAGGTGCGTGACCGGTCCAAGCAGATGGCCGCCCTCCTGGAGGCGATACAACTGCCCGAACGTGACGTGCCGGACTACATCGAGGCCGATCATTCCAAGATGACGGCCAGGTTCGTTCGCACGCCGGGCCTGGGTGATGTGCCGTATCCGGTGATGATGGAGCCCAACCTCGTGATCGAATTCTACGCGCAGAACTAAGGCATTCGCATATCTGCACGGGGCCGTGACGGGAAACCGCCACGGCCTTTTCGTTCGGTGCTGGCCAACCGTTGCAAGCGGGGCTAGAACGTCGCGGAGGAGAAAGAGAATGACCGGGATCAAGCCGCAACCAGGCATAATGAAGATCGCGCCCTATCAGGGTGGTGCTTCGGGTGTCGACGGCGTGGCCAATGTGGTCAAGCTCAGTTCGAACGAGAATCCGATCGGGGCGAGCGACGATGCCAAGGAGGCATTTCGCAAGGCTTCTTTCGATCTGCATCGCTACCCGCCGACGGATCATGCATCGCTTCGTGAAGCGATTGGCGAGGTTCACGGCCTCGATCCGGGTCGCATGATCTGTGGCGTCGGCAGCGACGAGATCATCGCCTTCCTGTGCCAGGCCTACGCCGGCCCGGGTACGGAGGTCATCCATACCGAGCATGGTTTTGCGATGTATCGGATCTCGGCGCTGGCGAACGGGGCGCGCCCCGTCGAGGTGGCCGAACGGGACCGTGTCACGGATATTGATGCCATACTCGCGGCCTGCACGCCCAAAACCTCGATCGTTTTCATCGCCAACCCCAATAATCCCACTGGCACGATGGTCGGCGAGGGGGAACTGGCACGGCTTGCCGACGGTTTGCCGGACCATGTGCTTCTGGTCATCGACGGGGCTTATGCCGAATACGTGGACGGTTATGATGGCGGCGCGGCACTTGTCGAGGCGCGCGAGAACGTCGTCATGACGCGGACCTTTTCCAAGCTCTACGGGCTGGGAGGGCTGCGTGTCGGGTGGGGGTACGGGCCGGCGCATGTCATCGACGTGCTGAACCGAATCCGCGGGCCCTTCAACCTCAGCCAACCGGCCCTTGTGACGGCGGAGGCTGCCGTTCGGGATGCCGCCTGGGCTGACAAGTGCCGGAACGAGAACGCGCGCATGCGCGCCTGGCTGGCGGATGCGCTGGCGGGGCACGGCGTGGCCTCGGACACGTCCACGGCGAACTTCATTCTTGCGCGTTTTGCCGGCCCGAGAGAAGCGGAAGCGTGTGACGAATATCTCAAGTCACAGGGCCTCATCGTGCGCCGGGTTGCCGGTTACAACCTGCCGCAATGCCTGCGGATCACCGTGGGTGACGAACCCGCCTGCCGGCGTGTGGCCCACGCGGTCGGGCAATTCATGGGGGCGATCTGATGGCGGTGGTCTATGACCGCGTTGCGTTGATCGGATTGGGGCTGATCGCCTCCTCGATGTACTGGGCGATCAAACGTGCAGGTATCGCGGGTCATGTGTCCGGCTTTGCGAGGTCCGGGGAAACCCGCCGCACGGCGCGCGAGATCGGATTGTGCGACGAGATTTGCGAAAGTGCCACAGAGGCCGTGCAAGGCGCCGACCTGGTGGTCCTCTGCGTCCCTGTAGGTGCGATGGGAAACGTCGCCGCCGAGATCGCACCGGCGCTGAAACCCGGTGCCTGCGTGAGTGATGTCGGGTCGGTCAAGAAGGCCGTGTTCGAGGCCGTCGCGCCACATATTCCCGATGACGTGCATTTCATTCCCGCGCATCCGCTGGCGGGGACCGAGCATTCGGGTCCGCGATCCGGCTTCGCGACGCTGTTCGATGACCGTTTCTGCCTGATTGTCCCTGCTGAGCGAACCGCGCCGGAAGAAGTGACAAGGCTGTCCGCTTTCTGGCAGGGCCTGGGCGCCCATACAGAGGAGATGGACCCCGATCACCATGATCTCGTTCTGGCGGTGACCAGCCACGCGCCACACCTCATCGCCTACACCATGGTGGGCGTGGCCGACGATCTGCGCCGTGTGACCGACAGCGAAGTGATCAAGTACTCCGCCGCGGGTTTCCGCGATTTCACCCGCATTGCGGCCAGCGACCCGGTGATGTGGCGTGACGTCTTTCTAAACAACAAGGACGCGACGCTGGAAATTCTGGGCCGGTTCACCGAGGAACTGTTCGCGCTGCAGCGCGCCATCCGGACAGGTGACGGCGCGATGCTGCACGATTATTTCACACGTACGCGTGCAATCCGTCGCGGCATCATCGAGGCCGGTCAGGATACCGACGCACCCGATTTCGGAAGGATGCGTCGGGATTGACCTTCGTGCCGGTCCGGGTCGTGGCCGGCAAGCACACCCGGCCGGACGGACCTGAGTCCTCGGATCAGAAGGCGTATTGCCAGCCGGCAGTCAGGGTCCAGTCGGTTTCCATCTGCACGCCGTTGAGGTCCTGATAGACCGGCACCCCGGCTTCGACGGCGAACCTGTGGCCGCGCATGGCGCCCTTCTGCACGACGAAATTTACCCCGGCGTGAAGCGACACGGTCTCGCCGCCGTAGTTGCGTGGATCGGCTGTCTGGACCGGGCCCATGATCGACATGTCACGACCGTCAATGCGGCCCACCGATCTTGCCTCGACACGTCCGGAAAAGGAGATTGCCGGCGCAGGTTGATGGCTCGCCCAGATACTGGCCCGGATTTCGTCGCCCAGGGAATATCCCTCGTCATTGTCGCCAAGACGGATCACACCTGTCAGTTGCGCGCCATACCCCGTGTCGCCGGTCCTGCCCGTGTAGGTGATGCCGGGCAGCAAGTCGAACGTGCCCGAACCCAACTGCATTGCATAAGGCACCCGCACTGTGGGGCGCATGCCCATCGGCGTCAGGATCCCGTCGCGTTTGGTGATCGAACCGGTCGGCAAGGACACGCCGATATGGCCGTGGAAAGAATGCGTGTCGTCGTGCCACAGGCGGACCAGGGCGCT
>Ga0102929_1001963_pt1 | contig 12228 bp, 10 predicted proteins | sample SalPonR1_B_D2_MG_FD_78510 | JGI IMG/M metagenome (GOLD analysis project Ga0102929, IMG submission 78510) | Salt pond soil microbial communities from South San Francisco under conditions of wetland restoration - Salt Pond MetaG R1_B_D2_MG | ecosystem: Environmental > Aquatic > Marine > Intertidal... | reverse complement strand
CATCTATTGATGCAATTTGTGCATCAATACTAATATTTTTGTTTATTGATTGTGTTTGATATTCTTCAACACTTCTACAGCTTGTAAAATTTATTAAAGAAATACTTATTATTAGAACTGTGCTAATTATTTTTATTATTTTCATTTTTCTTCTTTTACTATTTAATTTTTTGAATTAAATAGTATCAAATATATTCATAAAAGTTTATGTTTTTTTTTAATCTACAAATAAAAAACAAAAACTATAAATTTATTTATATTATTGAGCTAACAGTATTTATTGAAGGAAGAGTTTTTAAAACTTTAACAACTTTTTTAAAGTCTTCTTCTTTATCAATTTCAATTGTAAGTGTCCCAATTAATCTTGAATTATCCATATCATCATCATAAAGTCTTCCTCCAATTAGATGCCCATGGTATTTTCTAATAGCGCCTTCTATTTCACTAAATAAATCATATGTCCTTTTACTAGTTACTCTGAATTTTCTAGTTGGTTTTGGAGAAGATGTTTCCCAAGCAACTTCAACACTTCTCTCATCAATTTCTTTCATGTTTTTTAAATTTGAGCAATCTTTTTTATGGACAATTATACCTCTTCCTCTACTAATATATCCAACAATTTGATCTCCTCTTTGAGGATTACAGCATTTTGCTAATGAAATCATCAGATTTGTCTCATCTCCAACTCGGAAAGTTAATCTACTCTCATCACTAACATTTCTTATTATTTCACCATTGTCATTTATTTTTTCTTTTGTCTGAGGAGCGGGGTCGCTAGTAGTTGCTTGAGTTTTTTTTGGGGTAGCAATTATATTCTTATCAATGATTATATCATCATTTTTATTTAGCCAGGTTCTAATTTTTTTTCTTGCACTTTGTGTTTGAGCTAATCTCAACCATGATAGATGAGGGTGTGCGTTTGGATTTGTTAAGATTTCTATTACTTGAGTGTGCTTTAATTGCTGGTTTAATGCAATAATTGAACCATCGGCTTTAGCTCCTGCGGTATGATTTCCAACTTCAGTATGAATTCTATATGCAAAATCAAGTGCTGTTGAATTTTTTGGTAATTCAACAATATGACCTTGAGGTGTAAATACACAAATTGTATTCTTTAATAATTCTTCTTTGATATCATCCATAAAAGATTCATTGTGTTCAATTTCATTAGACCATTTTTCTAGGGTATTTAATATTTTATTAAATTGGTCATCATTCATACTTATTGCATCATGAGAACCACTATTAACTTTATATTTCCAATGAGCAGCAATACCATATTCTGCTGTCTGATGCATTGCTTTTGTTCTTATTTGGATTTCTAATAACTTGCCATCTAATGCCATAACTGTTGTATGAAGGCTTTGATAATTATTAGCTTTAGGCATTGCTATATAATCTTTAAATCTTCCTTCAATTGGAGGCCATATTCTATGAATAATTCCTAAAAGTGTATAACACTCAGGTATTGTATCACAGAGTATTCTAACTCCTAATAAATCAAAGATTTCTTCAATATCTTTTTTTCTCTTTTTCATTTTTAGATAAACAGAATATGCATGTTTAGCTCTACTTGTAACAAGGACATTTCCTATATTATCTTCAGCACAAGAGTGATATATCTTTTTTTCAATTCTTCTTAAATATGCAGCTTGTTCACCTTTTTTACTTAATAAATAACCTTGAATATATTCAAAAGTTTCTTTATTTATGGTCTTTAGAGATAAATCTTCTAATTCATCCTTTACCCAAGAAATACCAAGTCTATCAGCAAGAGGAGCATATATATCAAGTGTTTCTGTTGCAAATTCTTTTGCTCTATCATTTTTTAAATAGTGTACAGTTCTCATATTATGAAGTTTGTCAGCTAGTTTAATTATAATAACTCGAGCGTCTTTACTCATTGCAAAAAACATTTTTCTAATTGTTTCTGCTTCTTGAACTGATTTATTATCAGTTTTCAAGACTTCAATTTTTGTAACACCTTCAACTAAGTCGGCAACAGGTTTTCCAAAACGGTCTTTTAATTCGTCATATTTTGCTGTTGTATCTTCAAGAGTATCATGCAATAGTCCAGAGCAAATTGTATCTCCATCCATATTTAATTTAATTAATATTTCAGCTACTGCTAGAGGATGTATTATATAAGGTTCACCACTTTTTCTTTTTTGTCCTTCATGTTTAGACTTAGAAAAATTAACAGCATCTTCGATTTTTTCTTGCTGAATTTTTGGATATTTTTTTATTTTCATTAAAAATCTTTGTACTAGTCTATCGCTCATATATCCCCTTAACTACCCTATTTTTATTAGTTAAATCTTTAAATATTTCTATATTATGAAAATTATTATTTTCCAATACCTTTTTTACAGTATTGCACTGTCTGCTATCACATTCAAGAAAAATACTACCAAAGTCGTTTTTAAAATGTTCTTTAGCCTCTTTTATAATTTTTCTAATTATATCAAGGCCATCGTCTCCAAAACCTTCTAAAGCTAATAGAGGCTCTTTTTTTACATCTTTATTTACTTCTTCACACCATTTATTTGTTAGATATGGCGGATTGCTAACAATAATATCATAATTATCACAATTTTCTAGAAGGTTGGATTTTATAATATTGATGTTATTTTTATACAATTTTTGTGCATTTATTTTAGCTATTTCTAGTGCTTTTTCACTTATATCACTAAGCGTTAATGATTTAATATTTGTCTCTAACCCAATTGAAAGTCCAACACAGCCACTTCCTGTGCATAAATCCAAAACACAAGGTAAAAAATCTAAGTTGTTTATATATAAAAGAACTTGTTCAACTAATGTCTCTGTATCGGGTCTTGGAATTAGTGTATTCTTATTTACTTTAAATACTCTTGCATAAAATTCTTTTTCTCCAATTATATATGCAATAGGTTCAAAGTTTAATCGTCTATTTATTAATGAGTTAAAATAATTTATTTCTTCAATTTCAATAATTTTATCAAAATATGTTAATTGTTTTACCTTATTTAAATTTGTTGCTTTTTCAAAGAGTATAGACGTATCCAAAGAAGGAGTATCTGTGATACTCCTTAATTTTTCAGTTGCTTCAAATAATAAATTTTTTACACTATTATTCATATTATTTCTACGCTTCTTGCATTGCTTCTTCACCTGCTGCAACTTTTAAAGCCTCAACTACTTCATCCATTTCTCCACTTAAAATTATGTCTAGCTTGTAAAGTGTTAAGTTTAGTCTATGATCTGTTAAGCGGTTTTGAGGGAAGTTATAAGTTCTAATTCTTTCAGATCTATCACCACTTCCAACTTGATTTTTTCTTGAATCAGAGCGTTCTTTTCTTTTTTTCTCTTCTTCTAAATCATATAATCTTGAACGAAGAACTCTTAAAGCTTTATTTTTGTTTTTTAGCTGGGATTTCTCATCTTGACAAATAACAACTAATCCACTAGGTAGGTGAGTAAGTCTTACAGCACTATCTGTTGTGTTAACACATTGTCCACCAGGTCCGCCAGCTCTCATTACATCAATTTTTAGATCTTCTTGTTTTATTTCAATATCAGTTGTTTCTGCTTCAGGGAGTACAGCAACTGTAACTGCTGAGGTATGAACTCTTCCACCACTTTCAGTAGATGGTACTCTTTGTACACGGTGTACACCACTTTCCCAACGAAGAGAGCCAAAAACATCTTTTCCACTTATAGAGAATACTATTTCTTTGAATCCTCCCAATCCAGTTTCATTAGAGTTCATTATATCAATTTTCCATCCCATCTTCTCAGCATAATGAGAATACATTTTAAATAAATCAGAACTGAATAAGGCTGCCTCATCACCACCGGTTCCAGCTCTAATTTCCATAATTATATTTTTCCCTTCAAGGGGATCTGGTGGTATTAACAACATTTTACATTTTTTTGTTGATTCTTTTTGTGCAGTTTTTAATTCTGATAGCTCTTGTTTTGCCATAGCTATCATATCTTCGTCTTCTTCGATTTCAAGTAATTCTTCAGCATCATTGATTTCTTGTGTTAAATTTTTTAGATTTAACATCTCTTCAACAATTGGTGCTACATGGGCTCTATCTACCATAAGTTTTTTATAAAGATTCATATCACTCATAGTTTCAGGTTGCCCTAATTTTATATCTATTTCATTTAATTGTTTTTCATAGGTTTCTAGTTTTTCTAGCATTTTATTTCTTATCTCCAATAGATTTGTTCTTTTAATATAATTTATTTTATAAATTTTGAATAGTCATTTTAATTTGTTTAGTTTATATAAACTTTGTATATAAATACTAATTATCTCGAAACTAGCTATCTATGTTTATCTGGAGTATATCTTACTACTAAATGAATTGTTGCTGCTGTATTTGAATTACAACTTATTGTGTGATCAATATCACAATGATACATTAAAAAATCGCCTTTTTTTAATGTACATTCATTATTACCTGCTTTTACATTTACAGAACCTTTAATCACTGTTAAGAATTCTTGGGTTCCTTCAAAATGAGGTTCACTAGGTAATGAAGTGTGAGGTTCAAATTTTATTAAATACATTTCTAAATCTTCAACCATATTTAATGGAGATAAAATTCTAATTGTAACACCATTTTCTGTTGTTTCAATAACATGCCCAGATCCTGAAGTTGGGTTTTTTATAAAATCTCTTTTTGGTTGTGGATTTATATCTAATATATCATGAATATCAATATTTAATCCTCTAGCAATTTTCCATACAGTTGCTATTGTTGGATTGACTTTATCACTTTCAATTTGACTTAACATAGCTTTAGAGACGCCACTTCGTTCGCTTAATATATTAAGTGTTAAGTGTTTGGCTTGTCTAAATTTTTGTATATTTTTGCCAAATGGTGGCGGTGTTTCCATATTTTTTTCCTTTATCCTATTAATTAATTAAATAATGTATTAATTAATTCTTGTCCATACTTTTTTAATTCTAATAAGATAGTTTGTTCATTTTTTTGTAAATTAGGATCATTTAATTTCTCATCAATTTTTCTTTTATAAAAATCTAAATTAATCATAATATTACCAGGTGGGCTAACAATTCTATGAGAGCAAAAGATTTTCCAAGCTTCTTGATCTTCTTTTTTTTGATATTCAAAATAATTTCTAAAAATATATCTATAAACTAATTCTTCAGCTCTTTCATCATCAAAATCAATTGCTTTTGACAATTTTAGCTTTTCTTTTTTATCTGCACTATGTATTAAATTAAAGCGTTTATGGTCTTCGTCGTTAAAAAAATTTGAATAAATTTTAAAATCACTATCATCAATGAATTTAATCTCTTGATTTGATAGGGCATTTCTGATTTTTAAAATTAAGTTTGGATTATTTTTCAAAGTATTTGCTCTTGAAAGGGCTTCTTTTTTATCAATATTTAGTTTTTTTTCTATTGATTGAGTTAATACACTTAAGGGAGATATAAAAGCACATTTGTTATAGGCAATATTTACAATTCCATTAGTATGAAGGATTGTTTCTTCATCAGATTCGATTAATGGGGTGATATCTTCTTTTAAATTAAAACAAATTACATTGTTAGGATTTCTAGTATCATAAGTTATTGGGATCACTAAAGATGTACATCCATTTTTTGTTGTGTACTTAGGATGAGTATGTAATACAGGTTCCCCAAAAGGAGCTTTTAATAAATTTTTCATTAAATGTTTCTTTCTGTGATCAAAACTCCATTTATATAATTTAGGTTCTTTTGTTTTAATTAATTTGGCAACTTCAATAGTTGCTTTTACATCAACAAGAGCATCGTGTGCACCAATTTGTTCAATATTATTTGCTTTTGTTATTTCTGTAAGTTTAAAAGAAGGATTTCCATTTTCTTTTTTTTGAGGCCATTTAATTTTTTCAAATCTTAAATCATAAGCAGCTCTTACTAGATTAATAATATCCCATCTTGAACATCCATTTTTATACTCTCGTTGATAAGGATCAAAAAGATTCCTATATAAAGTGTTTCTTATAAACTCATCATCAAAATTTATAGAATTATATCCTGTTACTACAGTATTTGGAGTAGAGAATTCTTTTCTTATTTCTCTAATAAAATCTTCTTCATTTAAGCCTTTTTCATTTACTATTTGAGGAGTAATTGATGTGACTAAACAAGCTAAAGGATCCGGTAAATAATCTTTTGATAATTTACAATATAATATTATTTCTTTGCCTATTTGATTTAGATTATAATCAGTTCTAATTGCTGCAAATTGAGCAATTCTATCATAGTGTGGATTCAATCCAAATGTTTCTAAATCATACCATAAAATGGAAGGTTTTTCTTTTTTTGCATTCATGATATAATGATATCATATTTTCGATTTATGAAAAAGCTAATTTAAATAAGGAGTGATGTAAATGAAGAGACTTTGTATTTTGTTTTTATTTATTATTATTTCAAATTCTATATTTGCATCTAATGTTAGCAAAAAAGATGTATCAAATGCTTTTGTTGCTATTAGTGATTTAGGCTATGTTGCTGCATCTAATTTTATTTCATTTAAAAGAGTTGATTATGATTCTATAGCAATAAAAATGTCTCAAAAGAATTCATTACCTGAGGCCATATTATTTAATGATGCTGATTTACATACTTTTTTACAATATTTTTTAATAAATAATAAACAGAATTCATTTTCTAGTTATTTTATTCCATCTATCGATCCAATTGTTCGAGAGCGATTATTGATTAATGATTGGGATAAAGGTGAAGCAATAGTAAATGGTGCTGCTGTTATAGTTTTTCCTAATAATATGACCTTTCAAAAATTAATAAGTGATGGAACTTCAGGGATATTCCCAAAAGTTGGAGTTAGTTATAATTATAAGGTGAGTGGAACATTATTTAGTGAAGAAATTTCTATTAAAGGTGTATTTATTTTTTCATCAAATGAAGAGGGAGTTCCATTGATTACTCCTTTAAAATTAAAGATAAATGGTGAAGATTATGATTTATCTATTTTTGATGAGGCTCCTTTATTATTAACAATGAAGAATGATATTTAAAATAGTTTTAATATCCGTTCAAAAAATTAGTTTATTGCTGGTGATATAATTATTTAATAAATTTTTATTTATTATAAATTGATTATAAAATAAAGAGTTTTTTATTTATCTTTTACTTAGAATATCTATATAGTAGAATAAAAGAATAATATATTTTAATATAACTGTGTATATATACATTCCTTTGGAGGCGTTTAATTGAATAAAAAAGTTAAAGATTTTTTAATTAAATGGGGTCTTGATTCAGATTCTATTTCAATTGATAATATGGTTGATAGTTTTTTAAGTGAAATGGAAAAAGGATTGAATGAAGAAAATTCAAGTTCTTTACCTATGATTCCAACTTATATAGGAGAAGGTTCTCCTATAAAACCTGGTCAAAAAGTAATAGTTATTGATGCAGGAGGAACTAATTTAAGAACTTGTTTAGTAACTTTTGATAATAATTTAAAACCTATAATTAGTGACTTTAAAAAAGTATCAATGCCTGGGATTGATAGAGAAGTTAGCTCAAAAGAGTTTTTCTCTGTTTTTGCAAATCAAGTTGAACATATTATAGACAAAAGTGATCGTATAGGTTTTTGTTTTAGTTATGCTGCGAAAATAAGTGAAGATAATGATGGAATTCCTTTAGTTTTTTCTAAAGAAATAAAAGCTAAAGAAGTTATTGGTAAAAAAGTTGGACAATCATTATTAGCTGAACTAAAATCTCGTGGATATAATGTGGAAAATAAAAAAATTGCTGTTGTTAATGATACTGTAACTACATTATTAGCTGGTAGAGCACAAGGAGATGTTCATTTTGATGGCTATATTGGTTTTATTTTGGGAACTGGAACAAATACAGCTTATCTTGAAAAAACATCTAACATTAATAAATTAAAAAACTCTAATTTGGATAAAATGGTTATTAATGTTGAATCTGGTAGCTATGGTTTTTCTAATGGTGAAATAGATAAATTGTTCTTGTCTATAACTAAAGATCCTAGTACTTACCACTTTGAAAAGAAAATTAGTGGAGCTTATTTAGGTCCGATGAGTTCATTAGTTCTTAAAAAGGCAGTTGAAGATGGAATTTTATCAAAAGACTTTGCAACTAAATTTAAAGATTTAGGTGATGTTAATACAACTGAAATGAGTAATTATTTAGAAATGCCTTTTAATTTAGATTATAAATTAGTTAAATGTGTTGAAAATAATAAAGAAGATGCTATTAATTTATGGTTTATCTTAGATTCTATTATTAAACGAGCTAGTAAAATGACAGCAGCAAATTTAGCATCTGCTGTTTTAAAAACTGAATATGGTAAAAATCCTCTCAGACCTATTTGTATTAATGCCGATGGTACAACTTTTTATAAAACTGAATATTTAGAAAAATATACTAAATATTATTTGATGCAATTTTTGCAAGAAAAACATAATAGATATGTTGATTTTGTTAGAATTGATAATTCGCCTGTTATTGGTGCAGCTATTGCAGCTTTAGGCTTAGAATAAAAAATAATTTTTTAATTTTAAAAAATGTAAAAATCCTGATTTCGTTTTTGAATTCAGGATTTTTTATTTTAATATTATCAGTTGAAACATATATTATTAAATAAATACTTAAAATATGTTAATTCAACATAATTTAAGTAAAATTATTAAATAAACATTATATTATTCCTATTAAGGATTAATATTTAATACTTAAAATTTATAATATGCAAAATAAAACTCTAAAGTATACTTGAAGTGTTTAGCTAACTTTAGAGTTTGTAATAATATATTTATTTTATATATCTGAATTTTTTAGAAGATTAGTATGTAGATCTAATAGATAATCATATAAGTCTTGATTATTATTTTTTACATCAACTAATAATCTAAATACTGCTTCTGTTCCAGAACCTCTCATCCAAATAAAAGCAATATTATCATTCTTTGAATTGTAAAAAGTTATTTTATATCCACCTCTATAGGGAGATTTTCTATATTTTTCACCCATTCCTAAGATACAAGATGAACCTTCCATTTGAAATACTTTGTATTTGCAAATATCAAATTTATCTTTTAAATATTCTTTATTTTGTTTAAAATATTGTATAAATAATTTTTCATAATTTTCTTTTAACTTTCCATGATCACTTTTTATTTGTAATTTTGCTGAATTAGAGAAAGCATCAGTTGTAATAAATTTTGGCAAGCTATTGATAAAATTTTCTATGGATAATGTATCATTTTTATAGTTTATTTTTGATCTATAATAATCAAATATTTCTTTATTAGTTAATAAATTAATTATACTTAATAGTGTGTTTAAAGGATCTCTTACTTTTGCAGGATGGGTAATATTACCACCATTAGATCCTTCTCCTAATATTCTAACTATATAGCCTTTTTTACGTTCTCTTTTAGCTTTCTCAACTACATTAGCTTCACCAACTTCGGTTCTAAATACTTTAACATCTAAAGCTTTTGCGATTTCGTCAATTCTCATTGATGTTGGACCATTAATGCTAATAGCCATTTTTTCATTGGGATATTGTATTCTCATCGAACTTAATTCTGCTAGTACAACAAGTGCAAAAACTTCTTGAGCTTTTAATATTTCAGCTTTTTTTGTACTATCTTTTATATAAACAAGATTTCCTCTATCTCCATCATTGTCAGGTACGTAGCCAACAACAAAACTATTATCTTCTTTATGTTTTTCTTCTAATGCAGAGCGACACATTTCTAGATTTTCACCTTCAGGAACTATTGGGTGAACAACTTTTCTTGGCACATCATTTATAAATTTTGTTTTAATATTTATTTCATTAAAAAATTCTTTATCAATGCTTAGAGTTCTTGCACTACCATTTAGCTCTGCAATAATTCCAATGCTTTTTTTGCTTAATTTATTTTTTAAGTCACTTAAATATTTTTCTGTATCTAATCCTTTACTTGCTGTATAAAGGGCAAAGTTTCTATAATTTTGTAAGCTTATTTCTTTGTTTTTATCAACTTTAGACAAATTCTCTTCAAGAATTGTTTTATCTAAATTTGTTACTAAATTTTTGACAAATAATAAAGCATTTTTATTTTCAACAAATAATTTAAAATCTTTTGTTAAAATATCAACTTCTTTTTTATTAAATACACCACCTTCTTTTCCAAATTTTATTCCATTATGGCCTATTGGATTGTGAGAAGCAGATACATATAAAAAAGCATCTAAACTCTTATCTTGAGAAGACAGAGCCATAATTTCTGGTGCTGCAGAAATATATGTATTAATAACTTCAATATTTAATGCTAGAAAGACTCTGTTTATAATATCTAAGATTTGTGGCCCTGTAGGTCTTGCATCCATTCCAATTGCGATTTTTATTTTTCCCTTATTTTTGTAAAAGAAATTATTATTTATTTCATAATCGCTAATACAATTTAGGTATTTAGCTAATGTTAAGGCAATTAAAGCACAAAAATATTTATCTTCTGTTGAAATTTTATCAGTTGGATCTTCTTCATCTTTACTAATTGCAAAAACTTTTCTCCATCCTGAAGCACTTAATATAAATGAGTCTAATTTTGTTTTTAAAATATTAATATCTGGAATTGTATCATATAATGGGTTTATTGAAGAATCAGCAATAAATAGATTGCTTTTTTTATCATTAAATATCATTATCAGTCTCCTTATTTGTATAATTTTATTGTAACCTCAAAATATAAAAAAATACACAGCTATACAATAGATAGTGGATTATATGCATATAATATTAGCTTTTTGTGCAAATTTTTTAAAAATTTGACTTGTAGCATATTCTTGTCTTTGATAATCTATTTTTATGATGAAAAATTGTATCGCGATTCATGATTTATGTTGTTATGCTAAAAGTTCCTTAACTGTAGTTATTCCAACTCTTGAATGTTTAAATGTTGAAGTATTACCTTTGCCCACAGCTCTCCTTTCTTCTCAAAGTGATGGGTTTGAAGATTTATACATTAAAAATTTAACTAATGAGATTGAACAAGTATTAGATGTTTGGGAGAAAGAAGAAATTTCGTGTGATTGCATATATAGTGGTTTTTTAGCTGGAGATGAACAAGTTAATATTGTTGAAAGAGTAATTAAATCGCAAAAAGATAATAATCCTTTGATAATAATTGATCCTGTTTTAGGTGATGATTTAATTCCTTATTCTCCTATTAATAATAATTTGATTGAAAAAATGAAATATTTGGTTTCGTTTGCTGATGTTATTTGCCCAAATTCAACAGAAGCAGCTCTCTTATTAGGCGAAAAACCTAAGAAATTTTATTCGAATAGTGAGATTGAATCTTTTTTAAAGAGATTGATTGAAATGGGCCCTAATAAAGTTGTAATAACTAGTGTGCTTCAAGAAGCATCACAATCAGTAGTTACAGTATCAATAAGTAAAGGTGAAATTACATATCATTATAATAAAATGATTGATACATCATATCCTGGAACTGGAGATCTTTTTGCAAGTGCTCTAGCTGGTTTGATTTTAAAAGGTTTTAGTTTTGAAAGAGCTTGTAATATTTGCTCTACTTTATGTTCAAAAGCATTAGTTGAAACAAAAAATCTTGGTTATAAAAAAAGACATGGTATTAGTGTCGCTGCAATTATTCCATATCTTGATGCTTTTAATTAGTTTCACTTATGCCAAGTGAAAAATCTCCAATTAGTTTTATTATATTTTGATCTCTTTTTATATCTAGTTTTCTATTAGGAAAATGTTTGGGTAAAATCAATTTTATAAAATTAATTGATTCTTCTTCAATTTTTAAAATATCATTTTTTGTTACCCACGAAAGAGTGCTTATATCAATATCTAATAAATATCCTCGACCTAATGAAGAACCATATCCGTTTGTAAATTGTAAACCTGTAGAAAAAAGACCATCATAATTTCCACTAGCTGCTTTTCCTCTTTTTTCCCTATTTGGGTGAAGCGGGAACATTGAACCAAATTTATCTTCTAAATGATTATCTAGTTCTAAACACATTCTATGTAATTGTCCTTCTAATTCAATTTGTTTTGGATGCATTATTTTAAGTCCTCTTCTCTAAAACCATATTTATCTAATATCTCTTTGTATTTTGTATTTGAAGATTTGTTACTTTGATTATCATTTTTTTTATAATTATCGTCAATTGTTTCTTTTATTTTATTATTTAAT
>Ga0102929_1001961_pt1 | contig 12233 bp, 10 predicted proteins | sample SalPonR1_B_D2_MG_FD_78510 | JGI IMG/M metagenome (GOLD analysis project Ga0102929, IMG submission 78510) | Salt pond soil microbial communities from South San Francisco under conditions of wetland restoration - Salt Pond MetaG R1_B_D2_MG | ecosystem: Environmental > Aquatic > Marine > Intertidal... | reverse complement strand
TGACCCGCTCGCCCAAGTGCGGGGAGCCAACAATCTCCTCCGCCTGCGGCTGGAGTCGGGTGACACTGTCGTGGTAACCGGACGCGGCGCCGGACGCTGGCCCACGAGCGAGTCGGTGTTCGCGGACGTCATGGAGATCTATCGCTACAGGCTGTCGGCGCCGAGAATTCACGCCGCGTGAAATAAGCGACACCAGTGCAGAGGCTTACTCAGCGAGAAATGACCATCTGTCGCTTCTCCAGTTTTCGTGAGCTCACACGCTCTGCAAGTCGCGAATCCGGGTAATCCGTCCAGAAAGAGAGGTGCGACATCGGTGCGACCTGCAGATAGACTGAATTCGTAAGCCGCTGATCCTAAATCTTAATTCCGATTCCTTGCGTCCAATCCATCATCGGCGCAACCTGTATTTCTCGGCGATGTGGGCAATTATTCATGTGGCTATTCTGGCAGGAATGTCTTGGGGGATGCGCCGAATCTATGGCCGATCCTGCAGCAACTTGCTACGGTCGATGGCAGTGGGATTCTAAATTGGCTTACCCCGCCAGACGGCTTCCGGAGTTCCGATGGAATCGTTGGGTATTATCTTCCGATTGCTCGCGGTCTCTCAGGTTGTCTTGTTTGCCGCCGCTGTCGCGCTGTCATCGAACCCCTGGCGTACACGGGCGATTGGCGCCGGGCTCGGCATCGGCGTCGCCTGCTACCTGATTCTCCCTCCGGTCATTGATTACTGGGGACGCGATCCAGCCGCCGTTTTCATAATAGCGGCTGATGCGGTGCCGCTGCTGTTACTGCTCTTTGTCCGGGTGGTATTCGACGACCTGAGACGACTGTCGATGACGGAGCAGGTCATCGTAGCCCTTTATCTTACCTTGTGGCTCGGGACTGCTCTGCCAAAATCCTTTGGTGATATACCGGTATTGGCTTTTCAGATCGGCAAACTCGCAGTCATCCTATGGGCTATCTGGATTGTACTGGCCGGCCGTACCGACGATCTCGTCGGCGCCCGTTTGCGGTTACGCACGGCGTTCGCGACGGCGTTGGGTCTCGCGGCTGCCGCAGTCGTGACAACCGAGTTGGTTACTGACCGGCACGTGCCAATGCCGATAGACCAGATCGGTATGGCACTTATCTGTGGTCTGTCGTTCGCTATCAATCTCGCCTTCATCCGCTGGAACCCCTCTTTTTCGTTGATCGGCGAAGAGCCGGCATCGAGGACGACGCCGCCGGCGGAACGTAGAGACCCCCTGCTCGACCAGATCGACAGACTCATGAATCAGGAACGTCTTTACGCCGATCACGACTTGCGTATTGCAGGTCTCGCCGAACGCTGCGGTATACCTGAATATCGGCTCCGGCGGACGATCAACCAGGGGCTCGGATACCGAAACTTCAATCAGTTCGTGAACGGATTCCGCCTGCGTGAGGCCGCCGAGCGGCTAACCGCCGAGCCCCGTGTTCCAATCCTAACCATCGCGATCGATGTGGGATTCCGCTCGATTTCGTCCTTCAACGCGGCCTTTCGCGTCCACTACGGCTGCTCGCCTTCCGAATATCGACGCCGGCAAGTGCCGGAATCCCGATAAAGCTGCCGAATTCCGAAATCCGGTCGACTTCCTGAGTATTCCGGCAGCGTCAACTTTGGCGACGCGCTCCAATGCATGGCACACGCCACTCACTGGAGAAAGATCATGCGTTGCCTTGTCACGATCCTGCTACAGCTGTTCATCGCCGTTTCGGGTCACTGCGAGATCGAGGAACCATCGCTGGCCGGCTATTGGGTGCCGCCTGGCGGGGAAGCGATCATAGACATCGCGCCGTACGGCGAACACCTGCGCCTGACATTGCATGCTGTCCTCGTGCCACTGGACCCTGACAGCCCCCTGGCGAGCGGCAATGACTCCAACAATCCGGATCCCGACCTGCGTGGACGCCCACTCGATGAACTGCCGCTTGGCCAGCTGGAGGCCACCGATGGCGATCCGACCTGGCGCGGGCGCCTCTACGATCCGGAGAGCGGCCGCGAATTCAAGGTAGCCGTTCGCTTCGTAGACCCGGATGTGCTCGAAGTCCGCGGCCATGTCGGCCTGCCCATCTTCGGAAAAACACTCTACTGGGCCCGTCTGTCTCTGCACCAATCCCGGCAAGAGGCTCTATGGGCAGAGGGGCAGTAACGATGAACGATCTATCTATTACCCGCCGACGTGCCGATCTCGACTGGCTACGGGTCATCGCGTTTGGCTTGCTGATCTGGTTCCACGCCGCAGTCGTTTTTCTGCCGAGCGGTATTCCCATGATCCAGAATGCGGAATCGAGTACCGCGCTACAGGTCTTTGTCGCCTTCCTGCATCAGTTCCGACTGGCCCTGCTGTTTCTCATTTCCGGGGTCGGCGTTCGGTTCGCGATGAAGAAGCGTGGTACCGGCGAATTCGTCCGCGAGCGCTCGAAGCGCCTTCTCATCCCCCTCGCCGTCGGTATCCTGGCGCTGGTACCCCCGATGGTCTATCTGGAGAAACGCTTCATTGGCGAAATAGATGTGGGAATCGCAGCGTTCTATCCGGCATTCTTCGTTAATGGTGTCTACCCCTCAGGTCATCTGAGCTGGCACCACTTCTGGTTTCTCGCCTATCTGTTTCTGTTCTGCATGCTCGGGCTGCCGTTCTTTCGCCACCTCACCGTCAGGGGCGGCGATCGACTTATCCGCCACTGGACTCAACGCCTCACTCCCGGGGCTCGGCTCTTTCTGCCGATCATACCGCTCGCCCTTTTCGAGATGGCCTTGCGATGGGCGTTCCCCGGAATACCCGATCTTCTTCATGACTGGGCCAACTTCGCTCAGTGGTTCCTGATCTTCGTAGCCGGTTTTATGTTCGCGTCCTCAGAACCGCTACTCGACCGAACCCAGGCACTGCGATACCTTAGTCTCACCTTTGGCATCGCAACGTCCGGCCTTCTGTTTCTGCAATTCTGGGATCCGGCGATCAGCGGATTCACACCATTGTCCGACGGACGGGTGACGCTGCCGGAATACCTCTGGTTCTGCGCGCTGCGGGTTGCCAATATCTGGTGCTGGCTGCTTGCCTGCCTCGGCTGGGCCGGCGCGTGGCTGCAGAGGCCGAACCGATTGCTTGGCTACCTGAACGGAGCGGTGTATCCGCTGTTCTGCTGGCACCTCCCGATCATCCTGGCTCTCGCCTATCTCGTCGTTCCGCTCGATTGGCCGGTAGTCGCCAAATACACGGCAATCGTAGGTGGCACTATGTTGACGACATTCGCCCTGTATGAGGCGATCCTGCGACGGGTGCGTTGGCTGAGACCGCTCTTCGGTATCAGATAAACTAGCCAACATGGCCGGAACGGCTTCTGATTTCCGTCTGTCAAGCAAACGGCGCCGTACCCAGCGATTCGTAAAACCATCGCTTTCCCAGAGCCACCCTGACGCAAGACCTGTCTTCATCCCCGATGATCGCCGCGGCGCCTAGCATGCAAGAACAAAGTGCACCCCACAGATCTGATCGAACCTTCAAGAAATCACGGTGCGACAGTGGTGCGACTTCCCGATAGACTGAATCCGTAAGCCGCTGATCCTAAATCGCTAATCCGATTCCTTCCGTCCAATCCATCATAGGCGCAACCTGTATTTCTCGGCGATGTGGGCAATTGTTCATTTGGCTATTTTAGTAAGAACCTGACCGGGGATGCGCGGCGGTCGCTCCTATGCCGGGCACTATCGCCGCATCGGCGACCCGAGATGCAGGAACATCGCAGGCACCACCAGCATGTTGAGCACCGTGGAACTCAGCAGACCCCACAGGATGACAACGGCCATCGGCGCCTGGATCTCGCTGCCGGGCTCGCCGCCGGCCAGCGCCAGCGGCACGAGCGCGAGAGCGGTAGCCAGCGCAGTCATGAGGATAGGCACCAGCCGTTCCATCGATCCACGGCGCACCGCCGCCTCCGGGTCCACGCCCTCGTCCCGGATGAGCCGATCGATGTGGTCGATCAGGATCACGCCGTTCCGTGTCGCGATGCCGAAGAGGGTAATGAAGCCGATGACCGCGGCGATGGTCACGATGCCGCCCGTGTACCAGACACCCGCGACGCCGCCGATTAGCGCCAGTGGCAGGTTGAGCATCACCAGGGCGGCATCCCGCGCCGTGCCGAAAGCGGCGACTAGCAGGAGAAAAATGCCCACGACCACGACCGCGCCGAGGATCAGAAGCCGCGTGCCGGCGGCCTCCGCGCTCTCGAACTGGCCGCCGTACTCGACGTAGTAGCCGGCAGGGAGTTCCACGCCCGCAGCCACCGCGGCACGGATGTCCTCAACCACGCTCATCAGGTCCCGCCCGGCGACATTCGCCATGACGACGAGCTTGCGCTGGACATCCTCGCGCGTGATCGTGTTCGGGCCGCGCTCTCTCTGTATATCGGCCAGCGCGGAGAACGGCACCCACGCGCCAGACGGCAGCGTGAGGAGAGTCTCGCGCAGCGTCTCGATGTCGGCCTTCGCGCCGTCGGGGAATCGCACCACCAGGTCGAAGCTCGCCTCGCCTTCCAGGATGCGCCCGACCGTGGTCCCGGTGAATGCGGTCTCGAGAGATTCCGCCGCCTCGGCCATGGTGACGCCGTAGTTCGCGAGGGCGGCGCGGTCGAAGCGCACCGAGACGAAGGGGATCTCCGCCTGCTGGTCGGTGGCCACGTCCACCGCACCGGGGATCTCGAACACCAGCGATTCGATCTCGCCGCCCAGCCGGCGCAGCTCGAACAGGTCCTCGCCGAAAATCTTGATGGCGATGTTAGCGCGGGTGCCGGAGAGCATGTGGTCGATGCGGTGCGAGATCGGTTGACCGATGATGACATTGGTGCCAGGAATGGAAGCGAACCGCGCGCGGAGATCGGCGAGTAGCGCCGATTTGTCGCGCTCGCGCATGTCCAGGGTGACGTCGATCTCGGAGGCGAATACCTGCTGCGCATGGGGATCCAGCTCGGCCCGCCCGGTCCGGCGCGCCGTGGCGACGACCTCCGGTTGCTCGAGCAGGATCTCCTCCACCCGGCCGCCGATCTCGTCCGAGGTCTCCAGCGAGGTCCCCGGCAGGGTCACGACGCTCAGGGTCAGGCTGCCCTCGTTGAACTCCGGCAGGAACCCGCGGCCGGCCAGGGCGAGCGCGACGCACGCCGCTGCCAGCACTAAAGCCGACGCCCCCGCCACCGTCCGCCAGTGACCGAGAGACCATTCCAGCGCCGGGCGGTAGGCGGACTTGAGTGCCGAGATGAAGCGGGTGTCGTGGTCTGTAGTAGCCGCCTTGCCGCCGGGCAGGCCGAGGTAGCAGAGCACCGGCGTCACCGTCAGGGCCACCAGCAGCGAGGCCGCGAGCGAGACCACATAGGCGAGGCCGAGCGGCTGCAGCAGCCGGCCCTCGACGCCGCTCAGGAAGAAGATGGGCAGGAAGACCAGGATGATGATGAGCGTGGCGAAGACGATGGAGCCCTCGATCTCCCGGGTCGCCTCGAACACCACTTCGAAGACGGGCCTTTGCTCCGCCTCCTCCGCCGCGGCGTTCTCGCGCAGGCGCCGGACGATGTTCTCCACCACGATAATGGCATCGTCCACCAGCGCGCCGAGCGCGATGGCCATGCCGCCCAGGGTCATCGTATTCAGCGAGCCGCCCATCCAGCGAATGGTGAGCACGGCCACCAGCAGCGACAGCGGGATGGCCAGCAGTGCGATGCCGGTGGCCCGCGCGCTGAACAGGAACAGGAACATGATCGCGACCACCAGGATGGCGCCGTCACGCAGTGCCACGGCCAGGTTGTCGATGGAGATCGTGATGAAGTCGGCCTGGCGGAAGGCGTCAGTCTCGATGCGCATGCCCTCGGGCAACGAGGCGCCGAGTTCCGCGATGACGGCATCGAGACGCTCGGTGAGCTCCAGGGTATTCACGCCGGGCTGTTTCTGGATGCCGAGTACCACGGCGTCGCGGCCCTTGTAAGCGCCCGTGCCGCGGCGCGGCGCCGGGCCCGTACGCACCTCGGCGACGTCGCGCACCAGCACCGGCATGCCGCCACGTTCCGTGACCAGCGCCTGGCCGATATCGCCGACCGTGCGCGCGCGGCCGAGGCCCTGGATCAGGAACTCCTGCCGGTTCTCCGTCACGAAGCCCGCCGAAGAGTTGCGGCTGGCGCGTGCCACCGCGTCGCGCAGCTCACCAAGGGTGACGCCATAGGCGGCGAGGCGCTCAGGCGTGGCGACCACCTGATATTGCTTCGTCTCGCCGCCGATCGGGATCACCTCGGCGACGCCGCCGACGGCGAGCAGCCGCCGCCGCACGTTCCAGTCCGCCACGGTCTTCAGGGTCATCTCGTCGTGGCGGTCGGAGACCAGCGCAATGAAGAGAATCTCGCCCATGATCGAAGTCACCGGCGTCATGACGGGCGGCGGCAGGTCCTCCGGCAACGTGGCCGCGGCGGTCTGCAGCCGTTCGGAGACGAGTTGACGTGCCCGATAGATGTCGGTGCCCCACTCGAACTCGATGGTCACCACGCTGATGCCGATGCCGGTGTTCGAGCGCACCCGGCGCACGCCGCCGGCGCCGTTCATGGCCGTCTCGATGGGGAACGTCACCAGCTTCTCGACATCCTCCGGGGGCATGCCGTGGGCCTCGGCCACCACCGTCACGGAGGGCGCGGTGAGGTCCGGGAATACGTCCACCGGAGACTGCAGCGCACGCCAGCCACCCCAGAACAGGAGGAGTGCCGCGCCCGCCAGTACGAGCAGGCGGTTGGTCAGCGACCAGCGGATGATGCGATCGACCATGGCGGGGTCCCGTCAGTGTGCGTGGCCGTGGCCGATTTCCTCGCCGCCGGCGGCAGCAAGCTTCACGAAATAGGCGCCCTCCGAGACCACGCGCTCGCCGGCCTCGACCCCGCCGAGCACCTCGACCAGGTCGCCATCGGTGATACCGAGGCGGACCGGGCGGCGCACGAAGGCCTCGCCGCCCGTCTGCACATAGACGACGGCGCGCCCGCCGTCGTCGATGACCGCCCCTCGCGGTACCGCGAGGCGGGAGACGGGTTCCGACACGAACACGTGCGCCGCGAATCGGGCGCCTACCGCGGCCGGCCCCTGCTCTGTCGGATACTCCACCGTAACGGACGCCGTACGGCTGACCGGGTCGATGGCCGGGGCCACCTGTACGACGTAGGCTCCGTGCCGCTCGTCGAGCACGACGGTATCGGCACCGTCGCGATCGAACCAGGCGCCGCTGGTTTCCTGTATCTCGGCCGAGAATCGCTCCGGCACGCGGATCTCCAGCCAGCGCCGTTCGGGCGCCGCGATCCGGAACACCCGGTCGCCGGCGCGGACGAATGCACCCGGTCGCGCGTTGACCTCGAGCACCTCGCCGGAGACGGGCGCGCGGAGCGCGATGCCTGCCTGCTGATTGCCCCGCTGGTACTGCTCCACCCGGCTACGGGCGGCATCCAGTTCGGCACGCGCGACATCGAGTTCATGCCGGGCTTCGATCAGCCTGCGCTCGGGGATCGCGCCGCGCGCGAAGAGATCCTCGAGCCGTTCCACGTCCCGTTCCGCCAGCGCAAGTTCTGCCTGAGCACGCTCGAGCGCCACCAGCAGGCTGCCGAAATCGCTGCCCTCGCCGAGGCGCGGCACCAGATAGCCGAGTACGCTACCCGCCTCCACGCTGCGCCCGGCGCGCACCAGGCCGGCGCCGGCAAAGTAGCCGTCGGCAGGTGCGCGGACCTCCGCGCCGGCATCCGCCGGGGCGAGCACCGTGGCGAATCCGGGCACCGAGCGGCGCATCGGACGCTCCGCCACCAGCACCGTAGCGAAGGGGTTAGTCCACTGCTGCTCCTTCAGATAGCCGATGTCGCCTTCGATCTCGGGCTGGTTCACGGCCGCGGCGGCGGTATCGGCGAACACGGTGACCTCACCCAGCCGATGAGTGGCCGTGAAATCGCCGTCGCCGACGTCGATCACCAGCTCGAAGTTGCCGGCATCCCGAGGCGTCACCGCCGGCGTGAAGATGCCCGGCCGTGCCGGCCCGTTCACCCGGAACCGGGCCGCGGCCCGGCCGCCCTTCTCCAGGATGACGTCGAGACGTCCGGAGGTGAGCGGTTCGTAGTCGGCGAGCCGGGTGACATGCGCGGCGAACGACGAACTCTTGCCGGCGACCAGCGCGGGGAACTCCACGAACAGCTCGGTGACGTCCGTGTAGTCGGTATAGATGAGCGTGGATTCCTCGCCACCGTGATCATGCGCGCCTTCGGTCTCGGACGGGCCGTGAGCGTGTCCGTGCTCGTCGGGCGCAGAGCCGCCGCAGGCCGCGAGCAACAATGCCGCGGCCAGCGGGAGTAGCCGACTCTCAGTGTTGATGCTCATGCCCCTCGCCGTCGTGGTGGTGATCCTCATCTTCCGCGGCGTCTCCTGCTGCGTCGGCGGACTCCGTCGGTGCATCGGCCTCGTCGCCGTAGAATGCCTCGGTCTCCGCGGCGGCATCGTCGTCTTGGTGGCCGTGATCGCCACCATCGTGGTCGTGACCATGGTCGTCGGCCGCCGCCTCGTGGGCATGCTCGGCGTCGCCGTCATGCGGGTGGCTCTCATCGTCGGCGCCACCGCAGGCGATCAGCAGAGCGAACAGGGCTGCGATCAGGCCCGTCTTGTACAGATTGCTCATGGATCTCCTCTCAGGAATTGCAGTTCGATGAACGATTCGCGGGCTGCCTGCGCGCGCGCGATGGCCTCGCGCTGTGCCGCGAGGTCCGCCCGATGGGCGTCTATCAGCTCCATCACGCCGAGCTCGCCTGCCGCGTAGGCGCTCTCGGCAATGGACGCCAGGGAATGCCCTTCGGCGTCGGCGGCCTGCAACAGCTCGGCAGCCTCCCGACCCGCCTCCACCGCCCGGACGGCCGCGCGGGTCTCCGCCGCCAGCCGGTTCTCGGCCATCCGCCGTTCAGCACCAAGACGCCTGGCACGGCTCTCCGCGGCAAACGCTTCGCCGTCGCCCCGGTCGAACAACGGCACCTCCACCCCCAGCATCACGAGATTGCCGTCGGCATCGAGCCCCGGTTCCTCGACCTCACGACGACCCACGCCCAGGGTCACCTCGGGCCAGGTCCGCCGGCCCGCCGCGCGGGCGCTCAGCGAGGCGCTATCCGCCTCGGCATCGAGCGCGGCCAGCAGGGGATGATCGGCCACCACGTCTGCCACGGCCGATTCACCGACCGCAGGCGGCAAGACCCGCCCCGAGAGTGCCGTCGGCTGGCCGCCGATGAGGCTGAACAGCCGGTCACGCGCCGACTCCGCCGCGGCCTCGCGGTCGAGCACTTCGCCGCGCAGCAGCGCGTACTCGCGCTCGATGCGAAGGAGGTCGTAGCGGGACGCATCGCCGGCGGCGACGCGCTCGGAGACGGACCCGGCCAGCTGATCGAGCCGCTCCTGCCAGCGCAGGGCGGTACGCAACTGCGCCTCGGCCGCCAGCGCGCTGTAGTACAGACGGCGTATTTCCGCCGCAATCTCGCGGCGCTCGATCTCTGCCCGTGCGCCGGCGGCGGCCTCCAGCGCGGCGGCGGCGTCGCGCTCCAGACCGTGCACGCCGGCGACGTTCAGCCGCTGCCGTATCCACAGGAACTTCTCCCGACTCTCTCCGCCGGGCAGATCCACGCTCTCGCGGCTGTACTCGATCTCCGGGTTAGCCCAGCGTCCGGCGGCGCGGGTATTGCCGGCGGCAACCATACGCCGCGACTCCAGCAGCGTGTTGACTTCCGCCCGGGCGAGGCCGCGCTGGACGGCGTCCGCCTCGCTCAAGGGCGACGCCGCACCAAGACCGGCGGCCAGCAAGAGGCCGCCGAGCAGGAACCCGCGTATCACATCAGCACCCCTAGCAGCGTTTCGATGGCGTGATGGGAACCGGCGATCACGCAGGCGAGTGCGGCGAGGGCCGTGCCATAGACCACCTCGTAGACGGGAGGCGGGCTGACCGGTGCGCGGATGCTCAGCAAGCGTTCGACGCGCCGAAGGGTGTCGGCGCCGGCGGCGGAGAGTGCCGGCACGTCCCGGCCGGCGGTCGCGCGCGCGACCTCGACAATCGTGCGTGCGACGTGCTCCGCGCCGAAGCGTGTCGCCACGCTATCGTCGGCTCGTTCCTCGACGGCCTGATGCCAAGCGCGTCGCAGCCTGGCCGCACCGGACGGCCAATGCGCGAGGAGCAGACATTCGAGCCATCGGCTTTGCGCAGGGTCCCGATGACGGAGATGCGTGGTCTCGTGGGCCAGTACGATACGGCGCTCTCGCGGGCCGAGCCGCTCGAGGAGCCCCCGGGAAATCAGGACGAATGGCCGTCCCGGGTCGGCGGCGAATGCCACGCAGTCGGGGGATTCCAGAACCCGCAGCCGGCCACGGCCCTGTGCCAGGCAGGCCATGGTACGGAGCTGTGAGTCCGCCCTTCGTCTCACCATCGTGTGACGGATTGCCATGAGCCCGAACCAGATGGCGGCGAGGAGCAGGACGAGCCAGTGCCAGTGCGCAAGTGCCACCGCCGGAAGATGCTCGAGACACAGATGAGGGTGGCCGATGCCGTGAGACAGGCAATGATCGGCGATCAGTCCGAGAGGTTTGGCGGCGGCCGGTGCGGCGAGCGCCAGGAGGAACACCAGGGGTGCAGCCCAGGGCAACAGAGCGACCAGATACACACGGCGGATCCGCGCCGCAGGATCGAGCCTCTGGTCGAGAGGAAGGCGCGCAAGCATTCCCGCGGCTAGTGCGGAGACCACCCAGCCGACAGGTAGCGCCAGGAGGAAGATCCAGAGCACCGTCAGCCACGCGTTCATGATCCACCCCGATCGCGTCGCCGGCGCCGGAGAGTCTCCTCGACCGCCTGCAACGCCTGTTTATCGGGGATATCCGCCGCATCCACAAAGGCGGCGATCGCCGCGGAGGAGTCACCGCCGAACCGGCCCACGACCTCGCGCACCAGCGCGGCCACCAGTTCGTCCCGGCTGACCCGCGGCGAATAGCGGTAGGAGTGCCCTACCTTGACTCGATCCAGCAAATCCTTTCTATACAGCCGCTCCAGGGTGGATTGCACGGTGTTCAGCGAAATGCCCCGCTCTTCTCCGATCTCCGCATGCGCCGTTTTCGCGGAGACCTCTTCTAAGGTCCAGACGTATTCGAGGATGGCGACTTCGAGATCGCCGAGATGCGGGAATGAGGACATCGGATTGCGCGTGTGACACGTGAGTGAGACTGCCTCGCCGAGATCGCGGGCAGCACAAGCGGCCGAGTATGTGGGCCCAAAAACCGATCGTCAATCGGTTTTTACCAGGCACGGCCGTACGGGAGAAAACCCGACGGCGAGATGCTGATAATCTCGACTTATGGAACTGCCCTTTTCGCAGACGCAATTCCTCGAGGTTTTCGCTGCCTACAACGCCGCGATATGGCCTCTCCAGATCGCAACCCTACTACTCGGCGTCCTCGCGATCGTGTTGGTCTTTTCAGCCTGCCGCTGGAGCGATCGGATCATTTCCGCGGTTCTGGCGTTGCTCTGGGCGCTGATGGGAATCGGTTACCACTGGCTGTATTTCAGTACGGTCAATCCGGCAGCCTGGATCTTCGGGGGCTTGTTCATGCTGGCGGCGTCAGTGTTTTTGATCGAGGGAACCATCCGGGACAGTATCCGCTTCCGGCCGCGAACCGGTATCAGCGGCTGGGTAGCGACGGTGCTGATTGTCTACGGAATTGCCGTCTATCCGGCTACAAGTCTCCTGGTCACCCATCCGTACCCACAGACCCCGCTTTTCGGGGTCGCACCATGCCCGACGACGATCTTCACTCTCGGGATGCTTCTGCTTGCCAAGCATCCCACGCCGTTCTTTCTAGCAGCCTTACCGATCATCTGGTCGCTGATAGGTGCCAGCGCCGCGATTCTGCTCGACGTACCTCAGGATCTGGCATTGATTGTTGCAGCCGCGGCCTGGTTCGCTTGCCATCCACCGAGTTAAGAAACGGGCGATCGCGTTTAGAAAACTGGTGATGACTCCGCGGTCAACGCTCGAGATATCGGGGTCAGACGACAGCAGAATGAGAAACGGATTGCGAGGGAGAAGACGGCTGAGTTCGTCGTTGATCTTTGGCCTTCAAGTGAGCCTTGCAAGCCCTGAATCTGGTCGATCCAGCTAGAAAACAGGGTGCGACATTGGTGCGACCCGGCGATACACTGAAT
>Ga0102929_1001960_pt1 | contig 12234 bp, 11 predicted proteins | sample SalPonR1_B_D2_MG_FD_78510 | JGI IMG/M metagenome (GOLD analysis project Ga0102929, IMG submission 78510) | Salt pond soil microbial communities from South San Francisco under conditions of wetland restoration - Salt Pond MetaG R1_B_D2_MG | ecosystem: Environmental > Aquatic > Marine > Intertidal... | reverse complement strand
ATCATCGCAGATAAATGCTTTTGAGTCATCTCCTCTGTTTTGCGGATTTGGCGGACTGTTGGCCATTTGTCGATTGACCAAGGCGTCCCGTCCGGATATTCTCTTCCGTTGGGTATCTTTTCCATTTATTTTCATCCGGCTTTCGGTTTCGCCGCGAGCCACGGAAAAGGAGGCTGGTGTGGCTGTTGTCGAGGTCGTTCATCCCCTGGTCAAACACAAACTCGGGCTGATGCGCAAGGCGGATATCAGCACCAAGGATTTTCGCGAACTGGCTTCTGAAGTTGCCCGGCTTCTGACCTACGAGGCAACCAAGGACCTGGAAACCGAAAAAGCCGAGATCGAAGGATGGGCCGGTTCTGTCCTGGTCGACCAGATCAAAGGCAAAAAAATCACCGTGGTGCCGATCCTGCGCGCCGGCCTGGGCATGATGGACGGCGTGCTTGACCTGATTCCCAGCGCCCGGGTCAGCGTGGTCGGCCTGTACCGCAATGAAGAGACCCTGGAGCCGGTTCCCTACTTCAGGAAGCTGACCAGCGACATGGCAAGCCGTATCGCTCTGATTCTCGATCCCATGCTGGCGACCGGCGGCAGTCTGATCGCAACCATCGATATGTTGAAGGAAACCGGTTGTTCGCAGATTCGCGGCCTGTTCCTGGTCGCGGCTCCCGAGGGGCTCGAGCGGCTGCAGCAGGCGCATCCCGATGTCGATGTCTACGTCGCAGCCATTGACGACAAACTCAACGATAAAGGGTATATCCTGCCGGGTCTTGGTGATGCCGGCGATAGAATTTTCGGTACCAAATAAACTTTTGATCGCAGAGGAGGTTGCCCGTGAGCCTATTTGATTCATCGGATGAGACGGTGTTCAGTCCCAAACTGGCCCTGGTCGGTGCGCAGATGTTGTTCGTCGCTTTCGGCGCCCTGGTCCTGGTTCCTCTTCTGACCGGCCTCGATCCCAATGTCGCCCTGTTTACCGCCGGAGCCGGCACCTTGGTCTTCCAAGTGGTCACCCGGCGTCAGGTGCCGGTATTTCTGGCCTCTTCCTTTGCTTTTATCGCGCCGATCATCTACGGGGTTCAGACCTGGGGTATTCCCGGCACCCTCTGCGGCCTGGCTGCCGCCGGCCTGTTCTACATCCTGCTGGGCGGTGTGGTCAAGCTGCGCGGGGTTGGGTTTATCTCCCATATTTTCCCGCCGGTGGTCACCGGGCCGGTCATCATGGTGATCGGCCTGATCCTTGCTCCGGTCGCCGTGCACATGGCCATGGGCCGCACCGGCGACGGGGCAGCCCAACTGGTGCCGCAGGGCACGGCGCTGGTTGTTTCCGGGATCGCTCTCGCCGTAACGGTCCTGGTTGCCCTCAGGGGGCACGGCCTGCTGCGGCTGATCCCCATTCTCTGTGGCTTGGGCGCCGGCTACCTGGTGGCCCTGCCTCTTGGCCTGGTCGACTTTTCCCCGGTTCGCGAAGCGCCCTGGCTGGCCGTCCCCAACTTTGTCCTTCCGGAGTGGAATTTCGAGGCGATTCTCTTCATGCTACCGGTGGCCATTGCGCCGGCTATCGAGCATTTCGGCGATGTCCTGGCGATCAGTTCGGTTTCCGGGAAAAATTATCTGGAAAAACCCGGAATTCATCGGACTCTGCTGGGAGACGGCCTCGCCTCCTCGCTGGCCGCTTTGCTGGGTGGTCCACCGAACACCACCTACAGCGAAGTAACCGGAGCGGTTGCCCTGACCAAGATGTTCAATCCGGTGGTCATGACTTATGCAGCCGTCACGGCCCTGATTCTCGCCTTTGTCGGCAAGCTCGGCGCTCTTCTGCAGACCATCCCGGTGCCGGTCATGGGCGGCATTCTGTTCCTGTTGTTCGGGACCATCGCCGTTGTTGGTCTGAATACCCTGGTTCGGTCGGGGGAGGACTTGATGGAGGCGCGCAACATGGTGATTGTTGCCCTGACCATTGTCGCCGGCATGGGGGGCATGACCCTTGAACTTGGCGCCGTGACTCTGCACGGCATCGGTCTGGCCGGCATTGTTGCGGTTCTTCTCAACCTGCTTTTGCCCCGTAAAAACAAGCCTGTGAAAGCGGTCGCCGGCGAGGCTGCAACAGAAGCCGAATGAAAATTCTACAGCAGTGGCCAGGTTGAAGATCAAGGAAAAAAGTAAGGGCGCCCGGGATGTCAGGCGCCCTTGCTTTTGGGCTGGTTCGCCGCGGAAGGGGATTTTGTTCGGCAACGGGAAATCTGTTGCACAAAAGCATGATTTGTGCAAGGATAGCGCAATTTTGTAATTGCCCCGTGACCCATCCCCTCCGGTGTTGCGGGGTTTTTTTGTGCGGGGGAAGCGCTAGCACCCTGTACTAGAAGCTGAGCCAGTCAAGAAAAGAGATGCTGAGCAACAGCATGGCGCTGACGGTCACAACATAGAGCAGAGTGTCAATTGCCCTGGTGCTCGGGGAATAGCTGCGTGTCTCCTGGTATTCCTGCATGCCATAGACTCCGTGAGGTTAGCAGTGCTTTTGTTTGATTGGTGAAGAAATTAAAGCAAAGTGCAAAGCAATTTGCATACCAGAAAATTTTCCTGAAGAATCATGCCGATCTCGGGGGGAATGCCTCTTTTGCAGGCCGCCGACGGAAGCCCGGTTCGGGAATTCCGCCGATTCCTGTTTGGCGAAATGACCAGAATTCAGAGTTTCTGAAGTTTGTGGCAGAACAGACAGCGGGCTTTTCCGGGATGTTCATCGGAAAAAGGGATGTCGTTTTCATTGTGACAGTCGGCGCAGAATTTTTCTGCAGCTTTTTTTCCTTCCTCGCCTGCCAGCTCATAGTAGGGACGGTGAGTCTCATCGTCAGGTACCCGGCTGGTGGACTCGGGCGGAGCCTGCCAGAGAAAAGCCAGAATGATGACCGCAAGGCCGATCAGGATCAGATCACGCTTTTTAATTGGATTTGCCATGTCTCCTCTTTACGGGGGAAGATGTCGGCCTTTTGCAGGCCGGGTTGGCGGCCTTTACTCTATTCGCCGCGGATGAAAAGCAGGTAGATGACCAGAAACACGATCAGGGTGCCGCCGGCGATGAAGACCATGAGCGTATCGCTGGCCGCGCCGCCCTCCAGGGAGGTGCCCTGCTCCATAGTATAGGAAAACAGCCAGACGAAGCCGGCAATGGTCAGGATCACCACCAGCAGAAGTCGCCAGCGCATCAGGAAGGCAATGACCGCCAGGGTCCCGGTGCCGCCGAGAAAGTAGGGGTTGTGAATCAGCTCCTGGAGGTTGAGCTTTTCCAGGGTGGCAATGACCTTTGTGGTTTCGAAGTTTGCGAAAAAGTCCATGATCGCGCTGAGGTCCAAGTTGTCGTCCTTTTTGCAATCGGAAATTGCCAACTGTTTTCATCCTGCCTCCGGCAGTGAATGATAACAGTTTTCATGACAGTAACAAAGTGGAAAAACCCGGGTCGCTCAAACCCATAATTCTTGACTTTTGAGGATGCGGTCTCTACAGTGGTGACCCCCTTAACTTCCTGGTAAAGCGAGGGTTTTATCTTGGCGGAGCGTGCAATCGGCGTCTTTGATTCGGGAATCGGCGGCTTGACGGTTTTTCGTGAACTGCGGCGCTGGCTTCCCGGTGAGGAGCTCGTCTACCTTGGTGATACAGCCCGGGTCCCCTATGGGACCAAAAGTGCTCCAACCGTCTGTCGCTATGCCATCGAAGCGGCGAATTTCCTGCTTCAGCAGCAGGTCAAGCTGATTGTGGTCGCATGCAATACGGCTTCAGCCGTCGCTCTCGATCTGCTGGCCGGACAGTTTGATGTGCCGATCGTCGGGGTGATCGAGCCGGGTTCCCGGCGTGCTCTCGAGGTGTCCCGCCACGGGCGGATCGGGGTTATCGGTACCGAGGGAACCATTCGCAGCCAGGCTTATGAACGGGTGATCCGGGCCGGACGGGCCGATGTTTCGGTGACAGTGGCCGCCTGCCCGTTATTTGTGCCATTGGCCGAGGAAGGCTGGGCTGATCATCCGATTGCCGCAATGGCGGCCCGGGAATATCTCGGCCCTCTTCTGGAGCAGAAGATTGATACTCTGGTTCTCGGCTGCACCCATTATCCCCTGCTCAAAGAGACACTTCAAAAAACCATCGGCGATGGAGTAACATTAATCGATTCCGCGGAGGAGACGGCCAAAACGGTTGCGGCCCTTCTGAAACAGAAAAATCTGCGGCGAGGAAAGCCGTCCCAGGCGGCGCCCAGGTATTTCGTGACCGACATTCCTGACCGCTTCAGGAAGGTCGGCGGCACCTTTCTCGGTGACTCCCTGGAAGAGGTCAGCACAGTTTCCATCGATTAGAGGTTGGTGGCATGGACTCCAGGCAAGCAGGAAAGACCGGGCTCAAATTACGCAATGCTCTTCTGATAGGCAGCCTCGTCGGTTTTCTGCTGGTCAGCGGCTGGTGGCTGTTTGAGGCCCGTCAGCGGCCGCTTTCGTCATCGGAGGCCAAGGCGCCAGTCGCTGAGGACGCCCTGCAACGTGAAATCATTCTGTATTTCGCCAGCCCCGACGGCAGTCGACTGCTTGCGGAAAACGGCTTCATCGCCGATTGCAGCGAGGATGAAATTTGTCTGCGCGGGGTAGTCGAAGCTCTCATCGCGGGTCCGCGGCAAGACAGCGTCGCAGTGCTGCCGGCCGATAGCCGTCTGCACGATCTGGAACTCCAGGATTCGCTGGTCGTTCTCAATTTCGACGCCACATTCATCAACGGCCATCCGGGTGGGACCCAGAGTGAACTGCTGTCCGTTTATGCTCTGGCCAACACGCTGGCCGTCAACTTTCCACATGTCAGGCAGGTTGCTTTCCAGGTCGCCGGCCAGCCGATCGAAACCATTAAAGGTCACATCGACCTGAGGCAGCCGATTGCGCCGGATTTCAGCCTGGTCGATGAAGCCGAGACCGCAGTCGGTGACCTGCCGACTCTTTCCGCAGGGAGCGAATAAGGTGAGCAGGTTTCTCGAGGCGGTTCGCCAGCGGATCCTGATTTTTGACGGTGCCATGGGCACCATGCTGCAGGAGCGCGGCCTGGCTGCCGGCGGCTGCCCCGAAGAAATGAATCTGCAGCAGCCGGAGGTGGTGACCGGTATCCATGGTGAATACGTCGCTGCCGGGGCTGACATCATTGAAGCCAACACTTTCGGCGGCTCCCGGTCCAAGCTCGCCCACTACGGTCTGGAAGACAGGGTCGCCGAGATCAACCGGCGCGGGGTGGAACTGGCGCGCGCCGCGGCAGGACCCGAAACCTTCGTGGCCGGCTCGGTGGGGCCGACCGGGCGCTTCATGGAACCGGTGGGAGATGCCGCGTTCCACGAGATGACCGAAATATTCGCGGAACAGATCGCAGCCCTGGCGGGGGCCGGAGCCGACCTCATAAACTTCGAGACCTTTCTCGATATCCGGGAACTGCGGGCTGCCGTCATTGCCTGCCGGGACGTCTGCCGTCTGCCGATCAGCGCCCAGATGACTTTCGACGATGCCGGGCGGACGGTTCTCGGCACCCCGCCGGAAGCTGCGGCCGTGACCCTCGATGCCCTGCAGGTGGATCTGCTCGGTTCCAATTGCGGTCTCGGCTTCGAAGGTCTTTTCAAGATTCTGCAGGCCATGCGTTCAGTCTCGTCCCGCCCGCTGATAGCCCAGGCCAATGCCGGTCTGCCGGTACTTAAGAACGGAGCGACCATCTTTCCGGCGACGCCGGAGGATATGACGATCTATCACTCCCGGCTGGCCGAACTGGGAGTGCGCGTCATCGGCGGTTGCTGCGGAACGACACCTCAGCATATTCGGGCGATGCGCGAGGCTTTGAGCGACCTGGATTTGGGTTGGGCGCCGCCCTCCCGGCGCGGCTGCCTGTCCAGTCGCACCGCCTGGCTGGAAATCGGCGACGAAGCGCCCTGCGCACTGATCGGCGAGCGCATCAACCCGACCGGGAAAAAGGCCTACAGCGCAGAGTTGCGCGCCGGGCAGACCGCCTATATCCGCAATGAGGCCCGCGCCCAGACGGACGCCGGCGCTGATCTGCTGGACTTGAACTGCGGGCTGCCCGGAATTGATGAAAGCGCTGCCCTGGAACGGGCCGTTTTTGCGGTCAGCGGCACGGTTTCCACACCGCTGGTGCTGGATACGGCCGACCCTTCGGCACTGGAACGCGGCCTGCAGGCCGCCGAGGGCAAAGTGCTGATCAACTCAGTGACCGGCGAAGCAAGCAGCCTGGAGCGCATTCTGCCGCTGGCGCGTCGCTATGGGGCCGCCCTTATCGGTCTGACCCTGGATGAAGAGGGTATTCCCGAAACCGCTGAAGGCCGTCTTGCCATTGCCCGCCGGATCAGGGATGCTGTCCGGCAGGCCGGTCTGCCGGACCAGGACCTGGTGATCGACTGCCTGACCCTGACCGTGTCGGCCGAGCAGCAGCGGGCATTGGAGACTTTGCGAGCCCTGCGCATGGTCCGCGAGGAACTCGGCCTGGCCACGGTGCTCGGCGTCAGCAACATTTCCTTCGGCTTGCCGGCACGGCCGGTACTGTCTGCCGCTTTTTTCGCCATGGCCCTGGAGGCCGGTCTCAAGCTGGCCATCATCAATCCGCGCGACCAGCGAATGATGGACGCATTTCGTGCGGCGCGGGTGCTGCTCTGCCAGGACCTGCAGGCTGAAAAATACATCGCTCATTACTCGGCAGCACAGGCTGACCAGGACTCAGCCTCCGTTCCCGCCCTGGACGCCGACATTTGGCAGCGGCTGGCGGCTGCAGTTGTGGTGGGCGAACGCGAGGGGGTAATTTTGCTGGTCGATGAGGCTTTGCGGGAAGGGAACGAGCCGCTGCGGGTCGGCAACCAGGGGCTGCTTCCCGGGCTGGAGGAGGTCGGCCGCCGGTTCGCCGACAATCGGATGTTCCTGCCGCAGGTCATGCAGTCGGCGGAAACCATGCAGGCCGCCTTTAACCATCTCAAGACTTATATGGGAGGCGAGCGAGGGCCGGCTTTAGGCAGAATCCTGATGGCGACGGTGGAAGGGGACATTCACGATATCGGCAAGAACATCGTCTGCATGTTGTTGGAAAATCATGGTTTCGAGGTCATCGACCTCGGCAAAAACGTCCCCGCGCGGAAAATCCTGGAAACCGCTTTGGCTGAAAAAGTGGACGCAGTGGGACTTTCGGCGCTGATGACGACCACTCTGCAACAGATGGAAGTGACTCTGGACGCGTTGCGGGAGGGGGGTATCAAGGTCTTTACCCTGGTCGGTGGCGCCGTGGTCTCCCAGGAGTACGCCGACAGTATCGGAGCCGACCTGTATGCGGACGACGCCATGGAGGCCGTGGCCAAAATCAAGGCCCTGTTTGCGCAAAAGGTTCCGGACGCCTGAGGCTTTCTCTTGTGCGAGGCCCTGGCGCTGTGCAACAATTCCCGGATAATCCCGAAACTTTGAGGGACAGCGATGGTTGTCGGTTTTAATCACAACTTCAAGTACCAAGGCGTTGTTTACCATATCCAGACGGAAGATGGCGGACTGAACAGCCCCAATATCGTCACCCTGTTGTATCATGGCGGTACGATCCTCGCTTCGCGCAAAACCTCCTATGCCGACATCACGCGGGCAGACCATTTGGGAAAAGTCGTCGAAGATCTCATGAAGGAACAGCACAAGGGCATGCTGCACAGCCTGCGCAACGGTGATTTCGATGACCTTATCGCCCGTTATGCCGGCGGTCGGAAACTGAGCGGACAGCAGGGCAAAGTTGAGACCGGCTCTTCCTCTGCAGGGCCCATTGCCGGGTCAATGCAGGCAAAGGACGCCGGCAAAGCCACGGCAAAGGCCGCGGACAAGGCTCAAAAACCGGCCGACAAACAGCCGCCTCCTCCTCAAAGACAGCCGGATGTAGCAGCCAGCCTGGATGAGATCGTTCTTTCCTACCTGATGGGTGATGATAAGCGATAATTTCAACACATTGCCTGCCCAAGTCGCCGGCCGCGGCCAGCGCGGCGCAGCCCTGTTGATGGTCCTGGTGGCGGTGGTGGTCATCGGTTTGACGGCCGGCATCGCCGGTCAAAGCTGGCAAAGTGTGGTTCAGCGGGCCAAGGAGGCCGACCTGCTCTGGCGCGGGAACCAGTACCGCAAAGCCATTGAAAGCTATTACCGGACGCGGCAGGGCGTCCGGACCATGTACCCCCGTCGTCTGGAAGACCTGGTCAGGGACAATCGCTTTCCCGAACCGGTCAGGCATATTCGGCGTCTTTACCAGGACCCTATGACGGGCCGGGAATGGGCGCTCATCAAGGCGCCGGATGGTGGCATCGCCGGCGTTCACAGCACCAGCAAACTGCGGCCCTTTCGACAGGAGGGCTTCCCCGAGGGAATGGATGCTCTCGAAAACAGCGCGCATTACCGGGACTGGGAGTTCGTCTACGTTCCGGCACAAACCAGAACCCAGGGAAAAAGCCCGGCAGCCGGAGCACCGGGAAACCTGACCACTCCCGGCAACCTGGCGAGGCCGGGAAATCCGAGTCTTCCGGCAAGGCGGACTGCGGCCCCGGCCCCAACGGACGTCCTGCCCCCGAACTGAATAAACTTTGCCCGCAGAGCGAGGTGGTTCTTTGTTTTTCAACAGCCTGATCGGCCGTGTTGTCACCTTTTCTTTCCTGTTGTTTACCGCCGCCATCGGTGCGGTGACGGTTGTTCATATCCATCGCGAGCATCAACATATTACCAGCAGCAGCCGGACAGCGGCCGAACTGATGCTGTCGGTTATCGAACGTTCGATCGTCAATGCCATGAGTAGCGGCGACAGCCGGGAGGTTCAGGCCATTTTCGAACAGGTGGTCCTCGATCCGCTTTTGCTGGGCGTGCGCATCTTTCATCCTGAAGGTCGCATTCTCAATTCGGCAAATCCCCGGGAAATCGGCCGCCCGGTCAACGTCCATGACCTGACCACCTTTCGCCGGGGAGAGACCTATACCGTTTTCCCGGGAGAGCAGGGAGAGGTTCTCGGCGTCGTCAGGCCGATCCATTTCGAAGAACGGTGCAGCGGCTGCCATAGTCCTGATGAAGAGGTTATCGGTGTCCTCAACATCGATTATTCCCTGGCCGCCATGAACGACCAGATGATCAATTCCTCGCAGTTCTTTGCTGGGTCCATGATGGCCGTCATTATTCTTCTAACCGGGGGGATCTCGATTATTATCTATCGCTTTGTTTCCCACCCCGTGCAAACGATCGCCGACAAGATGGCTCAGGTGGAGGAGGGTGACCTGACCGCCCAGTTCATGACCAGCAGGACAGACGAGGTCGGCCAGTTGATGCTCAGCTTCAACTCGATGGTGGGACGGCTCCGGGAGGCCAACGAAGAACTCAAGTCATGGCATAATCAGCAGATGGAACGTGTAGACCGCCTGGCATCGGTGGGCGAGATGGCGGCCGGGATCGCCCATGAAATCAAAAACCCCCTGGCCGGGATCAATGGTGCGATCTCTGTGCTGGCCTCCGATTTTGCCAAGGACGATCCGAGGCGCGAGGTGGTCAGCCAGGTTCTGGACCAGATCGCCCGGCTGGACAAGGCAGCCACCGATCTGCTCTATTTCGGCAAGCCAGGCAAGCCCAGTTTCGACCTGGTGGACGCCAATGAACTTCTGAAAAAGACCTTGTTCTTCGTGGCCCAGCATCCCGAAGCCGGCAAAGTTCACCAGATCAAGGAATTTACCCGCAATCTGCCGCCGGTAAGGGTTGACGAAAAACAGCTGCAGCAGGTATTTTTTAATGTCATCATCAATGCTATTCAAGCCATGAAGGGCGGCGGCGGGACGCTGCTGCTCCAGACCGATATCGTCACTCGGGACGACAGGCAATATGTCCGGGTCCTGGTCGGCGACACCGGGCCGGGGATCCCGGCGGAGACACTGCAAAAAATCTTTACCCCATTTTTCACGACCAAGACCCAAGGGACCGGACTCGGATTGGCGATCTGTCGTCAGTTGATGGAACAGCAGGGCGGGACCATTCATGTTGCCAGCCGGACCGGCAACGGTACCCGGGTGAGCATCGAGCTGCCGGTGCAGGAGCAGCCGCCTGCCGAACAGAAAGGGAGTTGACTGTGCGTAAGCCAAAAATCCTTGTCGTCGATGACGAGCATCTGATCCGCTGGTCTCTGGAGCAGTCCCTGCTCAAGCAGGGCTATGAAGTGCTGACGGCCGCCAGCGGCGAAGATGCTCTCAAGATGATCCAGGACGATGCTCCGGAACTGATTCTGCTCGATATCCAGCTTCCCGGTCTGGACGGTCTCGAGGTCCTGGAAAAGACCAAGGAGATCGACGAAGATATCCTGGTGATCATGGTGACCGCTCTCGGGGTTCTGGAAACGGCGGTCAAAGCGATGCGCATGGGGGCTTACGACTACATCAACAAACCCTTCAACCTCGATGAACTGTCGATCATTATCAGGAAAGCCCTGGAAACCAAGGAACTGCGCAAAGAAGTCGCGCACCTGCGTTCCGCTCAAACCAGCAAGTACGGCATCGACAAAATCATCGGCAACAGCGGGCACATGCAGCAGGTCCTGGAAATGGTGCGCAAAGTCGCCAAAAGCGATGCCAGTACGGTATTGATCCAGGGGGAAAGCGGCACGGGCAAGGAACTCATCGCCCGGGCCATCCATTACGAAAGCTCACGCCATGAAAAGCCGTTCATGGCCATCAATTGCGCAGCCATGCCCGAGACTTTGCTGGAAAGCGAACTGATGGGTCATGAAAAGGGTGCCTTTACGGACGCCAAAACCATGAAAAAGGGCTTATTCGAAATTGCCGACGGCGGCACCCTGTTCCTGGACGAAATCGGCGATATGGCTGTGGGCATGCAGGCCAAGCTGCTGCGAGTGCTCGAGGAACGCACCTTCCGCAGGATCGGCGGCAACAAGGAAATCCCGGTCGATGTCCGCATCGTGTCGGCCACCAATCAGGAGTTGCTCAAAAAAATCGAAGAGAAAAGCTTCCGCAACGACCTCTACTACCGGCTGCAGGTCATCCCCATCTATCTGCCGCCTTTGCGGGAGCGGGTCGACGACATCATGCCGCTGGTCGAGTTTTTCATCGGCCACTACAACCGCGAATTCGGCAAGAGCGTCAAAGGCGTCTCCAAAATGGCCACCAAGTTCATCATGGAATACGAATGGCCCGGCAATGTCCGGGAACTGCGCAACATCATCGAGCGGGCGATCATCCTGGAAAGTGAAGAGACTCTGATGCTGGAACACCTTCCCAGTGAACTGGTCTCCCGTGCTACCGGCAGCGGCAGCGGCCCGATGAACCTGCGCATTCCTCCGGAAGGGATCGATATCGAGGATGTGGAAAGGGAATTGATTCGCCAGGCCCTGGAAATGGCCGAGGGCAATCAGTCCAAGGCCGCCAAAAAACTCAATCTTGGAATCGATGCCTTCCGCTACCGGATGAAGAAGTTCGGCTACCTGACCTGAAGCACAAATGACGGATCAGTCGGGCCGGATCGGGGATATGCGCCCATCGCCACCCGGTCCTCAGATGCCCCGGCGCCCTCCGCATTTACGGAGCGCGGCATGGGCGGAGCGCAGCATGTCTTCGGTTGTTTCCCAGTCGACGCATTTGTCGGTGATCGACACCCCGTAAGCCAGCTGATCGGGGGAAGCGGCCAGTTTCTGATTGCCTTCCTCGAGAAAACTTTCGATCATCAGGCCGCTGATGGCGGATTGCCCGGCTGCAACCTGGTCCAGCACCTCAGTCAGAACCCTTGCCTGGCGCCTGTGGTCCTTGCAGGAATTGGCATGGCTGCAGTCCACCATGATGCTGGTCCGGATGCCCGCCTTCGTCAGCATGCTGCAGGTTCGTTCGATGTCATCAGCAGCGTAATTCGGCTGGTCATTGCCGCCTCGCAAAACGATGTGGCCGTCCGGATTGCCGGTGGTCCGGACGATGGAGATTCGGCCTTCCCGGTTAAGGCCGAGAAAGCTGTGCGCATGGCACGCCGCACCCATGGCGTCAATGGCAATCTGCAGGTTGCCGTCGGTGCCGTTTTTGAAGCCGACCGGAAAGGACAGGCCGCTCGCCATTTCCCGGTGCGTCTGGGATTCCGTGGTGCGTGCGCCGATCGCGCCCCAACTGATCATGTCGGCAAAATACTGGACCGTAAACGGGTCGAGCATCTCGGTGGCGACCGGCAGCCCCATCTCCGAAATTTT
>Ga0102929_1001957_pt1 | contig 12253 bp, 20 predicted proteins | sample SalPonR1_B_D2_MG_FD_78510 | JGI IMG/M metagenome (GOLD analysis project Ga0102929, IMG submission 78510) | Salt pond soil microbial communities from South San Francisco under conditions of wetland restoration - Salt Pond MetaG R1_B_D2_MG | ecosystem: Environmental > Aquatic > Marine > Intertidal... | reverse complement strand
TTGGAACGGCCGAGCTTCTGCTGAAGCACACCTTCCATCTGTTCGCGATCGCCCTTGGCCTGTTCGATGTCGTCATCGGACAGTTCGCCATAGGTTTCACGCAATTGGCCTTTGATTTCGGTCCATTTACCTTCGATCTGGTCGCGATCCATTCGGCTCTCCTTTCAGTCTGTTCAATTCGATTCGACGTCGGCGTCGTCCTCGGGAGCCTCGACATCGACGGTGGGAACGCTCACTTCGACGTCCTCTTCATCCACCTCGACATCCCCGACCTCGGTGTCGTATTCGGGCATGTTGCCGCTATCGACAGACACTTCGGGCAGCACGCCCTCTTCTGTCTGGTCGACATCGACCATGTAGACCCCGAACGCCACGGCGATTACGAGAACGATGGCCCCGATGATCGCTCCGGTTTTCATCGTGCACACTCCTTTTCAGTCAGGAAGGTAACGATGACCGCGCCGGATGGTTCCAGTGCGTCTCAGCTTTCTTCCAGTTCCCGGCTGAGCAGCGTCTCGATCTCGTCGATCGGATGATTGGTCAGCACCTTGGCGACATCGAGGATGACCTTGTCGGCCACTTCCTTGTGCATCTCGTTGCGCAATTCGCTCAGAACCGGGCGGCTTGCGACGATCACCAGGCGGTCGAACTTGCCCTGGTGCGCGTCCTTGTAAAGCTGCTCGGCCACGTCCTTGGCGAAACGCTCTTTCTCGAGCTGATGCCAGTCGGTGTCCTCGACCTTGGACCGCTGGACGCTCGGGCCGTCATTGAACCGGCCGGGCCGGTTTGCGGCCCAATCCTGCGCTTTCGGGTTGTCCTGTTCGTCCTTGTCCCGGACGACCAGGTTCATGTCCATGTCATCGCCCTTGTTCACGAGGTAGAGGGCCTTTTCGCCATCGACGATTACGACCCAGGTGTCCTGCGGCAGCCCCGGTTTATGATCCATCATCTTCGTCCTCTTTCTTGAGGTCGTCCGTCACCCGGGTTGCCCCGGCCGGGCGTTCCTTGGCGCGTTTCATTTCGTCCTTGGTGCCGACCTGCTTGGCCGGGCTGCCACCGGCCCGTCCCTGCTGGGAAACCTCTGTCTGGTCGCCCAGCACCTCTTCGGTTTCACGGCGTCCGTCTTTGGACTTGTGACGTTCAGGCATGTGAGCCCTCCTTTCTGCGTGCGTTTTCAACCTTGCGCTGCATTTCGGCTTGCAACAGGGCAAGGTTTTTCTGGTGTGACTTGAAGGCCACGTCGAACAGGTCGCCGATCAGGGGAATGCTGCCGACGAACATGTCGATGCCCGCATTCACCCCCATCCGGCCCAGCGTCCTCTTGCGTGCGCCCAAGTTATAACCTTCCCAGATCATCCAGCCCGCCGGCACCGCCGTGACGAAGTCGCCGACGCCCGGGATCAGCCCGAGGATCGAGTCCCAGCCGACGGGTATGCCGATGCCGGGAATGCGGTACTTGGAATCGAGAAGCCGTGCCACGTGTTCCATGCGCGCCATGCGCTCGGACGTGTCAGCGGCGGGCAATGATGTAGACGGCATGTACGATCCCCGGAATGTAGCCAAGAATGGTCAGCAGGATGTTGAGCCAGAAATGCTTGCCGAGCCCGACCTCCAGAAACACTCCCAGAGGTGGCAGCAAGACGGCGACGATGATGCGGACCAGGTCCATAGTTTCCCTCCGTAAGTGCTTGGAGGGTCAACGTTCCATCAACTGGCGGGTTCCGTCATTTCTTCCCCTCGGGCGGCGCCGAGATTGTCGGCCTTGACCGCACCGCGGTCGCCCATCGGGCGGTCCTTGCCGACGGTGCTGTCGCGGCGTGACTGCGCCTCGAGTTCGGCATCGAGCAGCGCGCCAAGCAGCACGATGAAGGCCGACAGCCAGAGCCATGTCAGCAGCACGATGACACCGCCAAGCGCACCGAAGGTTTCATTATACGACCCGAAGGATTGCACATAGAGGCTGAACCCATAGCTGCCCGCCACCCAAAGCGCACAGGCCACCAACGCTCCCGGTGTCAGCCAGCGCCACTTGGCGGCCCGGCGGTCGGGACCCAGGCGGTACAAAAGTGCGATGCCTGCCGCGCCCAGAAGGAACAGCACCGGCCAGCGCAGAAGCAGCACCAGATCGTCGACCCAACCGATATCGCCCACGAAGGCGGCCACAACGGGAATGATTGCGACCACTGTGATCGCCAGGATCAGGCCGATGATCATCAGGAATGTCAGAACAATGGTCAGCGCCTTCAGCTTGAAGAAGTTGCGCGTCTCGGTTTCGGCATAGATCACGTTCAGCCCGGCGATGAAATTCGCCACCGCCTTGGAGGCGGAATACAGCGCGATGGCCAGACCCAGAAGCGCGGCAAAGCTGAGGGTCGAGGCATCAGCCCCGGCCACGTCGCGCAACTGGCCCATGATGATCTGCGCAGCCGCCTCGGGCAGCATCTCGGTGATTTCGGCACTGTTCTCGACAAGCATTTCGGATTGGAGAAAGACCCCCGCGAATGCCGCAGCCGCCGTGATGCCCGGAAAAAGCGACAGCAGGCCGAAAAACGCGATCCCCGCTGCGATCAGGCTCAGGTTCTGGGATGCCTGCTTGGTCCACATGCGCATCGCGACATCGAAAAGACCCTTGAGAGGAATGTGCCTCGGGCGATCGGCAGAGCGTCCACGGCTCATGAAAGAACTCCTTGCAATACCATACAGAGAGAACAGACAGCGTCGATGTCAAGTTCCGTCAGACGAGGTTCTCGGTGATGCCCGGTAGCGACAGCGCAAGCTCGGCCTTGTTGTCGGGATCGTAGGGAACAAGGAATCCGGTCCGGTTTTCGGGCAGACAGACACCGTTGCGGGCGATTGCATCGGTCCAGGATTGCTGAAGCGTCTCCGGCCGCAGCGCGGCGTCGGAAAGATCATCGAACCACCAGTGGTTCAGCAGCTTGCGTCGCAGCAGGGTCAGGCGCTCGGGCGCGGTGATGTCCACCGCCGCCTCGGTATCCCATTGCATCGAACGTCCGTTCAGGTTTGCAGACCCGATCAGCGCATAATCATCGTCGCGCACCAGAACCTTGTTGTGCACATAGATGATCGGCGACCCCGACAGGACCGGCAGATCCTCCCGCGCTGCGAAAACTGGCCGCACCGGCGACGCGATTGTCGCCCGCTTGCCGAATGCCTCCTGGATCGTGCCGATCGCATCATTCTGCAAGCCCATTCCGAACCGCGTATCGACGCCATCGTCGCGGTAGAACGCCAATGTCTCGGGCAAGGCGGGCAGGATCGCCAGCAGGTGCAGGTCCGGGTTCTGCGTCGCCGCTTCGGCCAGTCCGTCTGCGATCACGCTGGACCGGAGGAACTGCGTTTCGAGATGGATCAGGTGCCTGGCGGACCGAAACGCCTCGAGATGCGCGGTTTCGATCTCGTTCAGCAGCGTGCGCGGCGACAGGTACGGAAATTGCAGCCGCCTTGGCGCGGAAATGGTGCGCTTGATATGCTTGAGCGCGAGCGGCTCCGCGGTCCCGGCCACGATGTCGAGAAAGCTTTCCAGGTGGATCTTGGCTTCGGCCACTTCGGGGCCGTGGCGCAGAACCAGGTGCACGTCCGACCAGGTCTCCCCAGCAGGACGTTCGTGGTCAAGCGTGTCGAAACGACGTTCGTTGAGGTCCAGCCCCCCGATGAAGAGCGTGTCATCATCCACCACGGCGAGTTTCTGATGATGCGACACGGTGCGCAGCTCGGGCAACATCCTGCGGCTCAGAAGAACCGCCTCGCGATCAAGCTTGTCCTCGTCGCGCGCCCTGATCTTTTTCCATTTCTCCATCAGCGCGGCAGGCAGAAGCATCCCGCGGGGCAAGGCCCCGGCCCGCGCCGGATGCAGTTCGGCCTTGATGGAGACCTGTCCCGGTCGGGCCTTGGCGACCTCGCAGAGCGCCGCAGTCTGGCGGACCGTTTTCCACGTCAGCTCGTGCAGATCGGTCGCCATGATCGGATCGAAATCGCTGACGATCAGGGTAATCCTGACGCCCCGTCCGATCACATGCGCCAACAGGTCGAACCAGTCTTCCCCGACCGACCGGCCCTCGTCGCTGCGCAGCTTCGTCGCCAGGTCGAACACGCGAAACGATCCATGAACCTCCGACCGCGCATGGAAAACGGCCCGCTCGAAAGCGGGCCACGCTTCTTCCGCCGTGATCAGGACGTCGAAATCCGGCCGATCGTCGGCAAAGGACGCCTGTGCTTTCTCCACAAAAGTTGTCTCGCTTTTCCGAGGCCTGTTCCGCAGCGGGTTCAGGCGACGTTCTTTTGATTGGTCACGATGCTCGTGGTGACGATATCGGTGGCTTCCATCACCTCGTCGTCGCTCATCTGCATCAGTTCGATAAGCTGCTTGCGCGCGCGGTTCACGCGGCTCTTGATCGTGCCGACGGCGACGCCGCAGGTTTCGGCGGCTTCCTCGTAGGAAAATCCGCCCGCGCCGACAAGCACAAGCGCCTCGCGCTGTTCGGCGTTCAGTTGATCGAAGGCGTGGTTGAAGTCGCGCATTTGCAGACGGCCGTCGTGATCCGGCTTCTGCGCCAGCGACGCCGCCATTTCGCCATCCACGTCCGACACTTCGCGCCGCGCCTTGCGGTGATGCGAATAGTAGGTGTTGCGCAGGATCGTGAAGAGCCAGGCCCGCATGTTGGTGCCGGGCTGATAGGTGTCGATCTTCGACCATGCCTTCACCAGCGCGTCTTGAACCATGTCATCGGCCAGCGCGGAATTTCGGGTGAGACTCATCGCAAAGGCGCGCATCGCGCTCAGATGTTCGACGATCTCGTCTCTGGGATCGGGATGTTCAGCCATCTTGCGTCTCCGACGAGGACTTTTTTTCAGCCTCGCGCAATTTTTCGAGCAATTCGGTAAAACGGTCGGGCACTTCCTGCCCCGCCACGTCGTCATAGACGCGCTTCAGATTCGCCTCGATCGCCTGCTCAAGGCTTGTTATTTTTCGATCCTGTTTCATGTCACCCTTCAGGTCAGATTTTTGCCGATACACGCACATCAGATGGAACCTAACGCCATCTTCGGCGTTCGGTTCCAACAAAACATGAAAAAAGTGGGAGCTAACTTCATATGCCGACCGAACAAACCCAAGATCTTACGTCCAAGATCGGGGCAAATCTTCCATTTTTGCGCCGGTACGCGCGGGCTCTTACCGGTTCGCAGGTCGAGGGAGACAAATACGCGGTTGCAACCCTTGAGGCCATTCTGAGCGATACGTCCATCTTTGATCGGCAAGCCTCCTCTGACAAGGTGGCGCTTTTCAAGGTGTTTCACACGATCTGGTCCACCTCTGGCGGTGCGCTCAGCGATGGCGAAACGGGTGTCGCCGCCAAGGCGCAGGAACATCTGTCGCGACTGACGTCCGACACGCGCGAGGCGCTGCTTCTGCACACGATCGAGGAACTGACTTTCGACGAGGTCGGGACCGTGCTCGACATCAGCCCTCCCGAAGCCGAAAAGCTGGTGGACATCGCCTATACCGAGATGGCGAAATTCCTCGCGGGACGCGTGATGATCATCGAGGACGAGGCCATCATCGCGATGGATCTCGAAGCAATCGTGGCGGATATGGGCCATGCTGTCACCGGCATTGCCCGCACCGCCGACGCCGCGGTGCATCTCTACAACAGCGACACTCCGCATCTGATCATGTCCGACATCCAGCTTGCAGACGGATCGAGCGGCATCGACGCGGTAAACGACATCGTCGAGAACGATCCCGATGTTCCGGTGATCTTCATCACCGCCTTCCCCGAGCGGCTCCTGACCGGCGAAGGGCCGGAACCGGCCTTCCTGATCGCCAAGCCCTATACCGAAGAGCAAGTGCGCTCTGCGGTCAGCCAGGCCATGTTCTTTTCGTCGACCGAGACGCTCAAGGCCTGACTCCAAGCAAGAAAACCGAAGCGGCATCGCTTCGGTTTTCACGACTACGATCGCACCGCCCGCACGATCAGCGTGCCGATGAACAGCACCAGGAAGATCACGAAGAGGATCTGTGCGACACCGGCCGAGGCCGATGCGATACCGCCAAAGCCGAAGACTGCCGCGATCAGGGCGATGACGAGAAATATGGCTGCCCAATAGAGCATGTGGTGTTCCTTTTCGGTCGTTTCGCTTCTGCCGTGTCAACCCCCTTTTCAAACCATTGTTCCGAGGAACTTTGCCGCTCACCGATCGTTGACAGGCAAACGAAAGGAGTCTCAATCATGGCTTATGCAGAGAATTACGTATCAACCCCGCAGGGTGGAGACGGTGCAACCGGAACCGAGCAGTCCGACAAGAAGACCCAGAGCGACAAGATGCGGGACACGGCGGCCTCCGCGCAGGAAAGCGTGAAGCAGACTGCGGAAAACGTCCGTGCGTCAGCTGCGAATGCTGTCGGGCGCGGCAGCGATCAGGCCTATGCCGTCCAGAGCGAATTCGACGACGCGGTGCGCCGCAATCCCACCTTGGCCGTCATCGGCGCTCTGGGGCTTGGCATCGCTCTTGGGCTGGCGATGAACAAGCGCGGCTGACCTGAAGGCCCAGCCCTTTCAGGGCGGCCATCACATCATTGGTCGTAAAGGGGCGCGAGATCACTCCCGCCCCTTTTGATTCGGTGAAGTCACGGGGACCGTCGATCACCAGCAACGACCTTTCGGACGTGTCCAGCGTGGACAGGAACCTTGCCGTTTCGGGCACGTGCAACGACAGGCCGAACATCAAGAGTTCAAGCGACTCCGTCGCCGAGGCCAGAACGCGTCTGGCCGCATCAAGATTTCGCGCGTGGGCCACCGGGCCAAGCCCGTACCCCATCAACATCTCCGTCAGGTCGTCCGCTTCGACCATGTTGCGGGACACGATGAGCGTTTTGGGACCTGTCGACATCAAGTCTGGCATGTATATGTCCTTTGGCATGTCGGCAGAGATGTCATAATATCCACTGGTCCGCATTTAACTGTGACATAGCTGGGTGACATGACAACCGACTGCGAAAACTGCCCTCTCCGACGGCTCCCTCTCTTTGACGACATGTCAAAGGAGGAGGTTCATTTCATGACCGGTTTCAAGACCGGAGAGCTCATTGCCCAGCCCGGCACCGAAATCCTGGCGGAAGGCGCGTCGGCGTCGCAACTCTTCACCGCGCTGCATGGCATGGGCCTTCGCTACAAGCTTCTCCAGGACGGCAGCCGGCAGGTCGTGGGCTTCATACTTCCGGGCGATTTCATAGGCTTGCAGAACGGCGTCATGGGGGAAATGAAGCATTCCGTCGAAGCGACAACCCGCATGACGCTGTGCGTGTTCAACCGCTCGGAACTGTGGGACCTGTTCAGAAATCAGCCGCAAAGGGCCTTTGGTCTCACACATATCGCCGCCAGCGAGGAATTTGTGCTGGGCGAAATGCTGGCGGCGGTGGGACGGATGGAAGGGCTGACAAAGGTGGCGTGGCTGCTGAACCGGTTCTTCACCCGGCTGACCGCACTGGGCCTGAACGAAAACGACCGTGTGCCGCTGCCCTACCGTCAGCAGGATATCGCCGATGCGATGGGCCTGTCCCTCGTGCACACGAACAAGACGCTCGCGAAATTGCGCCGGGCGGGAATCGTCACATGGGCCGATGATGGCCTGACCGTGCACCGCCCCGACCAACTGGCCGAACATGCGGTGTCGGTGGGGAAAGAGATTCCGAGCCGCCCGCTGATCTGAATTCGGCCATGTCGCGAAACCTTCCGTTTCACGGGACGTTGGCCCGCAATGACACAGCATTCAATTTCGACCTCCGACACCTTCGACCTTGTCGTGATCGGCGGCGGCTCGGGTGGGTTGGCTGCCGCGAAGCGCGCCGCATCGCATGGCGCGCGGGTGGCGCTGATCGAGCGCGATGCGCTCGGCGGAACCTGCGTCAACCGCGGATGTGTGCCGAAAAAGCTGATGTGGCTCGCGGCGCGGCATCAGATCCAGTCTGCCCATCTGCATGAAATGGAAGCGACACAATTCATTCCTCTCGACTACGGGATGCTGCACAAGCGGGTGACGGACCATGTGGCGTTGCTCAAGACGATGTACGAAAAGCAACTGTCGGATGCAGGCATCCACCTGTTTCGGGGCACCGCCGAGGTGTACGGACCGGACGACATCCGCGTCGGTGACGCGAAACTGTCCGCGGGAAAGCTGCTTCTGGCGACCGGAGCGCGGCCAAAACGGCTGCCTATCGAGGGTGTCGAGCTCGCCTGTGTGAGCGATGACGTGTTTCACTGGAACACGCTGCCAAAAAGCCTCGTGGTCATCGGCGGCGGCTATATCGGGTGCGAATTCGCCACGATCTTCAATGCCTTCGGGGTCGAGGTCACGCTGCTGAACAACACCGACCGCCTTTTGGCTCAGTTCGCGCATTGTGCCGGCGCGATGGCGCAGACCCATCTCGAATCGCAGAATGTGAATACGGTCCTCGGGATTCGGCCGGAGCGGATCGTGCAGCAGGATCATGGCCTTGCCGTTCACCTGTCCGACGGCGCGGTGCTAGAGGCCGAAAAGGTGCTCTTGGCCACCGGACGTCAGCCCAATGTCGACAAGCTCGGTCCGGTCTGCGCCCGTTTCGAGACCGCCAAGAGCGGCGCGCTGACGGTCGATTCGAAGTTTCGGACCTCGGTCCCGAACATTCATTCCATAGGCGATTCCGCCGATCGCATCCCCCTCACTCCCGTGGCGACCCGCGACGGCGAAACTTTTGCAGAGCAGCATTTCGGCTCCGGTGCAGACCCGATCGACCTGACCAAGGTCGCATCGACCGCCTTTGTCTATCCGCCCGTGGCACAGGTCGGAACGGTTCCGGCGGATGCCGATCTGATCCAGGGCCGGAACCTTGGCGGCGACGTGACCTTTCCACGGGACCGCATCTGTGCCGGACATTCCCTGCATTACGACGAGGACGGCGCGCTGAGCGGCGTGGCGCTTGTGCATGAAAGCGCCCCCGAGATCATCGCCGTGTTCGGCGGCCTGATCCATACCCCCGGCAGCCAACCGTTGCTGACCGCTGCGACAGGCATTCATCCAAGCTTTGCCGAGGAACTCCTGGGGCGATGACGCGTTCATCCGTCAAGCAAGGAGTTCACAATGTCAGAGACCCTGAATCACTCGGCACAGGATCGCGTTCAAACCCTGTTTGATACGCTGGTCGACGTGTGTGAAGGATACGAGGTGCTGATCGACCGCGCCGAGCCGTCCATTCGGACGCTCATCAAGGACGTGGCCGACCAGCACACCAAGGATATCGCCGAAATCGAAACCGTCGCACGGTCCAACGGGACCGACCTTGACCGCTCCGGCACGCTCATGAGCGAGGTGCACAAGGCAGCGGTCAAGATGCGCGACCTGTTTTCCGATCTCGATCAGGATGTGCTCAAGGCCGTCGGCGACGGCGAGAAAAGCGTCCTGTCCACCTATGACAGCGCGCTCGAACAGGTGCCGGACTCGCACGATCTGCATGGCGTCCTGAGGGCCCAGCGGCAGGAATTGCGCGGCAAGGTCACGGCCCTGTTCGAAGCGGCTTAACCAGAACCAACGGAGGGCAACATGGCCAATACCGATAACACACTCGAAACCGCCAAGGAACGGGCCAGCGAAATGGCAGCCGATGCGCGCGACACCGCGACCGCCTCTGCCAAGGAAGAAGCCGAGAAGGCGCGTGCTCAGGCCGTCGACGAGGCCGATGACGCCGCCAGCGCCGCCCACGCGGCGGAGCGCGAATTCGACGACGATTCGCTTCAGGCTGCCGCGCTGCGGCAGATCGGGGCGCAGATCAGCGGCATCGCCGATCAACTGCGGGACAAGCCCGTGGATGCGATGGTCGACGATGTCGCCCTCTTTGCCCGCCGCAACCCGCTGCTGTTTCTGGGGGGTGCCGCCATCGCCGGCTTTGCCGCCGCCCGGTTCCTGAAATCCGGCAATGGGTCAAGTGGCCGGTCGCATAGCATGTCCGACGACCCCTGGGCCGGCCATCTTTCAGACGCGGAGCGGTACCAGTGACACAACCAACCGACCAGAGTACCGATTGGCGCCGGCTTATCGGCGATACGATCGACGAGGCGCGCGCCTTGGTGCGCGCTGAAATCCAGCTTGCCAAGCAAGAGCTGTCGGAAAACGCAGCCCGCGCCGGTGGTGGCGTGGTGCTTTTCGTGATCGCAGCGCTTCTGGGCTTTGCCGGTTTCAATGCCTTGGCCGTCGCCGCCGTCCTTGGTGTTATGGCGCTTGGCGTGGCGTCGCACTGGGCGGCGCTGATCGTGGCGGCGGGGTTCCTTGTCGTGGCGCTCGTCTTCCTGCTGATCGGCAAGTCGCGCCTGTCGGCCAAGGGGCTGACGCCCAACCGCACGATCAACCAGATCAAGTCCGACGTTAATGCCGTAAAGGAGATGACACGTGCCTAATGCCGACCAACTGGAACGCAGTGCAGAGTCGCACCGGGCCCACCTGACGGACCACCTCAGCGCGCTGGCTGCGGCCATCAACCCCGAGGCGCGCGCCAAGAACGCCGTCGGCCAGACATCCGACCTGACACAGACGATCGCCAAGGCCGCGCTTGACGGGGCCAAGCGAAATCCGTCCGGACTGGCCATGATCGGCATGGGCGCGGCCCTCATCGCGCTGAGCGCAAATCACAAAGATACGGAAAAGGAGGCAACATTGACCTCGTATGACAATATGGGCGGTCACGACGACCGCATCGCCCGCGCGGATGCCAGGATGCAGGCGCGCAGCCGGGCCATGACCGGGCGCTTTGCCCAGACCGAATCCGCCTCGAGCCTGCGCAAGTCGCTGGACAAGGGGCTTGACCGGCTTCCGCCCGAAGCCCGCGCGCGGGTGACCGAAGCCCGCCTCAAGGTGATCGAAGCCCAGGAAGCGGCCGAACGGCACGCCCGCAAGGCGTCGGCACAGGCGCAGGACGCGCACCAGTCGCAGCCGTTCGTGACCGGTGCCATCGTCGCCGGGCTGGGCGCGCTGGTTGGCGCGTTGCTTCCCTCGACCAGGGCCGAAGCCGAGATGATGGGCGCCACGCGGGACAAGATGATGCGCGACGCCGAAGCCGTGATGCGCGAAGAGCTTGGCAAGCTCGAGCGCCAGGGCAAGGCAGCCGTGGAAAGCGGTCTCGAGGAAGCACGATCCGAATTCTCTGAAGCCCGTCAGTCCGCCTGATGCACAACAGAACCAATTTGGCCCAAGTGCAGACATTCTGCCTTGGGCTTTTGGCGTTGGTCGCCGTCGCTGTCGCGCTCAAGCTCGGCAAGGGAATCCTTGCGCCGGTCACGCTTGCGCTGGTTGTCGGCATCGTCGCCGCACCGGGCATGCGCCTTCTGGCGCGCCTGGGCATTCCGCGTGCGGTCAGCGCCAGCATCAGCCTGCTTTTCGTGGCGGGGTTCACGATCCTGCTGATTGCCGGGCTCGGCCCCATCGCCATGGACCTGGTCGGCCAGGTTCCCCGGATCGAAGACGAGGTGCGCAGGTTCGCCACTGAATTGAGCCGCGCTGTCCGGGGGCTCGAGGGCGTCCAGTTCGAAATCCAGCGCACGCTGGCCGAGGAAGGCGAGGCGGTCGAAGAGGCGATGCCGAACGTGCTCGATGCGCTCTGGGCGGCGCCGAATTTTGCCGCGCAATTGCTCACCTTCGCCGGCACGTTCTTTTTCTTCTCGTTGACGCAGAACGAGATATACGCAGCCTTCAAGAGCCACGCCAATTCGCTGCGCCAGGCCGACCGCGCCGTGTCGCATTATTTCCTGACGGTCACCGCGATCAATGCCGTGCTCGGCGTGGCCGTCTTTGCCGCGATGACGGCCATTGGCGTGCCCAATGCCGTGCTCTGGGGCGCTGCGGCCTTCGTGCTGAATTTCATCCTCTATCTCGGCCCGGTCATGCTGATCGTGGCCTTCGCGGTGGTGGGATTCACGGAATTCAACGGAGCTTACGCCCTGGTGCCGCCGCTCGCCTATATCGCGCTGAACATGACCGAGGCGCAGTTCGTGACGCCCACGCTGGTCGGTCAGCAGCTCGAACTGAATCCGCTGGTGGTCTTTCTGTCGATCATTTTCGGGTTGTGGCTTTGGGGGCCGATCGGCGGGATCGTCGCATTGCCGATCCTTGTCTGGATCGCCGCGTACCTTGCACATGCGCCGCTCTTCGAGTCTGATCGCGATCAGGACCCCGCGCTGACACAGGCCTGACATGACAGACATCACTTTTT
>Ga0102929_1001956_pt1 | contig 12254 bp, 15 predicted proteins | sample SalPonR1_B_D2_MG_FD_78510 | JGI IMG/M metagenome (GOLD analysis project Ga0102929, IMG submission 78510) | Salt pond soil microbial communities from South San Francisco under conditions of wetland restoration - Salt Pond MetaG R1_B_D2_MG | ecosystem: Environmental > Aquatic > Marine > Intertidal... | reverse complement strand
GACGCCGCGGACCGCCCTGACCGCCGCCGGATCGTGTTCTCGTCCGCCGCCGGGGCAGGGGACTGGCGCCGCCCCGGCCAGCTCTGGATCGACCCGGACCGTCTGCGCCCGACAGACCTGCCGACACTTGTGGAGGATGTGCATCCCCTGGGGCGCGGCCTCATCCTCGGCGGCACCCGCGTGCACGACTGGTTCCTCTCCCACGACGCCATCGACCGCGTCCATCTCACCGTCGAGCCCGTGACCTTCGGCACCGGCCTGCCGCTTTTTTCCGGCCTGAGCGGGCCTGCCGGGGAAGTCCTTGCCAAGGCCGGATTCCGCGTCGAGACCGAGCGCGTGCTGAACGCCGCGGGCTCCCGGCATTCGGTCTGGACGCCCGCCTGAGGTGCGGTCTCGGATATCCGGACCTGCCCTCGTGGCAGAGGGTGGTCCGGGTCCGACGAGGCGGCCCCTGCACCCCGCATTGCGCTCTGACGGGAGCCATGGCAGGCTCGGTTGCATGATCCGCGCCGCGCTCCTCTTCATCTCCGTCGCCGCCGCACCGGCGGGTGCCTACACGCTGACGAACCGCCCCGTCGTCGAGCCGGGCCCGGGCCGGTCCTTCACCGTGCCCTACTCCGAACGCTCGGGCGTATCCTGGTTCTGGTGCGCCGCGGCCGACCACGCCCGCCGGAACCTCGGCGCGGCGCGCTCCGACAGGATCTGGCGCCTGTCCGAGCCGCCCCGGCGCGGCGGAGAGGGCATCCGTTTCTCGCTCTCGCCGGAGGGGGCGGTGGGCACGACGGGCCTCGTCATGCTCGGCCCCGACGACGGCGCGGTCTCCGTCGCGCACGGCCTTGCGATCTGCGCCGCGATCCGCGGGTTCGAGGACTGATGCAGACGACCTTCGCGGTGGAGACACGCGGTCCGGGGCTCTACGAGGTGACGCGAGACATCGCGGACTGGGTCCGGGGCACCGGTCTGCTGACCCTCTTCGTTCGCCACACCTCCTGCTCTCTCCTGATCCAGGAGAACGCCGACCCGGACGTGCAGCGCGATCTTCAGGCCTTCTTCCGCCGCCTCGTGCCGCCCGCCGACGACCCGTCGATGGACTACCTCGCTCACACGACCGAGGGGCCGACGACATGCCGGCGCACATCAAGGCGGCGATGATGCCGGTGAGCCTGTCGATTCCGGTTACCGACGGACGCCTCGCCCTCGGAACCTGGCAGGGGATCTACCTGTTCGAACATCGCGCCCGCCCGCACCGGCGCGAGATCGCCGCTCATCTCGCCTGACGCACAGTCCTGCGGTATCCGTACGCGATCCAGGCGGTTTCCAGACAACCCAACATCGGGTAGAGGCGATTTCCCCCTACCCAAGCTTTCGCGGCTCTCCTATAGTGGCTGTGGATAAAAAGGGGCTGGGACCGAGGGGAAGAGCATGCGCTGCCCGTTTTGCGGAAACATCGACACGCAGGTGAAGGATTCGCGACCTGCCGAGGACCATGTGGCGATCCGCCGGCGCCGCTTCTGTCCCGCCTGCGGCGGGCGCTTTACCACCTACGAACGGGTCCAGCTCCGCGACCTCGTCGTCATCAAGTCGAACGGTCGGCGCGAGGACTTCGACCGCGACAAGCTCGAGCGGTCGATCCGCATCGCGCTCCAGAAGCGTCCGGTGGAGCACGAGCGGATGGAGCAGATGGTTTCCGGCATCGTCCGCCGGCTTGAATCGATGGGCGAGACCGACATTCCCTCGAAAACGATCGGCGAGATCGTGATGGAGAGCCTCGCCCGGATCGATACCGTCGCCTACGTGAGATTCGCGAGCGTCTACAAGAACTTCCAGGCAGCCGACGACTTCGACAAGTTCGTGAGCGAGCTTCGTCCCAAGGACGCGCCGGAAGGGTGAGCGACGCCGCCAGCGACCGGCGGTTCATGGCGCTCGCGCTCGCGCTCGGCGAGCGAAATCTCGGACAGGTCTGGCCGAACCCGGCCGTCGGTTGCGTGATCGTGCGGGAGGGCCGGATCGTTGGCCGCGGCTGGACCCGGCCTGGCGGGAGGCCGCATGCCGAGCCCGTCGCGCTCGCCGAAGCCAGAGAGGCCGCACGGGGCGCGACGGCCTATGTCTCGCTCGAACCCTGCGCCCATCACGGCCGGACGCCGCCGTGCGCCGGGGCGCTCGTCGCGGCGGGCCTTGCGCGGGTCGTCACCACGCTCGAAGATCCCGATCCCCGGGTGGCGGGCTCCGGGCACACGCGGCTGGAGGAAAGCGGCGTTGCCGTCGCGAGCGGTGTGCTGGAGGCGGAGGCGCGGCGCAGTCACGCGGGCTTTCTGTCGCGCGTCATGAAGGGCCGGCCGTTTCTCACGCTGAAGCTCGCCCTGACGCTCGATGGACGCATCGCGACGGCGACGGGCGAAAGCCGCTGGATCACCGGGGCGAAGGCGCGGCGGCGCGTCCACGCGATGCGGCTGCGCCACGATGCCGTGCTCGTGGGCGGCGGGACCGCCCGGGCGGACGATCCGACGCTCACCGTTCGCGATATCGGTGCAAGACGTCAACCCGTCCGCGTCGTCGCGACCCGGCGGCTGAACCTGCCGCGCGGCAGCCGCCTGGCCCGGACTGTGGACGAGGCGCCGCTCTGGCTCGTCCACGATCCCGCGGCGATCGCGGCTGAAGAACGCGGGGCGTGGGAAGAGGCCGGCGCGCGTCTCGTCCCCTGCGCGTCCGGACCGGACAGTCAACTCGATCCGGTGTCGCTGATGGCCGCTCTCGGCGATGCGGGGCTGACACGGGTGTTTTGCGAAGGGGGCGGAGCCCTCGCGGCGTCGCTCCTCGGAGCGGGGCTTGTCGATGAACTCGTCGTCTTCAGCGCCGGCCTTGTCATCGGCGCGGAAGGCCGCCCCGGTATCGCCGCGCTCGGGCTCGAGCACCTTTCGGAGGCGCGGCGGTTCCGCCTCGCCTCGGTCGAAACGGTCGGGGAGGACGTCCTCCACCGCTGGCGCGCGGATTAACGCGACCGGACCGTCGCCCGGAGGCCCTGGAGCTTTGCCAGGAGTCCGGCCGGTGCGGGCGGCAGGTCGCCTGATGCAAGCCGGTCGACGATCACCTCGGGGGGACAGGGGCGTCCGCTCAGGGGGTCGTGATAGCGCGGATAGCCGATCAGCGCGGCGTGGGCGAGCCCCGCCAGCGTAGGGCGCGCGGCGCGACGGCCCGGCACCGTCGCGAGGTCGCGGGTGAGACCCCATCCGGCGTAGAACGGGACGCCGGCGCAGGTGACGGGCACGCGCCGGATCAGCGCTTCGAAGCCCATCAGCGAGGTGATGGTCCAGACTTCGGCAGCCTGGGCGAGAAGAGCGGATGGATCGGCGTCGCGCAGGATCCCGTCGGCGTATCGGCGCGCCTCCTCGTCGGGCACGCGTCCCGCGCGCAGACCGGCCTCCACGTCTGGGTGCGGCTTGTAGAGGATCGGCCGGTCGGGGTTCTGCGCACGGACGAGACGCAGGAGGTCGAGGTTCGTGCGGACTTCCGTTGCGCCGAGGCGGACCGATGCGTCGTCCTCGACCTGACCGGGGACGAGGATCGCGTCCTGCGTCACGTCGGCGGCCATGTCGCCGCCCACGTTGTATTTCGACAAGCCGAGGGTCTGGATCCGGGCGATCAGCGCCTCCGCACGTCGGATTTCTGCATCGGGGAGAGCCGTCGAGGCGGCGATTAGACGCTCCAGCCGGCTCTCGGACGCGGGATCGTAGGAGATGCCGAGGTCGTCGAGCGCGAGCGACAGCGGCGGGACGAGCCGCGCGCCGAGGCCCCGCGAGCGCAGGAAGCCGTCTTCCATGCGCAGCGCCGGGCGCTCGGCCGGGGCGCTGCCCCAGACCACGTGCCGCCGCCCCGTCTTCTCGGCGATCGCCGCGGACTTCGTCGGCCCGGCGAAGCGGACGTTCTGTCCCAGCGCTTCGCGCACGTGCGGGCGCTTCCAGAGCCGCAGCCCGCTCGCGACGTAGCCCGGCGCATCCTCCCGCGCCGCCCGGGCCAGCGCGGCCTCGGCGGAAATCGCGTCCTCCAGCTCGCAGAGCCGGTCCCGGTGCGGATCGTACCAGAGCGGTGCCGCGATCATCGCCGCGGCGAAGAGTTGTGCGCGGGTCAGCGGGCGGCGATAGCGCGTGATGGGGCCCCGGTCGTCGGTCAACCCGCGCCCGGCATAGAACGGCGCGCCGAGCACGCAGGGCCGATGTCCCGCGAAGATCGCGTCGAAGCCGAGCGCCGCGCCGACGGCGTAGACGGCGACCGCCCCCTCGAGAAGGTCATGGACCGGGGGCGCCCCTTCGACAAGCGCGACGCGGCCGGTGACATCCTCCGCCTTGATCTGTCCGCCGGCCGCGCCGGCCCGGACGAGGACGCGGGCGCCCGGGTTCTCGTCCTGCGCGAGGAAGACGAGTTCCTGGATGTCGTTCTTGCGCGCGGTCTCCGCCGGTTCGTCGAGGACGAGCGCATAGCCCGGCTCGGGGGGCGCATCCGGCGGCGCGGGCGTCGCAGGGTCGGTCGCGAGCCCGGCATGGCGGATCCGGTCCACGGCGTCGCGCGCGCGAGCGAGAAGCGCCGCGTCATCGATGGCCTCTTCGTCGAGATGCCGGTCGAGCGACCGTCCGAGCCGCCCGTCGTCGCCCGGATCGAGGCGCAGCCCGGCGATCCGGCGCGGATCCCCGAGGTATAGCGGAAAGAGGCCGATCTCGCCCCTGGCGGTGGGCGCGTCGCACCAGAGCGCCCGTCGCGCGCCGTCGCCGCCCGGGACGATGTCCCAGCCCACGAGGCTAAGGATGCGCCGGACGCGCGGGGCGTCCGGCACCGGGTCGGGCAGGATAAGGCGGCGGTCGGCCGCCGTGTCCGTCGACACCTCAGAGATTGGACAGGTTCGCGATCGCGCCCGCCGTGCTGACCGGGCCGGTGAGCGCCGAGATGACCTTGCTGAACTGGGTGTAGGGCGCTTCGGTCACATACACCGTATCGCCGTCCCGGATCGGGAAGTCACGGGCGAGGAACATGCCGTTCGGTTCGGTGAGGTCGAGCACGTAGACGAGCCGTTGCGCGCCGATCAGGTCCTCGCGTCCCAGGAGCTGGTTGGCGATCTCGGCCGGTTCGTTGCGGAACACGAAGACCCCGGTCGGGTCGGCGAGGTTGGGGTTCAGCCCGCCCACGCGCGCGATGGCCTCGATGGCCGAGATCGACTGCGTGTCGAAGGGCACCTTGTTCTGGGCGCCGGTCGCGCCAAGCGCGGTGAACGACCGGGTGTCGGCCTCGACGAGGATGCGATCGCCGGCGCGGAGCGCGACGTCGAGCGAGGGGTTCTCGTAGAGGTCCTGGAGCCAGACGCGGCCCTGCTGGTTGCCGCGGGTGACGGTCAACTGGGCGATCTCCGGCTCGATCGTGACGCCGCCCGCCGCGGCGAGCATGGCCGTCAGCGTCCGGGTGGGTCGCTCGATGGGATAGACGCCCTGGCCGCCGACGCCGCCGATCAGCGACACCGTCGCGCCGTCGCCGGCGACGCGTGTGACGAGCACCTGCGGATCGGGGGTCTGCTCGGCGAGGCGTTCGGTGATGAGCCGCCGGATCGCCTCTGTCGTGTTACCCGCGGCGCGGATGCGGCCCGCGTAGGGCACGAAGATGAAGCCGGAGCCGTCGACCTGCACCTCTTCGAGCACCGTCGCGCCCGCTTCCGTGCCCGACAGAAGGCCGGTTTCGACGTTCTCCCAGATGCGCAGGCCGAGGGTGTCGCCCGGCCGGATGGTGTCGGAGCCGACCACGCCGGCGTTGAGGAACCCCTCGCTGAACCCCAGCGCGGGCACGACGGAGGTATAGCGGGTGACGCGGTCATTGACCGACACCACGAAGGCGTCGCCCTGTCTCTGGACGGAGCCTGCAAATATCTCGCCCTTGGTCGGGCCGGACCGGGGCAGGCCGCAAGAGGCGACCATCCCCGTAATGAGAGCAAGGGCGACGAACTTCGCCCCGCGCGAACCGGTGAAAATCACTGCTCGGTCTCCTCGACCTGTTTGTGCCTGCCTCAGCTTTTTTATGCAAACTATCGGAATCCCCCGGCTTTCGCCAGCGCGGAGCTATCCGACGAGGCGCAACTGTTGCGAAGCTGCCGCGTCCTCTCCAACCCGTCTGTCGTAGCGATCGCGGGGATCGAGCATCATGTCGACGACATGTCGTAGGAGGCGCGCCCGCCCACGCAACGAGTAGAAGCCGCCGCCGATTTGCGAGGTCTCGACGAGAAAGCGGCGAAAATCTGCGTAGGCGTCGGGATCGGGCGGGCGTGGCGCCGCGAAGAAGTCCGTCAGCGGCTGGCCGGAGACCAGTTCGGGCTTGGCATAGACGGCGGTTCCGAAGCACTTCACCGGCAGGCCGCGCCAGAGCGCCTGCTGCGCCGCCGTCGAGTTCACCGTGACGGCGCTGCGCGCGCCTTCGAGCAGCCGCGCCAGCTTTCCGCCGCGGACGAAATGGACGCGCCCGGTCAACGCTTGCCGGTCGGCGGCCGCGCGGATCACCCGAAGCAGCGGGACGCGCCCGTCCTCGAGCGGATGCGCCTTGAAGACGAGGTGGTGGTGCGGCGGCGCGCCCTCGGCGAACGCGCCCGTCACTGTATCAATGAACCCGGTCATCGAGCCGAACGGCGACCAGAACCTGAATGTCGGGTCATGCTCGAGCTGCAGGAGCGCCACGTGATACGGCGCGCCGCTGCCGATGATCCGGTCCGTCGCGAGGCGCCGCCCGGCTGCGTGGACCGGCGTCAGGAGGAGCCGCCGCAGGTGCAGGCGGAACTCCCGCGCGACGCTCTGGTCGCGATGCGTTGGCACGGACGGCCGCGGGCCAAGGAGGACCGCGCCGTGGTAGAGCGCGCCGTAGACCATGTGCTCGCGCATGTCTCCCCAGCGGTCGGCGGGGGCGGGTGGCACCGCCGCGGGCCGGGTCAGGGCCTGCCGCATCTCGTCGATCGACAGCGAGACGATCCGGGACCGCCCGTTGGCGCCGTCGCGTTCGTAGGTTGCCCAGTAGGGTCGAAGGTAACCTTCCTCGAAAATGTGAACCGTCAGACCGCGGGACCGCGCGAGGCCGACGGCCGCGGCGTGGACGGGACGCGTCTCGCCATAGAGGACGACGTCGGTGATCCCGTGACGGACGAGCAGATCGTCGAGCGTGCGCGGCCAGTCTTCCGGCCGTCCGCGATAGGCGATGAAGGTGTCGCGACCGCGCCAGAAGAGCCTGTCCCCCCCATTGAAGCCCACCCGCCGGCAGTCGGCGCCGCTTGCGCGGAGAGCGCGCGACAGGGCGGCGAAGAATGGCCCGTGCGGCCCCTGCAGAAACAGGAACCGCCGGCTCTGTCCGCTTGCCCCGCGAGGACGCTTCATCCGGGCAGCCTGCGCCGCTTTGAAGAAGAAAGCCATAGCCTGCGGCGGAAGGTGCCGCGCTACGCCCTGCACTTGCCCTTGGCCGGCTTCGCGTCTAGGTGAAGGCAACGCCACGGGGAGCGCCATGTTCACAGGCATCGTCACCGACGTCGGAGAGGTTCTGGAGGTCGCGCGCGCGGGCGATCTGCGCGCCCGGATCGCGACGTCCTACGACCTCGCCGGGATCGACATCGGCGCGTCCATCGCCTGTGACGGTGTCTGCCTGACGGTGGTCGAACTGGGCGAGAGCCCGCGAGGATGGTTCGCCGTCGATATCTCGGCCGAGACGGTCTCGAAGACCAACATCGGCGGATGGTCTCCCGGGGCGGCGGTCAATCTCGAGCGGGCGCTGAAGGTCGGCGACGAACTGGGCGGACACATCGTCTCCGGGCATGTCGACGGCGTGGCCGAAATCGTCGGCGTGACCGAGGAGGGCGACAGCACCCGCATCCGGTTTCGCGCGCCGGACCCGCTTGCCCAGTTCATCGCGTCGAAGGGATCGATCGCGCTCAACGGCACGTCGCTGACGGTGAACGAGGTGAAGGGCGCGGAGTTCGGGGTGAACCTCATTCCGCACACCAAGGAGGCGACGACATGGGGGTCGGTGGCGGAGGGCGACCGCGTGAACCTCGAGGTCGACACGATGGCGCGCTACGTCGCCCGTCTGAGGGAGTACGACCCTTGAGCGGGATCGGCCACAATCGCGGACCGACGATGGAGCCCGGTATGCGCTGGCGGCGCCACTGCTGGACGAAGGCGCGACGGGAGCTTCTTCCCGCGATGCCTCTCGAGGTGGTGAGATACCGGATGAAGCGGGCGGCTGAACTCGGGCTCGACTACCGGACCTACGCGGGCGTGCGCGCCTCGACGGGACGAGACATCGTCGCGGTCCTGTTCTCGTCGAACGCCCTGCGGCTGCTGCGGCCGCCCGAGATCCCCGCGGCGCGGTTCCGCAAGCTGGCCGCGACCGAAAACTGCGGCCGCCTCGCCGCCGTTCACCTGCCGATCGACCCGGAGGATGTGCTGCGGGTCAACCGCGATGTTCTCGATCACGCGCTGCGCGCGCCAACAGCGTTCGACAGCTGGTCGGAGACCCGTCGCCGGCTGATCGCCTTCGCCCGAGAGGCGCGCGTTCCGGCGGATGCCGTGCTCGTCGTGGGCGAGACCCCGCCCGAGACGGAGTGGTGCGCGACCGCCCGCATGGCCGGCTACCTGCCGGCCGACAGATATTTCGGAGCGACCCCGTGAGCTATGAAGAACCCGGACCCGTCGAAGAGACGTGGCACGATGCGATCTCGTCGGTCGAGGAGATCATCGAGGAGGCCCGGAACGGCCGTATCTTCATCCTCGTCGACCACGAGAGCCGCGAAAACGAGGGCGACCTCGTGATCCCGGCGCAGATGGCGACGCCGGAGGTGATCAACTTCATGGCGACGCACGGGCGCGGGCTCATCTGCCTCGCGCTGCCGGGCGAGCGGATCGACGCGCTGGAACTGCCGCTCATGTCGTCCTACAACTCGTCGCGGCACGAGACCGCCTTCACCGTGTCGATCGAGGCGCGGGAAGGCGTCTCGACCGGGATCTCGGCGCATGATCGGGCGCGCACGGTAGCCGTCGCCATCGACCCGTCGAAGACCTCCGCCGACATTGCGACGCCGGGCCATGTCTTCCCGCTTCGCGCGCGGGAGGGCGGCGTCCTGGTGCGCGCCGGCCATACCGAAGCCGCCGTCGATGTCGCGCGGCTCGCCGGGCTCAATGCCTCCGGTGTGATCTGCGAAGTGATGAACGACGACGGCAGCATGGCGCGCCTGCCCGACCTTGTCGCTTTCGCGCAGAGGCACGGGCTGAAGATCGGCACGATCTCGGACCTGATCGCCTATCGCCGCCGGCACGACAACCTCGTCCGGGTGCGCGACGAGCAGACGGTCGCCTCCGGTTTCGGCGGAGACTGGACCATGCGCATCTACACCGACGAAACCCAGGGCGCCGAGCATATCGCGCTTATCAAGGGCGACATCTCCGGGGATGCCCCGGTCTTCGTCCGGATGCATGCGATGGATCCGCTGCTCGACGTGGCGGGGCTCGGCGGCAAGGGCCGGACGACCGAGTTCGGCCGCGCGATGGAGATCATCGCCGGGGAAGGGCGGGGGGTCGTGGTCCTCCTCCGCGACACGACGATGAAGCTCGCCAGCGGCGATGCCGCCTCGCCCCAGACGCTGCGCCAGTACGGGCTCGGGGCGCAGATCCTCTCCTCGCTCGGGCTGTCGAAGCTGGTGCTTCTCACGAATTCTCCCACGCCGAAGGTCGTCGGGCTCGACGCCTACGGGCTGTCCATCATCGGCACGCGCAAGATCCCTCTGGACTGAGACATGGCCGGACAAGAAACACACCATATTCTGCCCCTGCCGGCCTTCGCGGACCCCGTGAAGGTGCTGATCGTCGTGGCGCCCTACTACAAGGACATAGCCGATGACCTCGTCTCGGGGGCAATGGCCGTGCTTGAACAGGCCGGCGCGACCCGGGAGATCATCGAGGTGCCGGGCGCGCTCGAGATTCCCGCCGCGATCGCGCTGGCGCACCGGATGTCTAACTTCGACGGCTACGTGGCGCTCGGCTGCGTGATCCGGGGCGAGACGACGCATTACGACACGGTGTGCAACGACAGCTCGCGCGGGCTCATGCTTCTGGGGCTTCAGGGCTGCTGCCTCGGCAATGGCATCCTGACGGTCGAGAACCGGGCACAGGCCGTGGTGCGGGCAGATCCCAAGGACCAGAACAAGGGCGGCGGGGCCGCGGCGGCGGCGCTGCACCTCATCGCGCTCGCGCGGCGCTGGGGCAAGCCGAAGGGCGGCATCGGCTTCAAGCCCGACAGTTTCCTCATCGCCGAGGGCAAAGGGTCTTCGACCCGATGACCTCGAAACGGCAGATGAAATCCGCCGCCCGGCTCTACGCCGTGCAGGCGCTCTTCCAGATGGAAGCCTCCGGTCAGTCCGCCGACGCCGTCCAGCGGGAGTTCGAGGATCATCGGTTCGGCGCCGTCTACGAAGGCGACGAACTGGCAGAGGGCGACGTCGATCTGTTTCGCAAGCTCCTCGGCGACGCGGTCAACTGGCAGGCGAAGATCGATCAGATGACGGATCGGGCGCTCGTTGAGAAGTGGCCCATCGCCCGGATCGACCCGACGCTCCGCGCGCTGTTCCGCGTCGCGGGGGCCGAACTCGTCGAAGGCGAGGCGCCGCCGCGTGTCGTGATCACGGAATTCGTCGACATCGCCAAGGCGTTCTTTCCCGAAGGTCGCGAACCCAAATTCGTGAACGCCGTTCTCGACCACATGGCGCGCGAGGCGAAACCCGAGGCGTTCGGCTAGCCCAGACGGAGGTCGGCCCATATCGGAAGGTGGTCCGATGCGATGCGCGACACCTCCGTCTGGACGACGCCCGCGTCCCGCAACTCCACCGCGTCGTTCAGCGCGATACGGTCGAGCGCCGCCACCGGCCGGGCGGCATGAAAACTGAGGCCCGGCGCATGGATCGTGAAGTGCTTCCCCAGCGGTTCGAGCCCCCGGTCCATCCGCCACTCGTTGAAGTCTCCCAGGACCATCGTGGGCAGGTCCGGGCCCGCGCGATGGGCGGACCGCACGATCGCGCGGAGTTGTCGGCGCCGGAACTCGCGCGTCAGACCCAGATGTGCGGCGACGATGCGGAAGCTGCTGTCGCCACGTCTCGCCTGCAAGAGAACCGCGCCCCGCGGCTCCAGTCCCGGAAGCGTGAGCCGTTCGATGCCTTCGATCTCGATATCGGGACCGAGCAGGAACGCGTTGCCGTGCCAGCCCAGGCTGACGTCGTTCTCCGCGACGTCGACGGCCTCGAGCCCCGTCAGCTCCGCGATGCGCCCGCGGTCGAGCGTGGCGGGCCTGCCCCCCAGCCGACGGTCGGCTTCCTGGAGTGCGACCACGTCCGCCTCCAGCCCCGCGATCACGTCGAGAACGCGATCGGGGTCGCGGCGCCTGTCGAGGCCGACGCATTTGCGGATGTTGTAGCTGGCGACGCGGAGGCCGGGTGTCATGGATCCAGTATGAGCGGTCATTGGCCGCTTCTCAACGCGGTCGATGCGGTATTGCGATTTCGATCTGGAACTCTCACGGTCCGTTGCTACTTACACATCAGGATCTCAAAGCACAGCGGAGCATGTCATGCCGCCTCTCGTAAGCCTCTACATCCGGCACTGCCTCATCGGGTTCGGCCTTTCGGCCGTTTTCGTCGGAGCACTGTTCGCCTTCAACGTGGCGAACCTGTGGTCGCTCGTCAGCAACTCGGACGTCGGATGGATTGCGGCTCTGATGCTCTTCATGGGCAACGGCATCGTCTTCGCCGGCGTGCAATTCGCGATCACCGTGATGCGGATGGGCGAGGAGGACGATTCCGAGCCGCGCGGCGGCGTTCGCGAGCCCGTGCTCATCCCGGTGCGCACCGAGGTGCCGGCGGTCCCGCGGCGCTGAACGGACTTGGCGCTGCCGGACGGCAGCGCCACGGTCCGCCGACGAGGGGCGCTTGATGGCGGGCTGCGCCGCCAGCCACGTCATCGGCCGGCACAGGTGCCTGTCGCTCCATCCCGATCAAGAGAAGCGGGAAGACCTGCCCTCGCGCGACACCACCCCTTCCGACATGTCGCCGCCTGCAAACGGTGGGCGTGGTCGGTTGCGTTGGAATGCGAGGGCGGTGCCGACGTGGCTCGCGCAGAGGCTCCTCCAGATCGTCGGGGTGGCGCATCCCGATCAAGAGGCGATCAGTCCGGCACTGAATACCGGGTGCCGCGGTGTGGCACTTC
>Ga0102929_1001952_pt1 | contig 12274 bp, 9 predicted proteins | sample SalPonR1_B_D2_MG_FD_78510 | JGI IMG/M metagenome (GOLD analysis project Ga0102929, IMG submission 78510) | Salt pond soil microbial communities from South San Francisco under conditions of wetland restoration - Salt Pond MetaG R1_B_D2_MG | ecosystem: Environmental > Aquatic > Marine > Intertidal... | reverse complement strand
GCCGCGTTCGAGCTGGTAGCCGCCTTTCTTCGCCCGTCGCCGCGCGATTGTGATCAGGCGACAGATCTGTCCGTAGGCGGCCTGATCCGGCGCCAGCAACACCAGGTGAAGGCCGTCTGTAGTACGTAATTCGCTGCCGACGATCAGCTTGATGCCGCACTCGCGGGCCGCCTCCCAGGCGCGCACGATGCCGGCCATCGAGCACTCGTCGGTGATCGCAACGGCGCGATAGCCGAGCTCGGCGGCGCGCCGCACAAGTTCGCCGGGTTGGGATGCGGCGCGGCGGAAACTGAAGCAACTCAGCGCCTGAAGTTCAGCGTATGCATGCATTACAAGCAGATTAATGCTATAAATAAAAACAGTATAAAGTAATTGCGAAGCATACCGTATTCGCGGTTGTCAGACGCTGCCTGGACTTTCAATTAAACACGCCGCTCGGCTATACGCTTGCGGTCTGCCATGCCGCCTGGAAAATATCGGAACTGCCGGCCAAACCTGCGCTACGCTTTCAATGGTTACCACCCTGCTGAAACCTACCGCGTTGCCGTCAACCGGCCGTCGCGGTAGTCGAGCATGGCCTGCTCGACCTGCTCGCGTGTGTTCATCACGAACGGGCCGTATTGCACCACCGGCTCGTTCAGCGGACGACCGGCGAGCACGAGGGCTCGGCAGCCCGCCGAACGGGCGCTGAGCAATACCGAATCGCCGTCGGACAGGACCCCGGCAGAGTGCGTATTCAGCCGTTGCCCGGGGTTGCCGACGTGAAGATCGCCCTGGACAACGTAAACGCAGGCCGTGTGTCCGGCCGTCAAGGGAATGCGCACAGCCGCGTCCGCCGGCAACGCAACGTCCAGGTATGACGGATCCGTTGCCATGCTGCGGTCGGCGTTGATGGGACCTGCTGCCTGCCGCCCGTCGATCTCGTGGCCACCTGCTATCACCCGGACGAGGCCGCGGCCGGGGAGTTCGATTTCGGTCACGTCGGCGGCGGGAATGTCGCGGTAGGCCGCGGGTTTCATCTTTTCGGCTGCCGGCAGGTTGATCCAGAGCTGAAAACCGCGCAAGCGGCCGTGTTCCTGCTGCGGCATTTCCGAATGGATGATGCCGCGGCCCGCGGTCATCCACTGCACGCCGCCCGGGCCCAAATCGCCGCGATTGCCGAGGTGGTCCTCGTGACGCATGTGGCCGTCGATCATGTAGGTGACGGTCTCGAAGCCCCGGTGGGGGTGTTTCGGAAAGCCGGCGATGTAATCGTCCGGATGGTCGGATGAGAATTCGTCCAGCATGAGGAACGGATCCATGTTAAGGCCGCGAATCGCGCCCAGGCTGCGGCGCAGCCGGACACCGGCACCGTCCGAGGTTGCCACCGACTCGATGGTTCTGGCCAGGTTTCTTTCGATCATCTCGATTCTCCGATTACAACAAGCCGTTCGAGGCTTTCAGATTGTGGGGGGCAGGCGTTCCAGATCGTTGCGGGCACGCGCTATCGTGTGCTCGGCATCGTCGCCCATGGCCAGACCTTCAGCGTAAATCACGTCCACGTCCTCGGTGCCGAGAAATGCCAGGAACCGGCGCACGTAGGGCGTCTGGTTGCCCACGACGGTCATTGCATCCGGATACAGCGCGCGCCCCCGGCTGACGAACGCATCGGGGAGCGCGCACGACTTTCCCGACGCGGACAGGCTCGAGTTGACCTGGAGGATTCGGATCATGCGAGCGATGTCTCGGTCAAGTGTGGCAAAAGCCTAATATTTATTGCCTGAATGATAAATGGCAAAATATAGCGGTTTATATCCAATAAACCGATATGAATAAGCCCCGAATTTCGCTCGAACAGTGGCGCGCTTTCGTTGCAGTCGTCAATTCGGGCGGCTATGCGCAGGCCGCCGAGGCGCTCAACAAGTCCCAGTCCACAGTCACCTATGCGGTTCAGCGAATGACAAATTTGCTTGATATCCAGTTGTTCAGGATGCAGGGCCGTCGCTCGGTACTGACGCCGGCCGGTGAAGTGCTGTGCAGGCGCGGTCGCGCCTTGCTGGCCGAAGCCGGTCGACTGGAGCGTGTTGCCGGAGCAGAGCTGGACCGTCAGCCACAAGGCGACCTCGATTCGGGCAGCCTGCATGGGCATGGGATTTGCCTGGTTCGCCGAGTCCAACATACGTGACGAGCTGGCGCGAGATGAACTGCGCCCATTGCCGCTGGCCGAAGGTGGCGTTCGACAGGGCACGCTTTACCTGATGCATGCCGACAGGGACGCGGCCGGGCCGAGCCAGGTAAAATTCTGCAGCCGGCTTCGTGAAATTATCTCCGGCGGGCACACCGACCCGGCGTGAACCCGGCACAATCGACCGGTCGAAATCATGGAAAATGCCCATGCACTGGATTTATCTGGCGCTTGCCATCGTGTTCGAGGTCGCCGGCACCACCGCCTTGAAAGCCGCCGAGGGTTTTACCCGGCCCTGGCCGGTGGTTGTCGTGGGAATCGGCTATATGGCGGCTTTCCTTTTTCTCGGGCTTTCGCTGAAGAGTCTGCCGGTCGGAATTGCCTACGCCATCTGGGCCGCACTAGGGGTCGTCCTGATCGCGGTCTCCGGATGGCTGGTATTCGGTGAACGCCTCGACGGCTGGGCAATCGCGGGTATTGTGCTGATCGTTGCCGGCGTCGTCATGATCGGCGGATTTTCGGGTGCGGCGCATCCGAAGGCCTCGATCGAATCCGGGGCACCCGTTGAATGACTGGCGGCCTGAGTGATTCATTGTTCGCCGGCGTCGCGCAGCTGTCGATTTCAACCTGTAACAGAAACGCAATGAAAGTGTAATAGTCTTCCCGCAGATTCCTGAATACGGCGATTTCGATGAAACGATTTCAATCTTTTCTTGCGTCCGGGCTGCTGGCATGCGCTTCGGTTTCGGCTCCTGCATTGGCGGCCGATGCGGGTCTCTGGGATGTCAGCGGGGACTTCCGCATCCACTTCTATGCCGAGAACTGGCGAGACACCCGGTCGGGCGCTACCGACGACGATGCATCCAGCGGTACGAGGTTTCGGTTGCGTCTCAAGCGGGAAATGGGAGAGAACTGCCGTTTTCAGACGCGCTTTGCAGCGGCTGCGGCCGATCGAGCCAACGACTGGAATTTCTACATTCGGCCGCACCGCGACAGCGGCACGGCCGTAAATCCCGGCACCGCGACCTTTGACGAGTTCTTTGTCCAGTGCCAGTCGTTGGATTCGAACTCGCAGTGGAGGTTCGGCCGTCTGCAGAGCAATCTTGATTTGCCGCACATGGCGACGCGAAGCCTGGACCGAAGCCAGGCCAGCAGCCTCAACATCGGCTGGACCGACGGAATCGCTTTTCGTCAGAAACTCGGCGAACAGTGGTACGGAGAGATCGTCGCGCAATACAACGGCGCCGACGGCAACGGCCAGACCACCCGAGGCCCGTTGACGTTCGACGACAGCGACTCGCGTGTCGGTTTTTTCGGCGTGCTGGGCAGTGATGCCGATCTCGGTCCGGTGTTCATGCGCGCGCTTGCCGTGACCGTGTACCCCAATGCCCTGGCCGCCGAAGGCCTTTCCAGCGCCCTGCGCGAGGACTACGTGACGGCCACCTTCAAGCTTGGGGCCGGTTGGGATCTCGGCGATTCCAGTCGCCGACTGGTCGCCGTTGGCGAAGTCGGTCGGGCGTTTGAAACACCGCGGCGCTTTGCGGTCGGGCTCCCGGGTCGTGGTGACGCCGACGGCTGGGGCTGGCAGCTGGGTGCGGACCTGGTCAACGTCTTTCCACGCCACACCGTGGGGCTGAATTACGGCCGGGTTGACGCCGGCTGGCTGATATCGAACGACTTCCGCCAGAACAACGAGCTGGCCGAATTGCGTTGGCAGTTCAAGTACTCCGCGGCGCTGCGGTTCGAGTTCCGGGCCCGCTGGCGTCGAGAACTGGAACGTCTGGCCGGTGCAAGCTTCCTGCAGCGAGACCGCGATGTCCGGGTGCGCACGACCTGGAAATTGTGATACGAAACGGGTTCGGTGAGTATCGATCATCGGGCCGCTTGAAACCTGATTGAGGCCGCACGGGTGATTCGATGTTTTCGGCTGCCGTCGAGCGTGCTCGGGTTCAACCGGTCATGCGATGTGCATCGCGATATGATTGGCGCTGCCTTGCACCTTGACGGATGGACTCGATGATCCCTTCTGCATCCCGAACCTGTTCTTTTCATTCGCGTTTCCGGCTCATTGGATTGGTGCTGTTTGCGCTGGGTGCGCTTTCGCAGGCGGCTGTGGCTGCGGCACCTTCCAATGAACGCATCGTTTCACTGCCCAATCTCACCGGTACTGCACCATCCTCGGTCACCTGGTCGCCCGACAGCAAACGGGTTGCATTTCTCTGGAATGACAGAGGCATGCCGTTCCGCGACGTGTGGGTCGTCGACGCCGACGGTGGCAATTTTCAGCGCCTGACGCAGTTGGCGCCCGCGCATGCGCCGAAACCGGAACCGGGTCAGTCGCGCGAAGCCATGGCCGAAAGGATCGCGACGCGAATGCAGACCGGCGTGTCGGAACTTCTTTGGTCGCCGGACTCCGAGCGCGTGCTTTACAGCTATCGGGGACAGCTTTTCGAGGTAGCGGCCCGTGGCGGTGAAGCACGGCGGGTACTTGACGATGCGGCGGGACAGTCGCAATTCGCCTTTTCGCCGGACGGCGGTCGGGTTGCCTTCATCGAAAGCAATGATCTCTGGATACATGATTTCGAGCGCAGTGCTACCGAACGTGCGACCGAGATCGGAATTCCGGGTATCGGCCGCGTGCCGGTAGGCGCATTCAATCGGCCCGATGCCGGAGTCAGCCGATTTCGCTGGTCGTCGGACGGGCGCTATATTGCATTCGAGATCGTTGATCGTACCGATGTTCGCCGCATGCCGATCCCGTCGTACCTGCATGGCGATGAGCCTTTCCTGCACGAAGTCCGACGTGCGTACCCGGGTGATCGGGATCTGGTGCAGAAACTGGCCATTCTCGACACGCGAACGCTCGTGATCCGGTCGCTGGAGCTCGAGCTGCCGCGACAGCGCCTGTTCCACGAATTTTCATGGGCACCGAATACGGCCGAACTGCTGATTCACCAGGGCAGCGATGTGGGCGAGGACCGCTGGCTGCGAGTCGCCGATGCCGATACCGGTCAGGTACGCGAGCTCTGGCACGATCATCGCCACCGGCGCATCTACCCGATTTTTCAGGCCGTGTGGAGCGCCGAGGGCGAGCAGGTGATCTTTCTCGGCGATACCGACGGCCGCTATCGTCTGTATTCCATCGACGTCGAAGGCGGCGTGGCCGAAATCCTGACCACCGGCGACTACGACGTCGCCGGCAGCAGCTACTCGGGCTACCTGGACGTCGCCGGCGAGCATTCCGGCCGTCGAGTGCGTCATCAGGCGGGCGACAATGAGAGCCCGGGCCGCGCGATTTTTTTCGTTGCCTCGCGCAAGAGTCCCTACGAGCGTCATCTCTACCGCCTGAGGTCAGGTGAAAAGCCGGTACGCGTTACCATACGCGAAGGCGTTCACGAGCCGAGAGTTTCTCCGGACGGTCGGCATTTTGCGTCGGTCATGTCCAGCGATGAGCATCCGGCCGAACTCTATGTCGGGGCCGTCGGACCGGACCGTGCATCGGTTCGGGTCACGCGATCGCCGCCCGAGACATTCTACGACTACGATTGGGTCGCGCCCCGTTACGTCACGTTTCCGAGCCGCATCGACGACTACACGCTGCACGCCCGCATCGTCGAGCCGCGCAACATGAAGCCGGGCGCCCGCTACCCGGTACTGATCGGCAACATCTATTCAAATACCGTGCGCAACGCCTGGGATTCAAGCCGGCCGACCACCAATCTGCAGCAGCGCCTGGCGCTGACTGGAGATTACATTCACATTCAGGTCGACCTGCGCGGCAGCCTCGGATACGGCGTGGATTTTCGTGAAGCATTCCAGGGCGCCTGGGGCGAGGACGACCTCGAAGACCTGCTGAGCGCCGTGGATTATCTCAAGACGCTGGATTACGTGGATCCCGACCGAATCGGGCTGTGGGGGAATAGCTACGGCGGCCTTATGGTACTGGCTGCATTGTTCAAGTATCCGGGCGTGTTCGCTGCCGGTGTTGCCGGCGCACCGGCGGTCGATGTCGGGCATTTCACCGGTTTCGACCAGCACCTGACCCGCCGGCAGGACACGCACCCGGAAATCTTCGCCGGCGGCAGCCTGCTGGACCTGGGCGAGGACCTGGCCGACCCATTGTTGATCATTCATGGCATGCACGACGACATCGTGCCGTACAAGACCACCCTCATGATGACCGACAAGCTGATGATGCTGGGCAAGGATTTCGACCTGATCTCGATGCCGAATGCATCGCACTGGTGGGCCAGCCCGGAGCACTACGGCATCTACACTTTTCGCAAGCTCGAAAATTTCTTCCGGCGCCATGTACCGCCGGGTCCGCTGCTTGCCCCGGAACAGGAGAACCTGCGATGATTCGCGTTGCCGTCAATTTTGTCTCCAATTGCACTTCAGTGGAGGAAGCACCCTCACGACGCCTGGCGATACTGGGCATTGTGATTTCGGCATGCCTGTTCGGCGCAACTGCAACCGGAAATCAAGCCATGGCTCAAGACCCACCGGGATATAGACAACTGGTAACACTGTTCGCAGAATGGCGCGAATTCGAGAGCCCGCCGCTGGAAAACGGTGCGCCCGTTTATTCCCAGGCGCGGATGCAGGTGGTCCGGGAGGGAATTGCGCGCTTTCGGCAGCGTCTTCGCGCCATCGACACTTCCGATTGGCCTGTCGAACGCCAGGTCGACTGGCATCTGCTGCGTGCCGAGATCAACGGACTGGATTTTTACGAGCGGGTACTCAAGCCCTGGAACAGGGACCCGGCCTTCTACCAGACCGTCTGGACCTATCAGAGCGACACCCCTGCGCACGAAGGCCCCACACATCACAATCTGCTCGAACTCTGGACCTACGAATTTCCCCTGATCGAGGTCGAACAGCAGCGGTTGCGCGACGATCTCCTGATAATTCCGCCGCTGCTGGCGCAAGCTCGCGACAACCTGACCGGCAACGCCCGCGATCTATGGTTGAGCGGCATTTACAACATACGCCAGCAGGCAGACGATCTTCGCGCATTGCGCGAGCGGCTGGCATCCGGTGCCATGCCGGAACTGTTCCTGGCAGTGGACGAGGCAGTGGCCGCCACCGAGGGCTTCGTCGTGTGGCTGGAGGACCAGGCACCGGACAAGAACGGCTGGTCCGGCGTCAGCATTCAGGAGTACAACTGGCACCTGCAACAGGTCTGGTATGTGCCGTTGACCTGGCACCATGAACGGCGAATTCTGCAGCGTGAACTGCACAGGGCATGGTCGACGCTGAAGCTGGAAGAAAACCGCAACCGGCATTTGCCGCAACTCGAGCCGGTCGCTGATCCGGAGGCCTACGACAAGCTGGCTGGTGCTTCCGCCGATCGGTTGATGAATTTTCTGGAACGCGAGAATATCCTTCGCGTCGAGCCCTGGATGGATGCCGCCCTGCGCGAGCAATTGGGCCAGTACATTCCGCCGGAGCAGCGCAATTTCTTTACGATCGGATCGCACCTGGATCCGACACCGCTTTACACGCATTTTTACCACTGGTTCGACCTGGCCCGAATGCGTCAGGAGCCGCATCCCAGTCCCCTTCGTCAGTCACCGCTTCTGTTCAATATCTTCACCAGCCGGGCCGAGGGTATGGCCACCGGATTCGAAGAGTTGACCATGCACGCCGGTCTTCACGACAGTCATCGCCGAGCGCGCGAGATCGTCTGGATCTTGCTGGCACAGCGCGCCGCACGCGGCCTGGGCTCACTTGATGCGCAAGCCAATCGCAAGACAATGACCGAGGCGGCGGAATTTCACGCGCGCTGGACGCCGCGCCAATGGATGGATCGCGACCTGGAAAAGGTCGGTACAGGTGATTTCGGTGTCGAAGGAGACGACGGTTATACCGATCACATGAACTTGCTGGCGTTCGAGCAGCAACTCTATCTGCGCCAGCCCGGATACGGCACCAGTTATGTGACGGGCAAGTATCAGCTCGACCAGATGATCAGTGCTTTCGCCAGGCAAAAACTCGAGCAGGGCGAGGAATTCAGGCTGTCCGACTTCTTCGAGCAATTCAACGCGGCCGGGTTGATACCGATGTCGCTGATTCACTGGCAGATAACCGGCGACCGCAGCGGCATCGACGAGATCATGGGTACGGCCCAGCAGGCCGGCGACTGACTCGGACTGAATTCAGGCCGCGGCCTGAATTGCGTCTGCATCGCCGGCGAGTTCCATGCGCACAAGCGCGGTCACCAGACGGGGAAAGTCGCGTTCGTCAACCAGTTCACTGAGCTTCGCCCCGCTCGCCGGGAGCCCGAGCCTTTGGGCGCCCTCCAGCGATTTGCGGTCGGCAAACGGCCTAAGTTCCGGCCATGCAGCCTGTACATCCCGGAAGAAGATATCGACCCCGACGTCGCCAATTCCTTTGAATTCCGTAAGCAGCCGGCGTTCTTCCGAAGGTTTCCGGTCAGCCCGTTTGCGCAATCGGCGAAGGTCGCCGCCATGGCGCTCGATCAGGAAGTTCGATGTTTCCCCGAGCATCGTCGAGGTCTTTTCATCGAAGCGGGCGTAACCTGCATCATTGAGCACGCGAACCCGACTTTGCCAGCTTGACCGTGCCATGTGATCGGCGGTTGTCCAACCGGCGTCCAGAATTGCGCGCATGGCATCAACAGCCATCGACGCCCGAATGCGCGCGCTGAACAGCAGCGCCAGGCAAAGCGTCTGGAACAGCGGTGCAGGGGTATTGTCCCGCACGTCGATGCCCAGCTCTTCGGTAAAGGTCTGGCCGTGCTGCTCAAGAAGTGCCGAGACGATTTTACCGTTACGGTCCATGGCTCTATCTCCTTATCGCAACGTCCGGCAATTAGAATTTCGAGGCGCCGCGATTTTTCTGCCTCATACTTGACGAGGTCGGGTCGACGCCGAGTGGAATCAAGGTGATCGGAATGCTTTTTCTTAGCTATTGTTTCGGCGGACCAAGTCCGAATCATGACAGCAAAGCAGTGAAGCGATGAGCAGACCGACAACCGTTTTGTCATGGTCGTCGTAAGGATGACGGGAATTTCCCCAATGCGGCGTGTGGCGTGATCGAGTCCAATGCATCGGAATTCGGGACGCCCTGACTCGCGCCCGGCAGGCCGGGCTTGGCCTGGTCGGGGTTCTCGTAGCCGTTTCAGGGAAATCGTCCGGCACATGCCGGACGGTCATATAAAATCCACTGAACCCTGCGTAGTGTCTTGTTCAGTATTCGAGATTGGGACGGAGGAATTTTTCGGCCTGCTCGAGGCTGATGTCCTTTCTTCCGGCATAATCCTCGACTTGATCCTTGCCGATTTTGCCGACCACGAAGTACTTCGACTCGGGGTGGCCGAAGTAGTAACCGCTGACCGCCGCTGCCGGATGCATGGCGAAGGACTCGGTAAGTTCGAGTCCGATCTTGCCCGGGGCGTCGAGCAACCGGAAAATCTTCTCTTTTTCACTGTGATCGGGGCAGGCCGGGTAGCCCGGCGCCGGGCGAATGCCGCGGTACTTCTCCTTGATGAGTTCCTGGTTGCTCAGGTTCTCGTCGGCGGCATAGCCCCAGATTTCCCGCCTGACCCTGGCGTGCAGGGCCTCGGCAAGCGCTTCGGCCAGGCGGTCGGCAAGCGCCTGCAGCATGATGGCCGAATAGTCGTCGTTCTCCGGAAGCTTCTTCTTGGCCGCCTCGATGCCATGACCGGTGGTCACCGCGAACATTCCGGCCCAGTCCTCGACGCCCGAGTCCGCCGGGGCGACGAAATCGGCCAGGCACATGTTGGCCGACGGCTTGTCGGCCTGCTGGCGCAGGCAGACCATGCGCTCCAGAACCTGGTCGCGCGATTCATCGGTGTAGAGGAGAATATCGTCGCCGTCACGGCTGGCCGGTACGAGCGCGCAGACCGCCTTTGGCTGAAGCCATTTCTCTTCGACGATCTTGTTGAGCATTTCTTTGGCGTCGTTGAAAAGATTCGTGGCGGCCTCGCCGACGACGTCATCCTCGAGGATGTCGGGATAGCGTCCGGCCAGTTCCCAGGTCTGGAAAAACGGCGTCCAGTCGATGACTTCGGCCAGATCTTCCAGGGGCCAGTCCTCGATGACACTGATGCCGGGCTTGAGCGGCCTTTCGGGACGGTACTTGCTCCAGTCGAACTCGAAGGCATTTTCGCGCGCCTTGTCGATGGAGATCAGCGGCTTGCGCTTCTTCTTGTTGGCCGCCCTTTCACGATAGTCTTCGTAGTCGTCGGCGATCTTCTTCGCGTAGTCGTCGCGGTTGACCTTGCTGGCAAGCTTGCGCACCACGTCGACCGAGCGCGAAGCGTCCTTGACCCAGCACACCGGGGCGTCGTACTGGGGATCGATCTTCAGTGCCGTATGGGCGCGCGAGGTGGTCGCGCCGCCGATGAGCAGCGGCAGGTTCATGCCGCGTTTCTTCATCGCCTCGGCCACCGTGACCATTTCGTCCAGCGAAGGCGTGATCAGGCCCGACAGACCGATGATGTCCACGTCTTCCTTTTCGGCTTCGTCGAGAATCTTGTCGGTCGGGACCATCACGCCCAGATCGTGCACGTCGAAGCCGTTGCAGGCCAGCACCACGCCGACGATGTTCTTGCCGATATCGTGCACGTCGCCCTTGACGGTGGCCATGAGGACCTTGCCTTTTTTCTCGCCGACTTTCTTTTCTTTCTCCAGGTAAGGGATGAGGTGGGCGACGGCTTTTTTCATGACGCGGGCCGACTTGACCACCTGCGGCAGGAACATCTTGCCTGCGCCGAACAGATCGCCGACATAGTTCATGCCGTCCATCAGCGGGCCTTCGATGACTTCCAGCGACGTGTCGAAGTTCTGCCGGGCTTCCTCGGTATCGTCGACCACGTACTTGTCTATGCCCTTGACCAGCGAATACTTGAGCCTTTCTGCAACCGACTTCTCGCGCCAGGCTTCATCCTTTTCCTGTTTCTGGCCTTCACCCTTGTACTTGTCTGCTGCGTCCAGAAGGCGTTCCGTCGCGTCTTCGCGGCGATTGAGCACCACGTCTTCGACAAGTTCTCGCAACTCCGGATCGATATCGTCGTAGACGGCCAATTGACCGGCATTGACGATGCCCATGTCCATGCCGGCCTTCATCGCATGGTACAAAAACACCGAGTGCATCGCTTCGCGTACCGGGTTGTTGCCGCGGAACGAGAACGACATGTTCGACACGCCGCCTGAAATGTGGCTGTCAGGGAATTTCTTCTTCAGCACCTTGCACGCCTCGATGAATTCCATCGAATAGTTGTTGTGCTCTTCCATGCCGGTGGCGACCGGAAAAATGTTGGGGTCGAAGATGATATCCTCGGCTGGAAACCCGACCTTGTCGACCAGCAACTCATGCGCGCGCGACAGGCACTCGACCATACGCTCGGCATTGTCCGCCTGGCCCGTCTCGTCGAACGCCATTACGATTACTGCGGCGCCATACATCCTGATCTTGTGCGCCTGATCGAGGAACTGTTCCTCGCCTTCCTTCAGACTGATCGAGTTGACGATTCCTTTGCCCTGAAGGCACTTCAGGCCGGCTTCGATGACCGACCATTTGCTGGAATCGACCATCACCGGAACGCGCGCGATATCCGGTTCGGCCATGATCAGGTTCAGAAAGTCGGTCATCGCCTGTTCGGAGTCGAGCAGACCTTCGTCCATGTTGACGTCGATGACCTGGGCGCCGTTTTCGACCTGCTGCAGTGCCACTTCGACGGCTTCATCGTACTTTTCTTCGGCGATCAGCCGCTTGAACTTCGCCGAGCCGGTGACATTGGTGCGCTCGCCGACGTTGACGAAGCCCAGCTCCGGCGTGATTGTCAGCGGCTCCAGTCCGCTCAAGCGCGTGTAGCGTTTCTGTTCCTGGCGTTGACTCATGTATTCCTCTGTTGGCTGATTTCAGGGTTCAGCGATAATTCCGAAACTGTGCTTTCCACGGATTGAAGCAGATATACAAAGCGGAAAAGCTGGACACGAAGAACACGAAGGAGGGCACGAAGAGCACGAAAAAAGCCGTTCAAGGTCTATTTTTAAAATAAAAGCGCTTCCCGATACGTTTTTTGCCTTTACTCTTCGTGTCCTTCGTGTCCTTCGTGTCCTT
>Ga0102929_1001948_pt1 | contig 12286 bp, 10 predicted proteins | sample SalPonR1_B_D2_MG_FD_78510 | JGI IMG/M metagenome (GOLD analysis project Ga0102929, IMG submission 78510) | Salt pond soil microbial communities from South San Francisco under conditions of wetland restoration - Salt Pond MetaG R1_B_D2_MG | ecosystem: Environmental > Aquatic > Marine > Intertidal... | reverse complement strand
GGAGGGTTCGTCCTTGACGGGGATGTTCAGTCCCAGTCCGGCGCGAACTCCGGGTTCACGTGGCGCCCGTCCGGACGACTCAGCCCGTCGAGACGCTCCATCTCCTCGGGCGAGAGCTCGAAGTCGAAGATCCGCAGATTCTCCCGGGCGTGGTCCTCGTCGGACGTCTTCGGAATGGCGTTCACCCGGTCCTGCTGCACGAGCCATCGGAGCGCGACCTGCTCGGGGCTCTTTCCGTGGTTCCCCGCCACCTCGCGGATCACCGGATCGTCGTCGACATCACCCCGGGCGATGGGCGAATAGGCCGTGATGGCCATGTCGCGCTCCCGGAGTTCACCGAGGAGCGGGGCCTGATCGAGGTACGGGTGGTACTCGATCTGGTTCACGGCGAGCGGGAACTCGGTCGCCTTCCACGCACGGCGGGTGAGGTCGACGGTGAAGTTGCTGAGCCCGATGTGGCGGGCGAGTCCGGCGTCTCGCGCACGATTCAGGCGGGAGACCGTCTCTTCCAGCGTCGCCCGCTCGAAGACGGGCCAGTGCAGAAGCAGCAGATCGACGGCATCGACACGGAGTCGGTCCAGGCTCTCCTGCACCGAGTCGAGGAAGCGGTCCTCGCCGAAGTCGTCCGGCCAGATCTTGGTCGTGAGGAAGACATCCTCCCGGGCGACGTTCGACGCCTCGATCGCACGACCGACCTCGTCCTCGTTCTCGTATGCCTGGGCCGTGTCGACGTGACGGTATCCGAGGTCGAGTGCGACTTCGACCATGTCGCGCGCCGCGCCGTCCGTGAGTTGCCAGGTCCCGAACCCGAGCACGGGGATCGCCGCCCCGTGGGCTTCGACCGGCGTTTCGGGCGTCATCTCCGGGTCCGCCTTCTCCGCTTCCGTCATGTCGCATCCTCCCGTCGGCTGCATGTCTCGACCCGTCCGTCGTCGGACGGGCCCGCGTCGTGATTCTCCGCTGGTGACATACCCGGACGGAGGGCGAGTGTTGGAGGACGACTGAGTCGGGCGAATCGCGGTGAAGGCACGCGCAGGGCGAACGCGCGCCTTATCGAGTCGAGCCCACCGGCTTCCGCAGCACCCGACCCGGCCGCAGGTCCATGAACTCTTCGTCCGCGATCTGCGCGACGCCGTTCACGAAGACCCACGGGATCCCGACGGGATACTGGTGCGGGTCCTCGAAAGTCGCGCGGTCGATCACCGTCTCCGGGTCGAACACGACGAGGTCGGCGATCCAGCCTTCCCGAACTTCACCGCGCTCGGTGAGGCCCATCCGAGCCGCCGGCATGGCGGTCATCTTGTGGATGGCGGTCTCGAGGTCCAGCACGCCACGCTCCCGGACGTACACGCCGAGGACACGCGGGAACGTACCGTACCAGCGGGGATGGGGATGGCCGATGCCGGGGGCGGTAAGGCGTCCGTCGGACGCGATCATCGTCTGCGGGTGCGCCATGATGGCGTCCACGTCGCCCTGGTCCATCGCGTGGAAGATGCAGCTGGCTCCTCCATTGCGTACGACGTCGATCAACAGACGCGCGCCGTTCTCCGGCGTCGGCTGGAGATCCTCTCGCTCGGCCAGATCGGCGAGCGTCCCGCCCTCCAGCGATTCGTCCCAGTCGACGATCGCGAACTGGACACGACCCAGATCGTTCCCGCCACGGTCGGTCACGATGTTGTAGGCGATCCCGGCGAGGATGCTGTCGGCGAGGGCGGGGTCCTCCATCCGCGCCAGCAGTTCGTCGTCGCCACCCGCCTGCGCCCAGGTGGGGATGAGGATGTCGCAGCCCGTATAGCTCGCCGTGTACGGATACTGGTCGATCATGACGTCGATCCCTGCCGCCCGGGCCGAATCGACCATGGCGAGCGTCGTGGACGACGACCCCCACATCGGCTCGCCCACGACCTTGTGGTGGGTCAGCACGACGGGGATGTCGGCGCGGCGGCCGATCTCGATCGCCTCCGACACGCCCTCGAGGAGGCCCAGCCCCTCCTCGCGGAGATGTGACGTGTAGACGCCCCCGGCCTCGGCCGCGGCCTCCGAGAGAGCCACGACCTCGTCGACGTCCGAGAACGCGCCGGGCAGATACTTCAGCCCGGTCGAAATGCCCCAGGCTCCCTCGTCCATCGCCTGCGCCACCATGCCCCGCATCCGGGCGAGCTCGTCCGGGGTCGCCGCTCGATCCTCGAGCCCCATCACGGTCCGCCGGATCGTGTTGTGGCCGGTGAGATACCCGACGTTCATGCCGACCCCCATCTCCTCGAGTTCGGACATGTACTCGCCGAAGGGAAAGGGACCGCCGCCGTCCGGACCACCGAGCGCCGTGGTCGCCCCCTGACTCACATGACTGCGTGCACCGGGATGGTCGTCGATGGTATTGAGGTGGGTGTGCAGATCGACGAAGCCGGGTGCCACGACCATCCCCGTCGCATCGACGATGCGATCGGCGCCGGTCGGGTCGAGGCCGTCGGCGGAGACGCGGACGATGCGCTCGTCCACGATCGCCACATCCGCCCGGAAGCCCGGCGCCCCGGTTCCGTCGACCACCGTCCCGCCCACGATGACGGTATCCCAGTCCCCCGTCTCGAGGGTGTCGGAGCCGCAGGCCGCGAGCGCCAGGGCGACCGCCGGCACCAGGAATCGTGGGATGCGGGTCGGGGGACGGGTGGTGAGCGTCGGCGGCATGGGAACGTCCGATTCGGTGGGATCGACGGGGAAGCGAGGTGCAGCCGGCAAGGTAGAGCGCGGGAGGCCCCGGGACACCCTTCCTGTGGCCGAACCGAATCGGTACCCTAGGGTCTCACCGAGCGCGGCCCCCGGGATTCCACCGTCAGCCACCCGATCGCCCATGCATCACGATTCGATCGCCGTCGTCGACTTCGGCGGACAGTACGCTCACCTCATCGCGACCAAGGTGCGTCGGATCGGGGTGCTCGCCGAAATCCGTCAGCCCGAGGATCCGATCGAGGCGTTCGCCGGGTACCGGGGCATCATCCTCTCGGGCAGCCCCGCGCTCTCGTCGCACGGCGAGGACAGCGAGTACACGAAGGCGCTCTACTCGCTCGACATCCCGATTCTGGGGCTCTGTTTCGGGCACCAGGAGATCGCCAAGCACTACGGGGGCGAGGTCATTCACGGCGGCCGCGAGTGGGGACATGCCGATCTGCACCTGACGAAAGCCGACCACCCCCTCTTCAGGGGACTCGATCCCGTCGAGCAGGTCTGGATGAGCCACTTCGACTCGGTGGCCGCCGTCGGCGAGGACTTCGAGGAGTTCGGCTACACGACGTCGAGGGACGGCTCGCCCGACCATCGGCTCGCCGCGATCGGGTCGGACGTCCACCGGCGCTACGGTTTCCAGTTCCACGCCGAGGTCGACGACACCCTCCACGGCGATCGGATGTTCGCGAACTTCGTGCTCGACATCTGCGGCTGCGAGCCGACGTGGTCGATGGAGGCCTTCATCGCCGAGGAGCGCGAGAAGGTGCGCGAGCAGGTCGGCGACGAGTCCGTCTTCCTTCTGGCCTCCGGCGGAGTCGACTCGACCGTCGCCGCGGTCATCCTCAGGGACGCGCTGGGCCCCGACCGGGTGAACCTGCTGCACGTCGACAACGGGCTCATGCGGAAGGACGAGTCGAAGAAGGTCGTCGCGCTGTTCGAACGTCTGGGGCTCGGCGAGCACCTCCATTTCATCGACGCCTCCGACGACTTCCTCGACGCGCTCGCGGGAATGACCGATCCGGAAGCGAAGCGACACGCCATCGGACAGACCTTCGTCGACGTCTTCAATCGCGAGGCGGAGCGTCTCGGCATCCAGCACCACCTGCTCGGGCAGGGCACGATCTACCCGGACACGGTCGAGACCGGTGGGACGAAGCGGGCCGACACGATCAAGACGCACCACAACCGGGTCGCCGTCATCGAGGAAATGATCGCGCAGGGAAAGGTCGTCGAACCGCTTGCCGAGCTGTACAAGGTCGAGGTGCGCGAGGTCGGCGAGGAACTGGGGATCGCGCACGAAGCGCTCTGGCGCCACCCGTTCCCGGGCCCCGGCCTCGGCGTCCGGTGCCTCTGTTCGGACGGAACTCCGGACACACACGACTTCGATCGTCTGGTTCCGGAGACCGCCGCGGCAGCCGAGAAGTTCGGGCTCGAACCCCTGGTCCTTCCGATCCGCTCGGTCGGCGTCAAGGCCGACATTCGCGCGTACGAGCATCCGGTTCTCCTGTCCGGCGACGCCGACTGGGACACGCTGCTCCGGGCGGGATCGTCGATCACGCAGCACGTGCTCGGCATCAACCGATGCATCTGGAATCTCGGCTCCGAGCACCCCTCGGCGGCCCGCCCGGTGGAGGGCTACATGACGCGCGACCGCCTGGATCTTCTGCGCGAGGCGGACGATCTCGTCATGAGCGGACTGCGGGAGTACCACCTGTACGACGAGATCTGGCAGTGCCCCACCGTCCTCGTGCCCCTCGCGCTCGGCGACGGCGAAAAGGGTGAACTCATCGTGCTTCGTCCGATCTTCTCGAAGCGGGCGATGACCGCGACCCCGGTGCGTCTTCCGGATGCGCTTCTCGACGATCTGCGGGCCTCGATTCTGGGGCTTCCCGGGGTGACCGGCCTCGCCCTGGACATCACGTCGAAGCCCCCGGGCACGATCGAGTGGGAGTGATGTCGGGCTGCAGGAGCGGCCTGCCATGCGATCGCCGAATCCATCGTTACCGCGGAACGACTGGATCTTTGGGGCCGCGACCCGCTTATTAGTAGGTCCTGTCGGGCGCTTCCGCTCGATCGGCCAGGGGTCGGCCATGTGCCGGACTCCGAATCATCCCGAATGGAGGAACAAGGATTTCAGATCCCAGAGTGAACGATCAGATCCGGATCAGCCCCGTGCGTCTCATCGGCGCCGACGGAGAGCAGATCGGGGTCGTCTCGCTGGACGATGCCCGCGAGAAGGCTCGTGACGCCGACCTCGACCTCGTCGAGGTCGCCGCCCGGGCCCGTCCCCCCGTGGTGAAGATCATGGACTGGGGCAAGCATCGGTACGAGGAGCAGAAGAAGGCCCGTGAGGCGAAGAAGAAGCAGCACACGGTCGAACTCAAGGAAGTCCAGCTGCGTCCGCGTACCGACGATCACGACTTCGAGGTGAAGCTCAAGCGAGCGCGCCGGTTCCTCGAGGAGGGGAACGTGGTGCGAATCGTGCTCCGTTATCGTGGCCGAGAGCTCCGTCGCCCGGAAGTCGGTGTGGCGACGCTCGACCGCATGATCGAGGGCACCAAGGACATCGCCCGGGTCGAGCAGCGCTCGAACAACATCGAGGGGCGTCGCCTCTTCGCGTTGCTCGAGCCCGCCAGCACGGCGTAGCCCGTTCACCGCACCTCCTGAAGTGATGTGTGACCGACACGCCCCCGGCCGTCCGCGCGACGCTCGGGGGCGTTCGGAGCACCCCTGATCCAGACCGCCACCTCCGGCTTCACGCCGGAGATCGGCATCGTGTTCGGCCTCATCGGGGCCGCGCTCCTGCTGTTCGTCTGGGAGAAGTTCTCCTTCGACGTGACGGCGCTTCTCGTCCTCGCGGCGCTCCTCGTGACGGGGATCGTGACGCCCGAGGAGGGTCTCTCCGGATTCGCCGACCCGGCCGTGATCACCATCGCGGCCATGTTCGTGCTCACCGAGGGGCTCGAGCGGACCGGATTCCTCGACATCGTGGGCGACTGGCTCGTCGGTGTGGGTGGCGGTGATTTCTGGCGTACCCTGATCGCGCTGATGCTCTCGGTGGGCCTGCTGTCCGCCTTCGTCAACAACACCGCGGCCGTCGCGCTCTTCATCCCGGTCGTGATCGGGGCGTCGGCCCGCATGGAGATCAGCCCATCCAAGCTGCTGATCCCGATGTCGTTCGCCTCGATGTTCGGCGGGGTGACCACCCTCGTCGGAACGTCGACCAACCTGATCGTGAGCTCCATCGCCGAAGAAAACGGACTCGAGGCTTTCTCGATGTTCGACTTCACTCCGGTCGGCCTCGCCTTCTTCGTCGTCGGGTTCGTCTACCTGCTGGCCCTCGGCGTCCGGCTGCTCCCGCCCCGCCGGTCGCCCGAGGACCTCACGGCCACGTACGGCGTCGGCGGGTATATCACGGACATCGAGGTCGCCGAGGGCTCCGACCTGATCGGGACGACGCTCGGCGACACCGCACCCACGTCGGGGCTCGACCTCGACATCCTGGACGTGATCCGGGGGCGACACGGCGAAGAAGACGAGGACGAGACATCACACGGCACCGGTGCAACGCTCGAGGCGGGGGACGTTCTGAGGGTGCGCGGCGGCCCCGAGGAGATCGAACGACTGCTGGACCGTTCCGGACTCCGCGTGCGGCCTTCGCGAGCCTGGGCGGACGGGGACCTCGAGCTCGGTACGGGTGAACTCGTCGAGGCCGTCGTGGCCCCGGACTCCGCGATGGTCGGGACACCGATCCGCGACGTCCGGTTCGCCCAGCGGTTCGGGGCGATCGTGCTCGCTCTTCGTCAGCAGGGCGACGTATCCCGCGACGAGCTCGGGGCCACGAAACTCGCGGGCGGAGACTCCGTGCTCCTCCTCATGGACCCGGCTCAGGTGGACGAGGTACGGGGCGACGAATCGTTCGTCGTCATCACCGGCCGCGGGCGGAGATCGAGGCGCAATCGCATGTGGCTGGCGGTCTCCATCCTGGCTGGCGTGGTCGTCACGGCCGCCGTCGGACTCGCGCCGATCGTGGTCACCTCCCTCGTCGGTGTGGTGCTCCTGCTCGTGACCGGCTGCCTGAACATCGAGCAGGCCTACGAGGCCGTGAACTGGAAGGTGATCGTGCTGCTGGCGGGCGTACTGCCGCTCGGGGTCGCGATGGAGAAGACGGGCGCCGCCGCGCTGGTCGCCGACGGGCTCCTGGGAGTCGCCGGAGATCTCGGGCCGCACGCCGTGCTCGGGGGCTTCGTCCTGGCGACGATGGTCCTGACGGCCGCCGTCACCAACAACGCGACCGCGGTCCTCATGGCCCCGATCGCGATCTCCGCGGCCGACTCGATCGGCGTGGATCCGCTCCCGCTGCTCATGGGCGTGACGTATGCGGCGTCGCTGAGCTTCGTGACACCGGTGGGCTATCAGACCAATACTCTGGTGTACGGCCCCGGCGGCTACCGATTCACCGACTACACCCGGGTGGGGGGACTCCTGAACATCATCTTCCTGGTGCTGGCAGTGGTGCTGATCCCCCTCGTCTTCCCCTTCTCGCCGTGAGCCGCGGCGGCACGACCCGCCCCGTCGTGGTCGGAGCCGGGGAGCCGCGCGCTCCGAGTCGGGCGCGGAGCGCGCCATGCTGAAGGACTTCGACGCGGGCCTCATCGCGGTTCCCGACTGGGTCGAGGAACTGGACGGCCGCACGCTCCGGCGTGACGCGGTCGCCGGCCTGTCCGTGGGCGTCATGCTCGTCCCGCAGGCGATGGCGTACGCGACGCTCGGCGGCCTCCCGCCGATCTACGGCCTGTACGCCTCCCTCATCCCCCTGCTCGTCTACCCCCTCTTCGGTACGGCGCGACAACTCGCGGTCGGGATCGTCGCGCTCGACATGCTGATTCTGGCCGCCGGGCTCGGGCAGATGGCAGAGTTCGGCTCGGAGCGGTACGTCGCGCTCGCGATCCTGCTCGCGGCCATGGTCGGGCTGATCCAGATCGGGATGGGGTTCCTCCGTCTGGGCATGCTGGCCGACCTGCTGTCGCGACCGGTGGTGACGGGCTTCACCGCCGCGGCCGCCCTCGTGATCGCCTCGAGCCAGATCGGCCCACTGCTGGGTGTCGATCTGCCGCGGAGCCAGTACGTGTACCACGTCGCCGGCCCACTGATCGAGCGGCTCGGAGAGGTGCAGCCGGAAACCGCGGTGCTCGGCGGTGCGTCGGTCCTCGTGCTGATTGCGCTGCGGGTCTGGGCACCGAGAATTCCTCGTGCCCTCGTCGTCGTGGGGCTCGGCATCGGGGCCACCGCGATTCTCGGCCTGGAGACGAGAGGTGTCGCGGTGACCGGCGAGATCCCGGGTGGCCTCCCCTCCCCCGAGATCCCGGATCTGACGCTCGGCGATGTTCGGGCACTCCTTCCGACCGCGGTCACCCTCGCCCTCATCCAGCTCATGAGCGCCATCTCCATCGGTCGAGCGCTCTCCTCGAAGCACCGCTACACGATCCGACCCAACCGCGAACTCCTCGGGCTCGGATCGGCCAATCTGGTCGGGAGCATCTTCCGGTCCGTCCCGGTCTCGGCCAGCTTCTCCCGCTCTGCGGTTTCCGAGGAAGCCGGCGCGCGCACGCCCCTCGCCAACGTCTTCGCAGCCGCGCTCGTCGTGATCACCCTCCTCTTCCTGACCCCGGTCTTCGAGTCGCTGCCGCAGGCCTCGCTCGCCGCGATCATCCTGGTCGGCGTCCTGGGCCTGGTCAGCCCCTCCGAATTCCGGACGCTCGTACGGACGCACCGACGGGATGCGGGCCTCGCGATCCTCACCGCGCTCGCGACCCTGACACTGGGGATCCGGGAGGGCGTCCTGATCGGAATCGTGGCCTCGACGCTCGTCGTTCTCTACCGATTCTCGCGCCCCAACGTCTCCGAACTCGGGCTGATCCCCGGGACGCACTTCTACCGCGACCGGGACCGGTTCGAGGATGCCGAGGACATCCGCGGCGTCCTGGTGCTCCGTGTCGACGCGGCCTTCTCCTTCTTCAACGCAGCCTGGTTCCGGGACCACGTCCTCGACCGCAGCGACGACGAGGAGAACCGCGAAGACCGCCCGGATCTGCACGCCGTGGTGATCGAGGCGCGTGGCATCAACGACCTGGACACGACCGCGATCGACGCGCTGCACGAGCTCGTCGGTACCCTGGACGCTCGCGGCATCCAGTTCCACCTGGCCGGGCTGAAGGGCCGGGTGCGAGACATCCTGATGAACTCGCCCGTCGCCGAGCAGCTGGACGACAGCCGCTTCCACCTCTCGTCCCACTATGCGGTGAGCCAGATTCTGAAGGACTGGGACGAGGAGCACGGCACGGATCGCCTGGCTCGGTACCGCGAGGTCACCGGAGAGGAGAATGGGGATCAGCCGGCGGGCGACATTCCGCTGACCTGAGGGCCGGACCGCCGAGCGCTTCGGATGGCGCGGACGATCCAGGCGTCGAAGGCCTCCCGCCCGACACCCCACTCGGCGAACTCGGCACGGAGTTCGGCGAAGTCGGCGGGATCGATCTCGGCGTTCGGTTCCGTGAGACGAGCGTGTGCGACAGCTGCCTGGAGCGCATCGCGCTGCAGATGGAGGAGCGCGGCCCGATCCACCGATTCGGGAAGCCCGCCGTGCGCGGGGATCACCATCGCCGGACCGCGACGCGCGAGTCCGGTCAGCGCGCTCGCCCACGCCTCGAGGTCGGCACCCTCGATCCAGAGCAGGCCCTCCTCGACGATGTCGCCCGCGACGAGGATGCCGTCGATCCACACCACGACGTCGCCCTCCGTGTGCGCCGGCCCGACCGGCTGGATCCAGACGGCCCGTGACCCGACGTCGATGCGTCGGAATTCGGGAACGGCCACGGTCGGCGGCACCACCCGCACACGAGCCGCCTCCACCCGCTGCGCCCGAGCACGAGCGAGGAGGACTCCGCCACGCTCACGCCGATCATCCCTTGTCGGAAGGGCGGCAATCTCCGCGGCGAGCATGGCGATCCGACGATCCAGACGTACCCGCTCGGCTTCGAGCGCCGCGCGGCCTTCCGACGCGAGGCTCTCGATCGTCGCCGGGTGCGCGAGGATCTCCGCCTCGGGAAAGCGCTGGAGCACCGCCGCATTTCCCCATACATGATCGCCGTGGGAATGAGTGTTCACGACCCACCGCACGGGCGCATCGGTCCGTTCCGCGATCCGGTCCAGGAACCAGTCCGCCGGTCCGGGTCCGTGGAAGGTGTCGACCACGAACACACCCTCCGAGCCCAGGACCGCGACCGAACAGGCGTAGGCGGAGCTATCGACTCCAGGTGCCGTCTCCGCGACGATCACGTTCGCGTCGACGTCACGGACGACGAACAGTTCCTCCGGGTTCACGACTGGCGACGCGGGGCCTTGGGTCCGCGCCGGGGGATCCTGCCGATGGAGGCGCCGATGGCGGCACCGACCAGTCCCAGACCGACCAGCGGCAGGATCACGGCCGCAAGCCGGGCAGAGCCCGGGTCCCACATGACCGCGGGGCCGAGGAGCGCCGACAACCAGACCAGCATGCCCAGGCCGTACCCGAGAAAGCCGCCCCAGAAAGCGCCCCGGGCACGACGCCCCCGATTCCGGAAACGGTGGCTCAACGCGAGCAGCCCGACAGGCACGCCGAACAGGCCGAGCAGAAGAAGAACTCCTTCGAAGGCCGTCATCTCACATCCTCGCCTTCGGATAGAGCCACATCCACGTACCCGAGACCAGCAGCAGGAGCAGGCCGATCGCGAGCGCGTCCGAGAGGAGGATCCAGTTGTCGCCGAAGATCTCGCCGGAGTGGAGCTTCTCGATGAACACGTCGTTGCGTTCGCCGACCTGCAGCACCTCGCCCGAGCGCAGCGCGACGGTGACCTCCGTCACCACCCGATCCCCGAAGCGCACCTTCACGTAGCCGTCGTCGGGACGCACGTCCATCCGATCCACCCCGGCCGCGGCGACGGTGCTTCCGGCCGCCGACTCCGCTGCTCGAACCAGGTCCGCGAGTGGGAGGGACCCTTCGAGACCCGGTCCGACCGCCTCTGCATCGGGCATGAAGCCGAGGGCGTCCTTGTGATTGAGCATGATGCCGGTGACCGAAACCACCACCAGTAGAGCGGTGGCGAGCACGCCGATCCACACGTGGGTGTGGAACATCCAGCGCGCGAGGTTGCGGATGATGGGAGGGGGGGCGCTCAGGGGAACGTCCTTGACGGGGTTCGTATTTCGGGGGTGTCGTTCGGGATGCGTCGCGATCGTCCGAGGAAGCTCGGCTCCGTACACATGAGACTCACCGAGCTAGGAATACGTTGGGGCCGACGCAAGGTGGGGCACCCCTTCGGCCGTCCGCGGTATCCGTCCATTCGCCCGGTCTCACCGGGCCATATCCTGCACTGCCGTGCACCGAAGGAGCGTCATGGCCCGAGTCCTGATCGTCTTCGCGCACCCCGCGCTCGAGAAGTCACGCGTCCACCGTCGGCTCGTGGCGGCGACCCCACGCGATGAGCGTGTGACCTTCCACGATCTCTATCAGGAGTACCCTGCGTTCGACATCCTCGTCGAGCGCGAGCAGGAGCTGCTGCTCGAGCACGACGTGATCGTCCTGCAGCATCCCCTCTACTGGTATTCCGGACCTCCGCTGCTCAAGGAGTGGTTCGATCTCGTCCTCGAGCACGGCTGGGCATACGGATCCGAGGGAGACGCACTCGAGGGGAAGGTGATGCTCCAGGCGATCTCGGCCGGCGGTCAGGCGTCGGCCTACTGCGAGGAGGGATACAATCGCTACACGATCCGCCAGTACCTGCGGCCGTTCGAGGGGACGGCGCGCCTCTGCGGGATGCGGTATCTCCCGCCGTGGGTCGTCTTCGGGACTCATCGGCTGGACGGACCGGACATCGATGCGTGGGCGGATGCATGGGCCCGGACGGTGACCTGGCTCGCCGATGAAGGATGGGGGGACATCGAGCCGGACCCGGACTCCCTGCTTGTCGAGGGTGCGGGTGAGTGTGCCCCGTGGCCGATCGCCGGTATCGACGAACGGCTCGAGCCCAACGCCGTCCCGACCGAGTCCGGCTCGGGAGACGGGGGGGGCGGCTGATCGTGGACGGGCTTCTCGCGCAGGCGTTCGTCTACCTGACCGCAGCGGTGATCGCGGTCCCGATCGCCAAGCGTCTCGGTCTCGGATCGGTTCTCGGGTACCTCATCGCCGGAATGATCATCGGGCCGGACGTGCTCGGCTTCGTCGGCAGCGAAGGCCAGGACGTACTCCACTTCGCGGAGTTCGGCGTTGTCCTCATGCTGTTCGTGATCGGTCTGGAGCTCGAGCCGGCGCTTCTCTGGCGGCTGCGCGGACCGATTCTCGGGATGGGCGGGCTGCAGGTGACGATCTCGACGGCCCTGATCACGGGTGGCGCGATCGCCTTCGGTCTGCCGTGGAACGAGGCCCTCGCCGTCGGCATGATCCTGGCGCTGTCCTCCACCGCGATCGTGCTCCAGACCCTCGGCGAAAAAGGTCAGCTCGAGACGTCCGGGGGGCGAAGCGCATTCT
>Ga0102929_1001944_pt1 | contig 12302 bp, 13 predicted proteins | sample SalPonR1_B_D2_MG_FD_78510 | JGI IMG/M metagenome (GOLD analysis project Ga0102929, IMG submission 78510) | Salt pond soil microbial communities from South San Francisco under conditions of wetland restoration - Salt Pond MetaG R1_B_D2_MG | ecosystem: Environmental > Aquatic > Marine > Intertidal... | reverse complement strand
TCTGCCCGGCATTGTCGGCGGCGTTATGGCACAGGCTGCGCCCGGTGCCCATGGGATGCGTGCAGCACCACAAGGCCGTTCCAGAACAGCGCCTGATACCATCAGAGGGCAATGACAGAGACCGCGAAACTTGAATGGCGTGACGGCGAGGTGCCGGTTTCAACCCGGTTCGACGATCCGTATTACAGCCTTGAAAACGGGCTAAACGAAACACGCCATGTATTTTTGGCGGGTAACGACCTGCCCGCGCGGTTTCGTGACGGGTTTCAGGTGGCGGAACTCGGGTTTGGCACAGGCCTGAACCTGTTGGCCTGCATTCAGGCGTGGCGGCAGGCGAATGTGCCCGGCGTGCTGCGCTTTACCAGCTTTGAGGCGTTTCCGATGGCGGCCGCGGACATGATCCGCGCGCAGACCCGTTTCGCAGAACTGTCCGGGATCGCCCAAGAGTTGGCCCCGCATTGGCAGGCAGGCGCAACCGAAATATCCCTACCCGATCTGGAATTTCGCCTGATGGTCGGCGATGCGCGCCAAACGGTGCACGATTGGGCGGGGCGGGCCGATGCGTGGTTTCTGGATGGGTTTTCCCCAGCCAAGAACCCCGAGTTATGGCAAGACACTTTGCTGGCCGAGGTCGGGCGGCATACGGGCCCGAATGGAACAGCAGCTACCTATACCGCAGCGGGGTTCGTGCGACGGGGGCTAGAGGCCGCAGGGTTCAAGGTGGAACGCATACCGGGCTATGGCCGTAAACGTCACATGACCCGCGCGGTGAAAGGCACAGCATGATCGAACAGAACACCCGCCTTGGCATTTGGCTGATGGTCACGACCACGTTCATCTTTGCGGTGCAGGACGGCATCAGCCGCCATTTGGCGGGTGAATACAATGTGCTGATGGTGGTGATGATCCGCTATTGGTTCTTTGCCGCCTTCGTGATGACCGTGGCGGCGCGCAAGGCCGGTGGGCTGCGCGCGGCGGCGGCCACAAGCCAGCCCTTGGTGCAGGGCTTTCGTGCCGTGTTGCTGGTGACGGAAATCTGCGTGATGGTCTTGGGCTTCACCCTGTTGGGACTGGTCGAAAGCCATGCGGTGTTTGCCTGTTACCCGTTGCTGATCGCGGCCCTGTCCGGCCCGGTTTTGGGCGAAAGCGTGGGCTGGCGCCGATGGGCGGCGATCGGCGTTGGGTTCATCGGGGTAATTATCATTCTTGAGCCGGGCTTTGGCGTGTTCCAGCCGCAGGCGGTGGTGCCATTGATGGCGGCATTGATGTTCGCGCTATACGGGCTGCTGACCCGCTATGTGGCGCGGCGTGATTCGGCGGCGACCTCGTTTTTCTGGACGGGCACCGTGGGATCGGTGGCGATGACCGCCGTCGGAGCTTGGTTCTGGGAACCGATGAGCGGCCCAGACTGGAGCTGGATGGCGCTTTTGTGCGTCACCGGCGCACTTGGGCATTTCACCTTGATCAAATGCTACGAGGTGGCCGAGGCCAGCGCGGTGCAGCCCTTTGCCTATCTGCAACTGGCCTTTGCCAGTGCACTTGGGCTGATGGTGTTTGGCGAAACGATCCGGCTGAACGTGGCGCTTGGCACGGCGCTGATCGTGGCGGCTGGGCTGTTCACCCTGTGGCGGCAACACCAAAAGGCCGCGCGTTAATCCGATACCGGGCGCAGGGTCGCGCCGATCAGTTCCTGCGAAAACGGCACCGGGTGCGGCGGCTTGCCCAGCCGTGCGCGGTAGACCGGCAGGCTTTCTGCAACGCGCATCACATAGTTGCGGGTTTCACGAAAGGGGATGTGTTCGATCCAGTCGACCACATCCATGTCCCCGACGCGCGGATCGCCACGGTCGTCCATCCATGTCAGGGGACGGCCCGGCCCGGCGTTGTAGCCCGCCGCCATCATCACGACATTGCCATCGAAACGATCCTCCAATCCGGCCAGATAAGCGCTGCCAAGCTGCACATTGTAGGCCCAATCGTTGAACACCCGCGCGCGCGAATGTTCTGACGCACCGATGGTGCGGGCCATATCACTGGCCGTGCCGGGCATCAGCTGCATCAACCCCATGGCACCGGCACCGCTGACGACGCGGTGATCAAACTCGCTTTCGCGGCGGGCGATGGCCAAGGCCAGTTCCATCGGCACGGGCAAGTCCATATCGGTCATCGGGTGCAAGGCATAATAGGGGCCGGGCACAACAACACCGTGCCGCGCGCCCGCCTTGCCGATCATGACTTGCAGGTGCGGTTGCTCCATCCGCTCCAACAAAAGGCCCAGTTGCGTCAGCCCGGTGGCGTCCAGAGTTTCAGCCAGATGCACGAAAAACCGTTCGGCGAGGTTCAATTCGTTCGCGGCAAGGGCCAGAACGGCGGCTTTGTAGACCGACTTTTTGGTGAAATCAGCCTGATCGGGCGCAGGCACCGGATTTTGGCCCGCAAGATCGGGATCAGACGGTAAGCCCGCCTTTTCCGCTGCCAGCAGGCCATAGAAACTGGTTTGATGCGCCGCCCCTTGCGCATATGCAATTTGCGCCCCCTCGGAATCGCCAAGCGCCTCTTGCGCGCGGCCGATCCAATACCCTGCACGCCCCAGTGAAATCGGCGTATCTACAGCGCGACGAAAGCGTTGGAAATGATCCAGTGCCAGTTCAGGCTCGTCCAGATAGGTTAGCGCCAGATACCCCGACAGCCATTCCAGATCGGCAAAAGAAGAGCCATCGACCAGCCCATGCCGCGCGGCCAGCGCATAGGCGGTTTGCGCATCACCCTCGCGCATTTTCGCGCGGGCCAGATACCGTCGCCACCCGGCCCAACGGTCCGGCTCGCCCAAGCCCGCATCAGAACTGCTTTGCTGCAGAATCACGGCAATCGCCTGATCGCTGTCGTTGGTTTTCAAATGCCGGTTAAAGATCGCATGCGCAACCAGAGGGTCCGATGCCAGATCTTCGGACACATCATCAGGCGACAGTGCGCCCGATTCGATCTTTTGACGGGCCTCAGCCACGGCGCGGCGGCCGTCACTGGCAAGCGGCAACATCTGAGCCACATCGCGCAAGCCGCGCCAAAGCGCCATCGAAAGGCGGATGTCATGGTGCCGCGCCAGAAGATCGCCGTGCCGGGCGATGAACTGATCATGCTCGTCGCTGGACAGGTCCATTGTCAGCCATGCCAGCACCAGCGTCGCCTCAGCCTCGCCTGCGCGGTCCGCGGCCAAAAGCGCGCGGGCATGCGCCAAGGCGCCCAGACCGGTTTGCGGCAAATGACCATCAAAAAAGGACAAAATCTGTGTGTCCGTGCCAGTTTCGGCCAGTGCCCCCTCGCTTTGGCGGCGTAGATACTTCAGCCCCGCCCAATCGTCATGCGCCGCCAAAAACGCCAGCACCTGATCTGGCGTGCCCTGCCCGTCGCTGAGGCGATACCATTCGATCAGGCTTGAGGCGGCGGGGCCATCGCGCGCGGCCAGACGCGCGGCCACGTCCCATCGCCCAGCCTCCATCGCGTGAAGCGCCGAGGCCAGAGGGCGCGGCGCAATGCGCGCCGGATCGGCGGCCCAGCCCACGGCAGGACCAAACGCCGTTGCGATACCGAGGCCAATGAGGAAACAGAACAGGCGCATGATCTCTTGCATTTCTTGCCAAGGCGAAGGATAGACAGCGCCAGCCTATGCGCGCGCGCGGGCGCCGTCCAATCACAAACCGTCATGGGCGGCGGTCTGTTGCCGCAGGAGGGCCGAAACCAAAGATCGCCGGGGTCGTTCGCGCCCCACCGCGTGACGACAAGAAAGGAGCGTGTCATGTTCAAAGGATCTTTTCCTGCCCTGGTCACGCCGTTCAAGAACGGCGAGCTGGATCTGGACACGCTGAAAAAACTTGTCGAATGGCATATCGGCGAAGGCAGCCATGGACTGGTGCCGGTGGGCACGACCGGCGAAAGCCCGACACTGACCCATCAAGAACATGAAACCGTGGTTGAAAAGGTCGTGCGCGCCGTGAATGGCCGCATTCCCGTGATCGCCGGGGCGGGCAGTAACAACACGCTGGAATCAATCCGTTTCATGCAGCACGCCGCAAAGGTTGGGGCCGATGCCGCGCTGGTGGTGACCCCCTATTACAACAAACCGACGCAGGCCGGGCTGATCGCCCATTTCACCGCGCTGCACGATTGCTGTGAGTTGCCAATCGTCATTTACAACATCCCCGGCCGGTCGGTCGTGGATATGACACCGGACACCATGGGCGAGCTGGCCAAGCTGCCGCGGATCGTTGGCGTGAAGGATGCCACCGGCGATCTGGCCCGCGTCAGCCAGCAACGGATCACCTGCGGCAAGGATTTCGTGCAAATTTCCGGTGAGGACGCCACCGCGCACGGCTTCAACGCGCAAGGGGGTGTTGGGGTGATCTCGGTCACGGCCAATGTTGCCCCGAAGCTTGTGGCGCAGGTGCAAGAGGCCACGCTGGCCGGTGATTATGCCCGCGCGCTGGAATTGCAGGATCGGCTGATGCCGCTGCACCAAGCGATTTTCACCGAACCTGGGCTGGTGGGCGCAAAATACGCGATGTCAAGGCTGGGCCTGTGCAGCGAAGAAGTGCGTACCCCGCTGATCGGCCTGACTGAACCGACCAAGCAATTGGTGGATGACGCGATGCGCCATGCCGGGTTGATGAACTGATACCGGGTTAAATGGGGGCGCTGCCCCCGTCGCCGCAAGCGGCGACTCCCCCGGAGTATTTTGGGAACAATGAAGGGCAGGATACTGCAACGCCTGCCCGGTCAATCAACCCGGCGCACATACAGGTGATTGCCCTCGCGCCGGGTTTCGAGAACCTTGATCGCCGCCACCAGATCGCTGAGCTTGCGGTGCCCGTATGACCTTGTGTCGAAATCGGGGTTGGCAGCTGTGACCTGTTGACCAAGACGGCCTAGCGCATACCAGTCACTGTCTTGGTCAATGCTGTCCATTGCCTTGAACAAAAGATCGCGCGCCTCGTTCGTGTTTTTCGGGCTTTTCGGGGCGGGCGCGTTTGCAGTGTCGGGGCCGGGGCCGAGGTTTTCAAGGTAGATAAACCGTTTGCAGGCTTTGCGAAACGCCTCGGGGGTTTTGCGCGCGCCGATGCCGTACACATCCAGCCCCTGTTCGCGGATGCGGCTGGCCAGCCGGGTGAAATCACTGTCGGAGCTGACCAGAACGAAGCCATCGAACCGGCCCGAATGCATCAGATCCATGGCGTCGATCACCAAGGCGATATCACTGGCGTTCTTGCCGACGGTATTGGCGGGCTGGTGATGCGGGACAAGGCCAAACTCGGCCTGCACCTTGTTCCAGCCGCTCATCAGTTGCGAGGAAAAATCGCCATAGCAACGGCGCACGCTGGCCTCGCCGATGGCGGCGATCTCGTCAAAGATGGCCTTGGTCCATTTCGGCGAGGTGTTATCGGCGTCGATCAGGACGGCCAGAAGGGGTGTTTGGTCAGACATGGCGCGTCCTTTCCTGCGGGTCAGTCGGCGGCGGTGCCAAGCTTGTCTTGGGTTTTGGTCTGAAAATCGCTGGCCGCGTGGCGTTCATGCAGTTGCGTGGCCGGGTCGCCAAAGGTTCGGTTAACCATACGACCGCGCTGCACCGCCGGGCGGGCGTCGATCTTTTGTGCCCATGCCATGACATTCGTGTAGCTGGCGGCATCAAGGAAGGTGGCCGCGTCGCCATATTGGCGGCCCAGAACCAAGTTGCCATACCACGGCCAGATCGCCATGTCGGCGATGGTATAGTCATCGCCCGCGATGAAGGTCCGGCTGGCAAGCTGACGATCCAGCACATCAAGCTGACGCTTGGTTTCCATGGTGAAGCGGTCGATGGGGTATTGCATCTTTTCCGGCGCATAGGCGTAGAAATGACCAAACCCGCCGCCCAGATAGGGCGCGCTGCCCATTTGCCAGAAGAGCCAGTTCAGCGTTTCCGTGCGCGCCGGGCCCGCAGCCGGGAGGAAGGCGCCGAATTTTTCGGCCAGATGCATCAGGATCGAACCGGATTCGAACACGCGCAGGGGCTCAGGCCCGGTGTGATCGACCATGGCGGGGATCTTGGAGTTCGGGTTGATCTCGACAAAACCGCTGGAGAACTGATCACCTTCGGTGATGCGGATCAGCCATGCGTCATATTCGGCGTCATGGCCCGCGGCAAGGAGTTCTTCGAACATCACGGTGACTTTCACCCCGTTGGGGGTGCCCATCGAATACAGCTGGAACGGGTGCTGACCGACCGGCAATTCCTTGTCATGGGTCGGCCCGGCGATGGGCCGGTTGATCGAGGCGAACTGGCCGCCCGATTCCCCCTCCCATGTCCAGACCTTGGGGGGCGTGTAGTTATCGTTGGTCATGGTGTGCATCCTTCCGACTGGGGCGGTTCAAACGCTGCGCCCGTGGCTCTTGTTTGGGGGCCAAGTTATGCGTTTGCTGCATGTTCGCAATGTTGAGGGCCGCACAAGTGCATGTGCGGCCCTGCGACTTTTTCAGTCCGGGGCGGGTGTGATCAATACACCACCACCGAGCGGATCGATTCCCCGGCATGCATCATATCAAAGCCTTTGTTGATCTCGTCCAACTTGAGGCTGTGAGTGATCATCGGATCGATCTCGATCTTGCCGTCCATGTACCAATCGACGATCTGCGGCACATCGGTGCGGCCGCGCGCGCCACCAAAGGCTGTACCGCGCCAGACGCGGCCTGTGACCAGTTGGAAGGGCCGGGTCGAAATCTCGGCCCCGGCGGGTGCGACGCCGATGATCACGCTTTCGCCCCAGCCTTTATGCGCCGATTCCAGCGCGGTGCGCATCACACCCACATTTCCAGTGGCGTCAAAGGTGTAATCGCCGCCGCCGCCGGTCAACTCGACCAGATGGGCCACCAGATCGCCATCAACCTCGTTGGGGTTGACGAAATGGGTCATGCCGAATTTCTCGGCCATGGGTTTCTTGGCATCGTTCAGATCAACCCCGACGATCTGATCGGCCCCGGCAAGGCGCAGCCCCTGAATGACATTCAGGCCAATTCCGCCCAAACCGAACACGATGGCGGTCGAGCCGATTTCAACCTTGGCGGTGTTAACCACTGCACCGATGCCGGTGGTCACGCCACAACCGATATAGCAAATCTTGTCAAACGGCGCGTCCTTGCGCACCTTGGCGAGCGCAATTTCTGGCAGGACGGTGTGATTGGCGAATGTCGAGCAGCCCATGTAATGCAGGATCGGCGTGCCATCGAGCATGGAAAACCGCGACGTGCCATCGGGCATCAAGCCTTGGCCTTGGGTCGAGCGGATCGACTGGCACAGGTTGGTTTTGGGGTTCAGGCAGTAGTCGCATTCCCGGCATTCCGGCGTGTAAAGCGGGATGACGTGATCGCCGGGTTGCAACGATGTGACGCCCGGCCCCACCTCAACCACAACGCCTGCGCCTTCATGGCCCAGAATGGCGGGAAACAGGCCCTCGGGGTCGGCACCGGACAGGGTGAAATCGTCGGTATGACACAGGCCGGTGGCCTTGACCTCAACCAGAACCTCGCCCGCCTTGGGGCCTTCAAGGTTGACGTCCATTATTTCAAGCGGTTTGCCAGCCTCTAGGGCGACAGCGGCGGTGGTGCGCATGGTGTTTCCTCCGGTTTATATGTTGCCCCGACTGTGAGCGAAAGCGCGCGCCAGATCAACAGAATGTGCGACAAGGGATAGACCGGGGCCGACAGGATGAGGCAGTCTGGGTGGTGCACTGAGGAGGATCGGAATGAAACATGTTTGGTTTATGCTGTGCGCTGTGGCAGTGGCAGGCTGCAACGTAGCCAATGACGGACCGTCGGAAATGACAGGCACCTGCGGGGCAGAAACCCTGCAAAATTTGGTGGGTCAGCCGCGCAGCGCATTTGACGCGGTGGCGGTCAGCGGCCCAGTGCGGATTTTGCCGCCCGGTGCGATGATGACGATGGATTATCGCCTTGATCGGCTGAATGTCGAACTGTCAGAGAATGATCAGATCACCCGTATCTGGTGCGGATAGCGCACGATGCGACTCGACTCGGGGCAAGGGTATCTTGTAAAAAGGAACAAATAGCGAACATTGTGCTGCCATCATGCCCGCCCGCCGTATTCTTTCCGTCTGGTTTCCACGCCTTGGGGCCGAACGCCTGTTGCGCCATATGGGTGCCACGGGCGACGTGCCTTTGGCCGTGGTGCAAGAGGTAGGGCAGACGCGCGTTATAAGCGCACTGTCCGAAGTGGCCGAGGCGGCGGGGCTACAGGTTGGACAGCCGTTACGCGACGCGCATGCCATGTGTGCCGATCTGGTGGCGCGGGCGCAAAACCCACGGGCCGAGGCCGCTTTTCTGGCGGCATTGCAGCGTTGGGCCGGGCAATTTTCACCTTGGGTGGCGGCGCAGGGCACCGATGGTCTGGTGCTGGATGTCACCGGCTGCGCGCATCTGTTTGGCGGCGAACAGGCGATGATGCAGGCCATGGCAGACGGTGCGCAGGGGTTTGGGCTCAGCACGCGGGCCGGGCTGGCCGATACGGTGGGCGCGGCTTGGGCGCTGGCGCGTTATGCGGGGCGCGCACCGGGGCATGACCGATCCGGCGACGCGATTGATCAAGAGGCACGCGCCACCCGGTCCCGCGCCGCCAAGCGCCGCCATTGGGAACGGGGCGGCCCTGCCGTTCAGCCCATGGCCACCCCCGGCACGGCGGACCACGCGCTGCGCATCGCGCCCCCCGGCCAAACCCGTAGCGCATTGGCCGACCTGCCGGTGGCCGCCCTCAGGCTGGAGCCAGAGGTGATTGAACAACTGGGCCGTATGGGGCTGCGCCGGGTGGGCGATCTGACCGGCCAGCCGCGTGCGCCCTTGGCACGGCGCTTTGGCCGGGGGCTGTTGTTGCGCATGGATCAGGCGCTTGGCGCGGTGCCAGAACCCGTGTCACCGGCGCGTGAAGCGCCGCATTTTGCCACGCGCCTGACCCTGCCCGAACCGATCGGACTGCACGATGATATTCTAGCCGGGCTGGACCGGCTGCTGCCCCGGCTGGGCCAATTGCTGCAAGATCAGGGCCAAGGCGCACGCCGGGTGCGGCTACAGGTCGGGCGCGTCAACGACACGATGCAAACCATCGAGATCGGGCTGGCCCGCGCCAGCCACGACCCGGCCCGCATCCGCCCTCTGCTGGAAATGAAGCTGGACGAAATCGACGCGGGGTTCGGTATCGATATGCTGCGACTTGAGGCGGTTCGGGTTGAACCCGTTCATGCCTGCACCGTCACCGGCCATGCCGGTGCCACCGAAGCCGCCCACGCCCGCGCCAACGGCGAAACCGCAATGGCCGACCTGTTGGGGCGTTTGGGCGCGCGGATCGGGCTGGATGCGATCACCCGCCATCACCCGGCCAGCAGCCATATTCCCGAAAAGACCGCGCAGGTTCTGGCGGCTGCGTGGTCCGAGCCCGCCACCAACTGGCCCACCCCGCCTACGCCACGGCCGCTGTTGATCTGGAGGCCCGAGCCGGTGACGGCCCCCGATAGCCCAAGCCCCCCCGGACATTTCCGCTGGCGCGGACGCGCGCATGATCTGGCCCATGCCACCGGGCCCGAGCGTATCTCGCCGGAATGGTGGCTGGACGAGCCGGAATGGCGCAACGGCGTGCGCGATTACTGGCAGGTGGTCACCGCACGAGGCGAGCGGCTGTGGCTGTTTTATGCCCATGGCGCCGCGATGAGTTCAGGGTGGTTCTGTCAGGGCAGTTTTACGTGATCCATGGAACAACGCAGGGAAATTTCTTGATTTATTCACATATCAGCGCAACTCTGATTGCATGACTTATCAATCGCCCGCATCACTTTCGCCCGGTGGTGGCCAGGATCACGTTGCGTTCCACCGCACAGAACTGAACGTGATCCTGTCGCTTTACGGGCGCATGGTGGCGGCGGGCGAATGGCGCGATTACGGCATTTCCTGTCTGCGCGACGTGGCGGTGTTTTCGGTCTTTCGCCGCACCGCCGAACATCCGCTCTATCGCATCGAAAAACGCCCCAAGCTGCGCAATCGGCAAGGGCAATATGCGGTGATCGGCATGGATGGGCAGGTTTTGAAGCGCGGGCATGACCTGAAAACCGTGCTGCGCGTGCTGGAACGCAAGCTAATCCGCGCCGTCAAGTAACACCGGCTGGCCATTGCAACGCCCAGACCTACGTTTTTCGGCATACCGGATCACGAAAGGTCACCCAATGGATACCATCGCCCTACTGGTCACCGCGTTGTTGTTTGGCGGTATGACGCTTTATTCCTTTGGTTTCGCGGCGTTTGTGTTCAGCGCCCTGCCTGCAGACACGGCAGGGCCACTGATCCGCCGGGCGTTTCCACATTTCTACCTGTTCGTGCTGGCCTGTTCTGTCGTGGCCGGTGTGCTGCTGATGCTGCAGGATTGGATCGGGGCCGCGATCATGACTGCGGTTGCACTCAGCACGATTTATGCCCGCCAAAGCCTGATGCCCGCGATCAATGCCGCCACGGATGCGGGCCGGACCACGCGCTTCAAGTGGTTGCACGGTCTTTCGGTTGCGATCACGCTGGCCCATATTCTGGCGACAGGCGCGGTGTTGATACGAATGGCCGGGGCTTAGCGCCCCGGCACCATCACGCAAAGCAACTCGAACATGATCGACACCCCCAAAAAGGCCGTGCCGCCTGAGGTGTCAAAGGGTGGCGATACCTCGACCATATCCGCGCCGATGATGTTCAGCCCGGCCAATTCACGCACCACCTGCAACGCTTGGTAACTATTCGGCCCGCCCACCTCGGGGGTTCCGGTGCCGGGGGCAAAGGTGGGATCGACAAAATCAATGTCATAGCTGACATAGGTCGCGCCATCGCCCGCGATCTCGCGCGCCTCGGCCATCACATCGGCCACGCCGCGCGCGTGAAACTCCTCGATCTCGATCAGGCGGATGCCTTCGGCCTGGGCGAAATCGCGATCCTCGGAATCATACATCGTGCCGCGAATGCCGATCTGAATCACGCGCTTGGGGTCCAAAAGCCCCTCTTCTACCGCGCGACGGAACGGCGTGCCGTGGGTATACATCGTGCCGCCGAAATAGGAATGGAACAGGTCGGTATGGCTGTCGAAATGCACCATGCCCACTGGCGCATCCTTGGCCAACGAGCGCAGCACCGGCAACGAGGTCAGGTGATCACCGCCCGCCGTCAGTGGCGTGATGCCCGCCTGTTTCACCTGATCATAGAACGTGGTGATCCGCGTCATCGAATCGATGATATCAGCCGGGTTCGGCCCGACATCGCCCAGATCGGCGCAATTCAGCGCCTCGAACGGGCGGGTGCCGCTGGCCTGATGCTGCGCGCGGATCATGGTCGAGGCATCGCGCAACTGGCGTGGCCCGTGCCGAGGGCCGGGGCGATTGGTTGTGCCGCTGTCCCATGGCACGCCGATCAAGCCAATATCGACATCACTCAGCCGCTCGTGATCCAGCGGCACATGTGGCAAGCGCATGAAGGTAGGCACCCCGGCGAACCGCGGCAGATCAAAGCCCGAAACCGGCTGGAAAAAACTGTCAGACATCGCGCAATCCTTTCAATCGTTTGCGGGCCGTCACCGGCCCATCACCTTGCCGCGCGATCCGGTCAATCGCATCGTGCAGGGGTTCATAAGCCACGGCCATGTGATGCACATTGGCATGCAGCAGCGTCTCGGCGTCAACCACCCACGCAACATGGCCTTTCCAGAACAACAGGTCACCGCGTTGCAGCGGCGCATCGTCTGGCAGATCGGTGCCAAGCGAGGCCTGTTGCAGATCGCTGTCACCGGGGCAGGCGATGTCACAGGTCAGGCACCCGGCCTGCACCAGCCCCGAACAGTCGATGCCGCTGACCGAATTGCCACCCCACAGGTAGGGCGTGCCCAGAAACAGGTCGGCCACGCTGACCGGATCGCCGGCGGGCTGGTCCAACGGGGTCAGATGCGCAGCGGGCACAAAACCCTGCGGAGTTTCCGCAAACCTGCCATCCCGGCCCAACACATGCAGCCGCGCGCCTTGGCTTAGCAGAGCCAGTTCAGGGGCTTTGAAATCGGGCGTCGGATACAGATGTGTCGCGCGGGCGCTGACCCGGTGAGTGGGCGGCGTGTCGTCGTCACCCTCCCAACACAGCTGATCGCTACGCAGGTAGCCAACAAAGCCATCCCGCGCGGCCTGCACAAAAGACCAGCCTTTGTGATCCTCAAGACAGGTAACGCTGTCGCCCATCAGCAACTGCCGTTCACGGCG
>Ga0102929_1001941_pt1 | contig 12308 bp, 15 predicted proteins | sample SalPonR1_B_D2_MG_FD_78510 | JGI IMG/M metagenome (GOLD analysis project Ga0102929, IMG submission 78510) | Salt pond soil microbial communities from South San Francisco under conditions of wetland restoration - Salt Pond MetaG R1_B_D2_MG | ecosystem: Environmental > Aquatic > Marine > Intertidal... | reverse complement strand
CGTCTCGAAACTCGTGCATCAGGGCAAAGCGATTTCGCGAGGCCAGAAGCACTTCGGTCGCGCCTGCCTGCCTGTGCCGGTAACTGTCCTTGCCTTCGTGATCCACGTCAAAGCGATGATGCGCGTGCTTGAGAGTCGACACTGAATAACCCCGCCCGGTGATCTCGGTCACCAACCGCTCCATCAAACCGGTCTTGCCCGCGTTTTTCCAACCCACAACGCCATAGATTCTCATCCCTTGCTCTCCAGCATTGCCCGAGCCTGCTCAAGGTCCTCTGGCGTGTTCACATTGAAAAACGGGTCCTGATCCGACTCGAACACTGCCTCGCGCCCGTGATGTTTCTCGGTCCATATCACCACCTTGCGCAAACCGTCGTTCAGCGCCTCGCGCAGATCATCACGCAGGGCCACGGGCCATAGGCCGAAGGTTGGATGTCGTATCAATCCTGATCGACTCATGGACTTGGTGGTTTCGCCTTCCCCGCGCGGCGTGGCTGCCAGAACCAGAGGATGCGCCATCCCTTCGGCCCGGCCTTGCAGCACGGCCACCAGATCCGCGGGAAAAAACGGTGTGTCAGCGGCCACTGTGACGATGCTTTCGGCCCCCTGTTCGGCGGCCCAATCCAGCCCCGCCAAGACGCCCACAAGCGGTCCGGGGAAGCCAGTAATTGAATCGGGCAGCACCGGCAGGTTAAAGGCATCGAAGCGCGCGGCGTTGCCATTGGCATTGAGCGCCAAGCCCCCCACCTGCGGGCGCAGGCGGGCGATTACATGGTCAAGGATCGTACTATGGCCAAGCGGCAAAAGCCCCTTGTCGCCGCCACCCATACGGGTGGCTTGCCCGCCAGCAAGAATGACACCCAGGGGCATTCTCATCCTTCGGCGCTCTTTCTGCGGTGCTTGCGGTCTTCGGCGGGAACGCTCGACGGGTCCATATCACGTAGCAAGCGGTCCTCACCGCTCAAACAGACAAACCGTTGGCCACGCATCCGCCCGATACAGGTCAGGCCCACCTGACGGGCAATCTCGACCCCCCAAGCGGTGAAGCCCGAGCGTGAGGCCAGAACGGGAATGCCCATCAGGGCGGTCTTGATCACCATCTCCGACGTCAGGCGGCCAGTGGTATACAGCACCTTGTCGCCCGCGCTGACATCCTCCGACAGCATCCAACCGGCGATCTTGTCGACGGCGTTATGGCGGCCCACGTCCTCCATATAAACCAAGGGGCGCGCGCCTTGGCAAAGAACCGTGCCGTGGATTGCGCCCGCCTCAAGGTATAATGACGGCGTGCGGTTTATCTTGGCCGCCACTGCGTAAAGATCCGAGGTTTTCACCTGCATCTCCGGCAGACTCACGGCCTCCAAACCCTCCATCATGTCGCCAAACACGGTGCCAACGGCACAGCCGCTGGTGCGCGTCTTTTTCTTGAGTTTCTCCTCATAGGTCGTTTGTCCGTCGGTGCGCACGACAACGGTTTCCAGATCGTCGTCGTAATCCACTCGCTCCACGGTTTCGCCCTCGCGCAGCATCCCCTGATTGCGCAGAAAACCAAGCGCCAGATATTCGGGGTAATCCCCGATGGTCATCGCCGTCACGATCTCTTGGCCATTCAAGAAAATTGTCAGCGGGCGCTCTTCGACAACCGAGATTTCCATCGGCTGACCCTCGTGGTCGACGCCTTCCACCTTGCGTGTAAGGCGCTCGGCCTTGGGGTCGGGCGCGATGATATAGTCGGAAAGATCGTCGTGGGTGGCCAATTGCATCTCCCTGCGCTTAGGTCTAGGCCCTTGGTAGACACTGCTAATCTAGGACGAAGGCGTGGCGACGGAAACCACCAAATCCATCTTCTGGCGGGGGGTGCGCGATGGCGCGCCCTTCATTTTGGTGATCGTTCCATTTTCCACGCTCTTCGGCGTGGTAGCGACCGAGGCCGGGCTAAGTGTTCTTGAAACCCTAACCATGTCGGTTTTGGTCATCGCGGGGGCGGCGCAATTCACCGCGGTCGAGCTTTTGCGCAATGACGTACCCACGGTTATCGCCCTCGTCTCGGCCTTGGCTGTGAACCTGCGGATGGCGATGTATTCGGCCTCGCTCACACCTTACCTTGGTGAAGCGACTTTGGGCCAACGGGCGTGGGCGGCCTATTTTCTGGTCGATCAAACCTATGCCTGTTCGGTGCTCAAGTACGAGCAAAATCCAGACTGGAGCATCGGGCAAAGGTTGACCTATTTCTTTGCCGTAGCGGTTCCCATTTGCCCACTGTGGTATCTTTTCACAGTGCTCGGGGCTCTTATCGGCAACTCCATGCCTGAGGGTCTCGCACTGGATTTCGCGATTCCCATCACCTTTCTGGCCCTGATCGCGCCGATGCTGCGCACGCGGGCGCATTTGGCCGCGGCTTTTGTGTCGGTGGTGACGGCGCTGCTGCTGAATGGCTTGGTCTATAACCTTGGCCTGCTGGTGGCGGGCATTCTGGGCATGATGGCCGGCGCGCAGGTTGAACTGATCGACAGCCGCCGCGCGGAACGGGAGGGCGGCGCATGATTGATCCCGTCGCGCTTTGGACCGTTATCATCCTGCTGGGCGCAGGCAGTTTCGCCCTGCGTTTTGTATTTCTGGGGCTGATCGGTGACACGCCGCTTCCGCCGTGGGTCTTGCGCCACCTTCGCTATACGGCAGTGGCCGTACTACCGGGGTTGGTGGCACCGCTGGTCATCTGGCCCGAGGCTACGGGCGGAGAGTTGGACGCGCCCCGCATGGCCGCCGCCGTGGTGACCCTTGGTATCGGGCTTTGGGCCCGCAATGTCGTCTTGTCTATCTGTCTGGGTGCGGCCACGCTGTATGGTGGCCTGTACCTCTTGGGGTAACGCTTAATTTGCAGCCCGTGCGACGCGCTCACGTTCGGGGTCCCAATCGTCCAGAACTTTGCTGTTATCGTCGCTGTCATACTCGCGAAGCACCCGTTCGGTCACTCCCGAAAGCTCTGCGAATTCATCGGCCAGCTTTCTGGGCGACCATGTCTGGTTCACTTGGCCGGGGAAGACTTGTGCAAGGATATCCGAGGTGCTGTTGGCGCACATCGCCTGCGGCACGGCACCGTAGCTCAGGACCGCCTGCTCGGTTCGGCGGGCCACTTCAGGTGACACATCCAGCTTTTGAACCTTCACACGAAAGGTCTCGCGCGCGTGGTAGCGAGTATAGACATCCTCGACCTGGGGGGTGATGCCGTAAAGGACATCGTTCCGTTCGGGCAATACACGGGATTTGTTGAACGATCCGGCGGGATCGAAAATTACCCGCTGTGAGCCATTTACCATCAGCGCCGTATGCGCCCCGGCGCCGCTGTTATTGTTAAGCATTGTATACAGCGTAAGGCGTGGTGGTCCGTCATGCTGATAGGCCGCTTGCGCCACCTCTTGGTCAGGGGCCCAAACACGTTCACCCGCGCATCCACTCAAACCCAATACGGCGCAAGCCGCCAAAACCACAGCGCGCATCAAATACCCCTTGAAAAAGGACTTAACCCTTAGCCGTTGACCAAGGCGATGAAGACCAAGGTCAGGATGATCGCCACTGACGACCAAGTGACAGCCTTCATGAAGCCGTCAAAGGTCTTTTGTTGAACTTCGATATCCATTTCGCCGTGTTTGTGGTCAGCCATTTTGCGCGGTCCCTTTTCAAGGTCAAATTCGTTTGTCGGCGCTTGAATACTGCATTTCAAATCGCCTGTCACGACCCAAGCTGCCGCAGGGGTCAGGCCCGCTCCAAATCCTGCACCAGACGAAAGCCGATCCGCCGCGGCGCCTTGGTCTCAATCTGCTTGGGCAGCGCGCGCAAAAGCACGTTCAACTGGCTGACATGCTGTACAAGCTGCGTTTTCGCGCCCGTTGGGTCGCTTCCATAAAAGGTCACGATGTCGGGTTCGAAATAGCCCATTCCCTCAATCCGAAGAACACCGGCATCGCCGCCGGTAAAGCCCATGGCGACCTCGTGCTCGTTATCAAGCTGCTCTTCGAAGTTCTTGATATAGAGAATCAACCGTTCATACGCCCATTCGGCGGGGCTTTTCTGGTCCATCGGTTTGCGGCGCAAGCCCTCGGGCACCTCCTCCCCATTGCCGACCTCGGGGTCGGCATGCACCTCATGGCGGCGCGGGATGGCGTTGCTTTCATGCGCCTCGGCGGATGTGTTGATTTCGTCGTCCATGGTGCCTCACTCTTTCATCTGCCACAGCCAAGCGCCGTCGGAACGCCTACGGCGGGAAACCTCTCCAGCGTGATGCAGATGATTGAGATGCGCAACCGCCTCGACAAGGGCCAGACCATAGGTACCGCGATCAATTTTTCGTTTGAAGAGCGGGGCGAAACAATCCGCCGCCACTTTCGGCTCATTGAGATGCGCCCGCAACCGGCGCAACGCGCCGTGGTGGTTGTCGATCAGTTGCCGCATCCGAACCGGCAGGCCGGTGAAAGGCAGCTTATGCCCCGACAGCACCAGATGATCGTCACGCGCCAGACCGGCCAGACGCTCACAGGCCTCCATCCAATCGCTCAGCGGGTCGGCCTCTGGTTCAGTCGGGTAGACGCCGATATTGGGGCTGATCGAGGCGATGATCTGATCGCCCGCAAGCACCAGATCGTCATCGCGGCTCCAAAGGGTGACATGCTCGGGCGCGTGGCCATTGCCCATATGCACATCCCATTCGCGGCCACCCGCGCGGATGACGTCGCCTTGCCGCAGGCGGGTGTAGCCCACCGGCAGCGGGTAACAGACATCTGAAAAATTATAGGGCCGGTCGTTCCTGCGTGCCTCGAACACCTCGGGGTCCATCCCGGCGCTGCGCCAATAGGCAAGTGCCTGTTCGGTTGGGCGCTCTTCTTCGTCCAAGATCAGCATCCGTGCCATCAGCCACGCGGTGCGGCTTGTCATCAACTCAGCCCCGAAACGGTCCATCAACCAACCCGCCATGCCGACATGATCGGGGTGGTGATGCGTGAGAAGCACCCGGCCCACGGGTTTGCCCTGCAATGGCCCGGCCAAAATGCTTTCCCATAGTTTGACGGAGCGTTTGGAGTGAATGCCGGTATCCACGATGGTCCAGCTATCGCCATCGTCCAGCGCGTAGATGTTCACATGGTCCAAGGCCATCGGAAGTGGCAGCCTGATCCACAAAACACCGGGCGCGACCTCAATGGCCTCGCCATACGCGGGCGGCGCGGCCCAAGGATAGCGAAGGGTGCCACCCATCCCGTCCATCACGCCGCGAAGTCCTCGGCGCTCAGGGCATACAAGCCGTCGGCCCCTGCTGTGGCATGGGCGCAAAGGCCTGCGTGCTCGGGCAACAGCCGATCAATGTAGAAGCGCGCCAAGGTGCTACGCCGCCCGCTTCCACCCTCGGCAATTGCTGCGGCCAGATGATAGTGCCCGCCCAGCACACGTGCAAAGGCGCGCAGGAATGGAACGGCCCCCGCAAACCGCTCATTCAGATCGGCTTGCCCTACCATCCAATCCACGGCTTCACGAAGGGTTTCACTGGCCTGCCAAACAGGTTCGGCCATATCAGGCATGGTGCCGCGCGCGCCTTCGGCCTGTTCTTCGATTTCGTCCAACAAGGCGTTCATCGCCTCGCCCCCATCGGACAGCTTGCGTGCCACAAGGTCCATCGCCTGAATACCGTTGGTGCCTTCGTAGATCGTAGCGACCCGCACATCGCGCACATATTGCGCGGCACCAGTTTCTTCGATGAAGCCCATACCGCCATGCACCTGCACGCCGGTGTTTGAAACCTCAACCCCCACATCGGTCCCGAAGGCCTTGGCAATCGGGGTCAGCAGCGCGGCGCGCGCCGACCAATCCGTGGCCCCTGTCGCGGTTTCCATGTCAATCGCCACGGCACAGGCCAACCCGATCGACCGCGCCGCAAAAACATCCGCTTTCATGCCCAAAAGCATCCGCCGCACATCGGCATGATCCAGAATACTGCCTGTCCCGCCTTCGATGAGGGGGCGGCCCTGCGTGCGGTCCTGCGCATAGGCCAGTGCGTGCTGATAGGCCCCCTCGGCCACGCCGATGCCTTGCCCGCCGACGCCAAGCCGGGCGTTGTTCATCATGGTGAACATGGCGCGCATCCCGTCGTTTTCCTCGCCAATCAACCACCCGGTCGCGCCTTCATAACTCATCACGCAAGTGGGAGAGGCATGAAGCCCCATCTTGTGTTCAAGGCTCACGACCTTGAGGTCGTTGCGCGCGCCGGGTATGCCATCGGCCTCGGGAATGAACTTGGGCACCATGAACAGGCTGATCCCCTTGGTGCCCTTCGGGGCATCGGGTAACCGCGCCAATACAAGGTGGCAGACATTCTCGGTAAAATCGTTGTCGCCCCAGCTGATGTAGATCTTTTGCCCTGTGATCGCATAAGTGCCGTCGCCCTTCGGCTCGGCCTTGGTCCGCAGCGCGCCAACGTCACTACCGGCTTGCGCTTCGGTCAGGTTCATCGTCCCGCACCATTCGCCACTCACCAGCTTGGGCAGATACAACGCTTTGATGTCTTCACTCGCGTATTGCTCAAGCGCTTCAATCTGGCCCTGGGTCATCAACGGATTCAACTGGATCGACAGGCAGGCGGCGCTGATCATCTCGTTCACTGCGGTGGCCAACGTCATCGGCAGCCCCATGCCGCCATACTCCGGATCGGCGCTGATCGACACCCAGCCGCCTTCGGCAATCGCGTTATAGCCTTCGGCGAAACCGGGGCTGGTCCGAACAACCCCGTTGTCCAGATGGGCCGGGTTCAAATCCCCGACGCGCTGCAGAGGCGAGAGAACCTCTTCGCAAAGGCGCCCCGCTTCGGTCAGAATCGCACCGGCAACATCTTTTGAAGCATCACCGAAACGCCGGGTTGCCATTACCTGCTCATATCCGACGACGTGGTCGAAAATGAACTGGTAGTCTTCGACCGGTGCGCGATAGGGCATGTGATACTCTCCTGCTATCTACGTTCGGGGCGGCTTGGCATCGCGGCCTTCGCCCTGTAAGCCTGTTGCTTGCCTCATAGCCTAGGGAAATGAGGCCCGTCATCAACCGAAACGCCGCGTCAGAGCCAATGCCATGTCCCATTCCACAAAAATGCTGTCTGCCGACTCGGGCGGCTATGAAGATGCGGCGCGGCTCCTTGCCGAGGGCGGACTCGTCGCCTTTCCCACCGAAACAGTTTATGGACTTGGCGGGGATGCGCGCAATGATCGTGCCGTAGCCCGTATATTCGAGGCCAAGGGTCGCCCGCGTTTCAATCCCTTGATCGTGCATGTTCCGAATATCGAAACGGCCAAGATCTATGTTGAATGGTCGGACTCCGCGGATCGTCTTGCAAGCGCTTTTTGGCCCGGGCCTTTGACGCTGGTTTTGCCTTTGAAGCCAAACTCGGGCCTGTCCCCGCTTGTGACCGCCGATTTGCCGACCCTCGCCATTCGTGTCCCTGCGCACCCGGTGGCAAGGCAGCTGTTGGAAACATTTGGCGAGCCTGTCGCCGCGCCCTCGGCCAATCCATCCGGCCGGATTAGCCCGACCGAAGCAGCGCATGTATACGCCGGTCTTTCCGGCCGGATCGAGGCCATCCTTGATGGCGGAGCCTGCGACGTGGGTGTGGAGTCCACCATAGTTGGTCTGGCGGGCGACGTTGCGCTGCTGCGGCCGGGCGGCCTTCCGCGTGAGGCGCTCGAACAGGCCCTTGGGCATCCGCTTGCCTCTCATGGCAAAGACGATCCGCTGACAGCACCGGGGCAAATGACCTCGCATTATGCCCCGGGTGCGCCATTGCGCCTCAACGTGACCACCCCAAGACCGGGCGAACGTTTGCTTGGTTTCGGGCCGGTTGAATGCACCTTGAACCTGTCTTACGCGGGTGACCTGACCGAGGCTGCGGCCAACCTGTTTCACCACCTGCACGCCCTTGATGCACAAGGCGACAGCCCGATCGCGGTGTCCCCTATCCCACAAACAGGCCTTGGGTTGGCGATAAACGACAGACTGAGCCGCGCTGCGGCGCCACGCGAATGAAAAACCAGTGCAGACCCAAAACAGGGCCCCGAAGAGCCCTGTGGTCAATCACCCGGTTTCAAAGATATCACTGACAGCGCTTTTCCGCTTCTTCGACCGCCGCAGTGTATCCCAAAAGCGAGAAGGTGTCCTTGGTGGTCGTGCCTCGGCTTGAGCGTGCAGTCAGAACCGCATCGGCACCGCGCTTCATGGCGGCGATAATCTTGGCATCATCCGCCGTGCTTGCAGGCCATGCCCACTCACCTTCGGTGAACAGTTCATATTCCTGCCCGCCGATGTTCAGGTTTACAGTCGATCCACTGGCGAAGGGGTACCCACCGGTGAAGGTCACCTGCCCGGCGACACCGGCCTCGGGACGATAGAACGTCATCAACAGGATATCTCCGCGCCGCACCGCCACGACCCGGCCATCACGCATGTTCACCGTTTCGGTCGGAGAGGATACCGCCCAGCATTCGCGCGGACTCTTGTCCTCGAACACGCTCCACGCGGTTTCAGCAGCAACTTGGTTCGTGCTTGTCTCTTGTGCAATCGTCGCGCCTGCCGCCAACGCGAAACCGGCCGCCACAACACTTCGTGCAATCCATGATCCCATGTGTCCAGCCTCCAAGCTGTCCTTAGCCTCAAATCTCTTGACCACGCGCATCCCTTTCATGGGATTGTCATTTTCGCGGCCTTTCCGTACTCGACATTGCAACAATAGCCTGAAACAGGCGAGACATGAAAGACAGAATTGGCGGAAAACCGCACATGCCCGAGGCCGGAGGATGAACATGCCCTATCCCGCACCACTTTGCGAAATCTGGCGCGGCCCGCTGGCCGAGAGCCTGCACATGGGCCACGCTGTCATTTGCGATGGTACAGGCGAAATCGTTGAAGCATGGGGCGACCCGCATGCCACCATCCTACCCCGCAGTTCGGCCAAGATGCTACAGGCTTTGCCGCTGCTCGAAAGCGGGGCCGCCGAGGCCCATGGTTTGACTTCAGAGCAGCTTGCGCTTGCCTGTGCCTCGCACAATGGGGCAGCCATTCACACCGACCGGGTCAACCAATGGATCGCCAACCTGGGCTTGAGTGATGGCGACTTCCGGTGTGGCGCGCATCTTCCTTTTGGCAAGGAAGAAAGCGAGGCGATGATCCGAAGCGGCGAAAAGCCCTGTCAGGTTCACAACAATTGCTCGGGCAAGCATGCGGGGTTTTTGACGCTGACCAAGCACATGGGCTGGGGGCGCGAGTACGTGGAACCGGATCACCCCCTACAGCAGGCTGCGCTTCAGGCGTTCGAGGACGTGACCGGCGAGACAAGCCCCGGCTACGGGATTGATGGATGTTCGGCCCCGAATTTCGCCACCACGATGCATGGGATGGCCCGGGCCATGGCCTTTTTCGCATCTGCGACCGAGGGCGCTGACGCACGTCAGACAGCCGCCGTGCAGCTTTGGCAATCCATGGTCAAGCACCCCGAGCTGGTGGCTGGCGAAACCCGCGCCTGCACCGAGTTGATGCGTGCATGCAAAGAACCTGTTGCCCTCAAAACAGGGGCCGAGGCGTTTTTTATTGCCATCATTCCGACCCGGAAACTGGGCATCGCGCTCAAGATTGCCGATGGTGGCACCCGTGCGGCGGAATGCACCATCGCGGCCCTATTGGTGCGCCTCGGCCTTCTTGATGCCGACCACCCGGCGACACGACGGTTCATGAACGCGCCCATCACCAATTGGCGCGGCATCGAAACCGGGCGAATCGTGCCCGCGGTCTCGTTGCGCTGAGTCGTTTGATCGCGATTGCGTCCGGGTGCGCCCTGCATCGCACCAAATTCGTTGAAAATCCGCCGAAACAGCCCTGAGGGTTGGGCGGCTTCCCGCTAAGCCACTGGAAGCCTTGTTGAAACGGCGGCTTGGCGCGCAGTCCACGGTGCCATTTCGGCCCGTTTCCGCGCTCTTTCGCACGGCTTGCAAAACGGGGGGGACACCCCGCGCCCTCACACCCATGTTTCATTTTGCGAGGGCCGCTGACGGCCCCCGCGACCGTCAAATGTGAAACCAGAAAGGGATTTACTCTCATGACCAAGGACCTTCTTGCCACGACCTTCGCGCTGGCCCTGACCCTGCCCGCCGCAGCATTGGCACAAGATGCCATGGATGCCGACGGTGACGGGATGGTGACGATGACCGAGTTCCAGGACGCCATGCCGGATGCCGAAGCAGGTACCTTCTCACAGGCCGATACGGATGGCGATGGTGCCCTCAGCGCGGACGAGATCGCAACCGCGCAAGAGGCTGGCACCCTGCCCTCCGACGGCTGACACCTCACACGACGACCGGGGCGCGCAGTCAATTGCGCGCCACGGTGCTTGCGTGGCGATACCTATTGCCAAGCGCTCCAATTTTTCCCACAATATCAGTGTTCTCAGGGCGGGGCGGAATTCCCCACCGGCGGTAAGGGGCCATGCGTCCCAAGCCCGCGAGCGGCCCTTGGTTAGCCCAAGGGTGTCAGCAGATCTGGTGCGATTCCAGAGCCGACGGTCATAGTCCGGATGGAAGAGAACGCCGGGAAAGGGGCGCCTTTGCGCCCTCCTCCTGTCGTGCTGCGCCTTGGGTGATTTGTGTCGACAGCTACAGGAGAAAACCCGATGACACACACCCGATATGCCTTCGTCAAAGCCAACTGGCACGCCGATATCGTTGATCGTGCCTTGGATGGATTTTGCGAGGTGATACCTGCCGAACAGGTCGATGTTTTCGACGTCCCCGGTGCCTTCGAGATGCCATTGGTGGCGCGCGATCTGGCCCAGACGGGGCGATATGCGGCCGTGGCCTGTGCCGCCTTTGTGGTGGACGGCGGCATCTATCGTCATGATTTCGTTGCACAATCCGTGGTCGATGGATTGATGCGGGCCGGATTGGACAGCGGTGTGCCGGTGCTTTCGGTCTCCCTCACCCCACATCAGTATCAGGAAACCGAGCATCACAACGCCATCTACCGCGCGCATTTCGTGGAAAAGGGCCGCGAGGCGGCGCAGGCGGCCTTGATGATCGGGAAAACCCGGGCGTCTTTGGCAGCTTGATGTCCAAGCATCGGTAAAGAATTGTTAACCATGCCCCGCACACGGTGGGGCATGCGTTGTACCTTCCTTTTCGCACTTGGTTTGCTGGCCGCCTGCGACACCCCAAGCCCGGATTTCCGTGGCGCGCCCGCCCATCGCGTTGCCATGGGCGGAAGTGATTTTGTCATCCGTATCAAAGGCTTGCAGGCTGAGGCAATCCGCACAAACATGCAATGGGCGCCCCGCATGGCCGCCACCGCACCGCAGGGCGTGGCCGCGATCGAGGCGGTGAGCGGCTGCCGTGTGGATAAGCTGACAGGGGATCAGGCGATGATGCAGGCACGGCTGGATTGCGGGGACGGCCCGCCACCCGGGCCGATTTTCCCGCAGGAGTGGGAATGCGAGGCCTATGAGATCGACACAGGCTATGGCGCTTTGGACTGTCGGCCCTATCCGTGAGAGCCAGAATTTGGACATCGTTAACCTTTGACCCGGCATAGCCCCGAATCGCCCCCAGTCCGCTTGGTTAACAAGGGTTTGGCGGCGATTTGGCCTGTCTGTATCGCGTCGGTATTTTGTCTGTATCGCGTCGGTATGGATGCTGTAGGGCGCGGGGGTTAACAGGGCGCACTGTGAAATTGTGCAGACTACGCCGCAAATGAAGCCGGTCTGCGCGGTGTCGCGCAAAAAATATGACCAAGGTCAAGTTTCAACCCTATCGCCATGTGCCGCCGCCTCGATCCGCGCGCGGGCGGAGTTGGAGCGCGGCATCCAGAGGCCCCGGTCAATCGCCTCTTGCAGCCTTTCGGCCATCTCGCGCAGGGCGGGGGCGTTGTGTTCGGCGATGAACTCGCGGGTGTCGTCATCTTCCAGAAACGCGGATTCGACCATGTCGAAATGGTGGCTGCGCACCGCGCCCGTGGTGGCGGCGAAGGCAAAGAGGTAATCAACCGTCGCGGCCATCTCGAACGCGCCTTTGTAGCCGTGGCGCTTGACGCCTTCGATCCACTTGGGGTTCACCACGCGGGAGCGGACGACGCGGCCGATCTCATCCTCCAGCGTGCGGATGAGGGGGCGTTCGGGGCGGGAATGGTCGTTGTGGTAAATCGGCCGGTCTTGGCCCTGAAGGGTACTGACCGCCGCAGCGGCCCCGCCTTCGAATTGATAGTAGTCGTCGGAATCCAGAAGGTCGTGTTCGCGGTTGTCT